>JABAOF010007381.1_pt5 | contig 36368 bp, 42 predicted proteins | sample 7062171 | NCBI WGS metagenome assembly JABAOF01 (sample SAMN14538628, study PRJNA623070) | marine sediment metagenome | biome: marine biome [ENVO:00000428]; feature: marine pelagic biome [ENVO:01000023]; material: deep marine sediment [ENVO:00002113] | place: India: Gulf of Khambhat ...
TCTGAGAGGATGTCGAAGACAAAACAGACATTTGCATCGTGATAGGTTTCCAATACCTTGTTAAGAGTGTCTAGGATTAGAGGCGTGTTTTTGGCGGGTAAGAGCACTTCGTTTTCAGAGGTTGATTTTGGAGTGGACGTTGATATTGACGTTAGGAAAAATTTGATTGTTGGCTGATTAGCTAGATATGTGTGGATAGGGCTTGTACTAGAGGTAAAAACGAAGAGAGGTTCAACGTTAGCCATGCTCTCTTTCGCTAAGCGGTCAACAACCTTCTCGTAGTCAGAAACCGGATCAAATTCCAGCAGAATCCTGCGACCAACCAACCGTTTATGATTCAAGTTTATTGACTTCGAGAACATGGTTATATTCTCAAGGAGGTCGATGTGTCTCGCTGCCACCATAGACCCTTTGCCGAAGGCTTTCAAGAGTTCATTAACTTCTTTCTCTGTCATGTGTCCTGTATTGATGGCGGTGATTCCCATAACGAAAGGAATATACACTACCCCCACCGCTTCTTCAGACGTTATCCATTCCGAACTCGGGTCGTTCCATCTGGGGTCCAACCAATAATCTGTGACGAATTTTTGCCATTGTCCATTGATAAAAGAGAAGTCGCCGACATCTTCGATGTCTCTTATGTGTTTGTATCCTTTTCCCATTGCCTCAGCCCACCACTTTAAACCCTGAATAACTGTCCTATCATAGTCCAATTTGTCATTCGGCATCAAGTATTTCTTTATGCCCACTAGAGTTAAAGCGCCATCTTTTTCCACGTCAATTCCGTGTTCTTTAAGCTTAGTCCTAACGATTTCGCTTTCCTCGTCTGGGTAGGCATACCAGACTGCGTCGCCATTTTCAAGACCCTCGCGGATAAATGCTGAAAAGACTCTAATTTTGTTCGCTACTGATTAGTACGTTAAAATAACTTGCTCTCTTTCCCCAAGGTCAAGAACAGGAGCAACCTTCAAAACATCAGATGGAATGGAACGTTTCCACTTCTGTCTTAGAGAGTCTATAATGGATGATTTAGGCATTGCAATATCCTTCATTTAGCCATAATTTCTTCCGATATTTGATGTTTCTGAATTTAGAATATACATTCCAGCAAAAGATTCACGCGCTTTCTCTGCCATCACTTAATCACTTGATGTAAGTGCGCTCTCCTATTTTTCCTTCTTCAAAAAACTTTGCTGAGCCGCAGCTACGTATTTAGCGAACACTAAGTCCTTATGTTCAGGATATTCAACAACTCCCCCAACTTTTTCATAAAGCCGTTGAATTATCAGAATCTCAATAGGTTTAGCTCCGAGTCCAAAGATTTTTTCAAGTGCATCAGCAAACTCTTCAATTTTGTAAGGAATGTCTCCTCTGTTAATATTAAAAGTATTTTCCAAGTGGAAATAAATCGCATGCTTCGCAGAATCCCCCAGCGAAGACAACCCCTCATCTACTGCTTCCAGCAGAAGCTTTTCGAAACCGCGTTTGCTCAAAGCTTATCCCTCCGCACACGCGCACTTAAAAGAACTATATCGATATTGAAGTTAATTATGTACTTAATTTTACTTTTAACATTTTATTCTTTTTCCGAACTAATTTCTGAATAAAACTTTCCTAACCTTACAAAATCGTGTATTTTAAATAGTTTAAGACGAATAGTTTCTGACTCAGCGGAGAAATCGGCTATGGATCCGTCGGAACGTAGAGTTATTGGTTCCCTCCTGCTACTCTCAAGCCTAACCTTTCTCACCATAGGATTGTACACTGAACAACTAGGATTTGTTCTACAAATCGTGAAAAAAATATTTGAAGCAGCGGTTGCGGGACTGCCGTAACTAGCCTTTTCGTTTATTGCGCGCGCCATTTAAATAGTAACGCTGTCAATAGCCTGCTACATGCAAGGGGAGTGCTGGCATGGAACTTCCTGAGTTAACTATTCTTTGCCGTCAGATGAGAAAAGAGATTGTAGGAAAACGCGTTTCTGAACTTGAAGTAGCTAACTCTAAATGTTTGAATATGCCCTTTGGACAGTTCCAGAAAACGGTTGTTGGAAAAACCATCAAGTCAGTTGAGAGCAGAGGTAAGTGGCTTTTCATCAAACTTGACTCACACCTACTTCTATTTAATCCAGGTATGGGCGCTAACGTCATACACTTCAAACCAGACGACAAACTGCCTGAAAAATATCAAATAAAATTCACTTTAGACGACGGAACGGGCTTCACTATCCGCGTCTGGTGGTTCTGCTATCTGCACCTCATGCCAGAAAAAAAGCTTGGCGAACACAAGTTAACCGCTAAACTAGGTATAACACCGCTTGACGATAGATTCACGTTGGATTATTTCAAGCGATTACTTAGCAAAAAACGGGGCAACATCAAAAGTTTTCTGCTTGACCAAAAGAACATAGCAGGTATCGGCAACGTATACGTGCAAGACATACTTTTCAATGCAAAACTACACCCCAAAAGAAAAATACCATCACTCACCAACATGGAAATCAATTTCCTTCACAAATCTATCAAATCAGTGTTAAACGAAAGCATTGAACTAGGCGGCTTAACCTATGAGAAAGATTTTTACGGACACAATGGTGGCTATTGCGCAAAACAATTCAAAATCGCCTACAAGCCCGGCAAGCCTTGCCCAACGTGCCAAACAGTTATACAGAAAATCAAGACGGGTTCAACCAGTAGCTTCATTTGCCCAAACTGTCAACCACTAAACGAGTAACGCGACTTTCTTGTTAAATGTGTACGTGCGTGCAATCCTCTCTTTCTGTTGCATTATCTATGTTAGGGGGTAGGCACGAAGAGTGTAGAAGTTTAAAGTCTGTGGAATGAGTTTCGAACCTTTTTACAGCATAAGTTACCTCTTGCAGCCTCTTCTTTTTTTTGGACAAAAATTATTGAACATAAATGTGTCAGAATCAAACGAATTAAATATATCAAAAACAGTCACTGTTTGGGAATCATATGGACGCGACAAATGTTGTTTCAGATGTTCTTGTGATTGGAACTGGAATCGCAGGTCTATCCTTTGCATTGAAGATAGCTGACTACGCCCAAGTAGTACTTGTCACTAAGAAAGAGAAAGCCGAATCTAACACAAATTATGCACAAGGCGGAATCGCGGCGGTTATGTCCCCAGTAGATTCTTTTGAGAATCATGTCAAAGACACTTTAACCTGCGGTGATGGTTTGAGCAGAAAGGCAGTAGTTGAAAAGATTGTGCGAGAAGGCCCTAAACACATCCAAGAACTTATGAAGATTGGAGTTAATTTCTCTCGAACCGCAACAGATAAACTCGATCTGGGAAGGGAGGGTGGGCACTCAAAGCGACGAATCGTTCATGCAAAAGACCTTACAGGTCAAGAGATTGAACGCGCTCTATTGAATGCCGTCGCCAGACATCCGTCCATCAAACTTTTTGAAAATCAAATTGCAATTAATCTAGTCGTAAAAAATAATCAGTGCATAGGTTGTTACGTTCTAGATACGGAAAACTCTGTTATTCGAAATTTTGTGGCAAAGATAACGGTGCTTGCAACGGGCGGAATTGGGAGAGTCTATTTCCACACAAGCAACTCAGACATCGCCACAGGAGATGGAATCGCCATGGCTTATCGAGCTGGAGCTACTATCATGAACATGGAGTTCACCCAATTCCATCCGACATACCTTTACCGTCCATACGAAACATCCTTTCTCATTTCAGAAGCCCTCAGAGGCGAAGGAGCTGTTCTTAGAGACAAACGTGGAAGGCAATTTATGGCGGACTACCACCCAATGAAAGAGTTAGCCCCTCGAGACATAGTTGCTCGAGCTATTGATCAGGAGCTGAAGAAAAGCGGAAATACGTATGTCTTTCTCGACATATCCTCTAAAGACCCTGAGTTTATTCGATCCCGGTTCCCAGGGATTTATGAAAAATGCCTGTCATTTGGAATTAACATCACCAAAGACCCTATTCCAGTGGTTCCCGCAGCCCATTATTGTTGCGGAGGTGTGAGAACCACCGTTGCTGGTGAAACTGATGTAAAGAATTTGTTTGCAATTGGTGAGACAGCATGTACAGGTCTTCATGGCGCCAACCGTTTAGCTGGTAATTCTTTACTTGAGGCTTTAGTCTGCGCTCACTATGCCGCTAAGAGATGCATACAATTATTAAAAAAAGAGATTCTTTTACAGCCATTTGTTCCTTGGGAACGTGGAAGAGCGGTAGATATTGACGAGGCAGTAGTTATCACCCAAAATCGGGATGAGATTCGCCGTTTGATGTGGAACTACGTGGGAATCGTGCGCTCTAACAAGCGATTAACCCGTGCCAAAAAGCGCATAAGGCTTTTGCAAGAAGAAATTAATCAATATTATTGGGATTTTATCATTACTGCAGATCTCGTTGAGCTACGCAATATGGCGTTAGTTGCGGAGCTTGTTATTGATTCCGCGATGATGCGAAAAGAAAGTCGGGGGATTCACTATTCCCTAGATTATCCTCAGAAATTGCCTATCGCTGAAGACACTTTATTGAAGAAATAAGATTGCGACTTTAGATAACCCCATTTTAAAGAATGTTTGTCTCAAGACTTTATCATTGTCAAAATCATCTTGAATTTCTTTACTGCTTTCAGAGCATGTGGTTGATTAGCTGGCATTATCACCATTTCACCTTCTCCTAAACGAAGAGTTTTACCAGAGATGGTGATTTCTGCTTCCCCATCAAATATATAAACTAAAGCATCAAACGGTGTTGTGTGTTCACTCAGTCCTTGTCCTTCATCAAAAGCGAATAAGGTTACAGTTCCTGTTTTTTTTAATTATCGTTCTGCTTACTACAGACCCTTCTTGGTAGTCCACTAGGTCAATTAGCTTTAGCGTCTCAGCTAGAAGTTTTTCCTTGCTTTCCAATTTTTACCTCCTTCATTTTTAGATTCATTTGTCTATCTACTTAATCATCAGATAAAATAGCTTTGTGACTTACAGAAGAAACTTCCATTGAATTCTAGATTACCTATCATCTCTAAGATACTTCACAATATTTAGAAAGAGAATAGTTGAGTATTGTTTACTTCATCGTGCTTGAAAATCACATTCAATGAAATAGGACTTCAAAATTCACAGAAAAAAGTGGGGGTTACTGAAACTAGTTTCTATCGTTATTGTCCAAGTGGCATTATTGTCACAGTACTTTGATATAGCACTTCGTGGTATGGGCGCAACAATTCTAGAGTCACTTCTATCTGCTGCCCAAGATCCCACCCTATAAACCATAAATCGTCCATGAGATGTATTTCATCAGGGGCAACCCACCATGTGACCCAAGCGCTTCCTGTGTCCGTCTGCAACCACACTTGATAGGCAGTTTTTTCTGGCCAATGCCAAAATGCATGGTTAGCACCTGGAGTAGTTGTCAATGTTATGACTTGGGGCTCAGGAGAAAGATTTCGATATGTTAGACCAAAATATCGCCTATCTTCAAAATATCTTGGCCCTTCAGGTGTCCACTCTCCAACCTAAACTCCATTTGGATATTGTCCAGTCACTAGGAGGAACCAGCAAACATCCTTCAACCTCTCAACTTTAGAGATCACTGGATTTTCTGCTATTGTTGGTGCAATGGACATTGTACCTAATATGCTTGACAAAAAGACAACCATCATTATTGTTGTGAATATTTTCGATCTCGTATAATCACTCTCCTTTTTTGACTGATTAAACTACTGAGAACAATCAAAATTTATGTCTTGTGGAAATATCCTCTATTGAATTTCAAATGACCTATGATCTCTAAAATACTTTAGAATATTTTAAGAAAAGAATAGCTGGAGTAGTGTTTACTCATAAGTCGTAAACTATTCCCGGTATTCTAGGAAATAGCTGCACCTCTCCTATGTGCTTAGCCCCAACCATCCAGTTAACTAGCCTCTCTACCCCAATTCCAGCCCCAGCTGAAGGCTTTATTTTTCCCTCTTTTGACAGTTTTAGCAAAAGTTTATAGTTTTCTTTTTTCACATGGTCCCTCTCTAGTTTTCTAACTATTTTGGAATACTCCCCCTCCCTTCTAGAGCCAGATAGCACTTCTCCATATTTAGGCAATATTAAGTCGTAATTGTCCCACTTGCCGCCATCAAAGTCTTCAAAGTCATAAAATTCCCTAGGAATGTTGGTAACCCACACGGGATCGTCGACCTCAAATGTTATTTGTTTTTCCCAGTCTTTTCCATACTTGCTTTCCAGCTCCTCTCTATCGTATACTCTGAAAGGCTTTTCAGGAACTTTTAAACTATGATATATCTCAAGACAGTGCAACTCATCGTTCATGTGTCTCTTTAAGCTGCTTATCGATCCACAGATTATTTCGTCAACAAAACGTCTAATGTCCTCGGACGTAGCGTTTCTAACTTCAAAATCCAATTGGTGGAATTCATAGGCATTTATTCCAGTGTTTGCTCTTTCTCTTTTTTCAATCCTCACGTTTGGGGAAAGTATGAATAATTTAGGATGCACTAGAGAGCAGGTAACCATCTTGTGTATTATCATGCTTAACGTCGTCCTCACAGTTTCTCCATAAATTTTTACTTCAATTCGTTTCTCTAGGGAGGCTCCTGGATCTGGCCATAAAGGGTCTGTTGATTTGGAGAATATCGCTGGTAGTAGCCATTCAAAGCCTTTGTTCATAAATTCGCATGTCAGATACTTTAACATATGAGTCATTACCCTGCTAATGCACCGTTTTCTCTCAACTTCACTTTCAGACAACTGCTCTAAAGACTTCGGCATCTCCAATGCCTTTTCTCCAATAATCTCTAACCTTTCCTGATGAACTACCTGTTTTCCGCTCATTTGTCACACCGTTCTTAAGATATACCTGCGCATTGATTTTTAACATCTTAAACGTTGAAGTCCTTTATAAGTTTTTTATAAAAAATATTGTAATTTATTCAAAAAGTTAAGATTTTTGTGTTAGAAAAATGTAATAATTACAAGTTACAGTGCCTAAAAAAAAGAATTGATTACTTGTGTTTAGTTTCCTTATCCACTTCCTCTCGAATTGCCCTTGCCAGTTCGTCTTTTTTGGGCACTCCGACAAACTTCACCTTACCATTGATAACAATGGTGGGAACAGCCATGATTCCATACTTTAAAGCTCTTGTTTGGCCCTCTTCAGACCAAGAGTTAATTTCTTCCACGGTCACCTTCTGACCGAATGATGGAGCAACCTCATCGAGTAGTTTCACAGCATGTGGACAGTAAGGGCATGAAGGGGAGGTGTAAACTTCAATCTTTACAGTCATAATTCTCACTTTCAGCAAGAAATCGTGGCCGGCATATATATAAACGTTTTATTTCCCAAATTTTAAAACAAGCATGTATGAGGTGGAAAACAATCTATACTTCTTTATTCTAAGTTATGGTCTGTGGGGAAGTTGCCTGGAACCTATGCTTGCCGAAAATGCGGAAGAACATATTCCCATAAAGATTACGAACAGAGCCGATTCTGTCGCAGTTGCGGAACATACCTGATGTCGGGGAGGAAGGTTATTACGATCTACAAGGGAGCTGGAGAGGCAATGAAAAGAATTGTGATAGGCAAGACTTCACAGGAGGGCTGGCTTCCTCAGAATTACGAAGTGCGTAAGGGGCAGATGGATTTTATCGAAGAAGCGTCCAAAGCTATTGAAAGCAATGAGATTTTCTTGGGAAGCGCTCCCTGCGGCATAGGAAAGTCTCTGGCCTCCCTGTTGGCTATTCTGCCCAAGCTTGGAGAGAACAAACTTTTGATCTGTTTCAGAACTAGAAGCCAACTACACATTTATCTTAAAGAGTTAAAGGCGTTGCAGCGTACACCTTCAGCTGCATCCTTCTTTAGCAAACAGGACATGTGTCCACTGCGTAGAGAAGGCTATCTCTCCTATTTTGACTTTCTTGATGAATGTCGGAGACTGAAGGAAAACTGTGAATCCTCGACCAAACCCTATTGCAGGTTTTTTTGGAACATAAACAAGAAGGAGAAGGAAGCCGAAGAACTGGCCTTGGACTGCGCTCGAAAAATCATTGCTCCAAGACAGGCGGTTGAGCAGATGTCTAGGCAGGGGTTCTGTGCCTATGAGGCGTTAAAACGGGTTCTCGACCGAGTAGACATTTTCCTTGGAACCTACCACTACATCTTCAATCCTCCAGTTAGGGAGGCGCTGCTGAAGAGTTTCGGAGTGGACTTGTCTAACATCTACCTTATCGTGGACGAAGCGCATAATCTTCCAGTCTTTTCTAGAGAACTACTTTCTGATCGACTGACACAAAACACGTTGGAGGGAGCCCTCAAAGAAATCGAAACGTTCGAACACGAGGCTCTGCCCTCGGTTCAAGAGTATCTCACCGTGTTAAACGAGGAAATTTTTCAACGAGCCCAAGAGACTTTAGGAAAAGGAAACCTCAAGCAACTTAACCCCCAAGAAGTTAGTGACCTATTTCTTGACCAAAGTGGAGTGTCTGGCTCTGAGGCTGCAGAAACCCTTCATGAATATGGAGAACATGTGAAAGAGACACGCCGCGAATTGGGCTACGAAAGGATTTTCAGCTACAACCACCGGATGGGCGAGTTCATGGAGAACTTCTTCAAAAAAGTTGGAGATAAGTATATTCATTTGATTCAGATGGATTGGAGGGACAGAATCGTTTTAGAAGTCAGGAGCTTCGATGGGAGAGAGATAACAAATCCTGTTTTAAGGAAAGCGCGTGGAGGCATCCTGATGAGCGGTTTCCTTTCTCCTCCAAAAATCTATAGGGACCTGATGGTCTATGACCACAATGGCGTATATCTTAAAGAGTTTGATTCTCCTTTCCCTCCTGAGAACAGGCTGATCTTAGCCGCGGAGGATGTGTCATCAAGGTTTGAAAAGAGAACTGACAAAATGCTTGAGAAGTGGAAGGACTACATTGAAGCCATATCCGCGGCGAATGAAGGCAACATAGCCGTCTTCTTCACCAGCTACGAACTAATGCACACCATTTTGCCACTGATCAAAACCAACAGAAAAAAGATCATAGAACAGCGTAAGACGAAGAGAGACGAGGTGATGGAGCAGTTAACCAGGTCAACCGACAACATGTTGTTCGGGGTTATGGGCGGGAAATTCAGCGAGGGAATAGACTATCCAGATAACATCTTAACATGCGTAATAACCGTAGGCCTACCCTATGCAACTTGGAGCGTGTATCAAAAGGCCTTGATAAACTACTTCAATAATCAATTTCCAAGAAAAGGCAGAATATACGCCTACCTAACCCCTGCAATACTCCGCCTAATCCAGAGTTGTGGACGCGTCCACCGATCAGCTACTGACAAAGGCTGTATAGCAATCTTAGATAAACGCGTCACTCGACCAAACATCAAACAACAACTCCCGAGTTACTATCAAAAGGAGATGAAAATTGTACGAAACCCAATTGACTGCGCTGAACAAATAAAGAAGTTCTGGGAAAAACATCACAAAATCTTATGGTAAGGCCACGCGCGCATCCTTTCTTCACTTATCACTGTGCGGACGCGGTTTTTAAGGGGGATTTATCTAATCCGTTTTCCAGTTTTCTGTAAATTTGATTCAGTGATATCCTAGTGAAGTTGAGCATATCCTTGCCTTGAATAGTGAGACTGTAAACTTTTCTCGGTCTATCATTTTTCATGTCCCAATGACTCTTGATGTACCCTTTTTCTTCGAGAAGGGATAGAAGAGGATAGATGGTGCTTGGCCCAAAATAAACTCCGAAGTTCTTGCGGAGACTAGAAATAACTCTATATCCGTGCATGGGCTGGTCGTCCAAAAATTGGAGAATAACGAAGTCTAGGAGACCTCTCATTAGTTTTGCTTGAATTTCTTTTTTGCTTGATCCCATACTCCTTTCCTCATGTGGCTATGTTTAACGAGTCTTAAGTTCACGGAGGGCTATGCACGTGCATAACTCCGTTTTTCTTCAAAAAACTCTGCCGAGCCGCTGCTATGTATTCAGCAAATACTAAATCCTTATGTTGTAGATATTCAACAACTCTTCCAACCTTTTCATCAAGGCGCCTTATCATCAGAATCTCAATAGGTTTAGCTCCGAGCCCAAAGATTTTTTCAAGTGCATCGGCAAACTCTTCAATTTTGTAAGGAATGTCTCGCCTGCTGATATTAAACGTATTTTTCAGTAAGAAATAGATCGTTTGTTTCGAAGAGCTACACAGAGAAGATAATCCTTCATCTACTGCTTCCAGCAGAAGCTTTTCGAAACTGAACGCGCGTACATACAAGAGAGGTATACCGTCACTCAGCATGGTTGCATTTGCACACCAGCCAGCCTTAATGAATGCCTTGGCAATCCTATTCGCCTTCTCCATCTTGTGCTCGGCAACCAACTGAAAATCCTCGCTAAAACTTTTCTATAACTTTCATCTATAACATAAAACATCAAAACCTAAAAGCAGTACTTCTTATAGCGAAATATTCCAATACATGAAATATGTCCGCGTGGAAGCAGGTTTCACCACTAACAAATTAAAGGCTATACCGCCTGTGTGGGCAGAATCATATGTTTCGATAAGAGATAACTGAATTTCCTGTTTGCGAAGTAGAGAAGTTTTAGTTAGGCAGTCATGAATCAGTTTTCATCTTTTCGTACATTTTTTCCAGCGTCCAGCGTATGGTTGACTTTAGTTCCCGTAATCTGTCAGGTTCGATGTTTCGTATTGTGATCTCACGTATTGTGTCTCCATCACGAGCAATGTTGTATGAAATTATCCTGTCTGGAGCAATTTCTCCCGTGCCCGCAGCCTCTCGATCCTTCTCCTGCATCTTAGCTAACACTCTTTCCACAAGGAAGGACATGAATGGTGGAGTGTTTATGTTAAACTCTTTATCTTCTGCAAGAACAACTCGCATAGAATCCTTTGCCACATGCAAATTAGCCAGAAGGTCGCCAGCTACTGTTTTCAAAGGAATACTTTCCTCATATTCCATAGCTGGTGGATGGGTTTCTGGTATCATGGGTGTGGAGACAGCCTTCTTAATTTTCGCTTTTTTAAATCCTTTTTCTAATAATGTGGTGTTAACGAATTCGAGTAAAGCTTGCATTCCTTCTACTTCGGTTTTCATTTCTTGTATGCGCTTTTCCAACAGTGTTCTAAACTCAGCTATCTTCTTTACTTTCTCTCTTTCCACCGCTTCCTTAGCCATCTGCTTCCCCTTCTAAATACATTGTTTATTTTCCTTATCAAATCTTCTCAAACTTCAAACCGAAATGATTGGAAAAGCTTTCGGCAATAAAGATAAACTCCAACTAACAAAATAAAGGAAAGACACTAAAATGTACGAATTCAATCTTCTAGTTTCCTGTTCATGGGGCGCGCACGGTAAGGCGAAGGAGGAGATTCTACGCATTTTAAGGGCACTTGACGATGAAAATCCTCTTGTAAAGCGCACAGTTGCGAAGGGAATAATCGGCGTGAAAACGATTCTGGACTCTCGAGACGTCGTCCATAGGCTTAGAACGTTGTTTAACAAAGATCCATTAGTCCTCCAGCAAACCACAAAATGGGTACCCGTAGACTTGTGGACACACTCAGATATCAACTCTATGAAGAATGCTGTTCAAGTGTTGAGGAACAAGATTCAAGTTGGAGAGAAATGGCGGATGATCGTGGAAAAGCGTCGCTACACTCGCTATCACAAGATGGAAATCATAACAGCGCTTGCTGAGCTTATAGATGAAAAAGTTGACCTTGAAAACCCTGATAAGATACTCCGCGTTGATATAGTAGGTAAATATGCAGGATTTTCCATTTTAACACCACAAGACATTTTTTCAGTGTCAAAAGCACTTATTTGACGGCTATAAAGTTGAATAAGAGAGGAACCGCTCGCATCCATAATAGAGTCTGAAACTTCTCTGCTAGTAACTCTTCACTGTTTGAACTTTAACTCCACACTTCCTTTCCAAAAACTTCTCAAACTCTTGAAACACTGGGCTGTCCGTCTCGTTAAGCTTCAAACAGACAGGCTTGCCCGCGTACGCCCAGCTGAGGTCGTAAATCGCGATTCTTTTCGAGAGCTCAGAGTTCTCCGAGACCATCCGCATCAACTTTTTGGGTGGAGCCTCTGGAAACACCCAAGCTGTATATGAAATGTCCACGATTTGGTAGGAGATGCCCTCACGAACAGCACATCTACGACCAGTGGCGACCTTTTCAAATGTTGATGGGTGAATCGTTCGGGTCCAGAGAAAGTTGTGATATTTGTCTCCTTTCTTAACCCAATCGCCGTATTCTGAGGTTTCCCAACCTTTTGATTTACATTTGTTTTTGAAATTCTCGAGGAGTTCCCAGACTTTCGGAACAGTTAGAATACTGGTCATTGGTGCACCGACGTGTTAAATTATTTTCTAGAATCTTATTCTATTACTACAAATTTAAGGTTATTTAACACAATTTTTGCAAAAATGCCATACATAAATTATTTTTTTGGGAAAAATGACGAAAAATATAGTTACGTGGCACAAATTTACGAAAAGTCACGCCCGCGCTCCTACGTTTAAATTTAGAAAAATGACGAAAAATCCATGAAAATTCTACATTTTTCCGACAACAAAGAATAAATAAAAAAATAACTACTTCGAGTTTGGACATGAGCGCATGAAGATAAAAAAGCGAAGGATCGCCTTAGACGACTTAGATTGGAAGATTCTGTACGCTCTTCAAGAAAACGCTAGGCAGACTTATTCGGAAACTGGGCGGCTCCTCAACGTAGCGCACTCAACTATTTATGAAAGAATCAAAAAAATGGAGGAGCACGGTATTATCAAAAAATACACAACAGTTGTCGACCTTGAGAAAATTGGGATGAAATATCTCACTGCGGTTATGACTATAATTACGGATCCTAAAGAAAGCGAAAACGTGGCGGAGAAGTTATCTGAGTTCAATGAGGTTTTAGAGGTTTACACATCACTTTCCGAGGAGTTGTTGATAATCGCTAAGGTGGTGGCTGAAGACCAAGGTAAGCTTCATTCGTTCATCGCCCAGTCGGTTGCTCCCCTTCCAGGAGTGTTGAGGATTCGAACTTCAATCATCACAAAAAAACACAAGGAGGGATTATTGGTTGGTCCAAACTTCAACGCTCCAAAGGAGAAGAGAGATAAACAAATAGCAGTGGAGGAGTAAACGGTGAACATGTCTAAATTGGAACTGTATGGAAAATCTATAAAAGTGAGTTATAGGCTAAAATCAACTGAGGAGGCTTTTCAAGGTTATGTCTACGCATAAGATTCTTAGGAAGGTCCTAAGGGAAAAAGCCTTCTACTTCTTTTCCTCTATAGGAAATTATATAGGTGAAAGTGCATCGTCCCTCGAAGAGTTTGTGGGGAAAATCAGAGAGGTTAACCCCAAATCAATCGAGTTTCATCTCTATCGAGGAGATTTTGAAAAATGGGTAGACGAGGTTCTTGGAGACGCTGGACTTGCTGAGAAAATTAAAGAGTTACGAAACAAAAAACTTGTTGGAGAAAACCTGCAGGATCAACTTTACCAAACTATTCTAAAACGATATAAAGAACTGAAAACGGGTTTCACACAGTCAGTGTAGCTCAAAGGTTATTCTGCAAGCTTCTTCAGTTGATTTCGGTACATCTGCACAATTTCGTTAACCGTTGTGGCATCCTCAGCAGACTTGTCTAGCCGATAGTTTCCAGTGAAGCGTGGAAACCGTATGGCTAATCCGCTTCCATCCCGTATAACGTTCATGGCGCATGTGTGGATGGGACTCAGCGTTATCTCGGCGCCCATTGTTTCGACAACCACAACTGGCTCAAACCACACATCTGCTTCAAGAGTGGATTTGACTCTGGGATGCCGGTGAGGTATTCGATGTTTTTTCATCATTTCAGGGAGTTTTTTGAGTTCTTCGTCAGTGAACCCAGTTCCGCATTTGGTGACAGTTTTGAAGGAGTCTTCATCTTGGTCATACGAGGCGAGAAGAAGGGCACCGTACGTTCCAGCTCTCTTTCCTCTTCCGTGGAAGGCTCCAACCACCACAAGGTCAACGGTGTCGGTCATTTCGCTTTTGTAATCGCGTTTATACTTTATCCACAGCCATCCTCTCGCTCCTGCCTGATAAGCTGCGTCTTCTGCTATTGATTTACAGATTAGTCCCTCACATCCATTTTCCACAGCTTTTTCAAAGAACTTTTCTAGTTCATTCACGTTGTCGGTGATGAGGTATTCAGCCACTTTGACATGGCTGTTTTGTTTAATGATTTTTTCTAGTTGTTTATGTCTAACTGGATAAGCCTTTAAAGTCAAGTCTTCCCCATCAATGTAGAGAGCGTCAAAAACGAATAATGAAACTGGATACTCTTTCATGGCTTTTTTGATGCCGTACTTGCGTCTTCGATGCATTAACTCTTGGAAAGGTCGCATTTCACCTGTGTCAGGGTCGACGGCAACGCACTCTGCCTCAATGATGGCGTCCTTCGCCTTCACATAATTCTTGAACAAATCAACTGCATCTGGATATTGATCGGTGATGTTTTCGAGTCGCCGAGAAAATAGAGTGACCTGGTCTCCTTGTTTATGGGCTTGTATCCTCTCTCCATCGTACTTAAACTCAGCTATACACTTTCCTCCGAGCTTTTCAAGAATTTCTTGGGGTGAGCCCAACCGCTCAGCCAACATCGGTCTAATGGGTTCTCCAATTGAAACCTCAAATCTTCTGAGACCCTCAATTCCTCTTTCCACAACAGTCTTTGCCACTCTACCCAAATCAGATGAAATGTTATATGCTCTCTCCACGTCCTTTCGAGCTTCTTTGCCGCCACCATACGCGATAGCCAACGCGTCAAGAACTGTCATGTCAGCGATGCCCAACCTTAATTGACCCGTGACCGCCCGAACAATAAACTTGGCCTCCTTCGGAGTTGCGTTGGCCAGCAACCCCGCTAAAAGGTTTATTTTTTGATCTACAGAGCCTGCGCCCGTAGACTTCGCCATCTTGTCAAGGTCTCCATATACTTTCTGAACGGTTAGCGGCTCTCGAAAGAGTTGTGCTTGAGCTTTTTCTTTCGAAAAGTTTTGAGCTGTCTCACCGAGGTCTCCGGTTTTTGTTAAATCTTCTTCGATTTCTTTTTCACTATGGCCAGTTGCTTTGGCAACCGCGCGTATGGCTAGTTTTTCTGCGATGCCGATTTCGATTCCAATGAAGTCTGGATATAACTTTCCTTGAGTGAGGTAAACAACCTTGTCGATTAGGTCTTTTGGGGTTTGTTTGAGAAGTTCCACCAGATAGTCTGTCATCTCCAATCTTTTAGTGGTGGCTTCTATTTTTTCATAGGCATCTGCGATGAGGGCGTATTTCAAAGAAAGTTTCCTCATATTAATGGAGACTTGCGGTGATATTAAAGGTTAAAGACAACCATAAAATCATATTATCTCTTGTGTGCATGCGTAGAACTATTTTACAACTGTGCTGAATGTATGCATGCATTTGATGATGATAGAATGATGATACATTGAAAGATTTCTTGTTCATAAATGACTGAACCAATTGAATTTGGAAGAAACATCAACTTTATTCACTATTATATACACAAAAAAAGGGAAGATTTTGATCATACGGTTTGTCCGAAGTTCTGAGCGAAGATGCCGAAGTCATACCAGTCTACGTCACCGTCATAGTCTAGGTCAGTAGATGGGTATGGTGGTTCTGTAAATCTCCTTCCGTAATAACTAGCTAACTCGCCGAAGTCGTACCAGTCAACATCTCCGTCTCCGTCAACATCGCCTCGGATTGTTCCTATTATCCAAACCATCTTTACATTGTTTGTCTCATCTAACTCAGCGACATAATTATTGCAATCCGCTTCTATGACTAGCGTGTAATTGCCATACTCCTCTGGTCTAAAGTCAAACCACACAGTCTCGTTCACATTCTGTGCAAGTCCAGATATTGTTTTCTTCCGTCCATATTCAGGAACTTCTGTCTCATTCAGATACACAGAGAAAGACACGTTGAAGGAACCAGCGTCTGCTGTGCCTTGATTTGCAACAGTTGCATTTATTTGGTAACCAAACTCAAGTGAAGGGTTTGGATAAATCACCGGATTGTATACGAACAGGTATGGTAACACAATGCCTTCAATACTTAAGTCAGGTGCTGGAGGTGGATTGTAGTATCCGTCTACAACTTCATTTACTGGGTGCCACATTCCATCAGGAGTCATGTATTCAACGTCAATCAAATCTATCAATGAATATTTAGTTTCTGATTTTGAGGTGAATTCAAGGGTTACCAGTTTCAAACCACTCCAAGAATCGCCTGCCCCACCAATAGGCGTAGGTATGATCTGTTCCGTAACGTCGCCCAAGCCTGCTGTCGCATTTATGTTGAAGAGTTGGATTGGATAGGGTTCAAACCACCAGTCTGCAAATTCCCATAGGAAGTAGCCGCTTGCTGCCCCCATAACTCCGCTAATGGTAAGAACGTCAGGGTCAACCGTTAAGTTCATCCCCCAACCAACGATGCCTTCAAGGCTGTAATCGGTTATGTTGCTCACTTCAATGATTATATCAACCGTAAAGCTTTCACCTATGGGCACTCCAGCTATGTATCCCAGAGGCTGGTCAACGTACACTTTCACATAAGGAGTGGGCAGTTTGTATGTCACCAAAAGATGTGGGTCAAAGCCATCGTATTCTTTTGAATAGAAGGCTGAATATCTATATGTTGATCCTTCATCTTCGTTTTCAGCTTTCAAACAGATAGAAACAACACCGTCTCCAGCCAACTCGTTCGATACAAAAGGAGTTACGTTCCAAGAGTACCATTGGTTGACATCGAAAACACTAATGACATCCAAAGGATTTCCATAGGTAGGCTGATTGTTCCAAGTTATGGTTTCTTCAGTCCAAGAATCATCAGCAACTTCTATGCTTCTACATTTCCCACTGGCCCCCAGCCAGATGGATAGTAGTCATTTCTAAATAGGAACAGTTTCACAGAATCTATGTTTTCTGGAGACGCTGTGGGACTCAACGAGAATTTAAGAAATGTTCTTCTGTCTCTTTCATCCACCGTAGTAGTTGTGACCGCTAGACCTGTGTAATTGCCATAATTCCAATCTGAAGTATTATACCACTTGTCAAGTAGTTCTGCTTTACTTACCCAAGAATCATCTGAAGGGTAAACAACCTCTGTCACCAATCCAGGTGCAGGTTCCTCGGCTCCCCAACTTCCATGACTAGGCTCAATGTCAACAAATTTTCTGAGAAATATCCAGTCAGTATATACCGTGCCACAATCGACGTTACTTTCTGTGAAGATTATGTGTAAATCTGTTGTTGGAACATAGTTAGTGTGAGTGGCTTTGACTTCTTCATCGACCAAATATTTTGCTTCCCCAGATGTCCATCTCGTTTCAAACATGTTCCAAGTCGTGAAATCTGGGATAGTTACAACCGTTTGTTCAAGGTTTACAAGTGAATTTCTAGTTGTATATCTTATGTGGTTATCGATCATCTATCCATATACTTCGAGATTATTCACGTCTTCGCCCGAACCAACCGCCATTTGATGCCATCGTTGCGCCCATTGATTAGCATCGCTTCCCTTGGCTTTTGAGTGAAGTGCTACTCCTGACGAAAAGGTTTGGCTAGTTCTAATGCTGCCTCTATTTCCTGTTGTACCAGTGATTTCCAAACTAGAATTGGCAATTCCAACATCTCCGTCTAGCAGGTCCCATTTGTTCGTGTCAAGAGACGATCCAGAAAAATCGTCGAAGAAAATGAAAGTGTTTATTCCGTTGCTTGTTGTTGACACACTACTTTTGCCATAATAGACATAAATAGTTTGACTGCTCAAGCTCAAGTCATCGGCGACTTGCACCCAGAAAATAGCATAGTCGCCATCAACTTTCTCTTCCATCCAATAATCGAGTTCTGTAATTCCATCGTCATCTGTAAACCTTATATCGCCAAAATCTGCTCGACTGTTATAGTTTAGATAGACATCTTCGCCATTATCTGTTCGACTACCATAATGAGCCTTTATCTTGATTTGATAGTTTGTCCCAGCGCCAGAAGCACTATTGAGTGAATGACTTGTGCGATAGCACCAACCCTCAAGCCAAGTTGGGGCTGGACTAGCTTGCGTTATCATCTGAATGTTAAATGCCAATGTTAACATACTTATTGACAGTAGCGTCAGCATTATTCCTGAAACTATTTTCTTTTTCAACCATTTTCTTCTCCTTTCTAAATTGGATATGTTTCATCGTCTAAAGAAGAGTAGACTTAACGACAGTTTAACAACAGATGTAATCCAAATTTAAATCTTGTGGCACAATCTTCCATATTGCTGAACTTCAGAAAACATTTCGTTGGAACATTCGCTATGATATGCATGATCCATGAGTAATTTTAAAGGTTAAATGTGAAGAGTCGATTTATTTTTTCGCCAATAACATCAGCCCGCAAAAAATGTTTATCGCTCCAAGAAAACCTATGGCACTGACGAAAAGAGGGTTAGAAAACGTAAACTCTATAGGAGTTAGGATACCGTACACGGAGAAGATGGAAAGCAAGACGCCGACAATGACCATTAAGCTTGATAAACGCCCACCTATTTTCCCAGACACCTCAAAGACGCCTAGCGTCTCATCTCCAGTGGTATCTTTTAGAAGCGGGGGTTTTCTGGACTTAAAGGGAGCGGCAACCACAATTTCCTTTGTGTTCTTTCTGTTTCTCTTCTTTTTTGGCATTTCACCCACAAACAAATGTTGAAACGGAATAGGTTAAAAAATCTTGCGCGCGTGCACAACAATATTTAAAACGCCTGCTAGGATGGAAACTGCGCTAACGAAAATTAGGAGATGCAAGGGAAAACGGGGTATTATAAGTGGTTCAAAACCTGTTTCGGACAAATATGCCAGCAACGCCAACAATACCCCCATGCCCAAACTAACTCCTCCCACAGCAACCCGCAAACGATGACGACCTATCATCCGAAGATAATATGTTGTTATAACCAAAGCCATCAACCCGAGACCAGACATGAGCGCACTCTGAGCGTTAACATCTCTTAAGAATATGGGAAACAGGAGAAGCAAGAAAGACATGGCGATTCCAGCGATGGGAGTAATGGGATACAAGGGAGCCTTGAAAGGCCTCTTTAGGTGCGGCTCCTTTTCCCTAAGTTTCATGAGGGAGAGATTAACTAACGCAAACACTAAAAGAGACCCGAAACTCGCCGCATACCCAAGGAACTCCACAGTTGCAGTGACGCTGAACATTATTACGAAAAGCGAGCTTGCAATAACTGCCACATAGCGGGTTCCAAAACGTCTGTGAGTCTTTAGCAAAACTTTGGGCAGATATCCATCTCTGCTCATCCCGCCAAGAAGGCTTGACTGAACCATCATAGCTGTAGCTACAGAGGATACACTTGCAACAATGCCAGCGACCGCAAAGAGGGCACCTCCAATTCCACCAATGACGTTTGCGGCTGCAAGGTTGAGAAAAGGTTCATTGTAGTCTCCCAACGGGACAACTCCAACGGCCACATAGGCAACTCCGCAGTAAACAGCAACCAACAAAACCGTCGACAGAAGTAAAGCTTTAGGGACATTTTTCCCAGGATTTTCTATTTGAGGTGCACCAGCCACCAAAGCCCTCATCCCTACGAACATGGTGAAAGTATAAGCGGTCGCTGCAAAAAATCCAGATAAACCTCCAAACGAGGGTGCAGGCAATACTTCAGGGGGCGTTACACCTTGCCATAGTCCATTTGCGAGAAAAAAGACGAATATGGCTAAGAACGCACCCACTATGAGAGTTGTGACTTCTCTTACCCCTCTAATATCAAGTACGGCGAGGATGATGACTAGAATCGCGACGATTAGAGGCGTATTGACCAATATGAAACTTCGGGACATGGGAACAAGTATTGAGAAAAAATATGCGAGTTGTCGAGTGAAAACTATGGCGGCAAGTGCTGCGCCGAAGACACTAGCAAGCCACCTGAGACAGCCAGACATGAAAGCTGTGAGACCTCCGAAAGCGGCTTTGGTATAGGTGTATTCACCCCCCATCTCTGGAATAGCTGCGCTGAGTTCGCTGTAACTGAACATGGTAAGTATGTTTATGAAACCGCACAGAAAGAGAGCTGAGACCATACTGGGTCCCGCTAGATGGAAATAAGCGTAATCCAACAGCACAAAAATCTCGAATCCTATGGCAGCTCCTAATCCCATCATTACCGCACCAAAAAGTCCAAGTTTCCTTTCTGCTACCAACTCATTATAGTCCTCCTACTGGTTATTTTCGGTCTTCATGAATGAGAAAGAAACCACTTATGACTGAAAAAAAGCTGAATACGCTAAGAATCAACAAATAGAGAGGGAGGAGTTCTGCAGACACGTTTAGCGTGGTTTGAACATCGAGAAAGTTGAAATAAAGGAAACCAGCCAAGACACCTGCTAACACGCCTATCGCCCCTTGTGCTATGCCAACAATAGCTACAAGGATTCTCTTAACGCCCATCTCAGGTCACCTGCGTCTAATTATAATCCCTGACACTAAATCAAGAACGCCGATTGCAAACAATGCCCATAAGGATAACATTCGAAATCTCTCACTTTCAAGTACGCCGACGTCAACAAAGCCGAAAAAGGTCAAGACAAATACGCCTATCATCATGATTCCTACAAATATGAGGAAGCCGCCTAAGGCCACGGCAAACCTACTCAGCCACTGCGTGCTCCACATCAATGCTTCATCAACCATCATACTTCTCCTCTCAAAATGTTTCGTAGTGAACAATTTCCTTCAGCGTTCTCTTTTGTCGAGCTCTTGGTTTTTCAGCTGGATGCCCAACTGGAATGATGGCGATGGGTCTAACACTCATAGGCGCATTCACCACCTTTGCAACTTCATCCTCATGAAATGCTCCCACCCAGCAGGTTCCAAGCCCTAAGGCGCAAGCAGCTAAAAGCATGTTCTGTATCGCCGCAGCGGTGTCTTGTAGACAATAGAGAGATGCACCTCGACTGCCATAACCCCAACTGGATCGTGCTTCATCTGCGCAAACAACAATCACAACTGGTGCTTCCTTAATGAAAGTTTGATCTAGTGCAGCCACTGACAGTTTATGTTTTATCTTGGCGTCTCTCACAATGACAAACTCCCAGGGTTGAATGTTTCCAGCTGATGGAGCCCGTCTAGCAGCATCTATCAATTTCTGCACTTCTTCTTCTGAAACTTCCTCGTTCGTGAAGGCTCTGACACTCCTTCTGGTTTCGATCGCTTCAAACACGTCCAAGGCCTTCGTCTCCATGCTTAAGCTACTCGAATTGCTGTTTTAATGGTTATGCCGTCTTAGAGATATATATTATATTTTTACTGAATAAAAGTTCAGCATTTATTGTTTGATATGAAACAATATTATCTAAGTCTACGTACAGCTGCACACTCGCAGCTTATTGACCCTTCAGATACGGAGTTCTATTTGTATCTCTCTATGGTAAGCGTTTTTCCTCCTATCTCGAAGGACACTTTAACTTTTACTGATGTTTCCGTTTTGAACGGAAACATCGAGTCTTCAGCCAAATCTTTGGGAAGATATATTAAGTATTTGCCATCTTTTCTTCTGGACACCCTACCTCTTCCTGAACTCGTCAACTCCTTCTTCCTTCTAATCTTTTTGTCTTTTCCATATAAAGGGAAACTTGTCGTTGGATTAATGGCGCAACACACACGTCACAGATGTGGTGCACACCAAAACATATAAGCAATATTTATCTCTCCGATTCCGAACAAAATTTTCTTAAATGCAACAAACCTTTCCAAACTCTAACTAACATTGTGATGCAGAGTTGCGGACGAAAACGTAATATAATGTAATGGTGTTAATCATTTTTCACTAAGGTGATGTTATGTCAAACTTTAGCTTCACAGATGAGCAGAGGCTGTTTAGAGAAACTATTAGAGAGTTTTGTGAAAAAAATCTCACCGCAAGATCGAGAGAAATTGATGAAAATAGGAAAATCCCAGATGAAATCATAAAAGGAATGGCTCAACTTGGCCTCCCAGCCATGACCGCTTCCCCCAAGTACGGTGGCTCTGGAGCGGATTTCACCTTGGCAACGATTGCAACAGAAGAGCTAGCCCACTCTGACAACTCCGTTGCGACGGCGGTGTTGTTTTTGGTTGAAGCCGCGTGGGGCTACATCCTTGATAAGTATGGTACAGAGAAGGCTAAAGAAGAACTGTTGCCCAAAGTGACAAAGGGTGAAACCTTCATAGGTATCGGATCAACAGAACCAGATGTAGGCTCAGACATTGCTGCACTAAAGATGAAGGCGAAAAAAGAAGGAAACACATACATTTTAAACGGAGAAAAAGCCTACATCTCCGGCGTTAAGGAAGCTCAGCGTCTAGACGGCGGATACGTAACGATCGCCAAGACAGCGCCAGAACTTAGACACAAAGGTGTAACCCTTTTCTATGTCCCAATCAACACGCCTGGAATAACCCCCACAGCCATCCTTGAAAACATGGGTAGAATGGGAATATCCACCGGCGGCTTCAACGCCGAAAACGCAAAAATACCTGAACACTACGTTATCGGAGAGGTCAACAAGGGCTTTTACCATGCAATGGAAGGCTTTACCCACGCCAGAGTTTTGGTTGCAGCCGCTTGTATTGGATCGGCTCAACGCGCCCTTGAGATAGGGATGGACTACATTAAACAGAGGAAAGCCTTTGGCAAACCAATAGGCAAATTCGAGGGGATACAATTCCAGTTAGCAGACGACTATACAAAACTGGAAGCAGCGCGACTTCTAGTATATAAAGCTGCTTGGATGCTTGACGAATGCTACAGAAAAGGTCACTTCACCTATCATGACGTCAACAAAGTAGTAGCCCCAGCGAAACTCTTCGCTGGCACTGCCGCCTTTGACATATACAAAGACGTGATGCTGTGGCATGGAGCTATGGGATACACAAAGGAGTGCCCACTCGAAAGGGGTCTGAGAGGGGTTATGTCCTACATAATAGGAGCAGAAGGCGCACAAAACATCATGAGAATAATTATAGGAAGTGAGCTTCTCGGACCAGAATTTATTCCCTACAAATAAACAAGGGACGTTAACCTTCAACTTTCGTGCGTTGCACGCCCACTGACCTTGCTTAGCCTTTAGATGAGGCTGACACAACCTTGAAAAGAGCTCCAATCACCGCAAGAGTTGCAACAATTACTTTTTTCTGTTTTTATATAACTTTCTCCTTCCTTAACTGACTAATCTCGTTTTCAGAAAGTTTGAGAAATTTTTTCAGAATCTCTTCTGTGTGTTGCCCTAAAAGCGGGGGTGGAATCTTAATTTTTCCTCGTGTCTCCGAAAATTTCATGGGAATCCCTATCTGCTTAATTTTGCCAGCCACAGGATGATTTATCTCAACAAGCATATCTCTGTGCAAAACTTGGGGATCAGAGAAGATTTCATCCAATGTGTAGACTGGACCACACGGAATTTCCCTACCCAAAATCTCAAGCCACTCGTCGCGGACCTTTGTTGAAAAGACTTTAGTCAACATGGCTATCAACTCGTTTCTGTTTTTAACCCGTTTTGGATTTGTGGCGAACCTTGGGTCTTGGGCCAGTTTTTTCAAGTCTAAGACTTTGCAGAGGCTCGTCCAAAGCTTGTCGTTTCCTATGGCAATGTTAATGTATTTTCCATCTTTCGTTTCAAAACATTGGTAGGGAACTATGTTTGGATGTGCTGATCCCATCCTTTCAGGCACCTTGCCTGTTGCAAAATAGTTTGCAGCCATGTATGTCATCCATGAAACTGCTCCATCAAACATTGACACATCGATCCACTGTCCTTTTCCAGTTGTTTTGCGCGCAATCAGGGCAGAGAGTATGGCTACGGCAGCGTGTGCACCAGCTAGAATGTCAGTTATTGCCACACCTACACGAACTGGAGGTCTACCAAACTCGCCAGTGATGCCCATAAACCCGCCTAGTCCCTGTACAACGATGTCATACGCTGGCCAATCGCGGTATGGACCGGTTTGACCGAAACCTGAAATTGAGCAGTAGACTATACTTGGGTTAATTTCGTGGATCGACTCAAAATCAACTCCAAGCTTATCTGTCACGCTTGGTCTGAAATTCTCCAACAAAACGTCACATTGCTCTGCTAATCGATATAAAATCTTCTTGCCTTTTTCTGTCTTCAAATTTAGAGTCACGCTTTTTTTGTTGCGATTCACACATAGAAAGTAGGCGCTCTCGCCCCCTATGAACGGAGGACCCCAAGAGCGCGTCATATCTCCTACTTCAGGAACCTCCACTTTTATCACTTCAGCCCCTAAATCAGCTAAAATCATGGAACAAAAGGGGCCGGTCAGAGATCGAGATAGGTCCAAAATTCGTATACTCTTCAAAGGCGGATCCATCATACCACCTCGACTTGAGTTCCCTTAGTGGAGCCATATGTTGGAGCCATATATTAATGTGATGTGTAAGTTGTTTGTTCTGTATTTTGGATAAACGCTAGAAGTTTCACCAGCTAATAAACGTGGCGATGCAGAGGGCCTGATAGAAACAAGAGATTGACGATGGAGACACGTTACTGAAAACCGGGCAATGGTTCGCATTTACTTGTGACACAAATCGGGTAATAATTGATAGAACTTTCCATAAGGAGCTCTTTTGCAAATTTCTTAACTCAACTGAAACTACTGATCATCGTTTGACAATTCAAGTAGCACTTAAATATTTGCGCTGTATCTCTCAAGCAATAAATTGGGAGTGGCGTCTTGAAGGATAGAAAAGATGCTATGTTCTTAACGATTTTAGCGGGGATCTTGTGGGGCACTTCATTTCCTGCAATAAAAATTGGCTTAGAATTTGTTGACCCTTGCATGTTCGTTTTTTTGAGAATGCTCCTAGCCTCTGTTTTGACCCTGTTGATTGTTTTCGCAACAAATAACTTTGATGTTTCGTTAGAAAAAGAGAAATCAATCTGGTATCTAGGATTGCTGAATGGCTTTTCCTATCTAATTCAATATGTGGGTATGAATTATACAACGGCATCTAAATCTTCTTTGCTTATCAACTTGAGCACTGTGTGGGTTGCCGTTTTGAGTTGGTTAATCTTGAAGGAACGTTTTTCGAAGAGAAAAACGTCAGGAATAGTTTTAGGAATTATCGGAGTCTTTTTTGTCACTACCAACTTGAACTCACTCGAATTAACTCAGGGTATGATTTTAGGAGACGGACTTGTTTTCTTAGCTGGAATTACATGGTCTTTTTTTATGGTATATAACAAGAGAATGGTTGACACCCACAATGTTATTCAATTCATGCCATGGCTTTTCTTGGTGACAACTCTGCCTTTGATTTTGTTTATTCCCTTTTCTAGCAATATTTCCTTACTGAACCTCTCAAGTGAAGCATGGCTAATGGTCATATACACAGCGGCATTTTGTTGGATAATTCCCTACTATTTATGGTCAAGAGGGCTGAAACACATTTCTCCTGCCACTTCAACAGTCATTCTGCTGATAGAAGTAATCGTTGCAATTACTATTTCCCTTTTATTTTTAGGTGAACTCTTCACGCCGATGTCTTGGTTGGGTGCTTCTCTGATATTGTCAGCCATTATCCTGGTTTCGATTGATTAATTCTCTTTTAGCCGCGTTGAGTGTAGGAATTGCCATCTTTTAGAAGGCTTTTCACATGATGTTTTAGCTTTAAACGCCTCAATTAGTTTGTTTTCATCTCAACGGACAGTTTTTCCCTTTTTAACATCGCGTAGCTCTTTTATAAGTGCGGGTACAATCTTGAAGAGATCTCCCACCACACCCAATGTTGCAACTTTAAAGATTGGAGCCTCTGGGTCCTTGTTAATTGCGATAATTATGTCAGAGGTTTGCATACCCACGAGATGTTGAATGGCTCCAGAGATTCCAACAGCAACGTAGAGTTTTGGAGAAACCGTTTTGCCAGTCTGTCCAACCTGTTGATGATGGGGTAACCAGCCGGAATCTACTATCGGTCGAGATGCTCCCACAGCTCCGCCTAAAGCATCTGCAAGTTCTCTCATGAGCTTAAAGTTTTCTGGAGAACCTAAGCCTCTGCCTCCGGAAACGATAACGTCAGCCTCTTCAATGTTTACTGCTCTCTCAGCCACCTCTTTTACGACGTCAACAACTCTTGTTCGCATAGCTTTAGGATCAATCGTTACCTTTATCCGCTCTATCTCCGCTTCCTTTGTCCAATCCGGCTCACTCATCTTCATTACATTTGGGCGCACCGTCGCCATCTGAGGACGAGTGCGAGATAGTATTGAAGCCATGATGTTTCCTCCGAAGGCAGGTCGTATCTGAACAAGTCTCCCTTCTTCATCTATTTCTAAACCAGTGCAATCGGCAGTAAGTCCAATTCGCAGTCTAGCCGCGATGCGGGGCGCGAGATCTCTTCCGTTTATTGTCGCTCCAAAGAGCACCACTGAGGGCTTATGTTTAGCGATAAGACCGGTCAAGACGTCTGCATATCCCTCGCTATTGTAGCGTTCCAGCACCTCATGCTCCGCTACGTATATTTTGTCGGCTCCATAAGCCGAAAGGGGTTTTATAAAATCAGTAACATTATGTCCTAGGAGCAAGGCGGCAAGTGGCTCGTCTAGCTTATCAGCCAGTTTTCTCCCTGCACTTAGAAGTTCGAGAGTGACATTTCTCAAGTGGTCACCGTGTCTTTCAGCAAAAACCCAGACGCCTCGATAGCTTGAAACGTCGGCTGGAGTAACCATTTTACGTTTGATCTCTATGGCTCCAACTGGACAGGATTTCACACAGGCGCCACAGAGGGTGCAAGCTTCGTTGATTTGAGCTTTTTTCTCAATGATTCTTATTGCTCCAAAGGGACAATGCGACGCACATATGCCACAGCCAGTGCAAGTGTCAAAAACTTCTATCATTTTTAGGTTCCTCTAAGCTTCAAATTACGCATTTTTCAAATAAGAATTGAATAATCTTTTTTGCCGCTGCAACGGGGTCTTCATCTGTAATGGTTATTCCTTTTCCTCTTGGCTTTGGGGGGAATGTCTCTACTACTTGAGTTGGTGAGCCATTTAGCCCAAACAGTTCCGTGTCTCCATCTAAATCTGCTGCTGTTATAACTTTAATCTCCTTATTTTTCGCTGAAAGAATTCCCATTAAGGCTGGAAGTCTTGGTTCGTTCAGTTCTTTAATAGCCGTAAGTAGTACAGGGAGTTTTGATTCAATAACTTCATAGCCTTCATCGGTTTCTCTGTGGGCAATCACCTTTCGGGCTTTCGGGTCAACTTCCACTTTCTTTACACCAGTGATTTGTGTAAGGTTGAGCCACTCAGCCATTTCCACAGGTACTTGTGCAGTGTCGCCATCTATGGCTTGTTTGCCGCAGAGGATGATATCGAAGTTTGGAATGAACTGTTTAATTGCTTTGGCAAGAGTGTAGGCAGTTGCCAAAGTGTCGGCTCCAGCGAAGGCTCTATCAGATAGGTGAATAGCTCTGTCTGCTCCCATCGCTAAGCACTTCAGGAGAGCTTCTTTGGCTTGAGGAGGACCCATGGTGACAACGATTGCTTCTCCACCATGTTTTTCTCGAATTCTGAGGGCTTCTTCAACGGCAAACTCGTCGAGTGGATTAAGAATGCTTGGGACGCCTTCACGCATCAAGGTTTTTGTTTTAGGGTCGATTTTGACTTCTGTGATTTCAGGGACTTGCTTAATGCATACTACGATGATCATTTGCAAATCCTCCATCAATATCTGATTGCCATCTTCGCTTCTTGTACAGAGCATTTAATATATTTTTTTTCGTTAATCAGAGACTAATAATTGAGGATCAGAAGGTGCAGTTGGGTTCGAGAAGGATGTTATTCTTTAGCAAGTTCTAAACCGATTCTGAATCCGCGAATGTTGTTTTCTTGCGTCTTGCTAGGTACACTTTCAGTTATTGCCTTTTCAACTGCTTGTTGGCTAACTATGCCTGTTGTGTTTGTCAAAGCTCCTAACATGACTACGTTGGCGTAAATTTTCGATTTCAGTTCAGTTTCCGCCATTTTGGTTGCTGGAATTTTGAAAACTTTTGCTCTGATTTTCGGCACTTCTCTAACCAAGTCTTCATCGACTAGAAGAGTTCCGTTTTCCTTTAAGTCTTTGAGATGTTTGTCGAGGGCTGTTTGGCTCATCGCTACTAAGACATCGCATTTTCTAACCATTGGAAAGCCTACCTTTTTATCAGCTATGATGACTTCACTTTTTGCATTACTGCCCCTAGCTTCTGCTCCATAACTCTGAGTTTGAACAGCATGCTTTTCGTCGTATACAGCGGCTCTCCCAAGAATTTCCCCAGCTAACACAACACCTTGCCCGCCTAGTCCAGTAATTCTTATCTCAGTTCGTTTTTGCACTCTTCTTCGCCTCCCTTATGGTTTTGAATAAAGTCTCTGTGAACGTTGGAATCTTTCTATCCACATATTCTCCCACAACGATTTTATTTGTAAGCTCTTCCACAGCCATCTTCTCAGCTTTTTCGAGTAGAACTGAATTGTTTCTATACCAACGAAACATTTCAGCCACATCCTTAAATCCAGCCTTCCTCCCAAAAGCGGTGGGACACGGGCTTACCGCCTCAACGAAAGCGAAGCCTTTGGTTGCAACAGCCTTCTTCAAGGCTTCTTTTAATTGTTCACCATGTGCCGTGGTCCAGCGGGCAACGTAGGAGGCGCCTGCAGCGACAACAAGTCGAGTTACGTCTAATGGCTGTTCAAAACTCCCATATGGAGTGGTCGTAGTTTTTGTTCCAACTGGAGTTGTGGGCGCGACTTGTCCGCCTGTCATGCCGTAAATCATGTTGTTTAACATAACAACTGTGATGTCTAGGTTTCTGCGGGTGGCGTGGACTAGATGGCCCACTCCGATTCCAGCGATGTCTCCGTCTCCGCCAAACACGACTACGTTCAAGTCTGGGCGCAGAAGTTTAACACCTGTTGCAACAGGTATGCTTCTTCCATGCGTTGTGTGGATGGAATCGGCCTTGAAGTGAGGGGATGGAATCCACGCTGCGCAACCGATGCCACTGCAGAAAACGAACTTGCTTAGGTCTTTGTGTCCTAGTTCATGAACCGCTCTTAGAAAGTGATTTATCACGGTCACGCAACCACAGCCCACGCAGAAAGGAAGACTCATATGTCTCAAGTATTTTCGGCTCGTGAATGCTTCAGTCAACCTTTTTCACGCTCTCAATGATTTTTGCTAATAATTCTTCGGGAGTTATCATTTCCCCACCGCCAATTTTGTTCAATGGAATAACTGGCACATATCCGTGCACCACTCTTTCCGCTTCATAAAAAACTTCTCCCATGTTCAATTCCGGCACGATAATAACTTTGGCGTTTTTAGCTATGTTACGAACTGCTTCTTCTGGAAAAGGCCATATGGTCTTCAACCGAACAAATCCGACAGTGATACCTTTTTTCTTCGCTAGGTCAACAGTTTCGTATACTGCCCTAGAGGTGCATCCGAAAGATACGATTCCGACATCACAATCGTCAAAATTGTTGGTTTCGTAATCCACGATTTTCTCAGAGTTATTTCTGACTTTTCCAATTAGACTCTCAACTAGTTGCTTATGCACGGCTCGGTCGGCAGTGAAGCGATAGCCATGTTCATTGTGAGTTGACCCTGTTATCGGTATGTTATAACCTTCGCCTACTGACGGCATAGGCGCTACATCTTCACCGTTGAAAAATGCTTTATCTGTTGGCTTCGGCTTTTTCCGGTTTATTATCGTTATTTTGTCAGATTGTGGGATGACGATTTGTTCTCTCATGTGCGCAATGATCTCGTCTGCCAACAACACCACGGGCGTTCGATAAGTTTCAGCCAAATTAAACGCGCGAATTGTTAAATCAAACATTTCTTGAACGGAATTAGGCGACAAAGCTATGGAAGCGTAGTCGCCATGAGTGCCCCAGCGCGCCTGCATTACGTCGCCTTGACCGCACTTCGTAGCTTGACCCGTACTGGGGCCAGTTCTCTGAGCGTCTACAACAACGCATGGAGTTTCAGTCATAAACGCATAGCCTATCAGTTCCTGCATCAGACTGAAGCCTGGTCCAGAAGTAGCCGTCATCGCTTTAGCTCCAGCCCAGCTAGCTCCAATAACTGCGCCGAGAGAGGCTATCTCATCCTCCATTTGAACTGCAACTCCGCCAACCTGTGGCAGTCTCCATGCTAAATGCTCACCAATTTCACTGGCTGGAGTGATGGGGTAACCCGCGAAAAATCTGCATCCAGCGACGATTGCGCCCTCGGCGCAAGCTTCGTTGCCTTGCCAAAAATGCGTTCTAGGAATCATCTTACTTGTCAAAGTTGTTCCTCCATTTTGACTCTAACACATGTCTCAACTTTTATTCGCAAATTGACTTATAGAGATACCCATAAGACAGTTAAATTGCATATGTTGCTGTGCTTGAAATCCCCAGTTGATACATCAAACTAAAATTGATTTATGACTTGACTACACCTAAAAGTGGTGTGTCCACGGGATTTGAATTCTCAAAATGCGTGTGCACATGAACTTTCGATGTCCTTTTTCAATTTCCTTGTCGAGGGTTTTCCCTTATCTTCGAAGCCCAGACTTCGATCTGCGGTAGAGCGGATATTCCGATTGATGTGCCCAAGACGCTTAGAGCAACGTTCTTAATGGCGGTATAAACGTAGAGTGGAATTCCAATAAGAAAGCCATAGAAGCCTAGAACTAAGAGGTTGTAGAGCAGATATGGGATGAAAGCTATAGTTCCTGAGAGCATAGATATCCCCAACAAATATATTTTCTCAGCGTTTCCTTCAAAGTTTTTAGCGGCGGGAAAGAAGTATAACAAATCGAATGTTAAGCCTCCAAGCGCGTATCCGACTCCTACAAACCAAGAGTACGGAGCTCCCAAGCGGATGATTCTCGTGGCTAAAGATGCTATAGCCGCCATCGCCGTAACTCTGCCAAACTTTCCAGTGAGCTTCGCCATGGTTAGCATGAGGAACCAACCCATCACTCGCTGGATAACAGCGTGGACACCTGTTGTTTGACTAATTAAAGGTCCAAGATAAAGTTGTGAGACTATCCACAATGAGGTTAGGACTGAGATTAGAGCCAACTCTTTTGTATTGAATCTCAGATTTGCGCGCTTGTTTTGAACTGTTGAAGGAAAAACTAGATCGTTTCTATGTGTATCTCCACCGCCGTCTCCATCCATGCTTGTCTCATCCATCTTCCAGTTCTCTCAGTCTCATTATGATATGATTGCGCACGCTATATTTTCATAACACTGTTATAAATTTTTTGTTCAGAAAACCGAATTCTCTAAGGAAATTATCTATCACGCTGACAATGTAGTAACTACGCGTTTCTTAATTGAGTACATGGGCAGTCTATTGTGGAAATGCTGGTGAAAAGCTTAGATAGATAAAGAAACTTTTGTATCACAGCATGTTGCTAAGAGCAGTTGTTAATTGCGTGTGTACGAGAGCTACACTTGCAGTTGTGCGGGTAAAGGTTCATAAACGCTTCTAAGAAATAGGGTGTTGAACGATTTTATTGCGATTGCCACTTCTACAAAACTTATGTTTTCTTTTTTGGGTTTTAAATTGAATCTTAAACATAGCTTTTCTGTGATATGCTCTTCTATTGGGATGGCTTCAGTGCCAAAGACTTCCCTCAAACTTTTTGAAAAGTCCTTTATTTTGTTGGGAATGTCTTTTTTCTTCAGTCCGTTTGCTTCAAGATAAATGTAAATTGTTTCCGCCGCTTCTTTCCCAAAGAATGTTGTCAAGGTTTCGTTCACAATTTCAAGTAGATAAACTCGGAATTTTTCTTGCCAATCTAAATTCTGGGAAGCCATAACGTCCCTCAGCTTTTAACACATAGTTTTATACTGCTGCTGAGATTTAAGACAACACATTTGAACATCTTGTTCAACTTCTTGAACAAAGCCACGGCGTATGAAGAATAATTACTGTTTTCACCGTATGTGTTGAAGTTAAACGGAAGCAAACTTCTTTAATATAACGTATGCAAAATCAAGTTTTGTAACAAAATGTTTTAACGATCTTTAAGATTGAGGAATGGGAAATGAGCCTTACAGAGCGAAAAACTGTGTATTTTAACTCCTCTGGACCACGGAACACTGAGACTGTGCTAAGGTTGGCAAAGGAATACGCCCAAGCAGAAGGAATAAAAGACATCGTGGTTGCCTCTACTACGGGCGAAACTGGAGTAAAAGCCTCAGAAATTTTCAAAGGTTTCAACTTGGTGGTGGTTACTCATCACGCTGGTTTTGCAGGGATTGGGGATCAGGAGTTACGGGAGGAGAACCGTAAAAAAATTTTGGAGAATGGAGGTAAGGTCTTGACGGCAACTCATGCATTGAGCGGTGTGGAGAGAGCTGTTCGAAAGAAGTTTACAACGATTCTACCTCTTGAGCTCATCGCTCACGCTCTAAGGCTGTTCGGTGAAGGAACCAAAGTTTCTGTTGAAATCAGTGTGATGGCAGCTGATGCAGGTCTTATCTCTGTGAATAGAGACGTTGTAGCTATAGGGGGAACTGACAGAGGAGCGGATACCGCTTTGGTTGTAAAGCCTGCTACTGCTTCCGACTTCTTTAGCCTCGAAGTTAGGGGAGTCATAGCTAAACCCCGAAGTAAAACTTAAGAATCTTAATCGCTTTTTTTCTCAAACTTAAATATCTCCATGTTATTCCGTAGGCATGAGAACGGTAACTCTTATTTGTTCTTTTACAGTGAAGGCTTACAGTTAACGTGTGGAACAGTGAAAATGGGAACTAAACGAACTTCGCTCGAAAGATTTCGCTTAAAAAGAGCATTGGATAGGCTAGCGGCTAAAGAGGGAAGAGGAACTGAACTTGTCTCCCTGTACGTGCCGCCTGGACGCCAAATCAGCGAAGTCGTTGCCATGCTTAAACAAGAGCATGGAACCGCAGCCAACATCAAATCGGACACCACAAGAAAAAACGTTCAAGACGCAATAGTGAAGGTTATGCAACGACTCAAACTCTTCAAGAAAGTACCGAAAAATGGTTTAGTCATCTTCTCCGGAGCCATCCCACAGAACGGTCCGGGAAGCGAAAGAATGGAAACGTACCCGATAGTTCCTCCTGAACCGATTCAAGTGTATATTTACCGCTGCGACTCCAAGTTTCACATCGAATATTTACAAGACTTTTTGAGGGAGAGAGAAACCTATGGAATCATAGTTATAGACTCCAGCGCAACAACCTTCGCCACTCTCCAAGGCAGACGCTTAGAAATTGTCCGGGAAATCACGTCGGGCGTACCAGGAAAACATCGAGCTGGAGGTCAATCAGCAAGAAGATTTGAACGCCAACGAGAAGCCAAACTTTTGAACTATTTCAAGCGCATTGGGAATCATGCCAACGACATTTTCTTGTCCATGCCAAATCTGAAAGGCGTAATAATTGGAGGTCCAGGACCCACAAAAAACGATTTTGAAAAAGCAGACTACCTCCATTATACGTTGAAAGACAAGATCATCGCAACTCTAGACACGGCTTACGTAAGTGAACAAGGAGTAGAAGAAGTGATGGAACGAGCTCCGGAAATTATGCAGCGCGTTCGCTATGTAGAAGAAAAACAGATCATGCAAGAGTTTCTTTACGAGATCGGGCATGACACTGGCTTGGCGACGTATGGAGAGAGCGAAGTGAAACGGTGCTTGGAAGAAGGTGCGGTGAAAACTCTCTTGTTGTCTGAAGCTCTCAACATGGTTCGAGGCACTGTTAAGTGTACGTCTTGTGACTATGTTAAGCAAGAAACGATGAAGACAGAGAAGGTTATCGAGTTCGAACAAGACATCAGCGAACAAACGTGCCCAAAATGTAAAGCACCTGCTCTCCACTTGGCTGAGGTTAAAGACGTTATTGACGAATTAGCTGAGTTAGCTGAGCAAGTTGGAACAGACGTGGAAGTCATCTCCACCGAAACTGAAGAGGGACAGATGCTGAAGAAATCCTTTGGAGGCATCGCAGCTATTTTACGTTTCAAATCTTCTAGTTAACACTTTACGCGTACATTTCCTTGTTGATGAAACAATTATTTTATATAATAAATTAGCCTAATTACGAAACCCAGTTTACATAAGAGGCTGAGAAAAGCCCCATTTTGGAGGAAAAAAGATATGTCTAGTAAAAATAGCGCCAAAGAAATGGTTCTTAAATATAGCTCGCCGCCGAAAGAAATTCCATTCTCTGCAAATGAATATCGAGAGCGGTTAAATCGAGTCCGCGAACTCATAACCCGAAAAAAAATCGATGTTCTCTTTCTATCAGCTCCAGCGAGCCTCTTTTACATAAGCGGATATCAGGCGGAATGGTATCAATCCCAAAGCCCCAAGATATGGCCACCCGCCAGCGGAATTGCTATCCATGTGGATCATGACAACTTCATAGACTTTGATACGGAAGAGGAAGAAATCCTAGCTCGATACACGAGCATATCCAGTGACACTCGAATATACAGAGAGACAGCTGAAACGACTGGAATGCTTTCTTGGATAGTACAAGAGCTGAAGAAAGAAGGATGGCTTCCCGGAACTGTCGGGCTTGAAATGTGGAGCTACCGACCAAATCGAGCAGTTAGTGAAATGTTCCAGTCAGCGTTGGAAAAGGAAGGCTGTAAAGTTATTGACGGAACAGATATTGTAAGGAAAGTCCGCGCCGTCAAGTCTCCTCAAGAGATCGCTTATGTAGAAAAAGCGGCACAAATAGCTGAAATTGGCCATAAAGCAGCAATGGAATCAATGAGACCTGGAATGACGGAGCTTGATGTTTACGGAGAAATCGTTAATGCTATGGCAAAGGCAGGAGGTGAGAACCCTGCAATACCTGTTCTCGTTACATCCGGACCTAAATGTGCCTGTTTACACGCACTAGCAAGCCGAAAGAAGATCGAGAAAGGGGAAAATGTTAACATTGATATCTGCGGAGTTTTCAACCGATACCACGCCAATATGGCGCGAACCTATTCGATAGGGAAACCAAATCCCGACGTAGCAAAGGTCGTTGAGTTATCAGCAGGAGCTTTTGATGTAATAGCCGAATTGATCAGACCAAATCTGCCAATCGGCGAATTTAACGAAAGGATGAAGGCATATTATCAAGAGGTGGGAATTGAGCAAGATAAATGGTGGTTCGGCGGTTACGAACTTGGAATCGCCTTTCCCCCGGACTGGGTTGGTGAGTTCGTTTATGATGTTAATATTGATGCTGGAGATCAGCTATTTGTGCCGGGAACAGTTGTCAATTACGAAAGCAATTTCTATCTTCCCCATAAAGCTGGAGTATCCTATCAAATCAACACCTTTGTCTTTACAGAAAAAGAGGCAAAAATTCTAGGTAAACTTCCAAATGACATGATTATAATTGAAAGATGATGTTAATGTTTTTCCATATCTAATAGTTGGTGACAAAACGAACATTTGGGTATTCTTCTACTTCTTTGCCTTCACCTTTTTTCGGTAATATTTCGATTTTCTCTGCTTTGCAGGTTCCTTCAACATCCTCAATCACTTGATTCAAAACATCTGCATCCTTTTTGTTTCCCGTGTAGATTGTCAGTTTCTTGATGGGTACATTTAACGGCATCCTTTTCTCTGACTTTTCCCTGCGAACTGCACTAATTACTGCCGTGATCATGTCACCTTGCTTCTCCACAGTATCATCGATTCTCTCCTCTTTTACGGTGGGCCAGTTGGAAACATGGATGCTCTTGTGTTTCTTGTCCGTTGCATACATAACTTGATATATTTCTTCGGTTATGTGCGGGGAAACTGGTGCGAGAAGCTGTAGGATTCGGTAAATGGCAGTATAAAGGGTGTATTGAGCAGCAACTTTTTTTCCTTCTCCATACTTGTCAGGCCTGTACAGCCTATGCTTTATAGCTTCAATGTAGTGATCGCAAAACGTATGCCACATGAAGTTTCGAGTTTCCTCAGTTGCTATGTTGAATTGACAGTTTTCAAGAGCTTCAGTTGCTGTTTTGGTAACTCTTTCCAGTTTGCTGAGTAACCATCTGTCTAAAAGTTCCAACTCCACCTTTTCCTGCGGCACATAATCTTGTAGATGTTGACTGGCGAAACGAGCAACATTCCACAATTTGATGAGGAATCTCCATCCGTATTCTACATCTGGCTTGCGGAAAGGTATGTCCGAGCCAGTTGCTCCTCCACTTGCTGCCCATTGTCGTGTGGCGTCGGC
>JABAOF010016020.1_pt3 | contig 36336 bp, 26 predicted proteins | sample 7062171 | NCBI WGS metagenome assembly JABAOF01 (sample SAMN14538628, study PRJNA623070) | marine sediment metagenome | biome: marine biome [ENVO:00000428]; feature: marine pelagic biome [ENVO:01000023]; material: deep marine sediment [ENVO:00002113] | place: India: Gulf of Khambhat ...
TGGCTGAATGACGGATAAGAGAAAATGGTGGCAGAGACAATCAAGTACTGTTCTTGGTGATAAGCGAGATAAAAGAGAGAGGTCAGAGATGTCGAAGAATCTATTGCTGGGAATCGCCTTTTCTTTCCTGATTCTCATAGCCTGTATCCCCCAGCCCCGATACACCTCAGAATCCGGACAGAAGAAAAAAGGACACCTTGGCGTACAAGAGGAGTCAGGTCGCCCGGAGTCTGGCCAGCAGGGAAGCAAAAGCAAAATCGATAAGAAAAAGATGGGCAGAATAATCGACTCTTTCCTGGGAGCGCCGTATAAAAACGGGGGGGACACCAAGGCGGGGATTGATTGCTCTGGTCTGGTTGTGCAGGTGTACAGGCAATATGCCGGATTCAAGCTGCCACGCGAGACGAAAAAGCTCTACCAACTGGTAAAACGTGTTGCCAAGGATGATTTAGTGTTCGGAGATTTGGTCTTCTTTTCCGATGGCTGGTTCTCGGTTTCTCACGTCGGCATCTATGTTGGAGACGGAAGATTCGTGCACTCCAGCGAGGAACTCGGGGTGATCGTGTCATCCTTAGACGAAGATTATTACAAGAAAAGATACAGGGGCGCCAGAAGAGTAATTCCCTGAAGCCCTGGATCATCAAACCCGGTAGTGGACAGAAAATTAGTGCACCCCATCAAAGTGTTAGTTGATGCTGATGAATTTACAGGCTAAGCTCGAGAATCTTCCGGCCAAGCCCGGCGTTTACTTGATGAAGGACAGGTCCAGGAAGATAATCTACGTAGGAAAAGCTAAATCCCTGAGAAGCAGGGTACGAGCGTATTTCCAGGATACCCCTCCCTATCATCCCAGGGTGTCCGCTCTGGTATCGAAAATATCCGATTTTGACGTTCTGGCGACCGACTCGGAGATGGAGGCGTTAATCCTGGAGGCCAATCTGGTAAAGGAATACAAGCCGAGATACAACGTCAATTTGAAGGACGATAAAAGGTATCCGTACCTTAAGGTGACGGATGAGCCTTTCCCCAGGGTGCTGGTGGTAAGGAGAGTTAAGAAGGACAAGGCTAGGTATTTCGGCCCGTACACCAACGTCAAAGCCATGAGGCACACTTTGAGGATACTCAGGAGAATCTTCCCGGTTCGAAGCTGCAACTGGGCTCTCCCCTCCAATAGGAAAATCAAGCTTTGCCTGGATTACCATATCAAAAGGTGTCTCGGACCATGTGAAGACAAGGTTTCACGGGAAGACTACGGTGAGATCATAAAAAACGTTCTGCTGTTCCTGTGCGGGAAAAACAGGGCGCTTATGGATCACCTCCAGGACAGGATGAACCAGTACTCCGGTGATGAGGAATTTGAGAAGGCGGCTTACGTAAGGGACCAGATCCAGGCTCTGGAGAGCGTGATGGAAAAACAGAAGGTGGCTGACACAGAAAAGGCGGATCGAGATATAATTGCTTTCGCCCGTTACAAGAAGGACATCTCGGTGGTTGCTCTGCAGATAAGAGAGGGGGTGTTGATTGGCAGACAAAACTTCCATCTTACCGCTCTAAGCGACACTTCAGATTCGGAGGTCTTATCCACCTTCTTGAGGCAGTATTACATGCATTCGTTAGTCATTCCGCCCCAGATAATTCTTGCCACAGAGGTTCAGGATCAGGAGATGATTCAGACCTGGCTTTCGTCCAAGAGAGAGGGCAAGGTGAAGATTATCGTCCCCCAAAGAGGAGAGAAGGTCAGGCTGCTGGATATGGCAACTTACAACGCACAACTTTCTTTAGACGAACTTCTCTTACAGAGGTCGGAGGCCAAGAAGAAAGTTCCCCCCGCCATAAGAGCGTTGGAAAAGGACCTGTACCTGTCGGTCCCGCCGAGAAAGATAGCTGCTTTCGATATATCCAACCTGGGTCCCCAGGATGCGGTCGGTTCTTTAGTTTTTTTTCAGGATGGTCAACCCAAAAAGAGCCAGTACCGGAGATTTAGGATCAGAACGGTGGAAGGGCAGGACGACTTCGCCATGATGGCCGAGGTTGTACGCCGATACTTCGCGCGATTGACCGAGGACAAAGAGGAATACCCGCACCTGGTCTTGGTAGACGGTGGAAAAGGTCAGCTCTCCAGTACGATTGAGACTCTGGGTAGACTCCGAATCAAGGATCAGAGCGTGGTAGCTTTAGCCAAGAGATTGGACGAGGTTTTTTTGCCTGAAAAGTCTGATCCGCTGATGATCCCGAAAGGCTCTGCTTCTCTAAAACTGCTTCAAAGAATAAGGGATGAGGCCCACAGGTTCGCCGTGGAGTACCATAGGAAGGTGAGAAAGAGACGAACCATAAAGTCAGAGCTGGACGAGATTCCCGGAGTCGGACCGGTGAGAAGAAAAATCCTGCTGAAGCGTTTTGGCTCGGTCGAAAAGATTAAAGCGGCAGATTTAGAGGAGCTGCTAAAGGTTGATGGCATTCACAGGAGGGTGGCGGAGACCATTTACAGGCATTTCCATCCGTAGAACCAGTTCCCTCGACACAAATTCCTCCGGTCCCGGGAGAGGCTTTGCCCATTGATTAGGATCTGTGGGTATTCGAATCTAAGTGACAAAAAATAGGACTCAGGCGACCAGAATTTCTATGCCTGCGAAGAAGAGTCTTCCTTCTTCCCGCCCACCCATTTTTGAGCGCTGAGAGGTAAAGATCAATCGGGAGACAAAAGTTTGCTTAGGAGCAAATCCTCTTGGCTTCTTTGATCACTCCGTAAAGTCCGTCATCTAACTGAGCGAACAGCTTCAGATGTTTGTATCTTTCCACCAGTTCCGCTCCGGCCACGTCCTTGTCCACGGACGCCAGGAGCACGCGTCCGAATATCACCATATCCTCGCCGTACCTTTTGGTCCAGTCGAGTGAACATTCGAGATGTGCTTTACACTCATTTACGCGAGGCGTGGCAAGTTTCACCGACTTCACCGGAGTCAGTCCCGCCTTCTTGATTTCCGCTTCCCCGGTCGGCTCAATCTCCAAAATCTTCCACACCTTCTTGGCCAGCTCTGTCCCCGGAATATTTATTATGAACTCTCCGGTGGATAGTATGTTCCTGGCCACTAAGTTGTTGGTGTTGTAGCCGAAGCCCACGATGGGCGGACGAGACGAAAAAATGGAAATGGAACTCTTTACTCCCAGACCGGGAACCTGTTCTTTATTTACCGAAGTGATCAAGACCGTCTGTCCAACTAAAGGAAAGCGAAATCCATCCAGCATGGGAAACGTCGCGACTGCTCGCAGCCCGCTGATATCGTAGTCCACTTTCTCCGCCGTTTTTTTCATCATAACTCCTTTGGGATTGCTGATTTCCTCGTGCCCGCCTCAAGCTCTGCTCGCGTTCTTCAGCAACTGGTCAGAGACCGTTCACCTGCTGACGCCGCCAGAACTGAGGAAGAAATTCTGTGGTTTACCAAAAGACCTGAAAAGATCGAATGCTCAAATATACTACTTTCCTTCCCCATGTCAACAAAATTCTGAAGATTTGGCTAAAGTTCAACCGGAAATGAAGAAACGAGCTTCTATCGCCGGCGCATGACACTATGATCGGTTAAGCTTGATGCTTAGACTTTAATACGAAAAACCAACTTGCAGATATTTGACAAAAACAAAGACCGTCTAGGAAATAAGCCTGATTGCGGGTCACCGCATCATCTGACCTTCAAACAGCTTGAGGCTTAAGAATCTAATATTTTTTCTTTATTTTTAATTTTTTCTTCTTAAGCCGCCCCTTCTGCCAGGCGCGCAGAAAGGCCCGGGCGATCTGGGGGTCGAACTGAGTATCGGCACATTCTTTGATCTCGCTCAACGCCATCTTCAAGCTCTTGGCTTTTCTATAGGGTCTATCGCTGGTCATGGCATCAAAGGTGTCTACTACCGCCAGCAGACGACCCTGTATGGGGATCTGATCGTTTCGCAGACCGTAGGGATATCCCTTGCCGTCGAATCTCTCGTGGTGATATAAGACGTAGGGGACCGCGGGATTGAGAAAGGAGATGCCTTCCAGTATCTTCGCTCCCACGACGGGATGTTGTTTCATGCTTTCGAACTCCGCGGGGGTTAAAGTTTCGGCTTTATTCAACACGGCATCCGGAACACCTATCTTTCCGATATCGTGCAGGATCCCTCCCATCTTTACCTCCCACAGTTTTTCGTCATTCCATCCCATCTCTCTGCACAACGATTGGGCCATGTAGCATACCCTTTCGGTATGGCCACGAGTGTATATGTCTCTTGCCTCAACCGCGTTGGCCAGCGCGGTGAGGGTCTGAAGATATGATTCTCTCAGCTCCTCATACAACCTGGAGTTCTCAATTGCAGAAGCGGCCTTGGAGGCGATGATGGAAAGAGAGTGGAGCTGTCCGGTGGTGAATGGGGATACCCGCTCTTCGGATCTTATCAACGTAAGAGTTCCTATGACTTTTCCTTTTGCCATGAGAGGATGGACGATAACCGACCTTATGTTCTTCCTCAATTGATTGGCCAGAAAGCGCTCGGCTATCTCGTCCTTATCAAACACGCGTGGTCGACCGTGTTTGATTACCCATCTGGAAATGTTATCCTCTCCGGTCAGAAGCCCGCTTTTGAGCATCCTCTCCGGGACTCCCAGGGAGGCCTTTGGCATCAAACGGCCGGTCTTGATGTCCACAAGTAAAACGGAAGCCATGTCCGCGTCCAGTTCCTTGATAGCCGTCTCCAGGATCAGATTCAGAAGGAAATCCAATCTAATGGTGGAACCCATGGCTTCCCCAATTTTATAAAGCGAGACCGCCTCCTTCAAGTGGATGTTTTCCCGGTACAGCTTTTGCTTCTCAAGACCTCTTTTGATCACTGCCCGTAGGGTCTCCATGGAGAAGGGCTTAACCAAATAGTCGTAAGCGCCCGACTTTAACACGGTCACGGCATTCTCTACAGTGGGATGCCCGGTCATGAGGATCACGATGCCATCCGGATGGTACCTTATGGTCTGGTTGAGCACGTCCACGCCGGACTTTTTCCCCATTATCAGATCAGTGAGAACCAGGTCCACCGGGTGGGCTTTTATGAAGTCCAGAGCCTTCTGCGGATCACAGATGGTATCAATCCGGCATCCCTCATTTGAGAGCATCTCCTTTATGACCTCACATATGTACTCCTCGTCGTCCACAACCAGGATATGCGAGATACCCCGGTGTGACAGTTTTAATTCCTCTGTTTCAAACGAGGTCAATGACGCCGGAGGGGAAACTGCGTTCTTCCCTGCTTTCTTTTCCCGGGCTGGCCTTACGTCTAAAACAGTTCCACTCGATGAACAAGAGCTATCTTTCAACTTGCTGCTCATATCCCCCCTTTTGATGCATTATGGTTCGTCAAAGAGAAGAGGAGGCAAGCCAAAGAACCCGACCTTCTTAGCTGGCACGTTTACAGAGGTTCTATCGGTTGACAACCAGAGTAGGTTGAATTTGAGGCTGTGCTTCTTTTGCGCAATAGGTATACGGGTCGGAGTAGCCAGTGGAGATGTTTCCCCACAGACCCCATTTTTCAATCATCAAGAAATTCACAGTAGTTTCTGAGAGAACTGCGTCCTCGGAACTCGGATTGCGGTCGGGTTGAGCAAAAGCCATCTCAGAAGAAGTCATTGCGCTTCATCCGCCCGAAGTATGACCCGAACTTCTCAGCGTCAGAACCGCTTGAGCACAGAGGATAAGAAGCAAAAGATCAGAACCTCAAGCTCAGGTTGGGATAGAATATTCCTAAGAATTCCGAGCGTCTTCCCAGTGTTTCTCCGAACAGAGACACGAGGTCAGGCAGAGACAGACCGATCCCTCCAAACAATTCTCTTTTCGCCGTGGCACCTTCGTGAGTGACCCCGTATCCCACACCCAAGCATAAGATTTTTTTAGGCAGGAACAACTTGGTTCTGTAGGTAAGCCAGTAGATGAAATTGTCGAATTCCTCGTAGTCTTGAGCAAACAAGGGTTGATTGCCCAGAAGGATGTTTCTCTTCGAGCTGATTTTGATGTCGAAATCCTCAAGCCAACTGCCGCGCTCCTTCACCCAGGCCATACCTATACCCATGTAATCGAAAACTAAATCGGATACGCCCAAACCTTGCTGGGGATTGTATGCATCAACGGGGTACTCCACCAGAGTCAAAATGAGGGCGGTTTGGGAGATGGATATGATACGGCTTTGCTTCTCCGAAAAGCCCGCCCACCGGTAAGCTCCCAAAAGGAACTGGGTCATCTTATATCCCCACACCAAATGGCTCAATTCATCTATCTGCGCCAGATTGTCGCCGCTCCAATCGTCTTTGAAATGAAACTTACCCTTGGTCTTTCCCCAAGAATCAATAGCATGTTTGAAGCCAAAGAACGTGGCGCAGGCATTGGCCGTAGCCAAAAGCAAGGTTCTCTTATAGTTGATTCCCTTACGCGTAGACTTGAAGGCGATCGAATTTCGTTCCCCTACTGTAGGACGAGAGGACTTGGAGAAGTGAACCTTGTCAAAGGATGATAATCCGGTCTCAAAGACCCCTCTGGCCGATCCCGCAAGAAATCTGCAGCGGATATTGGCGTTCTTTAAGGTGAGAGTTGACTCGGAAAAGGCGCACCAAAAATGTGGACTGCCATCTCCGTGGAGAGGGTGTGCAAAACCTGCACACGTTAATGAAAAACATCCACCTGCTATCGCCAAAAGTCGTGTCAGAGATTTTGCCACCTTCATGCCTATATCATAACTCAAATCCCGATTTTGTCAAGGCTTGACGTAATTTTTGAGCAAGGATTCTCTTGGTCAGAGTCGGATCTTTAGGGTTCAGATTACTTTTGTAAGCAGGTGATGAAAGATACCCTCGAACCAAATCGGTGATGAGAATATGGTTCTCGGCGATGATGGTCTTGTCAAGACTTTGAAAATCAGCCAGCGCGCCACCCGCCCCTGCTTCTGATACTGGTCAAGATCAGATACGTGTTGCAGCTTGCTTTCGATAGACTGACCTTTGGAGAAAAGTAGAATTGCAAGAGGTGAGATCACAACTACTGGGCAGGGGTCAGCGGCGCATAGGGAATGGCGTTGAGATCCAGACCGGACTTTTCGCCCTTTGATAGATGAAAATCTCCCGCCGCTGCAATCATGGCGGCGTTGTCGGTGCATAGAATCGGTGAAGGACAGAAAACCTCCACACCGTGTTTTTCTGCTTCCGCTCGGAATCTTTCCCGAAGGCGCCGGTTTCTGGCTACTCCTCCAGCCAGGGCAAACTTCCTGGTATTCTTTGTGAGACAGGCTCTGATTCCCTTTTCCACCAGTACGTCCACCACCGCCTCCTGGAAACTGGCCGCAGTGTCGACCCTGTTGCTCTTCAGCTCTTCCCGGGAAAGTTTTGAAACATATAGTGCCACCGCGGTCTTCAAACCACTGAAGGAAAAATCGAAGCTGCCTTCCTCTAGGTGGGCCCGGGGAAACTTGAAAAATTCCGGGTCGCCTTGTCTGGAGACCTCATCAATGGCAGGTCCTCCGGGATATCCCAGGTCTAAAACCTTGGCCACCTTGTCGAATGCCTCACCTGCCGCATCATCCCGGGTTTGACCCATAAGCTCGTAGCTGCCTTTGCGAGCGACATAAACTAAATTAGAGTGACCCCCCGAAATCACCAGGCAGACAAACGGAGCGGAGAGCTCTGGATGCTCGAGAAAGTTAGCAAAGATGTGCCCCTCTATATGATTTATTCCCATCAGGGGTACATCAAGTGAGTAAGACAAAGCTTTAGCAAAGGATAATCCGATCAAAAGCGAACCCACCAGTCCCGGCCCATAGGTGACAGCAATCCCTTCAATCTTTTCGGAGGAAATCTTGGCTTCCTCCAGTGCCGCACGTACAATCGGCACAAGAGTTCTGATGTGCTCGCGCGATGCCAGCTCCGGGACCACTCCGCCATATTTGTTGTGCACCATCTGTGAATAGACGATATTCGACAGCATCCCCTTGCCGTCTCTAACCACGCTGGCAGCCGTCTCATCACAGGATGTCTCAATGCCCAGAATCAACATGTTCCTCTTACCGGTATTGCCTGGCTTCGATTTTCATACCGCGACGAATAATTCTCATATTTCGCTTGGGATTACGGCCGGAATGACGGAAAATGGGTCACAGGGAGCAAAATCTTTCAAATACGCTTATGCACTTGAGAATCAGAATAGGGTCGCCTCCAGACTTGGCGTGCGCCGAATCTATTCTATCAGCACTTCAACAGAGTCTGGCTCAGCTTTTTTCAGGTTAATCTCCTGTGGCAAGCTAATCACGACAGGAAGCTTGACCGTCTCCCTCTTCCTGACCTTGGCGCAGTCGACGGTTACTTCTATCTGGTCGGGCGTTATCTCTTTCACCAGACTTTCGGCACCGGAGATAGTCACCCTTACGCTGTCCGGGTGCAGCATAACCTTCGCGCGCCCGGGGAGATTGATCGACTTAACCGGCAGGCCGGAGATTCTCCTCTCCAGGTTTCTTTCGACTTTCTGTGAGAAATTTATCTTGGTTCCGGAGAGACTCAGGTTGTAACCTTCAGGCAGTACCAGATCCACCTGATCAGAAATAGCCTCGTTTGCATTCCCTATCACCACTTTCTCGGTGTAAATCACGCTTACTCCCCTGACCCAAATTCTTGGTCCGGAAAGCGTCACCTCCTTGGGATTGTACAGTACCTGGCCCACCAACTCAAACCCGTCCGCCGGGATTATTTTGACATCAGGTTGAACTCTCACCCTTTTGTCCATGGGATAATCCAGGATTACCTTCAGGCTTCTGGGAGGAAGAATATTGGTTACTTTCAACTCCAGTCCTTCTGGAATGGGAACCTGTTCGGGTTTCATCTCATAATCTGTCTCCCCCATCTTGAACTCCTGGACATCTATCTTCACGCTTTTTTTTTCCGCCAAGAGCAGTTTTAAAAGCTCCTTTCCCTTGCCTTGGATTGTTACCGATACCTGATCGGGCAGCTTTTGTGCCAGGACCAGGCGCTCGGGGATGTTGATAATTTCCAAAGGAAGAGTCTGAATGTGTTCAGACTCCTTGTCGGTGGCGACGTGAAACCAGAGAAGCAGGGCCATGACAATGGCAACCAGCTTGACCCAGAAGTTCTGGAATAGTATCCGCCACATAATAGGTCCAGGTTGAGATTAAGCGGGACGAAGCGCAGCTTTTTTTCGAGCTGCTTCCAAAAAAGCCAGGTTAGGAATTATTACTTGTCGGAAAAACCGATGGGTTTGCCAAAGCTTATCTCCCCATTGTCTATACGGATGGAGAAGCCACACTGCGGATTGGAGCATACCCAGGCTTTGTAGGTGATGGCGGCACCGTCCCGACCATAGTCGGAAAGAGGTAGAAGCACGCCTCCACTACACTTCTTGCAATCCGGAAAACCTCTGTCCATACCTTCCGCACCTCCTCCCTAAAGAAGCCTCACATTCTTGTCCGCTGCGCCTCGTCCGTCATAGCCTTAAATAATGAAAAACGAACCTCGTGTCAAGCCAAAGATTTAACGTATGTGTATCCAACTGTTGAATTTGCGAAACAGATGGGTTTGACCGCCACGCGATAGGGCTGGTGGATGCTCCACGTTCAATCCCTGGCTAGTTCCGAAAGAATCCTTTTTCTCAGGTGGCAAGATAAAAAGATGGGCGAGCAAAGATTTTAAGAATGTGACCTTAATGATGAGCTTCTCGCTCGTGGAGTAATCATCAAAAATGCACGAATCCCGTTTTTGCCAGCTTCTTTCCCTTTCCCAACTCGTTGACCAGCCTGACTCCTTGCCTTTTGTCGACCATTTCACCAATAACGGTGACATCCACCTGTTTTCCAATTCTGTCGATCTTATTCCGATACTTCTGGTTTACGGTAAACAGGAGTTCATATTCTTCCCCGGAGGAGAGCACCCAGGAAATGGGGGACTTGTTGAGAAGAGAGGCCAGCTTCAAGCATTTGGGGGAGATGGGGATGTGCTGTTCATAGACTACAGCTCCAAGTCGACTCGCTTCCGTCAGGTGAAAAAGGTCCGAGGACAACCCATCGCTTATGTCAATCATGGAATTTATTTTCAGATTTCTGGTCAATATTCTCGATTCATCGATCCGAGGTCGAGGTCTCAGGTGTTTCCGAACAAGGGACAGGCTATGCCGACCGTGTAGCTTCAGGAATTCCAGGCCTGCCTGAGCCTCTCCCAGATTTCCGGTAACGCAGATCAAATCCCCCTTTTTCGCTTTGCTTCTGGTGGTCACGAATTCTTTCTCTACTTCGCCCAAAAGGGCGATCGAGACAAAAAGTTCCTGGGGCACAAGGGTGGTGTCACCCCCTATGATTTTGCAGCCATATCTCCGGGCGATCTTCGACGCACCCTTGTAGATCGAGAGTACATCCTCAGCTCTTATGGATTTGGGCAGACCGATGCTCACCAGGGCGTAGGCGGGCAATCCTCCCATGGCCGCAATATCGCTTAGGTTCGCCGCCATGGCTTTCCATCCGATGTCCTCAAAGGTGAAATAATTCAGGTCAAAGTGAATCTTCTCCACCAAGGTATCGGTGGTGAAGATCAAAAGTCTATTTGGCGTTGATTTGAGAACTGCAGCATCATCGCCCAGGTTGACTACCACTCGTTTGTCCTTTACAAGGACCTGTTTTCGGATTACGTCGATGAGTCCGAATTCGCCGATTTTGCTTATCTTCATCAATATGCCCTTTTCTGGAACTTGAGTTGAAAAGGCGGAAGGCGCTAAGGCTCCAGTTCGGCCTTCCGACCCTCTACGAGAAGTATCACCCTTGCCACTTCGGGAAATTGCTTTAGCGTATTCACAATACTCGTTTCGATCGCCTCAGTGAAACACGACCCCCCGCCGTAGGAGTAAAATTCCTTAGAGAAATCTGCATAGGCCGTTCCCTCTTTGATTATTACACTTCTTACCTTTATCCTGTCTTCCCACGGAGTGAACTCACCGGCAGGGCTCAGGAATTTCTTTGCGAAGTCGTCAATCCTGCCTTCCTCTTGAGAAGCCTGGAGCATTTTCGTGTACGATTCTCGGTATCGTGCAATCATTTCTGCCGAAGGTAGACATGGGCGGTAACCTCTTGCATATTCCTGTGGCGTTGGACCTTTTACCAGCCCTTCCAATGCAAACACTGCTGCCTGTTCTGCATTTCTCGTCTGGGGAGTTTCGCGTATTACCGGATCCTTGCAGATGCATTCTGTAGCTTCCGGTGAGTACCTGTCGAAATACACTTTCACGTGTGCAATCCCGCGAGTCTTTTGCTGAGTCGAGCATGAACACAGAACAGCAGTGATTCCTGCGGCCAGCAGGAGGATGAGAACAATGACGCCCGGATGTACCAAGCTACGAACAGGGGCGCTTTCCGGCTGTGCTTCACCACGCATAGTCGGTTCCTGGGGTCTGTTCTTGGAGGAGAACTCGACTCCGATCAGGTTCTGGCATCCTTGTCATTCCCTCAGCCTGGGATTGTTCCAGAAGAATCGAGTGGCCCCCTGGGGCGTACCGAACCAGATATGATCTCCGTCCAGAACCATATCCTGCACGTTGTTGTCCAGAAGTCCGTCCTCGGTGGTGTACTTCACCCAGATGTCGGTCGATCGGTTTAGCTTCCAGACCCCATGAGTCGTCGCTACCCAGACATTCTTGTTGTCACAGGCAACCTTGATCACGTCGACCTCAGGGAAGTTTACCTGGTTGTGATAGACTTCTGTCTTATCGGTCATGGGGCGGTATCCAAGAATTCCCAGGTCGGTTCCGAACCAAATCTCGTCTTTTGCCTTTGAGGGATTTTTGCCAGACTTCCGAGCAATGGATCTGACCTGGCCGTACAGGAGACCGTCGGGCGTTACGAATCTGTACCAGGTGTTCTTCTCCTTATCGAGGGTGTAGGCGCCCCTGTTAGTTCCCGCCCAGACGTAGTAGGGATCAGAGAGAACAGAAAAGACGTAGAGGTCGGCAAGCAGCGGGTCGTTGATTGCTCGCAAGGAATCGGACTTGGTATGGTAGACGGCCAGCCCGCGCGTGGTGCCAATCCACAGATAATCTCCGTCCAATTCCAAAGCGGTAACTTCGTTGTCAGGCAGACCCCTGAAAGTGTTGTAGAATCTCCAGGTGGAGTCTTTCTTTTTCATCCGGGCCAAACCGTCTTGAGTGCCAAGCCAGACGTAATTGCTATCGGCATCCATGACGTTGATTTGATGGCTTGTCAGGAAGGGAATATGTTCCGAGGAGAAATACTCCCATGTTTCTGACTTACGGTTATATCTTGTGATACCGCTGGAAGGGCCTAATCTTCCGGTTCCTCCAAACCACAAATCATCTCCGTCGATAAGTATGGCCTTGACATCGCTGTCGTAGAGCCCGAACTTGAGCATGTTCAGCCATAGATGACGCAATGATGCCACTCCTGCATTCAGCCCCCATGTTCCTACCCACAATTGGTCATCGAAATCGTCTCTGAGATAATTGGTGATGGGGTATCGATCCAGGTATGAATCCATCACCCATTCACTCCCTGCAGTGGTGGGACCGAAGTCAGTGAAAAAGTCGGGAAGTTGGAGACTGGAGGTGTCGCTTCTGGATAAATCCTCGGGGAAATCGTGTTCCCTGGACCATTCACCAAATATCCGCTGATAGAACGCAGGCCCAACATAAGTGTCTGCCCAGATTTCGTTCCTCTCAGGATCGTAAGCCAAGTTTCTTATCCAGTTGTCGGGCAGACCGTCACTGGTAGTCAGAGGAGTCTCCCAGTGCCGGTCGAACCTATCATAGCGGGTTACTCCCCCGGTGGTTCCGAAATACACATGCTCATAATCCATGGCAATGGAAGTGATATATCGAAACACGGAATAGCTGACCCAATCCCCCTCTTCATATTTTCCTTTGGCGTAAGCGAAAGTTGATAAAGTGCAGATGCATACAAGGCAGACCATCATTCCCGACGTCAGAATCCTTACGCTTTTCCCGTAGTTACTTAGCACTCTCCCTCCCCAAAGTAGCCGTCTGTATGGCTCTGCATGCGGTGACCATTTCTGGTCAACTGTTCAGGAAGTCAAATGCCACTCCTGCTAAGAGCGCTGCTCCGATCCGAATAGCATCTTCATCAACGGTGAACTTGGGATGATGCCAGGGATAGATCGCATTCTTCTTTGGATTTCTAATTCCCAGTCTCAAAAACGTTCCGGTAACCCTTTGTAAGTAATAAGCGAAATCCTCGGCGCCCATCAACGGCTTCTTGATTTCAAATATGGCTTGCCTGCCGAACATGTTGGTGATGGTGGTCCGAGCCAAATCCGTGGCCTGAGGATTATTTATCAGCACAGGATAACCGGGAGAGAAACTCAACTCGAAGGATGCGCCGGCGCTTCTGGCGACCCCTGAGACTATGTTTTTCAAAAGCACGGGAATCCTTCCGGCCACCTCTTTGTTTAAGCTTCGCGCTGTTCCTTCCAACATGACCCGGTCACATATAATATTACGCTTCGTACCCCCCTGGATTTTGCCTACACTTATCACCACAGGCTGTACCGGATCTATTTTTCTGGAGACAATGGCCTGCAAAGCCTGTATAGTTTGTGCGGCAACCATGATAGCGTCTATGCCGTCGTGAGGCCTGGCCCCATGTCCGCTCACACCTTTGATGGTTATGTTGAAACTGTCCGCCTGCGCCATGAACGGTCCGTCTTTCACGCCAATTTTGCCCACCGGAATTGAGGAGTCACAGTGAAGCCCGAATATTCCGGAAACCTGCGGATTCTTCAGCGCGCCCGCCTGAATCATCGGCTTTGCTCCCCCGGGTGGACTTTCTTCACTGGGCTGAAAAATGAATTTGACGTTACCATAAAGCTCGTCTTTAAGCTCGGAGAGGATGATAGCTGCTCCAATGACACAAGCCATATGGGCGTCATGTCCGCACGCGTGCATTGACCCTTTGTTCTTTGACTTATATGTGAAATTAGTCTGCTCGGTAATAGGAAGAGCGTCCATGTCCGCCCTTAGAGCCACCGTCCTGCCCTTCTTCTTGCCTTTCAGAAGCCCCACCACTCCGGTTTTAGCCAAGCCGCTTTTGACCTGCAGCCCCAATTTCCGTAGCTCATCTGTGACCCTTCGGGATGTCCGGAATTCGTTGAACCCCAACTCGGGATATTGATGAAACTCCCTTCTGAGCTTCACCAGTCGGGGGAAAATGCCTTTCGAAATAGCCTTGATTTTGCTGGCAGTTTGAACTTGTTCGGATGGTGGTTGGAGCATGCCATTCCTCCCTCTTTTACAATGAACACAGTAGATCTCGGCGGCCTTTTATCTCTCTACAGAAAGAAACAAAGGATTTGAGTTGTTTGTAGCCTTTTGGCGGTCGTATGACCTGGATGCTGGCATCCTTTGACTTAGTCGACGATTTGATCTATCTCAATACATCCATAAGGGCCGCGGGGATTTTCTCCATCATATCGCCTGCAACCATGCCCATTTCCCCATTTTCTTCTTTTGCCAGATCGCCAGTCATGCCGTGAATGTACACGCCGGCAAGGGCGGAGTCCAACATGATCTCCTGGATGGTCTTGTCTTTTTGCAGCATCAGCTTCTGAGCCAGAAGGCCGACTATAATGCCCGTGAGAACATCTCCTGATCCGGCAGTTGCCATGCCGGCATTTCCGGTAGGGTTAACGTAAGTTTGACCGCCCGGTTCTGAGACCATGGTAGGCGCACCCTTGAAGACCAGAATGCAGTTGTATTCCCTGGCAAGATCAGACGCATACTTGATTTTGTCTTTGGCTATTTCCGAGACAGGTACTCCATTTAGCCTGGAAAGCTCGCCGATATGAGGGGTTAGAATCAGAGGTGCCTTACATTCCTTCAAAATAGAACTGTCCTTGGCCAGAGCATTGAGTCCGTCGGCGTCTATGACTGCGGGCATTTCCAATTTGTTCACCAGTCTTCTAGCCAATTCAACCGTCTCGTGGTGTTGTCCCAAACCGGGACCGATGGCGCAGCAATCTCCCCATTTGAGGAGTTCCCTGGCTTCCCCCAAACCTCTTAACGCTAAGGCTCCTCTCTTTCTCACGTCGGGCAGAGGGTGAGTCATTACCTCGGTTAGCTTCATCTCCATAATTGGATTCAATGTGTTGGGAGTGCCGAGAATAGCCATTCCAGCTCCAGCTCTCAGAGATGAGAGCGATGCTAAAGCTGCAGCTCCGGTCATACCGGTGGATCCGGCGATCAAGACTACTCTGCCACAAGTCCCCTTGTAAGCATCTCCAGGACGCTCAGGGATCATCCGTCTTACTTCTTCTTCGGTTATCAGGTTCAGATCGATTTTTTCCTCATCCACCACGTGTGAAGGGACGCCGATATCGACGACTGAAACCTTGCCCGACATTTCCTTTCCAGGAAAGAAGAAATGACCGATTTTTGGCAAAGCCATGGTGACGGTTCTATCGGCTTTCACGCAAGGGCCGGTAAACCGTCCGGTATCCGCATGAAGACCGGAAGGAATGTCCACCGCCAGGACAGGTATGTCCGAGGAGTTGATCCTCTCAATTATGTCTTTCATGTAACCTTTTATCTCACCGCTAAAGCCCGTCCCGAACAACGCATCCACGATCAAATCCCCTTTAATTCGGTCGGGAATCCCATCTTCTTTCAGAATCTCGACAATGGGCAAGTCCAAGCCAACCGCCTTTTCTAAGTTTATCCTGGCGTCTCCTTCGACCTCGTCCTTTTTTGCGGTGAGGAAAAACCTCACCTGGGCACCCCATTGCGAAAGATATCTGCCCACCACAAATCCATCGCCGCCATTGTTCCCTCTCCCGCAGAAAATGACTACCACCTTGCTCGCCGGATCTCCTAACATCTCTTTGGCGATTAGAGCCACACCATGCCCAGCTTTTTCCATCAATTCCAGTCCGGGGATTCCTATGCCCTCAATGGTCTTCTTATCAATGCTTCTCATCTGAGAGGAAGTCACCAACTTCATGGTCAGGTTAGAGATAAGGTTATGTGGAATCTGGTTATCTACAGTTGCCTGACTACTCAGGCAGAGTTGAGGTTCGACCAGGGGAAACCGTTCTCTGGTTGACCGATCCCAATCGTGTCAAACACTCCTTGACCCATTAATATATGGGCTCGGATTTGCTTTTCACAACTCTTTTTTCAACCAATCAACTAAAAAATCCAGGAACTGTTGATCCAACGGTCTCTCGGTGTCGGCGTAGGCGGCGTAATCCCCCTCACCCTCGGTCTTGCAGAAGAGGTGGTCCAAATCCGGAAAGATCTTTAGAATGTGTTTCTGGTTTCCTGATTCATCCAGAGCCTGATTGAGCAGCTTAGCGTGTTCTTGGAAAACCTGACGATCCTTTGCCCCCTGAAGGATCAAAATCTTGCATTTAACCCGCTTTATGGTCTGGAGGGGATCATGCTGGAAGTGTTCCAAAAACCAGTGTTTTTGGTCAACCAGCGGACCCAACTGTTGCAGCTTCTCTTGATCCCACTGTTTCTCTCCTTTGACCCAGGCAAAAAAATCCTTTTGCTGGTCCATCGCCTGCCTTTTCATTTCCTCCGGCGTATTCAATTTGTCAAGAACATACCCCTGTTGCTCCATGATTACCTGATCCAGAGGTTTGGCAGGTCCGGCCATCAATACGATGGCTTTGATCGTGGTATCTTCTGAGCTGATCTTTGGAGCTATTATGGCACCCTCGCTGTGCCCGACAAGACACACTCTGGATTTATCCACCTCTGATCTCGCTTTAAGATAGCTGATACCGGCTTTAACATCAGAGATGAAATCGGTGAAAGTTGCCGTCCGGAAGACCCCCTGGCTTTCTCCCACTCCTCTCTCATCGTATCGCAGAACTAGAATACCGGAATTGGACAGTGCGTTGGCCAGAGCTTTATACTGCACGGAGAACTTCAGCTCCGGGGTCACTCCGTTGCGATCCTGCGGCCCCGAGCCGGAGATGATGATCACAGCCGGATGAGGTTTTTGCCCGTTCCGGGGAACAGTAACTGTCCCAGCCAACTCCAGATGGCCTGACTGGAAGGTTATATCCTCAGGCGAATAGAGCCCGGGTGGGGCATCAGTTTCGACCTTGGCTGGGGCGGGTTTGTATCCTTCCCTAAAGACCTCGATTCCCTGCACAGGGATGTTAAGCTTCACTATCTGGCCATCGGCATTAACCCACACATTGACCCCCAGCATCCCGCCGAGGCTGACCAGGAGTCTCTTAAGTTCCACCGCACCAATCTCGAAATCCACCCTCTCATCCCCTTTGTCCTCAACCTGGATGATTATCTCCACCTGGGGGACGACAAAAGCGAAGAACTCCTGCTTTCCGCCTTTTTGAAAATCGTATCTTTCCGCTAGATAGCTGTAAGGCAGGAAGAGGCCGTTAGGCATTATTAGTGCGTCTTCATGCACCGGGATTTGAGTCGTGGTATCCGCGATCCCGCTTATGAAGTTAATCGCCTTCCCCTCTTCGAATCGAGCGGTGACTTGAAAATCATTTCCCATGGATCTTCCGTTAAGGTTTAAATTCAGGGCCCGGTAGGAGGAATCCATCCACAAATTCAGATCAACTGAAAAGGCCTGCCCCCCTGCTGTAAACTCGGATCGATCGGAAAGCTTGAATTTACCTTCGGACTCTGAGACGGAGTAGCTTTCCATCCCGCTTTCCTCTCCTCCATAGTAGATGATGTACTTTCCTGATCTTTCCTGGCTATGGCCTAAAGATGATGGCCATGCCAAAAGCAGGATAAAAATGAGGACAAATGAAAAATCTCTTTTCATGGTATCACCCCTCTCTGCGTGGATTACGTTAGAATGTTGTTCTGTGCGTTTCCGCTGGTCTGTGGCTGCCTGAGGAACCAGGTAATCATAGAGAATCATATCCCTGTGCTTCCTACATCCTATTTTTTCACGATGAGATATTAAAGACATTCACCTTAGGGCGACCTGGAAGAATTTGGGCACCGAATAAGCGGTCAGTAGGATTCGATTACACTCCACCTCAGCTCTCGCTGCCAACTAAAGATTTGATTTATACGAGGTATGCTTATCCCAGAACCACGTTTGGACTGAGCTTTTTTGGATCATCTGCTTGTACCTTTTGTGCTATTCCACAACCACCGCCGTTCCGTAAGCTAGGATCTCAGCGGCTCCGGACATGATGTAGGAGGTGGAAAACCGCAGGCAGATAACCGCGTTGGCCCCCAGCTTTTCGGCCTGCTTCATCATCCTGTCCAAGGCCTGTTCTCTTGATTCAGCCATCATTTTGGTGTAATCTATCACCTCGCCGCCCACCATATGACGAAACAACGCCATGATATCCCGCCCGATATGCCGGGCTCTGATAGTATTCCCCTTCACCAATCCCAGGGTTTTGACTATCTTTTTACCCGGGATTTCATTTGACGTAGCTATTATCATCTCCCTACCTCTTTGTATCTTTCAGTCTTGAAAAGGAACAGCCGTTCCCGAATTATCGAGACCAGAAGGATTATTGCTCCAAAAGCACAGGTCGATACGCCTATTTTGACAATCGACGAAATGTTTGGATCAACAAGAAACTCCTTGAAAAACTGATAAACGCCGAACGCTAGAAGAATTATGGCGCCGATGGAGAGGAATATCCAGCCTGCACCTCTCTCTACTCGGCGATATATTCCCTTCCAGTAGCCCGCCCACAGCTGGTCGGACAAATCTGCAAACTTCATCCTGTCGGTCACCTCCTTAAGCCTGGCAAAGGATTGATATTCTTTTCTACAAGCCTCACAATCAGATAAATGTCTTTCGATCTCCAACTTCTTGTCGCGTTCGATTTCCCCGTCCAGGTAAGCCGAAAGATACGGTCTTATCTCCTCACACTTCATACAAACCTCAGTTAAGTACGTCCTCTAAACTCTCCTTCAGTTTCTTTCTAGCGTGGTATAGCCGCGACATCACGGTCCCGACGGGTATTTCGAGCATCTCGGATATGTTCTTGTAAGAGAATCTCTGGAAATGCTTCAACACGATTATCTCCCTGGATTCAAAAGGCAATCTTGTAATCTCTTTCCAGAGTCTACGATTCATCTCGTTTTTCTCAAGGAGCACATCCGGGCCCAAAGCTTCCTGTTTGAGACGATCCAATCTCCCATTGCCGGGATCGCTCTTCATGTAGCTTCTGCGAACTTCCATATTCCTGAGATGGTTCTTGCACAGGTTGCTGAGTATGGTATAAAACCAGCTAAAAAATCTATGTTTGGGATTGAACCTTCTGATGTTAGCGTACACGCGAATGAAAGCCTCCTGCGAAAGATCGTATGCATCATCCCGATTGCCGACAAGTCCCAAAGCGATAAAGAAAGCCTGTCTTTTGTATTTCTCCACCAGCTTCTGAAAGGCTTTCATCTTACCTTTCTTTGACTGCAGAATCAGCTCTCCGTCTTCGTCTTTCATCCATCTCGCCTTATGTATACACTTCAACCATCAGTTTATTCAAAAAGCCCAGTGCCTCCTAAGATAGTCATTTCTGATCCAAGACCGAACACATTTTTCGATACATTTCATAAAAAGCGCGCTATCTCGCCTTTAGAAATCTCTCCGGTTATAGCCAAACGGGGTGTGCTGCTACATCGGATAAAAACTCTTGACAATGGCGTCGGCTCTGTGTTATATAGCTTAACAATTGGCTTGCCAAGGGCATCTCATTGGAGGTTCATTCGGGTGCGTAAGCTTTCGCTATTCTGTCTGTTGACTATTATCACTTATTTTTTGGGTTGCTCTGCTGAGGCTCAGGATTTCAGCCGAAAATTCACTCTTGGAGCAAGGGGGGGAATCTGGAAGCTGGGGCTCACCGAACACTCAGACAGCAATACGGTTGGAAATTTTGGCGCCCTGTACTTCAGGTACAACCTAAGGGAAAAAATAGGTTTGGGCTTTTTGGCGACCTACGCAAAAACATGGGAAGCCGATCTGTCCGGTAAGAGGGGTGGTGGAGCAGGTTTCTCCTTCTCCAAGAAGGATGGGGCCAACCGCTCCACCCAGATGTGGCTCGAGCTTTTACTGATTTACCGCTTTAGTCCGTGGGAGAAGCTTAATCCATACGTGTGTGGAGGCGCGGGCATGGCTTTCTGGAATCTGAAGGACAGGAACGGGGAATACGTTCAGGTGCTGGACAAAAACGGCAATCCCTTCGATCTTAAAGATCAGGAGTTGACCGTCTCTTTGGGCGGAGGCCTGGAGTATCGGTTTAAAGAAAAATGGGGTTTGGATTTTGGCACCAGATTTCGTATTCTCAGCCGCATTTTGACAGATTTCAAAGACTCAAAGGACATCTTGAGCTCCGGACCGGGCGAGTTGGATGTGCCCAAAGCTACTCTGGAGTTGTTCCTGGGAGTCAATTACTACTTTGGCAAGCTGATGGATACAGATAAAGATGGAGTGTCCGACAGAAACGACTTCTGCGCCGACACGCCTTACGGGGCAGTGGTGGATGAAAGAGGATGCCCCCTGGACTCAGACGGGGATGGGATTTATGACGGGCTGGATAGATGCCCGAATACCCCACCGAAAAGTGACGTGGATGTGAATGGTTGTGCCCTTCAAGAATAGACGCCCTTCCTGCTCCTTACGAGCATTTCCGGGTAAACCTTCCAATCGAGGATTGAAGCGAAATCGAATCGTCGCTACCTAGTGGTAGCGACTCAGAACATTTTGTAGGTCAAGCCCAGGGAAAGGGTTTCCTTGAAGCGTCCCTTCTTATCAATCTCCTTGTCATACAGCAACTGGGTATACAGCGACACCGTGGCATGCTTGGCCACCGAGACGGAAATGGTATTCTCCCAGTTCAAGTCGATTGCCTTCCAGTAATTTTCTTGAGGAGTTCCTCTCAGTTCATCAGATTTCGAATAGAACAAAGCCCGGTAAAGCGACAGCTTCGAGGTGTAGGAGATCTTGTCCGCAAGAGCAAGCTGCACGTCGGTGACCGACTCAATTCCACCGTCATTGGTGGAACTGATCTCGGTTGTCCTGGCGGCGGTATCGGCAATGTCCTCGGTGATGATCTGTCTCAAGGCAAGGCCCAGCCGTGACAGCACCTCGTTTTTCTCCGTCTTGTAGAACTGCCTGGAGACACCACCCGATTCTGTTATCTTTTTGGGATTAATGTATCTTTTGAGGTCCGGATAGCTATTATCCAGGAATTGACTTTCAAACCTGACAGCGAGATAGGGATCCACCCAGGCTTTCAAGGTAAATCTTGCCAGGCTCTCTATGTCTATCAGGTCTGTGGATTTGTCAGGTTTGGCCCAGATCTTTGTTTCCTTGTCCTGAGTGTGCGTTTGGCCGAAGGCAAGCTTAACAGTAGTTTTGGAAGTTACCTTATTTGAAATCTTTTTCTCAAATCCGGAGTTGCTGTTTGCCACCCAACTGATGTTGCCCGCCTCTCCTCCTTTCCAATTGTCAGAATAGGAGTTCTGGGTCAGGGTCAAATTCAAATCTAAGTGTCTCTTCCATGCGTCGGCTTCAGAAGAACCGTAAGACACATACGAGAAAAGCAGAGGCACAGCAAACGCTAACATCCCTTTCTTCATGGAGAGCCTCCTTGGCTAACATTGACATTTTGGCATTTCAGAATGTATGCATGAGCGACCCGTTGTCAAGCAGAATGATTGAAAAAATGACTTGCAAAGTGGAATCGAATGCATAAATTTGCACTCATAAAGAGGCAGGACAATAGCTTCTTCGAAAAGCAGCGAGGCGTGTTGAGGTGAATCTTCCGGTTCGCCTGAATCTGCTTTTCAGGCGTTGTTTACGTGATACCCACATGCAGGAGGTAAAGGTGCGCCACTTAAAGACCGGTTTCATTTTTCTGCTAATCGGGGTTTTAGCGTTTAACTTAAGCCAGGCTGAGGAAGCTCGTCTTTTGCGTTACCCGGACATTCATCGGGATAAGATCGTCTTCGTGCACGCGGGGGATTTGTGGCTGGTTAATGCAGAAGGTGGAATTGCCCGGAGGTTGACTTCCGACGACGGCTTCGAGCTCTTTCCAAAGTTCTCTCCGGACGGCAAGCTGATTGCGTTCAGCGGTCAGTATGACGGGAATACGGACGTGTATCTGATTCCAGCCGAAGGAGGGGAGCCCAAGAGACTGACTTACCGCCCCGGCTTTGAAAACCAGGCCGATAGATTCGGATTCGACGACATGGTTCTGGATTGGCATCCAGACGGAGAGAGGATACTATTTCGTTCCTGGCGGCAAAGCTACAACAGCTGGTTTCAGACGCTCTTCCTCATCAGCACGCAAGGAGGTTTTCCGGAAAGGTTGACCTTGCCTGAGGCCGGTCTGACCTCCTTCTCTCCGGACGGAAGCAAGATCACATACAACCGCGTTTTCCGAAATTTTCGCACCTGGAAACGATACAGAGGAGGCTTGGCACAGGATGTCTGGATCTATGATCTAAACCAGAACAGCGTCCAGCAGATCACCGATCACGCAGGAACGGATACCTCGCCCATGTGGTACGAGGACAAGATATTCTTCGTCTCCGATCGGGATCACACTGCCAACATCTTCTGCTACGACCTCAGTACCAAGCAGACTGAGAAGATCACCCAGCACGCTGATTTCGATGTGAAATGGCCCAGCCTGGGTCTGGAATCGATTGTCTATGAAAACGGCGGCTACCTCTACGTGCTCGATTTGAAGAGACAGACAACAGAGAAGATATCTGTTCAGATTCCCGATGACAAGGTTCTGGCTCGGCCAGAGTTCGTCTCCGCCGAGGATCAAATCTCCGAGTACGGTCTTTCCCCGGGCGGCAAACGAGCATTGTTTGCAGCCAGAGGAGAGATCTTTACTGTTCCTGCAGAGAAAGGAAACACTCGCAACCTTACCAATACGAGTGGAATTCGGGAGAAGAATCCGGTCTGGTCGCCTGACGGTAAATGGATTGCCTACATGTCGGATCGCACAGGCGAGGATGAGCTTTACACTGTTGCTCAGGATGGAAAAGGGGAGGAGACAAGGATAACAGCAGATGGGCACTGTTACCGTTTTGCCCCGGTATGGTCGCCGGACAGCAAGAATCTCTTGTTTGCAGATAAGGAGCTCAAGCTCTACTATGTGGACATTCAGGACAAGGAACTCATCCTGGTTGATAGCACCAGGAACTGGGAGATCAGAGATTATTCCTGGTCCCCGGACAGCAGGTGGATCGGCTATGCCAAGCCCGCAAAGAACCATATGTCCTCCATCTTTCTCTATTCACTGGATCAGAGGAAAATCTTTCGGGTGACAGACGATTTCACTGACGATACCGAGCCCGTCTTCGATCCTGAAGGCAAATACCTCTACTTTCTCTCCAAAAGAGATTTTAATGCCACATTGGGCGAGTTCGATCCTGGCTTCACATATAATCAGATGACCAAGATCTACGTCGTGACGCTCGACGCGGACAGCCTGTCTCCTTTTGCGCCAGAAAGTGATGAGGCGGAATCCCCGGAGGAAAGGTGGAAGAGAAAAGAGAAGAAAAGGGAAGAGTGGGAGGAGAAGAGGCCCGAGCCGATCGAGGAGGTTCAAATCGATATAGAGGGAATCCAGGAGCGAATAGTGGTGGTTCCGACGGATCCAGGGAATTACCGGGGGCTTAGAGCCGGCAGAGAAAGGATCTTCTATCTGTCCTTTCCGACCTGGACGCTCACCGGAAGAAAGCCCGGCCCCAAAGGCAAGTTACATCTGTTCGACGTGGAGGAAAGGAAGGATCACGTTTTACTTTCGTCGGTAGACGGATATAGCCTCTCTGCGGACGCAGAGAAGATTATCTACAAGAGCGGAGAGCAATTTGGCATAATGGACGCTAAGCCTGGTGACGCCAAGGTTGGCGATGGTGCCCTGAAACTGGATCAGATGGAGATGAGGTTGGATCGCCGAGAGGAATGGACCCAGATATTCAACGAGGTTTGGCGACGCCAGCGCGATTTCTTCTACGCTTCCAATATGCACGGGGTGGACTGGGAACTGATGCGTAGCCGATATGGAGAGCTGCTGCCCCACGTTGCACACAGAACCGATCTGAATTATATCTTGGGAGAGATGATCGGCGAGCTTTGCTGTTCACACACATATCTGGCAGGAGGAGAAGGAACTAAGATCGACGTGACAAAAACCGGTCTGCTGGGCATAGACTGGGAGCCTGATACGGTATCCAGATTCTACCGCATTAAGAAAATCTATCCGGGACAGAACTGGAAGGAGAATTTGCGTTCTCCTTTGACCGAGCCCGGTGTGGACGCTAAGAAGGGAGAATACATAGTGGCGGTGGACAACATGGTGTTGAGGTATCCTGCTAATCCTTACAGTCTTTTTGAGAATACCGTGGGGAAAACGGTTACCCTGAAGCTGAATTCAAAGCCTTCACTTGGAGGCGCCAGGGAAGTGACAGTCAAGCCCATAGAGAGCGAATACAAATTAAGATATAGAGACTGGGTGGAGAGCAATCGGCGTAAAGTGGAGGAAGCAACCGGCGGAAAGGTGGGATATATCTTTATTCCCGACATGGGCGGCGGAGGACTAAACGAATTCGCGGAGTCTTTCTTCCCTCAGATCAAAAAAGAGGGACTCATCGTCGACGTGCGTTACAACGGAGGGGGTTTCGTTTCGGAGATGATTCTAGAGAGATTACGCCGGGAAGTGGTGGGCATGGGCTGTTCCCGCAATGGCGCCGATTACACCTACCCGGGAGGAACTCTGTACGGGCACATGGTATGTATAGCCAATCAATATTCAGCTTCCGATGGAGATAACTTCCCCTACTTCTTCCGGGAGTATGGATTGGGGCCAATCATTGGCAAACGCACCTGGGGAGGAGTGGTGGGAATACGGGACTTCCCCCCTCTTTTGGGCGGAGGCTATGTCACCGTTCCGGAATTTGCACCGTTCAGCATGGAAGGCAAGTGGATAATGGAGAACTACGGGGTTGACCCTGACATTGAAGTGGACAATCTCCCGGATCAGGTCATTCGGGGCCGGGACCCTCAGCTGGAAAAGGCAGTTGAGGTCATCATGAAGAAACTTGAGGAGGAACCCAAGGAGCTGCCTGGGAGACCCCCTTATCCTGTGCGAGACTGACGGCAGGCATGCTTTCGTCTTTTTTCTCGACTTCTCCATTGGAGCTTGACCTGAAGCGCATGTTGCCAGGGAAGCTTCCCGCGTAAGAAACTTTCAATAAGTAAGCGTGGAGTTTTTGAGCAGATTTGCGTATACATTAACTTGTTAGGTTGTGTCAGAGGATTGAACCTGTAGAAACTGGCGGCCAAGGTGACCTTTCAGCATGGACTTTTGACCAAGCTGCAATTATCAGCCTTCGAAGAACAAATGCCCTTGTGGCTTTGCTTTTAACCCTCAAAAAAAGGAGTCTTGACATGAGCACGTCGAGAGCCTTCTGGATCGGGTTGTTTCTCGTCGCTTTAGTGGCTGATTCGGCCTTCGCGGGCGAGACCCGTCTTCTCCGCTTCCCGGACATACACAGAGACAAGATAGTCTTCGTCTATGGCGGAGACCTATGGACGGTGTCCTCCGAAGGCGGTCTGGCGCGAAGGCTAACGTCGTTTGATGGATATGAAGCCTTCCCGAAGTTCTCCCCGGATGGTACACAAATAGTCTTTACCGCTGCCTACGACGGCAACGGGGATGTCTATGTGATGCCCTCCGAGGGAGGCGAACCAAAACGACTCACCTATCGTCCTGGCACGGCTCAGCCGTCAGGTGGGGTGACCTTGGACGATTGGGTGGTGGACTGGTTTCCGAGCGGAAAAGAAATACTGTTTCGCTCGGCTCGAGAGGCATTCCCTACCTCCAAGCTCTATCGTATAAGTGCGGATGGCGGTTATCCTGAGGCTTTGAAGCTGCCCGAGTCGGGGTTTGCCTCATTCTCCCCGGATGGCAGCAAACTCGCATACAACAGAAAATCACGCGAATTCCGAACCTGGAAGCGCTATTACGGAGGAACCGCGCAAGACATCTGGATCTACGACCTGAAGACCGATGCGGTGGAGAAGATCACGGATTGGAAGGGAACGGACAACATGCCCATGTGGTATGAAGACAGAATCTATTTTACTTCGGACCGGGAGCATAGGCTGAACATATACTGTTATGAACTGAAAACCAAAGACATCCGAAAGATAACCAATCACGAGGAATATGACGTGAAGTGGCCCAGCCTGGGTTCTGATGCCATCGTGTATGAAAATGGCGGCTATCTTTACGTCTTGGATCTGGCTACCGAACAGACCAGGAAGATTTCGGTGGAGGTCCCGGCCGAGCGCATCCTGACTCGACCAACGTGGGAAAAAGTGAGTGATCTGGTACTGGACTACAGCCTTTCCCCGTCTGCCAAAAGAGCTTTATTCACTGCCCGGGGCGAGGTGTTCACCGTGCCGGAGAAAAAAGGGGAGGTGCGCAACCTGACCCAGACAGCTGTGATCCGCGAAATCTACGCTGCCTGGTCACCGGACGGAAAGTGGATAGCTTATCTTTCCGATCGTACCGGTGAATATGAGCTGTACATCAGGCCTCAAGACGAAATGGGTGAAGAGACGCGCATAACATACGATGGCGAGTGCTACAGGTTTGTCCCGAGATGGTCGCCCGACAGCAAAAAGCTCCTTTACTCGGACAAGAAGCTCAGAGTGTTTTACGTGGACATAGACGAGAAGGAGCCCGTGTTGGTGGACAGAGCCGAGGTTTCCGAGATTCATGATTATGTCTGGTCTTCCGACAGCAAGTGGATTGCCTATTCCAAGAACAACCCGGCCTACTTTGCCTCAGTATACCTTTATTCTCTGGACAAAGGAAAGATCCATCGCATCGCTGGCGATTTGACCGATGATTTCAGTCCGGTTTTCGATCCTGAAGGGAAGTACCTGTATTTCATCTCCGCACGAACCTTCGATCCCATCTTCAGCGATTTTGAGCGCTCCGATTACGTCTATCGGAATACCAGAAACATATATCTGGTAACCCTGCAGGCAGATAGCCTCTCTCCCTTTGCTCCAGAAAGTGACGAGGAGAAAGTTGAGGAGGACGAGGAGAAGGAAGACGAGGACGAAAATGATAACGAGAAAGATGAGAAGAAGGACAAAAAGAAAGAGGAAGACAAAGATAAGATCAAAGAGATCAAGATCGACTTTGAGAACATAGACCAACGGGTGGTAGGAGTGCCCATCAAGTCTGGCAACTATACAGCTCTGAATGCCACAAAAGGCAAACTCTTCTATCTGGCCATGCCTGCCATCTGGGATAGAGACGGTTCAGGAGGTGGACAGAACGAGTTGCGCATGTTTGACATGAAGGATAGGGAGGAGCACACTCTCATCTCCGGGATCAACAACTATGATATCTCGTCTGACGGTGAAAAGATAATCTACAAAAGCGGCAACACCTACGGGATTATCGACGCTAAAAAGGGAAGCAACAAAGTTGGCGACGGCAAGCTGAATACATCCGGAATGGAGGTGAAGGTGGATCCGCCGGGAGAGTGGAAACAGATGTTTGAGGAAGCCTGGCGATTGGAAAGGGACTTCTTCTATGATCCCAACATGCATGGGGTGGACTGGGAGAGCATGAAAGAGAAATACGGGCAGCTTGTTCCCTATGTGGCCCATCGGTGGGACCTCACCTATCTCCTGGGAGAATTGATCGGCGAACTCACAACCTCTCACACGTACGTGGGAAGAGGTAAAATGCCCAGAACCGAGGCGATCAATGTGGGGCTTTTGGGGGCAGATTTCGAGCCGGACAACCAGACCGGCTTTTACCGCTTCAAAAAGATATATAAAGGCGAAAATTGGGAGAAGAACCGGAGAGCCCCCCTTACCGAACCGGGTGTGGTGGTCAAAGAAGGAGAATACCTGATAGCGGTGAACGGAGAAGAAGTTCGTTATCCGGCAAATCCATATAAATACTTCGAGAAAACAGTCGACAAGCAGGTGAAGATCAAGGTCAATGACAAACCCGCTGCCGAAGATGCCCGCGAGGTAACGGTAAAGCCTGCAGGCTCGGAGTACATGCTCCGCTACCTGGACTGGGTGGAGAGAAACAGGAAGACGGTTGAAGAGGCCACAGACGGAAAAGTAGGGTATGTTCACGTACCCAATACCAGCCTGTGGGGGCTGAACGAATTCTCACGCGCGTTCTACGCCCAGACCCGCAAAGACGGTCTTATTATCGACGTTCGTTATAATGGTGGAGGCATGATCCCGGATATGTTTGTCGAGCATCTTCAGCGGAAGATATTGAGCCTGTGGTCCCGCCGGGAAGGGCAGCTGGTCAGGACGCCCAGCGTTGCTCTGCACGGGCATATGGTCTGTATAATCAACGAATACGCCGGTTCCGGCGGAGACGCATTCCCTTATTATTTCAGAGAGCTTGGATTAGGCCCACTGATAGGGATGCGCACCTGGGGCGGACTGGTGGGCATCTCCCGCGGCATCCCTCTTATGGACGGAGGCTCCGTCACGGTTCCCGAATTCGCGTTCATCAATGTGGAGGGCCAGTGGGATGTAGAAAACTACGGGGTGGACCCAGACATTGAGGTAGACAATCGACCTGATCTGGTCATAAGAGGACAGGATCCCCAACTGGAGAGGGCCATCCAAGAGGTAATGAAAAAGATAAAAGAGGAACCCAAAAAACTGCCTGAAAGGCCGAAGTACCCAATCAAGAAATGAATGTCTCATGTGGGTAAACTCTTTTGATCTAGTTCGAAGTTAAAGATTCAGCCTCAGTTTGTTTGTTGCAGGCTAAGCGCGCCCCAGCAACAACGGTGTCACTCTCTGGCCTTCCCTGACCGGCTCGAGCACTAATGCTAGCAAGGCTTAGGAGGGCCATTGCCGAAAGCAGAGAGCCAATCACAAATGTGCCTTTCTGCTCACGATACGTCGCCCTCTGCGCTCAAGCGAACGCTTGAATTACTGTGAATTAGCGTTGGTTAAGCTTCTTCCTTTCAATTATTGCTCTGATGGAGTCTCTCTGTGCCGGGCCCCAAGGCCTATTTTGGCGCACTTTGTCCCGTGGTCTCTGGGGAGGCGAATCCAGAATCTCAGTCTCCCCGTTCTTGCAGATCTTGACGAACAAATCTTCGTAATTACTATCAGACCCACCTCCCGGGCCGAATCTTTGGGCGTAGCCGCACACCTGGAAGATTCCTTCATCCTCAAAGCTCAGGGTCAATTTGAACTGTTGGGTTTTGTTTTTCTTAAACTTGCAGTACCGTATCTTCTGGCCCTCAAGCACCCTGACATTGGCTGAGTCTCGAATCAAGAAAGCCACTCGAGCGCTGTCAACATCAGCAATTGAAGTTACCGAAAAGATGAGTTGCACCTTTTCGTTCAATGCGGGCATATGAGACAACTCTAACTTCATCTCCTTGAAAGGTCCCGTCAGCACAGAGGCGTGTGAGAAACCTGCCAAACCTAGCAAAACGGCACCGACAAATAGTAGTGAAATAGGTTTAGTTTTTGACATAGGAATCTCCTGTGGATTATGAGCTTAACCTAGGCGTCGCCTTCGTTTACCTTCATGCCGCACTTTCCCAAGTCTCGGCCTTACGACTTCAACACGTTTTTCGTTAACCTCTACATCGCTCCAAGGCATCGTTAGACGGATTCAGGTCGCGTCGCATGCGTAGCTAAAGATCCCTCGAACAACCACGCCTCTGCCTTTTTGCGCGCCGCCACAATTACGAGTGTGAAAACCGAGAGCAATTTTCAGAACTCGTCTCTCTCCGGTTGGCTCATTCGCAAAATCAATCGCCGAGATGTCAATGGGGAAAACGGGCGTTTGCCGGTCTTCCCTATAACTAGATACGGAATGTGCTCTTGCCCTCGCTGGCTCGGAACGAGAAGAAACCCTTTGCTCTGGTGAATCCTGGAATAATCTTCCGCTCGCCTCGCACGCAGCTTCAAGCTCGCGCTGCAAGCTGATTGTCGGTAGTGACGTTTACGCTTCGTCTGCCAATTACTATTTTATTATCACGAATTTTCCTACCTGATTCTCTCCGGTATCCTTATCCTCCACACTGTAAAGATATATCCCCGATACCACCGCCTGGGTGTTGCGGGAGATCAAATCCCACTCGTCGTAGGTGGCATCCAGAGCATTATCTTCCCTGTCATGCTCTATGGTCCTGACCAGATCCCCATCCAAAGTGTAGATCCTGATGGTACAGCGAGGGGGCAGATTAACGAACCTGATCCGCCGACCGTAAAGCCCACCTTCCTCGTACCGTTTGGCACTGTAGCCTGCATCTATTCGGTAAGGGTTGGGATAAACCACGACGTTCAAACCCTCCTCCTTGACCGTCTCCCATTCATCTATGGGATATACCAGGGTGGCATTCACCAATCGGGATGCCTCCAGAGGAGGAAGTCCGGTCTGCGGATCTCCCACGTCAAACGCCGTCACCGCAAACCAGATGGGCTGAGAGGGAAATACCTCCACCTCAAAATCATAATCCCAGTACCGGTCCGATGTGTCGGGAGCCAGACCCCTATCCACGCTGTCCCGATAAGCGGGACAGGATATTATGTCGTCAAACCCCAAGTTCCAGTCCTGTGCCTCAAAATACAAAGAATCAAAAGACTCCAGCATGATGGAATCATAAGCCACCGCACAACCCGATTCCACATCGATCAGGTCCGAGAGACGAAGGTAGAAAGGATAGCTCACCTGTTTAATCACAAAGGGATGATCCTGGCTGAAAACAGTGGGATCATGTTCAATCTCCTCGATCCCATAAGAATTCAACCACGCTTTGAGCGAATCCAGACTAACTGAGGCTGCCCTCCACTCCCAGGGACGATCCTCCTTGAACCGGTTAAGCTTGTAGATTTTGAAATCAACCTTATCATAGGAACCTAACAGACCATAGTCCTCAACTAATCCGCTGCGGCTCATGTAGACCCTATAACCTTCGAAGTCTATTCGGCTGTTAAATGAATCACGCATCTTCTCCGTCAGCCTTCCGTTCCACCTCACCTTCACCTTTCCCTTGCGAGTCTCAAAACTCAAAGTGGGCGCAGGTGGCGGGGGTGGCCCCTTGAAATCAGGGATGCCATCTCCGCAGGCAAAATCTGGCAGATCAGGGTTGTCATAAACCTTGGCTGCCCACACAGCGTTGGTTTCTAAATCAGAGAAGTCCAGATTGCGGTAATACCTCCCCGGATCGGTCATGTTAGGATCTTGGTCTAAGTTCAGCGGGTCTACGTGGAAATCTGCCCCGGCTACATAGGCTATTGTGATGATCAACGACTCTCCGGGAGCGATCTGCTCGAAAGGTCCAAACGAGAGAAGATAGCGGGTGTCATAGCCATTGGCCAGATCGGCGCATTCCGGGCTGGGCTCGAGCCATCCCTCCTCTGGATGATCATCCGGCCAGGCGCAGGCGAATATCTGGTCGTAGTCGAACTCCTGATTGGACATTATAAAATACTTGGAGCAGTCTCCTCCCGGCGTCCCCAGAACGTCATCGGGAAAGGTTAGGCCTCCCGGCTGGTAGCAATTCTCTTGCGCCCACCTCTCTTGGCTCTCCCGCGTCCAGGGACCCCAGTCCTTGGGAAATCCGGTCTGATTGGAGATCCACCAGTTGAAAGAGTAATCGAGCCCCGGCTTGGGGGACCTGACCACCCGGGTGCCGGTTACGGCAATGGGGCTTCGGGGAGTAAAAACTCGCTCTCCTCTGATGCCATGCCCGTCGTTGTCTGCTATCCACGCCAGGTTCACGGTGTCCGCACAATCGAGCTCGGCTCCAGTGTCGGTCACCACAGGCTTGAACCCGCAGATGTCATCTTGCGGGCCGTAGGATCCGACAGGATCTTCGTCCACGTGCATCACATCGGCATCGATGTAAAGCCCCATGTACATGTCTTGTATCCTCCTCACGCCGATATTCTTTATGAAGAAGTCTATCAGCACGAAATCCTCCGCGTACTCGTAGCTCCAAGAGTAGCTCTTTTGGGTGATCTGCAGGCCCAAAGGGAAGTGCTTGCGGTTGTCAAAGTCCACCTCCTCCGGCTTCCAGGGAGAGAGCGGGATGTCCGCCGAAGTGTCGGTATACACCGCAATGATATCTTGTTCCGAGACGGCGTCCGGTGAATAGCAGGGGGAATTCGGACGAATGCTGGCCTCCTTTATGGCACCAATCTCGCCGGCATCCGACCACATCTCGTTGATCCAGAGCCAACCGTCGCAGCCCACCGTCGTATAAGGATGGTCATCCACCAAGGCACCTATCCAGAGTCCGCCCTGGAACAGGTACTCTACATCCGAGTTCGGAGGGTATTCACACGAAGGAGCTGGCAGTTCCTCCTCCGGATTGGGGTTGAAGCAGCCTCCCTGTGACTCATTTAGATCCCTGGTCTCACTTCCAAAAAACCCCCAGTTGGTAACGCACAGATGCATGAGACCAACACGGTGCACCCGCTGCTGGGCGTTGGGTAAATCCGCCGCGAGTTTGTAAGTCGCTCGGTGGCTCTCCTTCTTTGCTTCCAGCCGCAGCTTGTCGGCCTGCACGCTTCCAGAGGAAAGGCAAAGGAATACCAGGACAAAGCTGACAAGCTTTCCAATTAGAAGGCCGCCCTTCTCAATAGTATTTGTTTTTCGCATAGGTTCACCTCCTTGAGGGTGGTTACCGGCGGCGAACTTGCTCGAAGAGTCCGCCTTTTTCCCTCCCGGCTTGCACGTCTTCTCGCTGCTTTTCAGCAAAAGAACTGCAAGCAACAGTCGTGCCCGATTCCGCCGGTGAGACGGGAAAACAGGTCTCCTCGTAACCTCATTTGTGGCAAGAGCTAACGCTCGCCGAGATTGCGCGGACCAGAAAAGGCTTACTCTTCAGAACTGTTTTTCGCAGGGTTCGGCGGAATGTCAGACTGCAAAAAAAGTAGAGCAATGTCAAGCTATTATCAACTAACGGAATATGAGGCTCGTCGAAACATACGACCGCGGTCAGAAAAACGGATGGTCGGACTCCCGAGGCCTGGCCGACTCGTTTGAAATCAATTCCGAATCCGGGAAAAGATTCTAAGGTCAAAGACGGCAATCGCTGGGTATTCTCGAGATGGGACAAAGCCGCGTTCTGCGGATGCAGCGGGGCGACGCATCCAGGGATGAAGAAACAGCACCTTCAGTTGAGGAGTGCAGCAAAAGAGGCTGGAAGGGAGGAAGGAGGGAATGCAAGAGATAGCTTGGAGGACCTAGGCATCAGATCAGAAAGCCAAGGCCAGCCTGGGTTAGAAGATTCCGTGGACTCCTGCAAGCGGCGACACGACGAGCGGTTGTTGCGGATTAAGGGTACTCCGCAACAGTTGTGCAGCTTCTCCACACGGACTTATTTTATTATCACGAATTTTCCTACCTGATTCTCTCCGCTATCCTTATCCTCCACGCTGTAAAGATATATCCCCGATACCACCGCCTGGGTGTTGCGGGAGATCAAATCCCACTCATCGTAGGTGGCATCCAGGGCAGTATCCTCCCTGTCATGCTGTATGGTCTTGACCAGATCCCCATCCAAAGTGTAGATCCTGATGGTGCAGCGAGGGGGCAGATTGATGAACCTGATGCGCCGACCGTAAAGTCCACCTTCCTCATACCGTTTGGCACTGTAGCCTGCATCTATCCGGTAAGGATTGGGATAAACCACGACGTTCAAACCCTCCTTTTTGACCGTCTCCCATTCATCTACGGGATATACCAGGGTGGCATTCACCAATCGGGATGCCTCCAGAGGAGGAAGGCCGGTCTGGGGATCTCCCACGTCAAAAGCCGTCACCGCAAACCAGACAGACTGAGAGGGGAATATCTCCACCTCATACTCATAGTCCCAGTATCGGTCCGAGACAGTTGGGACCAGACCCTGGTCCACACTGTCCCGATAAGCCGGATAGGATGCTATATCATTAAATCCAACGTTCCAGTCCTGTGCCTCAAAATACAGGGAATCAGAAGACTCCAGCTTGATAGAATCATAAGCCACCGCATAGCCTAACGCCGCATCCAGCGAATCGGACAGGCGAAGATAAAAAGGCTCACTCACCGGCCTGATCACAAAGGGATGATTCTTGGTGAACCTGGCAGGATCATCTTCAATCTTCTCTATCCCATAAGGATTCAGCCAGGATTTAAGCGAATCCGGGCTGACCGAGGCGGCCCTCCACTCCCAGGGACGATCCAACTTATTCCGGTTGAGCTTGAAAATCTTGAAATCTACCTTGTCATAGGAACCCAACAGGGCGTAATCCTCCACCGCTCCGGTACGGCTCATATAAACCCGGTAACCCTCAAAGTCCAGCCGGCCGTTGAAAGAGTCTCGACTTCTCTCCGTAATCTTACCATTCCATTTCACTTTCACTTTGCCTTTACGGGTCTCAAAGGTCAAAGTGGGCACCGGCGGGGGAGGCGGACCTTTGAAATCAGGGATGCCATCTCCGCAGGGAAAATCGGGCAACTCCGGGTTGTCGTACACCTTAGCTGCCCAGATGGCATTGGTCTCAAAATCAAGGAAATCCAGATTGGCATAATACTCTTCCGGCTTGGTCATGTTGGGGTCCCTACGCAGATTAGCCGGGTCCACATGGAAATCCGCCCCGGCCACATAAGCCACGGTGATGATCAGAGATTCTCCCGGGGCGACCTGCTCAAAAGGACCGAATGACAGAAGATAGCGGGTGTCGTATCCGTTAGCCAGCTCAGCACACATGTCCTGTGGGGGCTCCAGCCACCGCTCATCCGGGTGAGTGCCTGCCCAGGTGCAGGCAAAGATCTGATCGTAATCGAACTCCTCGTTGGACATGATGAAGTACTTGGAACAATCCCCTCCCGGTGTGCCCAGCACGTTATCCGGGAAGGTGAGTTTTCCCGGCTCGTAGCAGTTCTCCTGACCCCACCGTTGTTGATTTTCTTGCTTCCAGGGAGCCCAGTCCCTGGGAGGGCCGGAAGTATGCGAGATCCACCAGTTGAAAGAATACTTAAGCCCCGGTTTGGGCGACCTGACCACCCGGGTGCCGGTCACAGAAATGGGGCTTCTCACAGTAAAGACCAGTTCCCCTGTGGCACCATGACCGTCATTGTCTGCGATCCAGGCTAAGTTGACAGTGTCTGCGCACTCACCTTTGGGGCGAGTAACCACATGTTTAAAGCCACAAATATCATCCTGGGCACCATAGGGGCCATAGGGGTTCTCATCTACGTGCTGCACGTCCGCGTCGATGTACAGTCCCATGTACATGTCCTGTATCCTTTTCACCCCGATGTTTTTTATGAAGAAGTCTATCAGCACGAAATCCTCGGCGTATTCATAACTCCAAGAGTAGCTCTTTTGGGTTACCTGAATCCCCAGGGGAAAATGCTTGCGATTGTCAAAAGGATCGCGCTGTTGATAGGACAGGGGAATGTCGGCCGACGTGTCTGTATAGACTGCTATTATGTCCTGCTCCGAGATAGCATCCGTTGAATAGCAGGGGGCGCTCGGCCGGATGCTTCTTTCCTGTATAGCACCTGCTTCACCGGCGTCGGGAGCCATCTCGTTGATTCCTTGCCACCCATCGGCGCCGAGGGTGGTGTAGGGCTGATCATCCACCACAGCGCCGATCCACAAGGCTCCTTGAAAAAGGTATTCCAGATCCGAACCCGGGGGATATTCACAAGAGGGAGCGAGCACATCCTCGTCAGGGTTGGGATTAAAGCAACCTCCCTTGGACTCGTACAGTCCTCTGGTCTCACTTCCAAAAAGCCCCCAGTTAGTCATACACAGACGCATGAGACCAATTCGGTGCACTCGCTGCTGCGCGTTGGGCAGGCCGGCCGCCAGCTTGAAACTTGATCTGAGACCAGAGTGCCTTTCAGTCTTAAACTCCCGGAGCTTGGTAGCTGAGGACCCACCGGCTAAGATCAAGGAAAGAACGAGGACCGCGCCGGTCAACATAGCTTTGCGCAGCCCCGGTTTGCCCCTGAATGTTTTCAGTTTCACGATTTCACTCCTTTGAATGGAATTGTTTTTAGCCCGTCTCTGGCTGAACCTCCTGGTATCGTTACCAGGGCCAAAAAGGGATCACTGTCCCTCTTTCTCATGAACTGAACAACGTAAAAGCTCTTTAGGCAAGATATGATCGACGATTGCAAAGATCCACGATATGCGCCCAACGGTGCGTCCCTGTCGATCCCGCGCTACAAACTCCGTGATTTGCGGTTACAGTCACAGAGCCTACTTTATTATCACGAATTTTCCTATTTGATTCTCTCCGCTATCCTTATCCTCCACG
>JABAOF010003102.1_pt2 | contig 36190 bp, 37 predicted proteins | sample 7062171 | NCBI WGS metagenome assembly JABAOF01 (sample SAMN14538628, study PRJNA623070) | marine sediment metagenome | biome: marine biome [ENVO:00000428]; feature: marine pelagic biome [ENVO:01000023]; material: deep marine sediment [ENVO:00002113] | place: India: Gulf of Khambhat ...
CCCCTCGAATCGACAAAGAGTCATCCAGGCGTTTAAAGTCATTCATAGGACTGCCTCCATGGGTAGTTTATCCAAACGCGTCATGCCCCCAGCGGAATGCCATTGTCGCGTAACCTTCTCAAAGAACCAAGCCCTGATCACGCGAGGATCCTGGTGAAAAAGTTGTCAGAGTGATTGCACCGGCCCGCGACTCACCAACTCACCGCTGCCCGGTTGAGCCAGGACCTCATCATCCCGGAAGACAATCTCACCGCGCCGAATGGTGATCACAGGCCAGCCCATAACCTCCCAACCCTCATACACCGAGTAATCCGCATTGGACTTGAGCATCCCTCCCTCGATGGTGCGCTCGAGGTTTGGATCGAAGATCACGAGATCGGCATCGCTACCAACGGCGATTTCACCTTTCCTGGGATAGAGACCAAAGAGCTTGGCTGAATTTGTGGAGGTGATCTCCACGAAGCGCCCCAGCGAGATTCGGTCGGTCCTCACTCCCTCAGAATACAGCATGGGTACCATCGTCTGCAGGTTCTCGGCTCCTGGACGCAGATTATCGATCGTATGCGCCGGATCCAGCTTCGCTGCCAGCGACCAGGGTGCGTGATCCGTGCACACGGTGTGGATCATCCCCAGGCCGATCCCGGACCACAATGCTTCTACGTCGCTCCGAGCGCGCAGCGGCGGCTGACCGACGTACTTCGCCCCATCCTCTTCCTCAAATCGCTCCTGCTTCAGGTGCAGGTAGAACGGTCGCGTTTCCACGAACACGGGAACTCCCCTGGATTGCGCCTCCACACAGACACTTAATGCCCTCTCCGAAGAAAGATGCACGACATAGATCGGCGATCCAGTGGCTTCCGCAAGCGAAACCGCACGCTGAGTGGCGATCACTTCGGAGATCACCGGGCGGCTTTCAGGGTAGTACCGCAGCGATCTCTTGCCCTGTGCCAGAAGCCCCGCAGTGGCATCCTGGATCAAAGCGTAGTCTTCACAGTGGATCATAGACAGCATGTCTTGTCGACCTGCGGTTCGGATCGATTCCGTAATCGAAACCAGCTGCGAATCGAAATTCGGCATCACTGTGAAGATCTTGATGGTGTTGCAACCCGAATCGAGCAGCCGGGGAATATCTTCCAGGGCCTCCGGTGTGAAATCAATGAAAACAGGGTGCAGGAATAGGTCGGCCATGGTTTGGCGCATGGCGATGGCCGCCTCGCGTTTCAATGTTTCGAGTGGTTTTTCACCGGGTAGTGGGAAGCACATGTTGCCCAGTGTGGTCACGCCCCCTGCGAGAGCTGCTGCAGAACCGCTGGTGAAATCATCCACCCAGCCTGGGTCTTCTTCCAGTGGGTATGAAAGGTGAACGTGGGCGTCCACTCCACCGGGGAGCACGAACATGCCACTTGCATCAAGTTCCTCAGTTCCTACGAGTTCGCCCCCGATCTGCTTGATGATGCCGTTGACGATGCCGATGTCCATCGTTCCTATCGAACCCTCTGAAGTGATTACTTCGCCATTCCGAATCACAAGGTCCATCATGACCGTCGTTCCCTCCAAGTTCCATTACCTTACTTTATATGATGTCCCTTCTCTTATACAAGGCATTCAAAGCTACCTTCTTTTGTGTCATTCTGAGGAGCAGAGGGCGCGAAGCAACCGATGCGACGAAGAATCTCGTTTTTGGGTTGCGAGGGCCTAAGCAGTCGCAAAACGAGATTCTTCGGTCGCCTCCCGGCTCCCTCAGAATGACATACACGCACCGTTTTTCATTCCGAAGCCCGCACGGACTTTGACGTCTTGACTTCTTTACTTCTTCACTTCTTGACTTTTCGACATATCAACCCATCGACTAAACGTGAACCTTGATGCCCAAAGCTCTTAATCACCCCGTGATACGCTCCCCTCCGGCAGGTCTCCTATCACCACCAAATTAGCACTGCTCGAGCGCCCCCACATGGATGGATCGTACATTGCCGAGACAATGCTGGGCATGGCGTTGAACTCCCCCATCGTCTTCGCACGGGCGTAGTAATCGAATTGACTCGTTCCAGCACGGAAATGGGATACGAAGAAACTCACCCGATCCGCATGCACCTCTTTGTAGTTGTATCCCAGGTCCTTCCAATAGTGAACCTCATGACCTTCCTCATTCACGACGTGACTCTCGACGTTCAATCCTTCATTGAGCGCCTCAAAACCACCGGGCAATTGATCCTCGATCAACACATAGAAACCATCTTCAGGCACCTTTACCTTCAACGAAACCCTCACTAACGAACCAGCGGTTAACTCACTAACCGGTTTATTTGTGGCAGCATCGTAATACGTTCGCTCTATCAGCACATCCCCAGCGGCTTCGATCTCGCTTGTATGCAGGTACATCTCGCTTGTTAGCACATAGTACAGCTTGCCTTCACCCGCTTTCTGAATGTCGATCACATTCTCACCCTCGTCCATCCTTCCCGACTCGATCTCGATCGTAATGATGGGTTCCTGGGGTGTCAACGTCCCCTGAGAGACCAGATCACCATTGAGGTGGACCATAAAGGTTGTCTCGCTCTTGTATTCACGTGTGGACAGAACGTAATCCGTGAGTGCCAATACAGCGAATGAAGTCTCGTTCGTCGTTCCCCAACCATAACGCTGGCGTTCACCCATCAACCAATTCACGATCGACGGCACATACTCGTGTTCTGGTTGGATCCTCGTGAATGCGCTCAGAATCAAAGCTGTGCCGCGCACAGAGGACGCCATGTTCTTCTTGTTGTATTCACCGTCGCCATGGGCTGCCGGCCAGTAAACCATCGAGTCTTTGACCACGGCTGAGGCCTCAAGCCTATGAAGCATTTCTTCAGCTGCCTCGGGCTCGTCCATGTCGAACAACGCCAGGGCCAATGCTGCTTGACTGAATGCGTCCAGTTCCACCCACCTCTCCGCGAGGTCCAGCGTCATTTCCAATTCGCCTTCGCCGGCCAACGCCATTGCGTAAAGTGCGAATGCGCGAGTGCGCGAGTCCATCGATTCCAAATTACTTCCGAGCCAAACCACGCCTCGCCGAATTACGTCTGGATCAACCTCGTACCCAGCACTTGCAGTCACCGAAAGCCCAAAGACCACCCAGGCAGTCTGGTAATCGTGGGATTGATCGTCGTACCACCAGCCCCATCCACCATCGCGATGCTGCTTGGCATAGAGCATTTGCGTCCCATGGTTGACTTTCCCAGCCAAATCCCCCAATTGGCCAGGATTGACCTCTCCAATTTTATTCAACGCTCTACCAACCACGGCATTCGGCAGAGCCTTACTCATGATTTGCTCAACACAACCATAGGGAAAACCTGTGAGGTATTCCACGCCAGCCAAAAGATTCCCTGAGATGGAGCGGCTAAACTCGATCTGAACAGAACTCATATCGAGCGCATTCACCGGGACGTAAATGGTGGTCTGGTGATCATCCCCGATGAGACCGTTCTCCGTAAGGACATCCGGCACAGCCAGAGGCTGGATTGGCAGTGAAATCGTAACAGCATCACCAATAGTATCCGCATCTGCGTGAATGGTGACTGGCACCTCACCAGGATTTACAGCCACGACCTGCCACCCCAACACACCCATTTCACCTGGCCGCAAATCGATCTCCCTGTCAGCATCTTCGAGGATGTTAAGTCCCTCAGCTTCCAGGAAGACCTCAGTCCGGTGCCATTCCTGACTATAGTTGTGGATGAAAGCGGTGAGCAGAAACTCATCACCCACGGTGAGAACACGTGGTAGCACCGGTCGTATAACCATCTCCTGGCGGGTGGTGATCGTCTCCGTGGATTCCCCTACCCACGTTCCCTTCGTCACAGCTCTTGCACTTAATCTCCAAGTCGTCAGGTTATCCGGCAGGGTAAACGTCACAGTAACCTGCCCATCAGCACCAGTGTGAAGATTCGGGAACCAGACAGCTGTGTCGCGGAAATCCGAACGGGGATCCGCCATACCCCAACTGGGTTCGCCTCCGCCCCCGCCACCCATACCGGGGCTCCAAATCCAGCGGGAAGGAGCCATTGAATCGTAGGTAACGACACTGTTCTCCCTACGCCCATAAAAAGCATCGAGTATGGGTCCTGCGAGATCGTCGCTCAACAGATAGATACCTTCATCAACAAGGGCAAGTGAGACCTCAGCAAATGCTGGGTCTCCCTGCCAATCGGTAACCGAAATCGTGACACTGGCCTCTTCTCCAGGCAGGTAAAACTCTTGGTTTGTAGTAATGTCGACATCCAACTGCTTCCCTATCAGGTCGACGGTCAGCTCCACGGAATCTGTTAGCAATCGGCTTTCAGGCAGGTTGGTATATTCGTACTCACTTGGTGTGGTCGACTCTGGTTTCCATGCATTCACCTTGACGAAGATATTGGGCGCGTCGCTTTCGAGGATCGGAACTTCAACAATCGTTATCGGAGGTGTAAGCGCGACAGCAAGTTCCCGGTGGACCTTTCCGCGCTCGATGGTTAGCAGCGCAGGTCCATCAAAGCCCGATTCGATAAAAAGGGTCGCAGTTTCGTAAGGTGAATAGTGATCACGATCAGCTGAGATTGAGATGTCATCCATGTTTTGCAGGAAGAACCTTCGGTTCGATGAATCGTCGACGATGATCCATCGTTTCATTTCGATGTCATTGCCGCGTTCGTCCGTCCCACGAAGAAGTAATTGGTAGCGCCCCGGTTCACTCACCCTCAGTTCAACTTCGGCCGTACCATCAACGCCAGTGGTGACGGTATGCTCGCTTTGGACACTTCCGTAATCATAATGACGCCTGTCCCACTCCCAGACCTCAAGCGTCAATGTACGGTCGGGCACTGCTTCATCGTGTATCGTACTGACCTCAATATTCACATCGAAGCTTTCGTTCACCATTTTCCAATATCCGCCCTGGTCTAAGCCGAGTTTCTCAGCCGCGCTGAAGACCTTGACGATAACGAAAGCACTGACAGTCTGGCGGCTGCCGTCATCAAGAGTGACCTCGATCCCCCAAGTAGAAGTCGACAAATTATCCCGCCACGAATAACGAGTGTGCTCTGGCTGACCCATCCTGGCCTCAATCATGGTGCTGTAATGCCCTGTTGGATCAAGCCTGGCGGAGATAACATTACCGGAGGTTCTGTACCAAACATACTGCTCGTCCTCATCAACCTCCTCTTCCCACCAGTATCCGTAGAACTCACCCAATTCATACTGCCGAATGGTGATTTCAGCACCCCCAACGGGTTCACCAAAGAGATATGTTGCGTCCACGTTCAAGAAAATCGAGTCACCCTGGACGTATGCCCCAGCATCCGCGGTAACTTCCAGCGCGACGTCTGGCACCCGATAATCCTGGACCTTGAACCTCCCTCGCTCGACTTCGCCATCCAATTCGACCTCGATGCCATACTCTCCAAGTACCGCCCCTTCCGCGATCTGGAATTCACCCTGAATCGAGCCAAAGTCGTTCATTGTAAGTTCGTAAGTCTGGAGTAGGTTATCCCGAGCGTCACGGATGCGAAGCTCTACTGCTGTATTTGCGGGTAGTAAACTGTAGCTGAGATCATCGTCCGTTCGAAGGATCGCCTTGAACTGGACCGACTGACCTGGACGATAAATGGGGCGATCTGTGTAAACATAAGCTTTGAAGGTCCTGATCCCATCCTGTCGGATCGACCTCCACCGCCAGATATTTCGAGTTCCGGAATGCCAGGTGGAATCCACTCCGACAACCGCTACATCTCCTTTCTCGGTACGCGCCAGGACCATGAATGGTTCCTCTGCAGGCGCGAGTTGTGTTACATAGACGCCATGTTCATTGACACCGGCCTCGCGAATGTGGCCACCATCTTCGTCATAAACGCGGATCTCTACATTCTTAACGGGTTCACCATGGATATCGGTCACCCATGCATGCAGCTGATTCCCCGATGTTTTGGCCACGATGTTGTTCTCCGTTAGGACGACGACGATCTGATCCTGAAGCCGGTTATCGATCTCCATGCTTAGGACATAAAGACCCGGTGGAACGTCCTGAGGAATGTAAACCTGCTTAATGTTCCAATGCTCATTTTCAAGTCCCGATGTGATCTCCCATGACCTCACAAGGTCTGTTGCACCCTTTACTTCATAAAGCCTTGGATTCCTGAAGCTGGGTTCTTCAACGGCCAGATCTACCAATTGGCGCATTGTCAACCTGTGCAGGTCGAAAAACACCCGTGTTGGTTCAGATCTGCCAAGAGCGAATTGGACGGGCCTCAATCCATGGGTATCTACAACCTGGATTTTCGCTCCATATTCACCGAAGCCCGCTGCTCCAAGATAATGAGCGCTCATGAATGACCATGAGTACGGTGCACTCAGCACTTTGTTGCCATCCGCGTCCAATGCGGTGTCATCAATGGTCACCTTGTATTGGGTTCTGGTCACCATGACGCTATCCAAGTGGAACATTAACCGGTTTCCCTCCCATGTAAAATAACCAGGCAGAGGTGGATCAATTTGGAATGCAGCTTCCGTTCGCTCATGATCCATCGGTCGATAAAACTCCACTGAAACAGTATGGTTATCTACATATCGTTCATCGCTCGCAGGGCTGTGAGAGAGGATCGGGGGTGGCGAATGGTACTGTACTGATCCAGGGATCGTAAGTTTTGTACCATCCAGTGATTGCAGCGGCGAGTTGAAATTGAATGTGTAGGTCGTATCAGTGAGCAGGGGCTCATCAAGCATGATGGATGCATAATGTCCATCACGGTTCCATGTGTACTCCCCCTCAATAGGGGGCTCCACCATGATGGCATTTTCAAAACTTTCTGGCTGTACAGGATAATTAAGAGAAACCAGCAGTTTCTGATCCTGCGACGCTCGTGCAGGACCATTGACCTGAACTCTGAGATCCTCAAGCCAATACTCCCAGACGTAGTCATCCCCCAATGGGATTCCTCCGCTATCTGTTACGGAGCCCTCGATGGTGAAGCGGTAGCGAAGGCCTGGTTGAAGCGGTTCATGGAGAAGAATGTGAATTTCCTCTCCGGACACCTTATCAAGCCCAAACGAAACCTCAGGGTGAACACTTACTGCAGTGATCAAACTGGTCAGACTCATACTCCGATTAAAGATGACGACTATGGACGGACGTCGCTCTGTTAGTCGGGAAGCTTCGGGAATGTGGCGAACTACCTCTGGTTTTCCCTGGACAAAGAAGAGGATCGGATCAGAGTACTCCATTGCCTCACCTTCATCACTTACCAGATCTGGATTGATCGTTATCGTATAAGTCACACCCAGCTTGAATTCCCTATCTGGTGTGAATGTGAATCTCATACCGCTTTCATCCCATTCCGGCACTCCTTCAACCTCAGGGAACAATGCAATTGCGGGTTCTGCGCTTTCTATGTCCATCGGCTTGTTGAATTGGAGAACGACGGGATCTAATGGCTCCGCTTTATCCTCCTGCAGACCTGAAACCAATTTCACACTTAATGGTTCCTGGTCCTCAAGAGTGGGAGTTGGAAGTGGGATCACCTGCCTGGGAACAGGCGTGTATGTCGCTGTTGGATGAGCAATTGTCGTTGCTTCAACTGAACTACAAGCCATCATCGACACCCAACTGACAATCATGAGGACGAACACTCTTAATGCCTTGCGCATGACACTACCTCCTCGGCGGTCCAATCTTGACCAAGAATTGTCTTTTCACCACTAAGGTAGCGTGGATGCATTACTAGGGATGAAGCGACAGATTACAACCTGGAAACATATCGTTTCAACCTTGTCACGATTAATTGCATGCTCTCGATCCGCAAGCTATACTGACACAGAGAGGGTATACACATGTCGAGTGTTGATGAAGCTACTGTCTTAATCGTTGATGATGAAGAAGCTATTCGTTCCGGACTTGCTTCTGCATTGAAGCGTGCGAGATTCAACGTGATCGAAGCCAGCGACGGGACCATGGCACTCACGATGGTCGAAAAGCACCATCCTGATATCATCGTCCTGGACATCTTGATGCCGGAGATGGATGGGCGTGAGGTTTGCCGTCGGCTGCGCCAGGCGAACGATTGGACCCCCGTCATCATGCTCACACAAATAAATGCAACGGGTGAGAAGATTTCCAGCCTGGAGGAAGGCGCTGATGACTACCTTAATAAGCCCTTCGACTCCTATGAGCTCATCGCACGCATCAAAGCATTGCTCCGCAGGCAAGAAGTTGCTGGCCAACCGGTTCAGCTTGCGCACGTACTCGTGACGGATCGTTTGCGTATAGAGAGAGAAACACAGCGAGTCTGGCTCGATAGGGATGAAATACCACTCACCACCAAGGCCTTTGGCGTATTGGCCCATTTGATGAGCCGACCTAACATGGTCGTTTCCCGTGAGCAACTATTGGATCACGTTTGGGGATGGGATGATCCCTCTGGGATGCGCACAGTAGACGTTCGGATTGCAGAAATTCGGCGCCGCTTGGGAGATACCGCCACCGAACCCGAGTTCATTGAAACGATCCCGGGGGAGGGATATCGCTTTATTGGCGAAGTGAAGGCTGGCTAATGACTCGGCGATTGGGTTGGATCGGTATTGGAATCCTGGTTGGAGGAACTCTTCTGGCGCTCATATTCCGTCTTTTTGGCCCAGAAGACATCCTGCGCTTTGGCTTCCAAATCGATCCCGCGATCCTCATTCTGGTATGTACGCTGTTCCTCGCGTTAGCTTTCATTCTTTCAGACTTCATCATCCGGCGACAGCAAGCTCGGGCTCGCATCGCTTTGGCGAAGCAGGCTGCATTACTCGATGAGGAACGTCGGCGTTTCATCCAACGGTTGGACCATGAACTGAAGAATCCACTAACCGCCATCCAGATTCAACTGGACAACATCCAGGAAAGTGACACAGGTGATCCTGCCGCTATCGAAGACGTGCGCGCACAGGTGGATCGACTGACCCTACTAACGCGCGGCCTACGTCGCCTTGCTGACCTGGAAACACGCACTCTCGAAAAAGAGCCGATGGATGTAGATGAACTACTCCATGAAGTCGTTGAACTGCTGCAGGCTCCTGACCGCATCCAATTGGATATCCAACGGTTGCCATGGTCGATTCCACCCATCGAAGGCGACCGCGAATTACTACTCATGGCCTTTCGAAATGTAGCAGATAACGCATTGAATTACTCGGAAGACACGATCCAGATCCGAGCTCGTCATACTTCCGGCCACCTGGTGGTCGAGGTGATCGACACTGGCAGGGGAATTCCTCCCGAGGAACTTCCACTTGTCACGGAGGAACTGTACCGGGGTTCCAACGTCCATGAGGTCCCTGGAAGCGGCCTTGGTCTATCCATCGTCGAGCGCATAGTCCTTCGACATGATGGGCAGGTTGAGCTTCGCAGTCGACCAGAACAGGGGACCATCGCGACGATTCAACTTCCTTATGAACAGACTGAGAATCCCCAAACGTTGGCTTGAAATCGGCCTCATTCTCTCATTGGCTGTGCTGGGTGTCTATATCTTGGCATCCGGCAAAGTGGGTATGAGCGTCTCTTCCATCACCCCGACTCCACACCCTGGTACACCAATCGCGCAGCAGCCCTCACCAACAACCACCTTGACAATGAAAGTAAGTCCAACATCTACCGAGTTACCGAGCCCTACATGGACTGCCACAATCATTCCTGAGCCTACCAATACAACAACCCCTACTATGCACCCCGATCTCTCCCCCACCCCAACACCTTATCCGCCTATTCCTTCGAGGGAACCTGATGCCACTCCCATCGGTGGTGGAACAGGCGTGATTGCATTCGTTTCAATGCGGGATGACAACGAGGAGATCTATCGCATGAACCTTGACGGTACTGGACTCACCCGCTTAACATTCAGCGACGCCGACGATACACGTCCAACCTGGTCCCCCGACGGACTCCGGATCGCTTTTATGTCCTGGCGAGATGGTCTCCCAGATGTTCACCTCATGACGGAGAGTGGCGCATTTCGCCAACAACTTACCACGGATCCTTCCTACGATGAGTTTCCAAATTGGTCGCCCGATGGCGAGTGGATCATCTTTGATTCAGATCGGAGCGGAAGATTTCAGATCTACCAAATTCTCAACGATGGAACAGAGTTGGAACGACTCGCCGACAGTGACGCCGACGACGCAATTGCAAGTTGGTCTCCGGATGGAACAAAAATCCTTTTCGAATCCAAACGTGAAAGTGAGAATTTCCAGATCTTCGTGATGGATGCTGATGGGAGCAATGTTCTTCGCCTCACACACACCTTCGCCAGGAACGTCCGGCCCGCTTGGTCACCCGATGGCAAACGCATTGTCTTTGTCTCAGCGCGCGATGGACAATCCGAGATCTACACCATGAACACCGACGGCAGTAATCAAAGGCGCCTTACGTATAATTTTGGATTGGTCAACTCGCCTAGTTGGTCTCCGGATGGAAATTTCATCCTTTTCAACTCGGATCGTGCGGGGAACTTTGACCTGTACCTCATGCGTGATGATGGAAGTGATATCCGCCAGATCACGCTCGATCCAGCAGATGATTACAACGGCGTGTGGCAGCCGTAAGGATCACCAAGTTATCGCATATTAATGGAATTATCGCCTTTCAAGTTATTCTGAGGGAGCCGTAAGGCGACCGAAGAATCTCGTTTCCCGTGAGCAACGCCCCACACATACAATAAACGAGATCCTTCGTCGCTTCGCTCCTCAGGATGACATACTTGCGTATGTCATTCCGAGGGAGCCACGTAGTGGCGACCGAGGAATCCCTTAGAAGATGCTTATCATCCGTATCATTATAGGGATTCCTCAGCGCTACCGCGCTTCGGAATGACATATATGGTGGTAGGCCAATCCGCAGAGCTAAAGCCGGCTTCAGCCGGCGCATGTTTTGTAGCACGGACATTCCTGTCTGTGCGGAATTCGGAATGACAACTACCATAGACATGTCATTCCGAGCGAGTCGCAGAGCTGCGAGAGAGGAATCCCTAAGACGATGCTCACCGTCCGTACCTTCTTAGGGATTCATCAGCGCCCCTTCTTCTCCTCCTCAACCCAACTCCTGACGAACTCTTCAAGCACGGCAAGCGGTATTCCCCCATGTCGCAGGATGACCTCATGAAACTGCCTGAGGTCAAAATCCGGTCCTAGTTCTTCCTCAGCATAGGTCCTCAGCTCACGGATCTTCAGTTCACCCATCTTGTAAGAGATTGCCTGGCCTGGCCACGCGATGTAGCGATCAACTTCATTCTCAATATTCAACAGCGTCAACGCCGTATTCTCCACCAAAAAATCGATAGCCTGCTGCCTGGACCAGTCAAGCTCGTGCATACCTGGATCGACAACCAATCTGCAAGCACGCCACATCTCGTAGGTCAAGCGCCCAAAATTGCTGTAAGGATCCTGATAAAAGCCGGTCTCTAATCCCAACCTCTCAGCGTAAAGGGCCCACCCTTCTCCGAATGCAGTTACCCACCCGAAACGTCGAAAATTGGGCATCTCCGTGATTTCCTGCTGTAACGCAATCTGCAGATGGTGGCCCGGCACAGCTTCATGCAGTGAGAGCGCCTCGATCTCATATAAAGGCCGACTCTTGAGATCATAAGTATTCACGTAATAATAGCCGGCGCGCGTTCCATCACCGGCGGGTGGGAGGTAATATCCCGTTGTCGTCCTCGGCGCAATATGCTCGGGCACTTCTTTGATGCCATATGGCATGCGCGGAAGCGTCTTGAAGAGCCTTGGCAACTCGCCATCCATCTTCTTCAAAATCATCGAAACTTCCTTCAGCAGACCATCTGGTTCATCTACATAAAATTGTGGATCCGTCCGTAGGAACTCGATGAAGTCTTTGAATTCCCCTTGAAAGCCGACATCATCAATAATGGCTTCCATCTCGGAACGAATGCGCTTGACCTCAGCAAAACCTGTCTCATGAACTTGCCTGGCGGAAACATCCAATGTGGTGTAGCGGCGTACTCGATGATCATAGAATGCGTGACCGTTGGGTAGCGAAGCCGCTGACACATCTTCACGCGCGGCGGGAGTGTAGTCATCTAATATGAACTTCAACAGTTTCTGGTAGGCCGGTACGATAGAATCCATGATCGCAGCCGAGCCCTCATCCAAGAATCGTTTTTGATCAGCAGTACCAAAAACCTTCGGAAAGTTTTGGAATGGTTCGTAGAAGACGCTTTCCGTTGCATCATCCACAACATGCGGAGTTATGGAATCATCAACACCATCCAGAACGACATCCGGAGGTACATGACCGTCCTCCATTCCCTTACTCATCACCTCAATTTGACCATCCACATAAGTCTCAAAAGCACGTAATCTAGCGATGTAATTCTCATAATCATCAAGTGTATTCAACGGCACGAGCTGAGGTAAGTCTGCGAATCTCGAATGGAAACCTTCAACTTTAGCCACTGGCATGCGGTAAGAGCGAAACTCAACCTCAGCGATCTCACTGTCCATAGTGCGCGTAAATATGTCGTGATTCAATCGGTCTTCATCACTGAGCGAATCTTTATTAATCACTTTGGCTCGATTTAAGAACTCACGCATCCTCTCCAGACGACGTTCGTAATCCGCCTCCGAAACAGAAGGCAGTTGATCGTTAAATCGGTGATCCCCACACATCGTGGCGTAGAGCGGATCATCCCGCATTTGAAATTCCCATGCTTCATCGAACAACTCGTGAAGCTCCATGCTGGTATTCTGGTCATCCGACACTCCAACCCTCCTTAATGATCATGAATGTGAACATGATGAAGTCACGGACCACCATTGTACACACGCATCTCTGCAAAGTACGAACCAATTAGAGATCATGCGAGAGCAAGAACTATCAGTTCATCGCTTCAATTGGCTGACACCAGTTCTATAATCCACCTGAAAGTTGAAAAAAGGAGATGTTCAATCCACATCATTGTGTACGTGCGCAACGGAATCCCACCTTATGCCGCACGTAGTCAAGCGTAGTTCCTCCCCGATTCGCGCTACGTATATTATCAGGCGGATCGAAAAAGGAGCCCCCTTTGGGGACGTATGCGGTTCCATCCATGGGTCCTTGTGGATTGTGCTGTTCCTCTGGTGCGTAGTAACCAAACCAATCCGCCACCCATTCTCGTACATTCCCAGCCATATCGAGCGCTCCACACCAGCTTTCACCTGAGGGATAACTGCCTACTGGTGCAGTATCCTCATAGCCGTCGTCCGCAGATGTATCCGCGAAACCTAATTCACAGTTGACATCACAGAAATTTAGCCTGGTGCCGTCGAATTCTTCACCCCAAGGAAATCGATACGATTCAGGACCGCGTGCAGCAAATTCCCATTCTGCCTCTGAGGGTAATCGAGCTTCCACCCATGCACAATAATCCGCTGCATGGTCCTTTGTGACCCAGACGACGGGATATTCATCATAGGCCTCATCACCGTAATAAGCTTCTCGCGTGTATGAACTAATCTCCGCTGGAGGCTCACAAGCGGCAGCTTCGACACACTGCATGTACTGCCTATTGGTCACTTCATGCTGATCGATCCAGAAGCCATCGAGGAGGACAATGTGCGCAGGCATCTCATCGACAAAGGATGAGAAACGACAGGCTGCTATTCCCAAATAGGCTTTAACCTCCTTACAGAGATTTACTGCCTCCTTAGCAGCATCGATGCTGGTGCCAATCGTGAATGAGCCAGCGGGTACGTAAACCATTACCATGTTATCCACTGGACGGGTCCACGTATCCCCCAATTCATGAGAAGAAATGGGCAGTATTGAGCATGCACCAAGAAAGAGGAATAGGAGAAGTAAAGTCGCAAACCGATGGATGATGTACTTCATTTTCGACCTCAAACTGGGAGCCAAGAATAATCTGGCGAACAGGAATCTGGAATCGCACCTTATCAGTTGACTTCAATTGCCAAGTCTATTCTGAATTACTTCGCGCATGAGGAAAAGGTTCGCACTTTAGGATATGGGAATACTTATAATAAGCAGATAGATCCTGTTATCGAGACAGGACCTATCTCATTTCAATACCAATCCGCTTCTTGGCAACGCCTTTAGAATGCAAAAGTCTTAATAACCTCTGCCGGAAATGGATCGCCATGACCAGGATATATGGTGTGTATCCGCTCTTGTGAGAGTTTCGCCCAGCTGCGTTTGACCTCTTCAATGTCTTCCGCATAGGAAGGTAAGCCAGGTCCCCAACGATGAGGTAGACCATTCATCGCCAGATCTCCTACAAAAGCCTCACCGGTATCCAGTAGCACACTGATCGATCCTTTCGTGTGGCCAGGCGTATGGACGATCCTACCGGACACCCCAAAATCGTCAAGGAAGAATTCATCATCACCAATAACGATGTCGGACAATAGTGGTGAGTAGGTGGAACGGGAAATTAGCGGTTTGAACGAAGAAACCACAACCTTTCCCCATAATGTCACTCCCGGTGGAAGCTCCGATCTGCCTGTCTCTAACCAGGCGCTGTCCCCTTGATGGATTACGGTTTTTGCGCCAGTTGCCTCTCGGATCTCCCAGGCAGAGCCAACATGATCTGCGTGCCCATGGGTCATCAATATGAGTTGAATATCACTGGGCTGAATCCCCACGCGGTTTAGTTCACTGATGAATTTGTCCTCTCTCCCAGAATCACCACAATCGATCAAGAGAACACATTGTTGCTTGATCAAATAACAGCGGGTTATCCCCAGACTAAATGTGTGGATTTCAGGCCTCATCCTATTCTCAAATGCGTCAGAGTGTTTCCCAGTATTGATGTCATCCCGAGTGGTCTACTTATGGGCATGCAGAACCCTCTTACGATTTACGCTGTGTAAAGCGTAAGCCTGACCAAGTCTCGTCCACCGAGCATATTTTATAATCTACGATCCCAGAACCCAATCCGACCTCTCGAACCACATTTTGCGAGAGATCGGTACTCACTCCTGAAGCTTTCTTTGGCCAGAGGATCCAAAGACCACCTTTCGCAGCAAAGACCCCCATCGATTGGATGTCCCGCTCGAGTTCATCTCGAGACCGTGTGAACCACAATGCTAGATCGCACCCCTCTTGCGGTCCCCTCCTCACGCTCACCCCACCAGGCAAATCGCCCAATGTATCTTCAAATCCATCTGGCGCATGGATGAGTGTGACGATCGAATCTGTCTTAATGCCCAATTTCTTCGCCAACGGGGTTTTAGTATATGCCGCGAAAACCGAATCGTGGACGATTGGATCAGCGGGAGGATCTTTGATGGCCTTCTCCAACGTGCTGCCAATTTTTTCCCATGAGGTATATTCGGCGTCAGGAAGAAGTTCTTTAATTCGCTCCACCTTTTCGGGATCACCGCCTGCGAAAACCAGAGGCATACCTCGCGTTCCCTTCGTCTTTCGTAAATTGAGCGCGACATCTCGGCCCTGAGATGGCATCCTGGTTAGATCAATAACGACCGCGTCGAGTGGATCTCCTGCCAACTTCTTAATTGTCCCCCGGCTGAAATCTTCGTAACTTACATCAAAGCCGGCTGAGGACAATTGGTCGATCCGTGCCTCGGCTTCCTCAGGCTTCCAATGGATTAGGTGAATCCGGTACAAAGACTCCTCCTCACACCAAAACATCAAATGCCATTGTGCAGGAAGTGCTGTATCCCCAATCCTAGGATCATGTCTTCAAAAGCACCCTATCTCGGAGGTTGATTCCTAGATTCGCAATTCAACAATGTCACCATCTTGCAACAGATGGTCGCGCCCAACCATCTGCCCATCGAAGACGCCACTTCCCCAAATTCTTGCAGATTTTAGATTTTTAACAAAATCCTGATGCACCTTTGCAGCGAATTCTTCTACTGTGCTGCCACTCCTCATTACGTAGGGAGCTCTAAGATCGGGATCCTTCCCCGGAATCTTGGAGTACACCCTGATGATTTCCAATTGTTCTACAACGGCACGCTTAAATCCTTCCAGGTTTCGGCCGGTGGAAACAGAAATCGGCACCATAGGAAAATCAACCTCGATGAGTTCCTGGAAGAGTTCGAAAACATCATCCAGACTCTCATCGTCGTTCTTGTTAACCAAAACAATGACAGGCCTAAAGGTCGCTCGCCGAGCTCCCTCGTATTCATCTTTCATTTGGATTGGGATGATGCGATGCTCCGCCAGAAGCGCGATCGTCTCTTCAAGCTGTTGAATCGGATTTGCCTGTAAATCTACGGTCAGGAGAATGACATCCGCTCTTCGGATAAGGTCCATTAACTCCGGCTCAACATAGTCCCTGTCGAGAGGAGGGGTGTCCAACAATTGGACCTGGATGTCTTCTACCTGCATCATACCTGGAGTTGGCTTCCAGGTGGTAAATGGTGCTGGGGAGACTTCGGGAGAGGCGTTAGTTAATGCCGTTACGATGGAGGATTTCCCCACATTCGTATACCCGATAATCACAGCCTGACCCGCCCCCTCCTTATCGATATGAAAAGCTGAATCGCGCTTACCCGCTTTCTTACTAGCCTGAGAAGAAGCTTTCAACTTGGATAAGCGTTTTCGCAGATCCGCCCTGAGCTTGTCCGTGCCCTTGTGCTTGGGGATGATGCTGAGCATTTCCTCAAGCAACTCAATTTTTTCGGGCGTTGTCTTTGCAGCCCGATACTGCTTTTCGACATCAAAGTATTGAGGAGGAAGATTCGTAGGCATAACAATCCAAGTGATCAGAGCTTCCAGGATCTTCGCCGCATCAGACTTCAGTTGCGCGTGGATCTCCAATTCATCCAGATGCCAGGATGACTCGTTATTTTCAACCGTAATTTTATAACATCCCTGTCAAAGAATGTGAAAAACAAGAACTGGCAGTCCATAAGACTGCCAGTCCTTCATGACCGTTACCAATAGAAAGTCACTGACCCTATTTAACTAACTCATGCTTATGACGAGAGGATCATAAGCCGGAAATTTTAATCGAAAGTGTATAAGTACCCCCTATCACAACTCCCGCATGCAATCGATCAGCCGGCGGATGTCATGGGCTGTTGGCTGTCTCGAGATTACCAGGCTTGGTGGTTCTGGTGCAACACGGCCACCTGCTTTCTTTGCCGCCAGACGTAACTTCAACTCGACCTTCCGGTCCATTTCAAACAACCGCTTATTCGCAAATGTCTTTCTCATACCTACCTCCATTCGTTCAACCCTGATACCATGGTTGCTCCCTACGCATGGGATAGGTGCAATATTCATGCCTCAAGAGACCCTTGTGACATCGTTGGTGACGCAAATTCAACTCCACGTTCACTCGGTACAAATGCGAGGCACTCTAAATATTCACTTGAATTTGAACCAGGGATAGGTGAAAAGGTACGTCCGGTGATCCCCCACCGGACGTTAATAAGAGAAACTAAATCGATAAGTCCTGCAATATTATTAGCAATTACTATAATCATGCAATTTTTATTGCATTTCACTCCTGATGGAAAGTCCTCAGCGTCTGCATATAGGATTCTGGCAGCCCAATATCATAGCGTGTACCCTCCATGATCAATCCCAGGAAACCATCCTCTTGCCGTAACCGGTCCAGCGCCGAAGTAAGTTGGAACTCGCCTCGCTCACGTACGTTGTTGGTGATGTGTTCTTCAAGATAATTAAATAGCTGAGGCTTGATGATGTACTGGCCGAAGACTGTGAGGTACTCATCATCCGGTAAACCCGGCATCCGCAGATTGTTGCGTGCGTAGTCCACCGTCGGTTTCTCAGCGAATTCAGTTACGCTGAGCAGGCGGTTCTCTTCCATCCATACTCCCGTCGCGGTTCCGAAGTTCGCAATCATATCCTCAGGGGTTCTGCGCAAGCCCAAAACACTTATGGCATGCTGATTGTAAGCATCAATCAACTGACGCGCGCAGGATATCTCACCCCCAGAGCGGTAGAGATGATCTCCCAACATTAGTAGAAAAGGCTCATCTCCTACTGCCTCTCGGGCACAATAAACAGCGTGACCGAAGCCCTCTTGCGTATCTTGGATTACAAATGATACCTGTCTTCCGATTTCGAGAATCCGCTGCGCGTAGGATTGCGATGGAGCAGAAAGCTTATTGAAATTCTCGATCGTGATCTGCACGTTGAAAAAGGATTGAAAAGCCTCAAGGTCATGTTCCTGAACGATGATAATTACTTCATCCATCCCTGCTTCCAATGCCTCCTCGACAATCAACAGGATGGCAGGTTTTGCAATCCCATCACGGTCGATAATGGGAAAAAGTTCTTTCTTGGCCGCTTTTGTCGCTGGAAAGAGGCGAGTGCCAAATCCGGCCGCAGGAATGACGGCCTTGCGTACCTTCTGACCAGTGCGCAATGTCAACGTGAGTGAAGATAAGCCCAGATCGCGCTCAAGTATCTCGATGACCGCCTGCTGATCGAATTCGCTGCGAGCCAAGAACTGCGCGGTCCCATCACCCTGCGAACCCACGCCTTTCCCTCCGTAGATGTGTGGCTTAAGCGGATCGTAGTCCAACACTCGATGCAAGACTGGCGCTGTTAACTCTTCCGGGCAAGCCGGCGTGGCATAAGTATCAAAAAAGGATTGTGCCTCCCCCATCAATCCACCAAGTCCCTTTTCATCGCCAGCCTGGAGAGCATCCACTGCCTGGAATACGATACGCTTATTAATCGGCCCCAATAGTTGTTGAACACCCTTCTCGACATCTGTTTCAGCAAAAGGGTAGCAACGGTTCAGACGGGCCAGGATCTCCATGGTATCTTTTTGAGCATCCAAATCTACGATAACTAAATACATATCCTCATTAACCTGAAGTTCAGTCACATCAAGATGATCGCCATCGAAGGTCATGAGAATGGGACGGTTTCCGTAAGCGCAGCCCTGGTCCATGCGTCCACAGCGGGATGGAGTTGTGATCTCTCCCTGATAGGCAAGCTCCATCTCACCACGGATGGTCATCTTCAAATCATAAATCCGATTAAAGGCGCGCGCGGTCAGGACGCAGATCGCTGCGCTGGATGAAAGCCCCTTCCTGATCGGCAGATCAGTTTTGTAGTTATTGATCACCAAACCACGCACATGGTAGTGCGTTGTGATCTGGTAAGCGACGCCAGCCATGTAGCTCCAGAATCCACCTTTTTGAGCCTCCTCCAACAGCACTCTGGGATCCATGGGAATCTCGTATGGACCATGCTGCTCACCGTCAGGTAATGTCGATGTCAAAACCAGTGCGTTAGGGTGAGGCTCTACCTCAGCATAAACACCTTGATCGGTGCCAGTGAGCAGGGTGTGGCCCTTCTCGATATCCGCGTTGATCCTGCGGTAGCCACCCGCCCAATCAGAATGCTCCCCAAAGAGACAAATGCGTCCAGGTACAAATATCTTCAACGTAATCTCTCCTCATCTTTGAGCTTCAAGATAACCAAGGATAACAAAACTTCACAGTTCACGCTCGTCGTTCACCATCAGCATCGATATACCACCACTCATCTCCGAAGGCTTTACGACCGCAGGCTGCGGTGCCAGCAAGTCCCAATTGGCCCTTGCCTGTGACAGGCTCTTTCACACCATCGACATGTGGGTTCACATAACGAATGAACCATGCCTCCAACTGGGCCTTCAAATTCTCAACCTCACCAGCATGGTGAGTGGAATCAACCAAATTGATATCTTCGTTTGGGTCAATAATGAGATCGTATAGCTCATGGGGACCAAAAGGGTATCGATGTACATATTTCCATTCACGGCTGCGGATCATCCTCACTGGACCATACTCATCAAAGACCACAACGCTGTCACGTTCTTGAATTTCTCTACCCTCCAAAAGAGGTGTAAAGCTTCTTCCTGGCAACGCATCCGCCCCAGGGATCTCGAATCCCACATAATCGAGAAGAGTAGGCATGAGATCATAATGACTCAACAAGTGATCAATGACAACATTTTCTGGTAGTCGTCCAGGCATGGAAATGATCATCGGGACTTTAACCGAGGTGTCAAACATATTCTGTGGAAAAGTGCCGTTACCTTTTCCCCAAATCCCATGGTGTCCCATGTTCATCCCGTTGTCACTGCTGTAAAAGACCAGTGTGTTCTCACGCAACCCCAACTCATCCAGCTTCAACATCAACCGCCCAACAGAACGATCGATGCCAGTGACAGCAGCAAAGTAACCGCTCAAGAGCTCACGACGCCTAGAACCCCGGCCCCTGACAGTTGTATTGATCTGCCACGGATGTGCTTCAGGTAAATCCGGACAACTTTGGAAATGGCAACCATCATACAACGCGACGAGATCTTCAGGATGTTGACCGCTATCCCATGGAGCATGCGGTGCGGTGAAATGAACTCCAAGATAGAATGGATCCTTTGAACGGGATTGCTCCTCCAAAAACTTAATCCCCCCATCGTTGATCACGTCAGTGATGTAACCGTCGTCTCTCTCGACTTTGCCATTCCGGATCATCTGTGCATTGTAATAATGGCTCTCACCCCATGGGAAGATATGCCAGTAAGTAAATCCCTTTTGTGGTCTTATGCTATCTCCAAGGTGCCATTTTCCGCTTAATCCGCAAACATAACCGTTCTCCGAGAGCACATCCGAGTATCCTGGCAGACCTTCGAGATATTCAATCGACCGATCGTCTATCGATCCGCCCGGTGTCTTCGCTTTTAAATTCCCCCTCCGCAGCCAATCGTGAACACCATGCTGCGATGGGATGCGGCCCGTTAAAATTGATGCTCTTGCAGGAGAACAAACTGGGGAGACGCAGAAGAAATTCTCGAAGCGCATTCCCTCTGTCGCCATGCGATCCAGGTTGGGTGTGTGAATTTCATCATTCCCCGCACTGCCCAACGCCCAGTAGCCTTGATCATCGGCGAGGATAATAAGGATGTTGGGTCTACCCGGATCTCTGCTAGCCATTCAACCCCCAAAAAGGTCCAGGATATTCCGATACAAGAATGCAAAGAGTGCCATTCTCTTACTTCGGTTCATGGACAATTTTCAGGACAATGCCACCAAGACAGTAACAATTATTCATTGAAGATCAAATATGACAAATCCCTCCCCCTCGGCCTTCACTGCATACGAGGCATACAAAAATTGCTTGATGCTAGGACCCCGTTCCAAATCCTTGAGCTCGGTTATTACTAAATCGCTGTGCCCGGCCAATCTCTCCCTTATCGCAATTTCACAATCCCGTGAAATGCCATTGGAAGTCTTACATTCCGCCTCCAAAGAGGGGAATTCAGCCCAATAGCTGCCAGCGATCCAACCATAATAAACAATGGGGAATCCATAATCCCTAGTGACCAACAGGACGCTGCTGCGATGCTCTAATAGAGCCCCAATGTGCTCTAAATATGCCTTCCTCGGTCGATAGTCATATGCGGCGAGAACCCCTCTCGCATGTCGAACTGGGACCATTAACAGCAGAAGCAGTGTTATGATCCCAAACGCCAACCATACTCTGGATTGCTTCAACTTAGCTAGTGATTTCACAACCTCGCCGCACGGCCACGCTATTCCCAAAGCTACTATGATAATCAACGGCAAGCTGTAATAACTATGACTTGTGATGTGATTTGGGAATGTAATACCGTTATCTATGTATCCCAACCAAAGTCCAACCATCAGTCCCCTAGACATGCCGACATAGCCGAAGGTCCCCACCACTGCGAGGAACAGTGCAGCATACTCCACCAGTGGCAAAGCAAAGGCCTGCCAATCGAGATAGAAATCGAAGTTTGTCAGGAATTCCGGCTCGAAGATCGGCCAAATTCCGAAGAACTCTCCTTCCCCAATAGAACTCCCAAGCAGATAATATGGAACGGATACGATGAATATTGCCGATAACATTACCCAGAATTGAGGCTCTCTAAGGATCCGCAAAGTTCTCCTGCTAGCCAACAACATGACGGCCATCGGAATAAAAATAAAGAACGCGGCTACAACTTTGACCATGATCGCGAGACCACAGACGATCCCTGTTAACAAGGTCCATCTCCACCCAGGTTCCTCCTCACTGAACCAGCGATATACAACAATAATGAAAATATCAGAAGTGAAATCATGAGTGGATCAGGTTGAAAGCTGCGACTCGCCTGGATGGCAAATGGAGCTAGCAGGTAGAATGCAACCGCCGCCAAGCCGCCGGCTGGCGTACTCATTTCCCTGACTAGAACATAGAGTCCGACAGTCCCCACCATCCAGAAAAAAATGGATAGCAGCCTTCCTATCCATAAACGCTCTCCCCCAGTCATCCAATACATCGTTGCAACAATGAGTTCCGTAACCTGTGGCTCTAACACCTCCTGCGATTCCCGCTGGAGCAGCGCCATCTCGCGCTTCCATTCAGGAGTGTCCTCGAGCCATTCATTATAGATCCCTCGCGCGATAAGAGCAGAACGGAGTTGGCGGGTTGGATGGAAATCGAATGGCATCTCAGTCAGGTCGTACAAGCGGATGGCCAACCCAATGATGAACAAAATGAGCAGCGCGATCGCCAACCATAGCCACGCTCGATCCCTCAATTTGGTTTGAATCGACCCAAGAATTCGGCCCATCCACAAACTTCATATTCGACAAGGTGTACGAACACAAGGTGCAGTGGGTGTAATTCTATCCGGTTCATCCCCACTCTCAAATGGTGAATTCCCATTTACCATAGGCCATTTCGACTGCGCGTTGAGCGCCGCCTGGAACTACAACGTAACGTTGAAAAGAAATATTTAACCCACCGTTTCAACCATCAGATAAATTTCCACGCTTGGCGATTATGTATCTACCTCTAGATCAACGCGTGGCGGATCGTGATGATGATAAACGGTGGGATACCAGTTGCTGATCGGTCATTCAGAGGTTTGGCGTAACCTCTAAGGCTTCCAAACCTCCCAAACTTTACCGACAAGTGCAGGACCTGGTATAAGCGTCACTTCACCGGGTTTCCATCCGGAGGGTGTCACTTCTCCTGTTTCACGAACGTGCTGGAACGCCTTGACTTGCCGAATGAGTTCCTCTGGATTCCGTCCAACTTCCGGTGCCAGGACTTCCATGGCACGGATGACAAAGTCTGGATCGATAATGAAACGACCGCGCATATCCACTCCAGCCGCCTCATCGTACACGCCGTATACATTACCAACCCGACCTCCTGCATCTGAGAGCATCGGGAATGGAACTCCACCCTCCAGCATCTTTTCCAGCTCTTTTTCCTGCCACATTTTATGTACAAATCGACTGTCCGTGCTCATGGAAAGGATTTCAACGCCAAGTCTCTTTAATTCATCATATCGGGCAGCGACCGCTACCAATTCAGTCGGTCAGACAAAGGTGAAGTCCCCTGGGTAAAAGAATAGGACGATCCACTTCCCCTTGTAGTCACTAAGCCTGATCGGCTTGAACCCCTCGCCGGCGATAAAAGCATCCGCTTCAAAGTCAATGGCTTCCTTTCCGACACGTGCCAACACGGTGAAATCCTCCTCTGCATGAGCTACTCCTGACTCAATGGCTTGGACTGATTCGGGCAATATTGGACCTCGTGAAGGTTTGATACATCCATCCTTCATTTCTGGCATAGTTCCCTCCTCACAGTAACTTGAGATCAAAGGCAGTAAAGCTTAAAGGGTTGATCAAATCATCTTGCCTGAGAAGCCGACAATAAATTTCGGAAATCCAGATTAGTTATCCATCGAACATGCGCTCTGAGATTTCACTGAATAATATCTGCACAATTAACTTTCACCCCGCCTATTGCACCAACGACCAACTGTAATAGGCATCCGGAAAGTAATCAACAGGCATAAAGACGACGAGCACATCTTTGGCTTCGATGGCATTATCCACTGAAAATCGAATCCATCCCTTCTTCGTTGCCTCTGGGTATAAGTAGCCACCCCAATACTCCACAAATTGAGGATGTCCACCTCCGTAACCAGCATCAATTTGAATTCCATCTACAATAACAGCAAAATCTTCAATAGCTGGAGCATACACAGGTTCCCCTCCTGTGTTTTCCACGCTCACCTCAACCCAGAGGAATTTAGATCCATTAGGTGGATCCTCAGTGTAGTCATAGGTGGATTCATAGGATCCTGAGAAATCATACCCAATCACCGCTACCCGCATTTCATTGTACTCAACCATGCCACCCGCTGGTTGGGGAGTAAGTGAGGGCATACCGGAATATGGTTGACCATATGAATACGATTCGTAGGGATCAAATCCATATCCTTCCTCCACCACCCTTTGTGCAATGGGGATCCATGTCAGTCCCAAAACCAGGCAAATACAACCAAGAAATACCACGACAATAAATGCGCCGATAACGATCCCCAGTATAACCTTCAGTGCATCATTCATCTCTCCTCCTATATGGTGACCAAAGATTGGTTGATCTCCCGACACCCGCTGTTGACAAAATTATGGACTCTTTTCTTACGTAAGTTTGATTTAATTGGGAGTTCACCAACCCGCAAGTGGTGCCACTATTACACATGGTCTCTACCATTCACTCTCCTACGGAACCTCGGAAACCATCCCGGCACACGGCGCTTATAATCCTCCCACTCATCACCATAGACCTCTGAGAGTAACTGCTCCTCACGATAGGCGCGGAAAGCAACGCCAAACAGGATGAGTGTATACATGACAACTGCCCACGCCCTGAATATCATCAATGCACCGACCCCAGCAAGTATTAAGCCCAAGTACATTGGATGTCGGACTATGCGATAGGGACCCTCTTGGATCAGCCGATGATCCTCGGAGAGTACGACTCCGAAACCGCTAGATATGCCAAACATATTGCCCAAGGTTCGATAGCCCCAGAGGTATAAGCCAATTCCTAGCAGATAAAGAAACGTTCCAACCACCAAGAGGATGACACGCACCGTGTCTGAAAGTTCAAGCGGAATTGGCTTCCATAATAGGACACCCGCGGAGACAAATAAAATGAGCAGGATCGCCGTGAATGAGCGACGACGAATATGAGCAGTGTAACCAAGGTTCCTGCCACCTGGTCGAGCACTCACTCTAAGAACACCCAGGACCGGCAGAACGATGACGATAGCTCCAAGGACAATCGCAATTGCCCTTACAAAATCCTCAATAGTCTCAAAAACATCCATTGGATTCTGCGATCCATCCTTTATGCCTGCATCCTCAGCGTATCATAATCTCGGCAGAAATCTCTTTGATCGACATTAATGATCAAATATCTGCGCCATAAACAATATTAAACAACCATGACCACTTCAGCACCATGGAGTCTGGTCAGGTTGGTGTTTAACCATGAATTTATTTGGATAGCTGTTGCGCTTCTTGCCCCATCCTATCGCCGACAGTACAATACCGGCCATTCTTGACCTTGAGTGTTTTATAGGCTTGCTCTGAAACAAGCTGGATCAGGTATCGACCAACACATCCTGACGTACTCTTGGAGGTAATTCATGAACAATCATTCGCGAACGCTGGTCCTTGACGAGGATACAGGTGCTTTATACGACGACACGATGCCGGTTTTCATCATCCCACGAGAACTACTGATCAATTCAGCCGAGGAGATGAGTGGCTCGGTACTCTCATTTACCGGACGCGGTATGCTCGGAATCTACCGGATGGTGAGCCGTAAAATGGGGCAAAGGATCTTTGAGCTTCACATGCCGCCTGAAGCCGAGGGAAAAAGTGGGATGGACCTGATTAATACAGTATTCGACCGTTTTGTTTCCAGTGGTTGGGGTCGGTATGAGGTCTCTCAAGTCGACGGGGACACATATCGAGTAATCTCGCACTACTTCTGGCTCAGTGAAGCGCTTAAAGGTATCGACAAAAAACCAGTCTGTGCATTAATGGAGGGAATCATTGCATCCTTGTTCATAAAGGCCTATGATCGTAAAGTTGATGTAAAAGAAACGACCTGCGTTGCAATTGGCGACGAGCTCGACACCTTTGAAGTAAAGCTTAAATAAGAGGGAAAAACGAGCCAAGTCTGATGTGGCACGCATTAAACACACTGCAGGGTCGTGCAACCAAACGACCCTGCTCCTCTTAATAGTGGAGCTTATTGGCTCTGACTGCTTAATATGAGTTCAGTATGTAGGCGGGAATAGCATGACCTCGACGCCATTATCCCCCGGCAGGATTGCAGCTCCTCGCCTAGCGCTTGCAGTGACCATCAGCCTTGAAGGTGCTCCCTGACCGAAATCCAGATCCTGGATTGGGAGACGGGAGATATTGGTTACTACCAATCCTCGCTGCGGATGCCGAACTTCGATTTCTTCAATTACATGCATCCCGCGTTGCCGAAGGAGGCACTCCAGGGTAAGCGCGGATTGTCGAACGTACCTCTCATTAACCCGATGGACTGCATCACGGACCAAGAGTGCAAGCTCCCCAAGCGATGCTCTACGCAGCTCCTCAATTTCAATTGATGCAGTCACGAAGACAAGGGCGTTTCCGAAGTAGAGCCTGGGAACCTCCCGAAGTACCCTCCGAAAGTCGAAAGGCATCGTCACATAGATTGTTGTGTCCTCATCCACATCGGCCCAACTCGCGCCGTGTTCCCTCCAAATATAGGCAGTGATTACATCGTTATCGAAAAATGGAACCCCACACTCTCCCTCGGCCTCCGCCCTCATCTCGCGGATCAAATCTTTTGACAGACTTACCCGATCCTCCTCTAATTGATTATCAGGAAATCCACGTTTCATCTCGCTCCAAAAAACTCCACACCGATCGAACACGATGTTCGGGGTGATGGTTTCTTCACAACGCAGTTCTGTGGGAATGAGTCGTCTTCGATCATGGACAGGGTTAAGAATCCTTTGCCCACGCGCAATTCGCGACCAACTGGATAAGAAATGAAAATAGCTGAAACCATCCACAAGAGCATGGGAGATGCTCACGCCCAATACGGAGCCATGTGGTGTTTGTGTTAGTTTTATCCGCGTGAGAGGTTCGGCAAGAACAGATTCAACAATGTCGAGATAGACACTAGGATCCTCTTCATCATCAAACCCTTTATCGGAATGACTTACTACGAATGAAAGGCCATCTTCTGCAACTTGAAATGCATATGAATGATCAGCCACCTTCACCAATCGGCTCCGCAACGGCCAGAACTCTTGTAAGGTTTTTTCCAAGCTAATGTGTAACTCATCCGGATCCATATGATTCGGGTAGAAGAATGCAAATGAGATGGGATAAGCGTTCAGTCCTGTAAAGAGATGGTCACCTGGAGCGAGAGGCAGACGCCTCGATGCAGTTTTCATGGAGCGGACCAAAAGTGAACAATTACAACTCGGATCAAGTCTCAATCTTAAATATACTCACAACTATACAAGAACAACCTATTCTCTCATTACCTTTCACTTATCAACTCCTTAACCATACGAATATCTTCTGGCTCAAGTGCGAAAAGCTCTGGACGGACGTCCATTGTCAAATGAAAATCCTGACTCAGGTAAAAATCCACCGCTGATTCCGATGGCGTTGCAGATACATAGACTTTCTCAGCACCATCGTCCACAGCTAATTTGCACAACTCTCGCGTTATTCGGGAGGCAATCCCACGCCTCCGATATGCACGACTCACATGAAGAAAGTCCAACTGCGCCATATGATGGGATAATTCAGGCCTCAAGATCCCAATCCCAACAAGCTTCTCTCCATCGAAAGCTCCAAGCATTCGAGCGCCGTTGTGTAGGTGATCCTGACAGAACTCGATCATGTGAGCAACAGAATGTTCCTCTTCTCCCTGGACAGACCAGGGCGGCACATGCCAATCGACCTCGACTTTCTCCAAAGCTCCATCTTGGACAACATAGTTAATAGTCACATGTTCGGAGCGATCGAGCTCGGCAATACGGTGAACCTCGTCGTTCCGCATCCACAGGTACCGGATGTTAGTATCCTCGGATGTCGATGCGTTCATGTGAGTATCTGTAATCCTGTGGAAACCCATGCAATGGAATACTCCGGGGCACAAAGCCGTGCGCACCTATCATTGCAGAAGTGAATGGACCTCCAGCCCAATTATTCTTTCTCCAGGAAACCATCCCACTCGCGTCCACGCCAAGACCCAGAATGAAGTCGTCCTCGCACAAATCGAACGTAGTTACCAAAATGAGCAAAGACAGATGTTTATTCGATCCCATAATCCTAGAAACAGCTATAATGAAATAGCATTTCGTGGGGGTTCCTACTCAAACTCCAACATCTTCCGGCTCTGCAAAAATGGCTAAAACGTGCAAATCACTCCGAAGATTCAATCTCACCAGTTTGCCCCTCATCACTTCCAACGGTTTCTTCGCGTTTGATTAACGAATCGATTGCAATAGTATCCCCTTTGCAAATCGCTCCGAGTAGATGTTAATGGTCGTAACGAGCAGTAGCAGGATAACAGGACCATAAAAGAGTCCTAAATATCCAGCCCAATACAATCCACCCAGGATTCCCAGCAGAACCAGTGTGAAATTAAGATAGGCTTCCTTCGCGATCAACCTCGGCCGTAACAGAACGTCTATCCAATTCACCACCCCGTAAAACCCGACCAACACAATGAGCGCCTCTGTGGTCTGTCCGGAAATGAACAAGATAATGGCCATTGGTATGACCATGAAACTGATGCCCACGACGGGCAACATGGCGAATACCATGGATAACAATGTGAATAGAAATGCATATGGAATCCCCGCAAGTCTATAGAAGATTCCCATGACAAAGCCTTGAATGACCGCTATCAAAAACACACCTACTACCAGCGAAGAGACAATTGCCGATGTCTTGCGAACGTAGAGCTCGCTGATTTCATTGCCCAACGGACTGAGTTCCTGAAACCGCTTTACCAGATCCTCGAATATTGGCAACAGCGTCACGACGAGAACGATGAAGATAATCACTTGCGTGATCAGCATTGGCAGTGAAGTTCCGATATTTATTAAGACATCAGCCAACCAGCCAGCAAGAGAACGAGCTGCGGTCTGCACGCCTGATAGTAGAGTCCCTTCTTCCAATAAACCATCTTCTACAATGGGAAAAAGGTCAAAGGGCAATGGATCTAGGGCATTCTCAATGGAGGAACTAATCTGTTCAACGTTAAAAGTAGCCAATTCGCCGAGAAGTTCGCTTAATTGAGCGATGGTGACGCGAACGAGCAAATACGTGGGAATCACAAGAAGCAACACAAAAGCGATAACAGTCAACGTTGATGCCAACCGCTGGTGATCACGAAGTGCCCTCGTGTTCAAAAAAACCGATAAACAGGTTGGAGCATGAGCACCGAGATGAGAGAGACAACGATCACGCTGATAAATGGTTCCAATAAAATGATCGAAAGGATGGTGAGGATGGCGAACAGGATATAGAAGAAAATCCGAAACCGGACGCTGGAAGTGTCCTGGGTTTCACTCATTGATATCGCTCCTTAATAAATTCGATCCTAGATTCGGGTTATAAATAACTGGACAATGACCGGAGATCTAGATTCTATCCTATTGAAATGTATACAACAGTTTACCCAGGGAAATGTACTACCATGATGGAGTACTTTTGGATGAAATTCTATGTAGAGATCTCCCCTATAATGCTCTGGTGAATGAACGGTATACCAGTTCTCAATCACTCGCGAAGTCAGTCACCACAGACAACCAATAATTCAAGCGGATCCTCCAACTCCTGCTCGCTGGGAGGCTGCCACGGCCAACGACCCTCTATCTCCACGATCAACGACCAACTCAAGAAGATCCTGATCAACACTAGTAGACCAAGAACGGTCACACTTTCGATAGTCGTCTCCAATGCAACGGTACGCACGATATCTGCTGCCACCAATATCTCAAGTCCCAATAACAGTACCTTTCCAAGACTGGCTTTAAATGTCTTATATTCTTGTTTCTCCAACAATTTCCAGGGAAATAGACGAAGTGCATAACTTACCGTTAGGTAGAAGACAGATACCACAATGATCACAACCGCCAGCACCTCAATAACAAAAGATGCGATTGCGATTCACTCACTTACCAAGTTCGTTTCTTCGACTATTGGAAGGTTAAGCATCTAAGATCTCCTCATCATGGCTCAGGAGGCGAGCTTCGGCCATACACTAGAAACACGCGCTCACCATTACAAAAGGTCTGCAAGTACACTGCGAGTAACATCTTTGTACCACATTGAGAATAGCCCAATAATAATGCTAATGTGTAAAGTTTCAAATTCATGAACAATCCTGATTTGTGTTTATCAATTCGTCAATTCTATGGTTCTTATGTATTAAAAATCAAGCTACAACAGGTTAAGCCACCCTCCGCCTTCGCCAGTTCCGAAACATCAATAGTCACCGATTTGATTCCATGAGTATCCAGTCGTTCTCGCGTGCGCGGAAATCTTGCTGGGAATATCACAGTCTCTGCAATGAGAAGGGCATTTGCCCCATAGGGCTCCTCCGGATGCACATCGATCAATTTCATCTCTGAAAAATGATCCACATCGACCCAATCGCGGTTGATAAGCAATGTGTCAGGAGAGATCAATGCGAGAGCGGATTTCAAATGCAAACACTCATCCACATCGACAGCTTCTACTATGTAATCATAGTAGGAAAGAATGTCATGCATCTGTTTGATGCCTTCTGCATCAGTCCGACTCGAAATGCCAATGTAGAGCGTCTTCCCGATTACCAGTACATCACCCCCATCCAAGATACCAGGTGCTTCGATGTACTCAAGGGTACGGTACGGTGCGAGGGCCTCAGCGATGGATGGCGTCTCCGCCCTCCTGGACTCGGCTCCTGGGCGTGTAATGATCGCAACTTCATCCAGGACAACGGCTGTATCTTCAACAAAAACCGAATCAGGCAGATCCGGCTCTGCGGGAAGTTCGATAACCTCACACCCGAGGTTCGAGAGACAATGTGAATAATTCCGATGTTGAGCTCTAGCCACATCCACATTGATCTCGATTCGATCGAGATGAGTGAGTTCACAATTTCCGATGCTTGGGCTAACCTCTCGTGTAATTGCGATGAGCACCACATTCTCCTCAAATAACTATCTGACCTGAAAATCCTGCGGATGTTTATTCTTCCACCATACTCGCACTGCACCAGGCCGTTTCCACTAGCGAGTGTAAATACTCCTCGATATTTGTATAACCATCTTGATCATGATCATCATTGCCATCGTTCCCATTAAAAGGATCCAATCCCACGTCCTTCTCCCATTCATCCGGCATTCCATCTTGATCTGAATCCACTTGAGGAGTTCCGCCAGCCAAATCAGGATACCCCCCGACATCTTCAGGCGAATCAATGATCCTGCCAGTCCCATTCTCCACATCGGAAGCTACACGGCTGTCAACGGCATCGCGCACGGGCAATGAAGCACCGGCACATTCCAGCACCTGCCATTGAGCATCCAACGCATTCACAGAAGTAATTTGCATCGTTGGAAAAGGAACGTATGAGCGATACTGCTCTGACGCGACGCCCTCCTCACCCCAGCCAAACCCGACAATGGCCCACTCGTCCATCTGCTCATCAGGACGGTGAGGCCCAATATTACCTTCGACGAAAATCTTGGGGATACTCTCCGTCGGACTCACAAAGATCTCGAATGGACCATCTTGCGAGGATGGACCAGGGATGAAAATGTTTCCAACAAAATTCAGAAATGAATTGGAGTCTGTATCGACGATTTCTGCTGGAAGAATGCCCCAGTTATAAATAACATTGTTCACAATATCGTGAGTACCCCCATCGATGATGAGCGGGTTTCGGAAGTCATTGTGAGCGAGGAGTGAGTGGTGGACGGACACGTGATAAGAGCTATCGCCAATGAGCAGGCCTGCGCTGTGCGTTTCCTTCCGGTGGCGGCTCCTATTCAATGCTTCACTGATGATCGACCAGGATATGGTTATGTCGTGGGCCCCGTACCAGGTGCTGATGGTTTCATCCTCACCCCAACTGGCTGATATGTGATCAAGGACCACGTTGTAAGCGCCATCAACATCACCATGCGGCCCAAGGACCGATACTGCATCGTTATCATCCGGGTTGAGGCGACCCTCATTGCCAGGGCGGATGCGGAGATGTTGGATCAAGACGTCATGTGTGGAAATGTGAATGCCTGCGTTTTTGATAGCGATTCCACCGCCAGGTGCTGTCTGCCCAGAAACTGTGACAAATGGGTGGTGGATGAACAAAGGATCCTTCAGTTCAATGGTCCCCGAAACCCGAAAAACGATGATGCGGGGGTCAGGATCTTCCAATGCAGCACGTAATGTCCCGGGTCCCGAGTCACTGAGGGACGTAACCGCGATAACTTTCCCACCACGCCCCGCAGGGGTGTGAGTTCCGAAACCTTCTGCACCTGGAAAGACCGGAATACCATCATCCACGATCACATCTCTCGGCTCTGATGGATTCTTAGGTGTTTTCGGCTCTATTGCTCCCAGCAACATCGGTCTTGCAACCACAATGAGGAAAGCCCCGAAGAATAATGCTCCAGTAACAGTGGAGAACCATATGATGCCGGAATTCTGACCCTCTCGAAGCGCCTTTACACCCATGATCAACACAGCCAACGGAAGTAATGCCATGAGCCCAAAAGTGACTATAGGACCTGGCACTTTCATCAGAATCCGATCAAAGATGTTTATGATGCGCAACAGGAATAGGAGCGCCAACACCCAAAAGATCGTTGTGATTCCAAGGAATATGATCGCCAGCTTCGTATTGAAAGGACGGTTCTGTTTCATGCCAGTCATAGGAAATCGAAAAGGGAATGATTGATTGAGATATCGATACCATGGATTATATTGGTTCACGATGAACTGTGAAAGCACAATCTGTCCGTACGACCTACGGCAGCCAATCCAGATTTGAACCTAGCACGAGGAAAACAATGATGAGAATATCAATTAACACGCCGATGCGCGAATCCGGCCAGCCAAGGACGCTGAGGATCAATGAGTATATGGCTGTAGTGAGCGCAAGCGTTGACCACCAGGGTTGAAGTATGATGACACCAACGCCTGCGGCGATAAATGCTAATGCCGCAATTAGCCAGAGGAGGCCAACAACTCGTATTCCCACATCTCCGACATTGACCCTCCCATTGAGCAATGTCGTCTTATATGGCATCTCCTCACTTTCCATGATCCTCCATGGTGAGACGAAACCCACAAGATGTGCAATCCCATGGCCTATGAAGATAATTCCAAGAATGATATTCATGCTCTCCTCATGGCATGAGTATGCTGCTGACCCATAGGATTCGTCAAGTTAGTATAGTAAGACTATGAGCCATTTGACCCGACCATGAATGGTAGCGCTAGCCCTAAGGGTGCTCCGCACCCTTTAGCCATGAGCCCGGAGGTTCAGCTCCGGGCGAACTCTCATTAGGTTAGTGCGAGCGAAGCGAAGCAATCCCCTCCAGCCACTTGGAGATTGCCATGTCGCCCTCCGGGCTCCTCGCAATGACAGAAGAGAGTCTTGGGTATTGCGGAGCCAGTCCTGAGCGAAGCACAGGATTCCGCCCTTCGGGCTCCTTGCAATGAAATTTGAGGATCTTGAGGATTTCAGACACGACTACTCACGGATCTTGAGCGTAAGCGTACCCTTGTCAGCCCAGGCGGAACCATACCCAAAGTACGGAAAGATCCACCCAGATTTCATACCCGCATCCGTGATCAACAATTGCGCATCCAATTTCTCACCACACATCCCAGAGAATTCTTCCGTCCACGCAAACCCATAGCCCTTGTATGGGAAACCCCACTTACGCTTTTTGGCCACTCTCTTCGCGTCCAAATTGACCTTGTTCCCCCCAATCGTTCCCTGCATTGATCGCGCCCAAGCATACCCATACCCCATGAATGGAAAGCGCATTTCTCGATCCTTCCCAACTTCAGTGGTCACCAAGTCAATCGTGATCCCATTAAACGCACCTTGCATCCTCTTCGCCCATACGTACTTGAATCCAAAATATGGGAATCCTTTTTTCCTTTCCGTTCCTACGCCAACTGTCTTGAGATCCATTTTTAATCTACCACCATGCTCATTCACCAAATCGACTAATTCTTGATAAGAGACCGGGTTCAGAACTTCATCGGGAACGCTTGGCACATGATCGATCAATACAGTCCCACAGATCGGGCACCTATCCGACCAATTTTCAAATTCGCATTGACAATTTGGGCAATACATAACGCTTCCCTCCTGAATACATGTGCTTTCGTCATCTCCACTTAGTTCAAGAAATGATGAATGAGACGATTCATCTCAAGGCTGATACCATAGGTTCAACCTGCGCATCACTACTCATAGCTTATGACACTCCATCTAAAGAACCTGAAAAGAAGCTGTCATTTGGCTATTTTCAAGGGGATCAAAATCAATGAGGTTGTTAAAATCCAATGAAACCGACAGTCAGGTTTACTTCGCCCATAACCCACCTGTCTCTTTCAACCAATCGGCCACTTTATCAGCCGCATTTCTCACATCATTATCGGAAATATCAAGCTCCATCGATGGTAGCCGCGATTCCTGCACCAATGTCCGGTATTCTTCTTGCTCTTCGATGAATTGAGAAAGATCATCATACTGTGAAGGATTGCCACTCACCATGATCCTTGCCTCCCGAGCCTTCTCAAATGAATCGGGGGAGCGAGTAGTGAACATCAGATGAAAGCCCAGCGCGTCTAATCGCTCCTCAAGCCAGGAGAAATCATAATCCATACCAAAATGCTTCAGTTGATACAGGCGCGTGGAGATGTGAAATCGATCGACGATCCAAGAATAATAACGTTGAAGCTCAAACAAGCGAACCCATGTCCTGTAGGTCTCCATAGCGAGTTCCTCTTCATGAGGTTCAAAGTTGATCAATCCACGACCCCAGGGGAAATCCGTAAAACCACACCACTCTGCTGAGATCAACGGAGAATGGTAACGGTACTTCCTGGGTCCTACAATCCGAGGATGCTCATTGAGTGTGAATGCGATTTCTGTCTTTAGCGTCAGGCGTGTGCCCTCAAGGATGATCTTTGGACAAAGTTTCGACGACATATCAATGCATACTCAATTATTGAGCGACTGATTCAAGGCTTTGTTGCAACATCCATTCAAGGAGCTGAGGGTTCCCATACGTTAACATCCAAGATTCCATATGGTCGGCGTCGGGATATAGGGTATATCGGATATTCCCTCCACACGCTTTCAAAGCATTCACCAAGGTGGTCGATTGGACCGATAGGACCAAATTATCTTGTTCTCCATGAAACACCCATATAGGAACTTCCCTCAAATCACAGATATTTTCTGGAACTGCATTGCTTTCGAATTCGTACCCTCCTGCGATAGGTACAACTGCCGCGAAACGCTCAGGCTGTTCCAATACGAGATTCCACGCTCCAAATCCGCCCATACTGAGGCCTGTTAAGTAAACACGATTGGGATCAACTTGCAGGTTAGCTACAAGCTCATCAAGCAATCCCTCCACAGCCCCAAGCTTACTATCCCAATATACGTCTGTGGGACATTGAGGAGATACAACAATGAATGGAAAATCATTCTGCTCCTCGACCATCATCGGTGGTCCGTAGATCTTGAGACGTTCCAATTCTAGAGGTTCATCTCCCCTCTCCCCGATCCCGTGCAAGAATAAGAGCAACGGCCACTTCTTACCAAGTTCAACACCGTAATCATCGGACAAAAAGAGTAAATAATGTAACGGATTTTCCACTCTTCTGAAGGAATATGGATGTTGACCTGTTTTATAGGATGACTCAAGTCGACCGGGGCGACCCATTAGGGAAAGGATCGTTATTTCAAATGCAACCTTCAACCAAGTCACTCCAGTGCGTATTTTCTGCGTCATCAGTTTCAATGTCATCGTTGTTGTTCTCATCTTCAATGCGACACAATCCATTCCTTTAAATCGCTAGTCAGTCTTCAGCATCACACTGCGATAATACATAACGCCACCGATGATGTCATCTCGAGAGATGTCGGGCCAATAAGAATCCACAATAAAAACCGGGGCAAAGGCGCTTTGCCACAGGAGGAAGTTGCTAATGCGTTGATCACCGCCTGTACGGATAACCAGATCTACATCTGGTAATCCCGATGTCCAGAGATACTGTGCGATCATATCAGCGTTGATTTCTTCTATTGGTTTCTGAT
>JABAOF010001867.1_pt1 | contig 36124 bp, 30 predicted proteins | sample 7062171 | NCBI WGS metagenome assembly JABAOF01 (sample SAMN14538628, study PRJNA623070) | marine sediment metagenome | biome: marine biome [ENVO:00000428]; feature: marine pelagic biome [ENVO:01000023]; material: deep marine sediment [ENVO:00002113] | place: India: Gulf of Khambhat ...
CATTTGTTACCCTTACAAATCCATTTGTATACCTTGCAAGTCCATTTTTCCCTCTTACAAATGGATTTTTCCTGCTTGCAAGTCTATTTTTCATTTTGCACGGAGAGAATTTCTTCTCGCGCCAGGAAATTTTGCTCTCGTAACATTCTTAATTGTCCTCTTTTTCGCGCCCTGTCCTTCCCACCTGGCGAAAATATTTTCATGAGTGTTGACAACTACGGTTGGATATCGTATTATGTATAATGTAAGTATACATATTCTCTTGTGGAGGTGAAACATGAATGCCAGTGTGGTGGATTTGCGATATAGAATGAAAGACATTCTAAAAGCCCTGGACCGTAATGAAACGGTTACCATCATGTACCACGGCAAAAAAAAGGGTATCATAACACCTTCCTCATCTTCAAACGATATAAATATTCTCCAGCACCCTTTTTTCGGCATGACTGCCGATGACACTGAAGAATCAGTTGAAACCACTGTGGATGAACTAAGGAACGGTCGTTACTAATGCTTTTCGATACAGATATCCTTATCTTTGTCCAGCGTGGTAATATAAAAGCTGCCAAACTTATAGAGAAAACCAGCGAACGTAAAATCTCTATTCTAACATATATGGAATTATTACAGGGAGCCAAAAATAAGAAACAACATAAATACACCATTGATTTCCTCAAAACCTTTAATTTTGAAATCCTTCCTCTTACGGAAAACATCGGCCACCGGGCCGCGGTATATGTGGAAGAGTATTCTTTATCTCACTATGTAAGGTCCGGTGATGCCATAATTGCCGCTACAGCCGTTGAAAACGGTTTATCTCTTTCAACCGCCAATGTCAAGCACTTCAAACATATCAAAGAATTAGACCTGGTGATTTTCAAACCTTGAATCCGTACCGGCCTTCATTGGCTTTCTTTATTAAGGCGGCCACTATTTTTCAGAAGTTAAGAGAGGTCTTGAAAGAAAGGCTCTTTTAGTTTTCTCATCATCTCAACTTCTCCGTTTCTCCGTTTCTTCATTTCCTCGCTTCCTCACTTCCTCTTTTGCTAGCATCCACTTCGACAATGTGTCACCGGTCGTAACATGTACTTTTTCGTCCATATGTTAATTGGCATTGTTTACCTCCTTTTCATTTTCTTAAAGTCTTTCTTGCCTGTTATCTTATTCCTTTACAGAATGACCCTCTTCCTACACGATTTTACTACCTTCCTATGCAATTTTTACTTTCTGCCCACACAATTTTTACTACCTGCCCACAGGGATTTTATCCGTTCCTGCGGGAGATTTACCTATTCCTACGGGGTGTTTTATCATTTTCTTACGGGGAATGACCCTCTTCCTACGCAATTTGTCTGACTTCCTACGGGATTTTGACTATCTTCCTACGCAAATTTTACTATTTTCGTACGAACGAGGATCCCCTTCCTACACAAGGGGGACCCTTTCACGCAAAGTTCCCGGGCAAACATGCTGTGTCTGTCCCTACCTTTATTTATGGCATTCTGACTGCATTCTCGCATTCTTTCCGCATTCTTACCTATCCCCTTATTTTCCCTTATTTTTGTCCTATGCGGGAAAAATCTTTATCCTCTCAGGCGAAAGACTCATAATTGCTGGAGTTCTACCGCCCGGGGATTCCAGCATTGTTGAAACAAAAATATCCAATTCAATTGTTCCAGTTCTGGGAAGTATAATGGCATTCCTGGCAGATAGAGGTACGTCACCCAGGGCATGAATACTCTGCCTTGGGTGGACTAAAGGCACTCTCTGGCCTGACCTTCCATCCGCAACCAACCGTACCCAACCACTGGCGACAAGGTTTCCAAATCTGCTTGCAGCACTCCTTAGTACCATTCCTACATCCAGTTTCCATAGAGAATTGTTTCTCGATCTTTTAATTGCAGCTGTCCCAAAGATGGAAAATGAACCATGCCAAGCCACACCCTCAACTGGGATATAAGCTCTTCTTGAATAACGAATCAATATTGTTCTCATTTGGTACTCATTGTTTCTTCTAATATTACTTGGACCAGGGGCTTGCGGCTGCCTTTGTAAAAATGGTTTCAATGAAGAGGATTCTATATAAGAATCGGGATGTTTTTCCTTCTGCACCACATGCGTCAACTCATGGGCCAGGAGGCGCTTACCTGATGATGTAGCGGGAGAGTATTGTCCAGAATTAAAGACAATATCTTTTCCTGTTGTGAAGGCTTTGGCATTGATGGATTGGGCGGTTTGGGCAGCACGGGGATCGGTGTGGATGCGGACGCCACTGAAATCAGTACCGAAGCGAGGCTCAAAGAATGCGCGGGAGGCTTCTGAAAGCGGCTGTCCGCCTCCTTTCATTGAATTAATGCGGGATTCAATATCCGAAGTGACTTCCGGGGTACTGCCAGGGACTGCTTTAGTCAAAAGTGTCGTTTCATCATCCTCGTCATCCGGAATGGCTTCCTGGCGCTGCAAAAGATGATTATCCATTAATTTGGGTTTTAATTCATCTTCGTTTTCATCCACATCCATTGTTTCTCTTTGTACCAATGGTGTCACCTGCTCAGCTTCCTCCATACATTCCGGGCATGTGGATTCCCGTTGAACCAATGACGAATGACCATTGACCAATGACCCTTCTTCCATCCTCATCACCTGCTCTGCCACCCGATCCGCTTCCTGTTCATACATATCATCGGGCTGGCCGATTTTCAGTTTGGCCTGGATGGCACCGGATTGAATTAACTGCGTTACCGCCTGGTTGCCAATAGTTTTTTGCAAATGCAAAACCTGCTCAACCGGCGATTGCAGCGTTTGAGAGGCTTCATCCCTCTGTTTCCGGGAAACTAAATTCTCTCTCTTGGTTTCATTCTTTTTGGCATACTGCCTTGTACTTTCATTCATTTTTTATATTCTCCTTTTTTTCACCACGAAGGCACGAAGGACACGAAGGTAAATTTATAAATATTTCGTTTCGAACCATTGATTTATCGTTCTGCACCGTTGTCGTATCATTCCGTACTACTGATTTATCGTTCCGGACCGCCTTCGTATCATTCCGGACCACTAACTTATCGTTCCGGACCGCTTTCGTATCGTTCCGGACCACTAACTTATCGTTCTGTACCGCTGTCATATCGTTCCGTACCGTTATTAAATTTAGTAGAATCCAGCGATAAAGGGTTTGATGAATCAAACCCCTACAATTCGTGCTCTGTGCTGGGGCTTGAAGCTGGTGCTGGTGCTCTTACCTTCCCTCTTTCAGATAAAACGGGTATACCAAATTAAACCGGTTATTGGTGGTGCGCACCTTGTACTCGATATCAATGGCCATGCCATATCCGTCTTTGGGTTTCCCATTCGTGATTTCTTCCATTTCTCTTGGTGTGATTTCTTCCATGTCTCCTGGTGTGATTTTTACCCCGGTCACCTCAATCCTGGGTTCCCACAGGGTAAGGGCTTCCCTGACACTGTTTTCAACCAGCGTCAGAGTAGAAGTATTCATCACAGCAAATACAAAATCATGAATACCACAACCAAAATCCGGCCGCATGACCCGCTCACCTTTACGCGTACTCAATATAATCCATATAGCTTCTTTAATATCCTGCTCATATTGAGACATGCTGACCTGACCCAGGGCATTAACCTGCAAAGGAAATGCCCAACCTGTTCCTAAAAATTTCTCTGCCATGTTTTCACCTATTTTATTTTAGCCACAAAGGACACAGCGTTTTTTTAGCCACGAAGTTACACGAAGGGACACGAATCAAAGCTTCTGAAATTACTTCCCTTTCTCTTATTCTCCTTTGGTTATCCTCGTGCAGTTGGGCTTTTTCTCCACTTTTTTCTCCGGTGGTGATGTGGATACACCCTTGTTCCCCTTATGAGTATGTTGATTAAACAAATCGATAAATGAATCATTCACCAGGGTTTTCTCAGCAGATTTTCCCAGTTTGATCGCCCCCGAATCAATAATAACTTCTTCTTGAGCGGATATGGTCACCTTCCCGGAACATTTGATAGTGATTGAATTATCCTGGGATTTCACGACAATCTCATTGCCTGCTTTATCCCTGATTTCAATCTTTTCTTTTCCCCGGGCATCATCCAGTATTATTTTGTGCTTAGCATTGGTTTTTATTTCCACTTTTTCCTTTTGATCCGTGTCATCAAAAACAAATTCATGACCACTGCGGGATTTAAATTTGCGGATATTGTTTTGACCGTCTTTATTGGTTTCAGGCGGTTTATCTTTACCATTCCAGAGAGAACCGATGACATAAGGAGAATTAATGTCACCGTGCTCAAAGGCCACAAGAACATTGTCTCCCACTTCAGGCAAAAAGAAACTGCCCCGCTGCGAACCGGACATAAGGGTAACTACCTGCACCCAACCGGTTTCACCTTCAATCAGCCAGGGGATTTCTATTTTTACCCGCCCCCAGCCTTCAGGGTCTTTATTGTTGGTGACTACAGCAGGAACAACACCGTAAACAGGCTCACCTTTGACTTCCCGGTCATCTTCTCTTATTGTATCCAAAATACTCATGATGCATTCCTCTTAACCGTAAAACGGGTTCGATACCCACTGTTATCAATAGTATGGGTTGTGCTTTTCACATAATACTTCCCACTGAAACGCTTTCCCATTTTTTCCAGGCGAATGCAGGCATTGGGCCTGATTTGCGGGATACCAATACAATCCACATCACCTTCGATAAAACGGTCACTGGCACTGTTCAAAACCGCGCGGGCTATGGAATTGGCATGGGTTACCGACCTCACTACTACATCGGTAATCACTTTTTTTGATCTCCCGTGGCGCGCTTGGGCGATCTGGCTGGCAGTTTGCCTGCCACTCTCCTGGAGCCGCTCACTGCCTGCCACTGCCTTACCAATAATAGGTCTAGAAGGATTCCTGGGGTCATATCCCTTCACCTCTACTTCCCCGTACAGTTTTGCCGTATTCATATTGGGACGAAAACTGATAATGTCTTTGCCTAATTCAAGGGTCATGATCTCCTTTTTATCATCTTCCGGCTTTTTAAAATAAATGGTTTTACCGTCAAGCCATACATGAAAATCAACCTCTTTTGCCAACTTTGCCAGGAAAGAAAAATAACTCTCATTGCTCTGCTTGCATACGGGTTCCTTTTTTTTCCGGGTTTTACCGGCGTCAATGGTTAAGCCTGCTTCTTTGGCAATTTTACGGGCAATTTCAGTGTAGGACTCATTGGCAAACGTTCTCGCTGGAGACCTTCGCTTCATAAAGTCATATGACAGGTCCTGACCCCTGATGGTAATAGTGGGCGTTTCACCGGCAAAAAAACTGGGCTCCAGGCTGGTGATATTTCCCTTTACCAGGGACAACAAGTTGCTTTCATAACCGATGCTTATTTCAACGATGTTTCCTACATTGAATAGTTGATGGTCCAACCAGGTGAATTCCTGCGCTTCCATATCAAACTCATCATTAACTGTTATTGAAAAAGTGGCACCTGCATTCATTGTTTCCTCAACAGATACCGCACTAATAGAATTCGACATAATTTGAGGCAGTTTATTATTTTGGATTTTTATCTCAAACCTGGGCGCATAAAAGTTCATAGTGCTGAGAGATAATTTTTCTACAGCCATTTTTCTATTCCCTACCCATAAAGTTGCCACCAAGGCACCAAGACACAAAGTTGCACAAAAGGATTTTATTATAAAAATTTCTTTTATGTGTTTCTTGGTGTCTTTGTGGCTACCTTTACTCTTTTACTGGTATAACCAGCTCCTTGCCTGGTTTCAATCGGCGAGGATCATCGATGTTATTGGCTTCGGCAATTAAACGCCAACTTGTCGGGTTCCCGTATTCTTTAGCGGCAATGGCCCATAAATTGTCTCCTTGCTTGACTACCCAACTCCTGGTAATGTCGGCAGAATGAAGGTCCATTTCTTTGACCTGTACGCTTACTTCCCTGTATTCTTTTAATGATACACTCAACGTAGCCCGTACCGGGATACCTTCGGGCAGGAACATGGTAAACTTTTTAGAGACCCTTTCGATAATGCATTGGAAAACAAACGTGCCCCAAACAAAAAGACAAATAGGGGGAGCATGGAGTTCCGAGTCAATGTCCATTAAGCCTTTGGCGCCATTGGGCAGTTTACTGTTCATGCTGCCGGCATCCCATCCGGTGATGCGGTCGGTGAAGGTCCTGACATCGATTTTCTTCTCAAAGGTATCGAAAAAGAGTTCCAGGCTGACAGTCCTGGCATTTCCCCTGACAAATTGATGTATGGGCGAAGAAAGACCAGGTATGGAGACTTCGGCAAAGTGGTTGCTTTTTTCCACGCTGAACTCTTCGGGATTAAAAAGACAGGGAACCACTAACGCAGGATTATCTTTCCTTGTGAAAAACGCTCTTACCAGCATTGTTTTATAACCCCCTCATTTCTTTTTCTATTTTTATTTTTCTTTCCAACATGGTGTAAAGCCGGTTGGTCAAATGGTCCAGGTCGATGTTCATTTTATTGGTTTGGGGAATATCGGGTACACCCGGCAGGGCCCGGTTATACGACCGCGGATCATGACTTTGGGAAGCGTCAAAGCTAAAATGTTGGAGACGGCTGCGGGTTTGTGCCGGGGGCGGATTCTCTTCCGGCGCACTGGAACTCCGGGCAGCTGCCGGCTGCGGGTTAAGATAATGAAGTTTTAAAGCACCCGGTTTATTACCGGCGATTCTAACTTTTTTGTGCTGCATTATTCCATCATTTCTAAAACCATTTGTATTGCCCGGTTTTTTTGTCCTGCGATGTTCGATTAACTCGCTGCCATGGACAGCGTTTGCTCTTTCATATCCCGGAGCCCGGTTGTCAAAATACCGATTTGAAACCAGGTGGAATGTGCGATTTAAGGTTTCCGCCCGGTTAAAATGATGAAGCGTTAACGAAGAAAAAACACGTGTGGAGTGGAATTGCTTCGGCCCTTTAAGCCTTTCGGTGATTAGCATATTTGAATTTCCCGGGGCAGCAGGCTGAGTCGCGGGTGCCGATACCGGTTTTGCCCCTGGAAGGCTGTCCGGGAATGTCGGGTGAACACGAGCAGGCTGTCTCAAAACTCCGGGTGAACTCCGGGTGAACACAAAATCCGGCCGAACCCCTACCTCCGCCCGGAAACCCTTTGTAGGGGCGAATCTTGTATTCGCCCGGCCTCCACATTCGCCCTTATTCTTAATTTGATCGATTTTTGCTATTCTCGGACAGTTTCCATTATGTAAATGTACCAGGTGATTGAGGTTGAAATTAATTAGAAAACGAAGACCCGGGGACGGATAGACAGTAGGTGATGTGGAAACATGAGTAATATTGGTAATTCTCTTTAGAAACACCGGTGGTGAAATCGCTAATGGCCGACTGGATATAGGCCTGAAGGGATACAGGAGATGCAGCGTTGGAAACGGGGATTGCCAATGCCTGGAAAAGCTGTATTTGTCTATCGGTACTAAGGGAATGATGGAATGGTAGAATGGCAGCATAATGGAGCCTGGACGTGTGGGAATACCGGTAATAAAGAGGTGCCCGACATATTTTTTCAACAGGTCTTTATATTCCATTTTCAACTGCTGTGAAAAAAGTCCACAGATTACAATGATTTACACAGATTATAAAAAAAACATAAAAAAATCTGCGTAATCTGTGGTTTCCCCTCTATGCTCTATCAACGCCTTCGTGGGCAATGGTAAGGGTTTCTACAGCTATCTCATTGCCGCCGGCGTTGAAACCGGGTGCTTCCCATTTGGACGGCCAGGCATTTACAAAATTCCAGCGTATTTTTTCACTTCCCGAGTCATCCAGCAAAACAATGGAACCGTTTTTACGTTCGATATTGCCGTCTACCACGGATTTACGCCATTTCCACAATTCATCGGAATCGGTGATACCCCGTTTAAGAGAGATATCGGAATACTTTGTTTTTCCAGGTAATTTGCGAGAAGTCGTGTTTTCCCCGCCTTCCCGATATTCCACGGGATCAGTGGAAGAATCGAGTCCACTGCACTCCTGGAAACTGGCCTGGGTGATGCCGTCAATCTCCACCAGGAAATTATAATTCATGTACGGATCAACTCGTGTTCCTGTTGCCATGTTAAACCTCCTATTTATAAAAATTCCAAATTACAAGCACCAAATTACAAACAAATTCCAAATCACAAATTACAATGACCAAAACAAAATCTCAACTATCTGAGCATCATACCTTCTTTGTTTTGGATTTTGAACATTTGAATTTTGGATTTGTTTCGAATTTCGAATTTCGTGCTTCGGATTTTCTTATACACTTATGCACTTTGACCTCCCCACTGGCTGATGCGGAAAATGACAAACTCGGCGGGTTTAACGATGGCCACGCCGATTTCGGTTACGACCTGTCCCAGGTCCCGCACTTCCGGAGGGTTTGTTTCTTCATCACACTTGACGTAGAACGCCTGCTCCGGTGTATCGCCAAATAGGGCACCGTCACGCCATACATTGGTAAGAAACGCAGTGACATTACGCCGGATTTTTTGCCAGAGACTCATGTCATTGGGTTCAAATACTACCCAGCGCGTTCCTTCTTCAATGGATTCCCGGAGATAGTTAAACAGTCGCCGGGAACTGATGTACTTCCATTCGGGATCAGTCTTTGGGTCTGCCCAGGTCCGGCCGCCCCATACCGTAATGTTACCACTGAAAATACGAATCACATCAATACCCGCAACATTGAGATCGCCCTGGTCATCTTTGTTCAAGTGGTGCTCCAGGTCAACAGCACCGCGAATGACCTCGTTGGCCGGTGCCTTATGTACCCCACGCTCACCATCGGAACGGGCATAAATACCGGCCAGGTGACCAGAAGGTGGTACGGGAATGTTGTCTCCACTGGCCGGATCAAAGACCTTGATCCACGGAAAATAAAGGGCGCCGTATCCATCGATGGAATACCTCAGTGCGGTCCCGCCATCCCCACCGCCTCGTATAGCATCCGCCGTATAACCGCCCGTTTGGTCTTTCAATCGCTGCCCATCCAGGACAGCAAAACGATCCTGCATGCCTTCACAGTGGGCCAATATCGCCTCCTGTACAGTGATATCCACTACTCCCGGAATTGCTACAATAGCAATTTCATCGATACTCTTAAACGTATCCAATGCCGCCTGGTAATCCGCAGCATCCGTCACCCGGATCACCCAACACACAGTGCCGCCATTGTTGAAAAAACCATAAACAGCATGAGCCAGGAACTGATTACCGACATGGAAATCACCAAAGTTCTTTTTGAATTGCTCCCAGCCGGTTAGCCTTACCGGCTTTCCGGCCGAGACTTTCTTATATTTATCTTCGCTTCCGGGCATTACAGGCATGGGTACATTATCCAGTACAATGCCTATAAAACCCGCTGTACTGGTACCGACTCCCGCTATCGGGCGAATAGCTGACGGCACCTCTTCTACATATACACCCGGTGTTTGATAGTCCGGCATGTTTTACCTCCTCTATTGGTTTTTACTTATTTATTTTTTATTTTCAAACTTCTTTTGGTTAACTGGAAATCATAACTCTGACCGGCAGACGGCGGTACATCCCTGACAACATCTTTACGCCGGTAACCGTTGGCCCTCGACCTGAACGAATAATGACCGGCCGGAAGGTTAAAAATGGTATAATAGCCATTGGAATCCGTAGTTGCCTGTATCTGCAAATCCCGGATTCTAACCCATGCGCCCTCGATTCCCTGATCCGGGTCTGCGGCATCTGTTACCCGACCGCCGATCTGGACCACTCGTTCACGGGTCCCAGGAGCTCCCATTTGCATATAGTCAGTGACCTTGGCAATCACCATAGGACTAGTGATCCATTGATCAGAATCCAGTGAAAAAGTAATCACACAATTGATGGAAGGCCTGGCAGGACTGTTCAACGCATTCCAGAACTCCATTGCATCAGGTAGGCCGTTCTGCTGGGCAGCCACCACCGGCAGATCGGGTTCCTGGCCCTTTAATACACCGTGTAAATACTCGAAGGGGATGGAAGGATTTTGCAAAAGCACACGCAGCACCTGGCTGAGCAGGCGATGCTCCTGGAGTTCATTATCCTCATCATCAGAGGCAGTGGTTTTGTTCCATGCCGTGATGATGTAAGCGCAGTCAATACGGGGAGGGGATTTCTTTTGACTGACCGAACCATCCGGGTTCCGCTGCATCAACTTTTCGTTACTTCGCAGTTTCCGGTTCTCACGAATATCATAAAGATAGATATTTAAATCCAGCTTATTCCCTTTTTTCTGCCACTCTTCATCCGGTATGGAAAAACTGGTATTGGTCTGACTTAATTCACTTCCCGGTTCGGCTTCACCGGAGAGTAATGCTTTTAATGTTAAATCAAGATCTCTGATCATGGTATGTCCTTAATTTTTAGCCACTAAGACACAAAGACACGAAGATTTTTTATAGAATAAAATTTTTTTCTTTGTGACTTTGTGACTTTGTGACTTTGTGGCATTTTGATTCATTCATCCTGGTTTTGGATCAACTCATAATACGTTCCGAAATCATCCTTTAAACACAGCTTTCCCATCTTCTGGAACTCCCGTTTGGCGGCCAGCACCAGGTGCTGCATGGTGACTACCTTTCCGTCATCTGCCGCATAAAAAGCCGCAGTCAGTGCAATGTTCTTGATATTTCCCCCGGCAATCTTGAAATTCCGGGTCAAGAAATTAAAATCGATATTCTTGCCCAGGGGAGTCTCCGAAGGAAAAATATTTTTCCAGATTTGCCGCCGGGAAGTCTCCTCGGGGAAGGGAAACTCAACGGTAAAATGCATGCGGCGCACAAAGGCTTCGTCCATGTTCTTTATCATGTTTGTGGCCAGGATAACCACCCCCTCATATTCTTCCATCTTCTGCAAAAGATAACCGGTCTCAATATTGGCGTAGCGGTCGTGGGAATCTTTCACTTCGGAGCGTTTGCCGAACAACGCATCCGCCTCATCAAAGAAAAGAATGGCATTGGCAGTTTCGGCTTCCCTGAAAATCGCGGCCAGGTTCTTTTCGGTCTCACCGATATATTTACTGACAACACAGGAGAGATCAATTTTATAGTAATCAAGATGGAGTTCATTGGCAATCACATCGGCTGCCATGGTCTTACCGGTTCCAGACAGCCCGGGAAAAAGGATATTCAAGCCCTTACCCAGGGAAAGCTTCCGGTCAAATCCCCAATCGTGGTAGATCACCTGGCGGTATTTCACATAATTACGGATTTCTTTCAACTGCTGCAATTTATCACCGGGCAAAACAATATCAGACCAGGTGTACCTGGGCTTGATCTTTCGTGCCATTTCCGAGAGCTTCCGGTTGGATTGGCGGCTGCAGCCGCGGTACAGGTCCTCCATTGTGATTTCACCATCACAATTATCCCCGCAGCAGCGTATCATGGCGAGGTTTCCGGCTTCAACAGCAGCATCACGAATCTGCCCGCCGGTAAAATTAAATTTATTGGCCACCCCATCAATATTGATATCATTCACAAACTTCTTCCATAAATGTTTTCGCAAAGGGTATGCAGGAACAGGTAACTCTATGGTTACAAACGCCTGGCTTTTTAATCCCCCTTGTGAATGCCACTCTTTCTCCCCGGCTAAAAAGGTAATGAAAGGGAACTCTTCCACTGCCCGGATAATCATTTTCCGATAGATGTCCCCTTTCCTGTCATAGTCATTGGTAACCAGCCGGTCAAAATCTTCAAAATAGATTGCTGCGGAGTGAAGAATGGCTTCGCGAAAGAAACGTTTTACCACCTTTTCAAAACCGGGTTCGCTGTTTAATACCAGCAGGTCCCGGGTATCCACGATTATCAGGGGCAGTTCCAGTTGGTGACAGATCGCCTCTGCCGTGGATTTTTTCCCGGCGCCATAGGGTCCTTTTAAATAAAACACCAGTCCCCTTTTGCCGGTTTTCATGAAATAATTCTCAAAATAATCGTTTGCCAGCCCTATCAATTGTTTTTTGAGTTTTTCTTCCATTACCAGTGAGGTCCATTCCTTTTGGGGATTAATTATTTGGGCATAGGAAGAGAGCCGTGAATCCATCACATTAAAACCAAGCAAAAAATGTGCAATGCGTTCATCAATTTTCAGGCACCTGGATAATAATGGTTTTGATTGGCTGTCGTTGTCATTGGTAAATTTTACCAATTGGTACTTTAACAGGGGGGATTGGTCAAAGAAACAGATATGCGCATCGATTCTTTCTTCCTGGTTACTGCTGCCGCAGAGCAGGTCCAGTATAAGATTGACAGAGGGGGATTTTTTTGTCACATCGTCCTGTAGGTAAGCGTAGAGTTTCTCATACTTCACATCCAGTTCCGGGGCCAGGCATATGATAAGGGTATCCCATTCAAACGAGTTAAGCTGAAACAGGGAGGCTAAATAATAGATAGGCAAGTCAATTCCTGTTTTAAGACTATTCTCTATTTTCCCTGTAAGGGCTTCTTCGAGTTTTTTTATATGTGCCTGCAAGGCTTTTTTCTCTCCGGCGGTTTTAGAATTTTCTTTCTTTTCCATCTTCGACATTTTCCCTGAGACCCTGTCAATCTCTTCCCCGGTGATATATAGACCGGCAAAATCATCCGGCTCCGGGCCGGTAGAGATTTCCCTATGTTTCAATACGCGCAGTTCAAGGAGGGCATCCAGTTTCAGCAGCTCATCCGCAAGATGCTCCCTGCCGTTTTTATAGGAGGATAAAGCGTTCATTTAAATACCTTATCACCTTAGTAGTAAGCTTCCGCCATTGAAGGTTTTTTCCCTTTCTTGCAACAGGCGAAAGCGTTATTAATTTAGCTTTCACCTGGTATCTATTTTCAAAGATTTAATCTTCAAAGAGCGGGTTTAAGATATTCTAAATATTTCCGCTCCTTTCAGATAAAATCTTTTGTATTTACCATTTTATTTTTATAATATAATTCCCGGATTTTTGTTTTCTATTTATAATAGTTTACAATTTTTTTTGAAATGGTTGATTAGCGAAGGTTTCGAGATGTACACATTTATAAATGAGTAGAAATCAGTGGGTCAGTATGTTAGTGAGTCAGTGAATTATTATTGCAAAGTCTACCCCCGAGTTGTTTTTTCATATAATATTTTTTATTTTTTTGCCTGGTCCCTTATCCCTTATCATATTGAGGGGCTTATTTGCATTTTCGATTTTATATTTGGGAATCGCAACCATTTAGTGAAAATTTAACAAAAACTGCCCGGTAGACATAACGAAAAGTGCTTTGGGCAACACTCCGTTGAGACTTGACCTCTTGCAGGCTTCTAGAAAAGGTTTTCCATTCAGGGTCGCATTTTCAAAGCCAACACCATTTAAAAAAGTTGTACCTTCAAAGTCCACATAATTGGTAAATTGTGCACCATAAAAATCAGCGTAACTCTGGAATTGCGCATTTTTAAAGCTAACACCGCTCAAAAATTTTGACCTGAATACAGCATAGTTAAATTTCATCCCTGCAAAAGTGGCAGTACCAGTAAATTGTGCACCAGAAAAATTAACATCGCCCCTTCGTTCTCCTCCCAACGTGCCGTGAGCCGCTTTGATTGTAGAATCGGTAAATATTACATTTTTTTTGAAGACGGTGTTTTTCGCTGTGACATTTCCCTTGAACGTACAATCTATAAATGTTACCTCCGTGTTTACAACATTACCATTGCCACTAACACTGGTAAAATCCAAATCCCCCCTGATGGCTACGTCTTTATAATAAACGTGCTCTCCGTTATTAATCTTCTCGATTATATCTCCAGCCGGTACCCCGGTGATACCACAAGATAATAGAGAAACCAGGAACATCGCTAACAAACACCCAAGGACTTTTGAAGCCGTTCCAGGATTAATGGTTATACGATCTGATTGCTTCATTTTTTCCCTCCTATTTTTTTCTCCCCCTCTCCGTCTCTCCCCCCTTTAATCCCCCACCCCCCAGCAGGCCGATACTTTTATATTTAATTTCTTCTCACCCAATCCATCACTATATATAACATAGTTCCCGGATTTTTGTTTAAAATTTATAATACTTTAATCTTTTTTTAGTGGAATGCTGAATTAGAGGGGGTTTTGAGTTTTAAAGATTTATAAATCTTTAATTTTACTTCTTATTTTTGGCTTTCTTTTTGTACTGGACAGGCGTCATGTTGGTGTATTTTTTAAAGGCATTATAAAAAGCAACGACTGTATTAAATCCCACTTCAAAGGCCACGACCGCCATTTTTTTCTGCGCTCCCCTGGGACTCTGCAAAATTTTTTGGGCCTCTTTGATACGATAGGAATTAATAAAATCCGCAAAGTTCTGGTTCAACTCTTCATTGAGTATCTGGGAAAGCAAATGAGTGGAGATGGACATTTTTTCAGCCAATGACCGCAAGGAAAGATCGGCATGGCGATATAGGTTTTCAAATTCCATCAAATACGTGAGTTTTTTGATGCACCTGTCGACAAACTGGGGTTCCGGGGGGGAGACTTTGGACTTGTACGTTATCTTTCTGGCAAAGGGCCGTTTTTTATAGATATAAAAAGCAGCAGCCACCCCGAGGATAAACATAAAGAGAATACCTGCTTTAAAAAGAAGGGTTTGATAAAAAAGGGGTTTGAGAATAAAGGTCAGGGAATCCCCGGTTCGAGTCCATACTCCATCGGAATTACAGGCAATGACGTTAAAGGTGTAGGTTCCCGGTTCCAGGTCTTTGTATTGGGCCACCCGTTCCCTGCCCGGGGGCAGATATACCCATCTCCTGTCAGATCCCTTCAATTTATATTTGAATTTAATTTTTTCCGGGGAGAGAAACGTGGTGGCAGTGAAATGAAAGCGGAAATCTGTAATGCCTTTGAATGCCTTTATCTCCCGGTGAAGGTAATGGCGGATGGACTGCCAGTTAAAATAAACCGCTTCGATTACCACCTGGGGAGGGATTTTGTTGATGTGAACCGTTGCCGGGTTCACGATAGAGATTCCTTTTTTGGTGATGAACCAGAATTCGCCGTTCCTGGTTCTGAGGGCAGAATTCCTGGAAAATTCATTATCCAATTCAAGGCTTTTCAAGCCATCGGCAGTGCCGAAAGAGGTGCAATTAATTATATCCAGGCTGCCGGTGGCAAACCGGTTCAGTTCATTTTTACTGACGCGAAGAATGCCGCTGCTGCTCATTAACCAGAAGTTCCTTTGTTTATCTTCAAAAAACTGGTAGATGAAATCGGAGGCCATACCGTCGGCAGTAGTATAGGAAGTAACGATGCCGTCCTTGAGGGTCAACCGCTTCAACCCCCCCCCATGCGTGGCAATCCAATACACCCGTTTCCCTTTGCTCCCATTACCTGGAGCATAGACGTCTTCATAGATACAGGTAACGGAATTACCCGGCAAATAATATTTCATATTTTTCTTTTCTATTTTGCCATCCTTTAAAACAGTGATTCCGTTATCCGCGGCAATCCAGATGTTATTATTTTTATCTTCATAAACATTGTGAACCTTTTTGCCTTTTAAGCCGTTTCGGGAATTCAACGATTCGATGACTATCTGGCCTTTGTTAATGTAACCACTCACAGGGATTTTGCTCACCCCGTCAAAAGTGCTGAACCATAAATTGCCCTGGCTGTCCCTGAGTATCGATGTTACCGTATTGTCTACCAGACCGTCCCGGGTGGTCCATTGGACAAAGGTTTTGTTTTTCTTTTGAAAAGCCCCTTTCCCGGTTGTGCTCAGCCATAGATTCCCTTGAGCATCTTCTGCAATGGAAATGATACCCGTGCTTGAGAGCTCCGGGGGTTCTACAGTCTCGATCAAATCATTGTCCCGGCAACGGAATAATTTCCCACCATAGGCGCCGATCCATATATCTCCGCCCCCGTCCTGGAATAAAGAAAAGAGAAACTCCTCCTGAAGGTCTTCAAGTGGGGCGTAGGATATGAATTTACCTTCCTTTAACCGCCTGATTCCCGATTTGTAGGTGCCTATCCACAAACTTTTTTCTCTATCTTCAAAAACACAGAAAATTGTAAAATGTGCCAGCTTCAACAACGGTTCAAAACGGATGGTGCCATCCGGTTCTGTCTTTATTCGATTTAATCCCTTTACAGTACCTACCCAGAGATTCCGGTCACTATCTTCGATAATACTTGTGATAAAGTTATCGGATAATCCATCCTTGGTGGTATACTTCTCGGTCCTTTTTTCTGTTACCCGGAACAGACCGTTATTGGTGCCGATCCACAGGTCTCCTATCCGGTCCCCATACATGGAGATAATCTCGACGTCGTCCAGTCCTGCAATGGGGTATTTAAAAAATTTCCCATCCCTGTATATAAACACCCCCGCCCCGCTTTCACGAGACCCAAACAGTAAATTGCCTTTTGCATCCTCAACGATGGCGTTGATTTTTTTGCCCTCCAGTCCGTGAGATGCATTATATGCTGTAAACTCCCCGTTAAAGAACCGGTTTACATAACTGGAATCGAAACAGATCCAGAGATTACCTCTCATATCATCTTTTATGTGGCGAATACCGTCCCTGGTGATCCCATCAGCGGAGGTAAAGGTTTGGAACTGGCCGGTTTGGTACCGGTATGAGGTTAAACCTGCAGCGCTTTCAAACCAAAGGATTCCTTCCCTATCCTTAAACAAGATATTGGGCATTGCGCTTTTCATGGGATCAATATCCGGGTGTTCAGCAAGACGAATGGGTGAGAATTTCATGCCATCAAAGCGAACCAAACCTTTGGTTGTGGCAATCCACAGGTATCCGTCCGGTGTTTGGGTGATGGAAAGGATCGAATTGGAAGGAATGCCAACAGATATGTCCCACTTATCGACGAGGTACTGATCAAGCGGTTTGTCAGGATCTAATCCTGATAACGATAATGGACAGCAAAATAATGCAATAATAATTATGCCCAATAATTGGCGTGTTGACCGAAAAATAGCTTTTAATCGTCTTACCATATTATTCTATATCTATACAGAATAATAAAGCAAATGGCACTAGATTTCAATGGTTGATTCTCAAAAAAATTATAAATGATTAATGATTAATTATAAATTAAAAATGATGAATTCTTTATGTTAGCGCTTACGCTCTTGAACGGGGTGGGTACTCCACCGAAGGGGCGAGGTTTTGGGTCATGGGAAAAAACGAAAAACGGCCAGGCCCTGTTATAGACCATAAACCTGGCCGTTTTTTAACTGCTAATCAGCAGGGATTCGAGTCTCTGCAAAAAATAGGTACCTGTGTACCTTCCTGCTCCGTCCCGGAACCACCCTTGATTTCTTTTTGCTTATCCCAGTCCAGCGAAGTGACGAAACTCTGAACATGGAGGTCCTCGAGACTAAGTTTTTTTTCTTGTCCTTTCATTTTTTACCCCCTTATTTTTATTTTGTTATTGTCAAAAGTTTTCCCGGGGAAACTTTCAAAACCCTTACACTAACCATCACACTCCCTTGCGAAAGGTCTTCGCTTATTTGACGATTAACTTTTACGTTTTCCCTCGTCAAACGATACGCCTATATAATAATATAAAAATAATTCGCAGGTGAGTAAAACCGGACCAAAATGGGGTGTAAAATCAGCCCCATTTCTATACAGGGGAAAGGTACAAATAGACCACGAAGTGTAATTTCCACCCAAAATGAATCAAAAAAGGGAAAACCAGGCAGTTGGCAGCGATCTTGCTTGGGAGTCTCTCCGAGAACTCATCGTTTGATAAATGGCAAATGATAAATGACAGTGGAACAATGTAGGTGCTTGATTCAGAGGCTGTGTCATAATGCACTCTCAATTTTTCTCCGCCTACCCCCCTTCCACATTTCGTTAAAGAAAAACTTTTTCTGTCCTGCCAATGTTGGATTGTTGGATTATTGGATGTAAGAGGCTATCTAATAAGCGCTCTATACATCTTTCCATACCAACCATGAGTGATTGTAAAATTGAACATCTTATTATATAATACACTCTTTACACAAGAAAATGCTTGAAAAAGCGATTGAGATGCATAATAAGGCAGTCACCGCAAGACGGGCAACGGGCGGAGCCTGCCCGGATACCGGATACTGATAACAGGAGGAGCAGCCATTGGATGTGAATCGAAGAGAAGGCTTTGTTAAACGAAACTGGGGCTTGATCTACTCGGTGATCTCCCTTTCCTTCGATGTGCTGCTGCTGAACCTGGGTCTGATACTGGGAATACTGCTGCGCTTCGGTAACCTGCAAAACTTAAAATACTACACCAAAGCCCAGCTTTTCATGAACGCCGTGTTCGTTCTGGTGAGCCTGGGCCTGGGTGTCTACCGCTCCCGCTATAACCTCTCCCCCGAAGATTTACGCTACTATTATAAACGCCTGATCATCTATATCGCCATCCTCACCATGGCCTTTCTCTACATCATCAAAGGTCAGGAGTACCCGCGGGCCGTTATCATTACCACTTTTTTTATCATCTACGTGTTCTGGGAATTTTCCCACGGCTTGCTGAAACGACTGCAAAACTTTTTGACAGGAAAACGGGTCATCGGTTTCAATACCCTGATTATCGGCACCAACGAATGGGCTTATAAGTTTTCCCAGCGCATCAGTTACGCTTTCGGTGGTTTCTTTCACATCCTGGGGTATATCAAAAGTGCTAATGACCCGCAAGCCGAGCCCTTTACCGACCTGGCACCATATGTCATCGGCAGCCAGGATCAACTGGAAACCCTGCTGGAAAAATATAAACCGGATGTGGTGTTTATCGTTTCCGAAACCATGGAAATCGATAAATACCACGGGATATACAACATATGCAAAGCCCACAATGTTAAACTCAAGATGGTATCCCCCAGGGTCAGCGATATTTTCAGCAACTCCAAAATCCGCGACGTTTTCGGCGTTTCCCTGGTACTGGAAACCTGGCGCATCCATTTCCACAAATTCAATTCCCGCCTTAAACGGATTTTTGATATCTTTTTTGTTATTCTTATTAGCCCGGTGATACTGCCGCTGGGCCTGTTGATTGCCCTGATGATTAAACTCACCTCCAGGGGGCCTATCTTCTTTAAACAAAAACGCTCCCTTTACAAAGGAGGTAAGGAATTTTACTTTTATAAATTCCGCTCCATGCACAAAGATGCCGATCAAATGAAAGAATCCCTGCGGGACTGGAACGAGACAAACGGCGCACTATTCAAAATAAAAAAAGACCCGCGTATTACCTGGTTTGGCAGAATTATCCGTAAATTAAGCCTGGATGAACTGCCCCAATTTATCAATGTGATCAAAGGTGAGATGGCCATTGTCGGTCCCCGGCCTTTACCGGTGAAAGATTTTGAAATCATGAAAGAGCTGGGCAAAGGCATTGAATGGCACAGGCAGCGGGGAAGTGTTAAACCCGGCATCACCGGCCTCTGGCAGATTTCCGGCAGGTCTAACCTCTCCTTTGAAGAGATGTTGTTCCTGGATTTGTACTACATCGAACACCAGTCCGTTTTTTTCGACATGGAAATCCTATTCGAAACCCTTCCCACCATGTTCCTGGGAAAAGGAGCATATTAGTTAGCTCATAGCTCATAGCTGATAGCTTATAGGAAGAATGCTTTTAGTATGAGATAAACCGCGAGTAGAAACGTTTTCCTATGAGCTATGAGCTATTAACTATGAGCTGCAAAATATCTATTATTATGCCTTGTTACAATGAAGAGAAGTTCATTGCCAATGCTATTGAGAGCCTGGTGGACGACTACGTCAGGGAAAATGCCGAAATCCTGGTGGTGGATGGAGGAAGCAAAGATAACACCATTAAAATCGTCGAAAAACTCATAAGAAAGGGGTATCCTATCGGTCTGCTAAAAAATGAGAGAAAACTTCAATGTTATGGTCTCAACCTGGGGATTTCAGAGGCCAGGGGAGAGATTATTGCCCGGGTAGACGCTCACAGCACGTATCCCGGGGGGTATGTAAAAAATCTGGTGGAATTACTGGAAACCACGGACGCTGCCAATGTGGGCGGGGTAATGCTGCCCAAAGGCCGCACACCGGTACAGCAGGCCATTGCTCTTGCCATGCAGCACCCCGTTGGCGTGGGAGATGCCAAATTCCACCTGGGAAATTTCAAAGGATATGTAGATACGGTCTACCTGGGTACCTTTAAAAAAGATATTTTTGATACCGTGGGCCTGTATGATACAAATGCCCACCCCAACGAAGATGCGGAATTGAATGTCCGTTTACTCACAGCAGGCCGGAAAATTTACCTGGACAGTTCCATTCAAGTGGAGTACTTCCCCAGGGATTCCTTTAAAAAGCTGGCGGTTCAATATTTTCGCTACGGTAGGGGACGGGCCTATACTACAACAAAACACCGGCTCATCACCTCGTACCGGCAGTTGATGCCGCCGCTGCTGGTGATCTGCCTATTGATTTCGTTGGTTCTGAGTTTTTTCAATCCTCTGTCCCTGGCTTTCTGGGGGTGCTATATTCTCGCTCTCCTGGCCGCCGGCCTGGTAACCTGGCCAGGGCGGTACATACCCGTAAAAATCCGCCTGCTCATGAGTGCCGCCTTTATGGTGATGCACATTTCCTGGGGCATGGGATTTCTTTCTTTCTTCACCACGAAGACACGAAGGACACGAAGAAATAAGCTAAAAAAAGAATGAAGAAAAAATCGGTTCAATATACCATCGGCATCCTGGTAACTGCCCTGGCCCTGTGGTTGAGTTTTCGTAACCTGGACTGGAAGGAATTGGCCGATTCCTTTAACCGGATCAATTTCTTTTGGGTTGCGGCAGCGGTGTTGAGTACGTTGTTTACAGTTTATGCCCTGGGCTGGCGGTGGCGATTGCTGTTAAAATCCAAAATCGATATCTCCATGAGTTATATGTTCCAGTTGAACATTATTTCCCAGTATTTAAATATCGCTATCCCGGGCCGCTTCGGCGAACTGGCCAAAGCCTGGCTGGCTGCCAGGCGTTACGGGATTTCCGGTTCATATGTGCTGGCAACCGTTGCCATCGAAAAAATGTTCGATTTCTTTTTAGGGGTCATCCTGTGGATATCCGTACCTGCGTTTTTTGCCTTCCAGGATAAAGTAAAAGGCTATACCATGCTCCTGGTTATCTGTTTTGTTTTAATCATATTACTGGTGCTGGTGGTATGGAAACGGGAAATAGTGCGGAAATGGCTCTACGCTGTCGCCCGCCTGCTGCCGCAAAAAATCCGCCAGCGGGTGGTGAATTTCCTGGAACGAGGAATGGAAGCCTTTACTTTGCTGAAAAATATCAAAACCTCCATGGTGCTGGTTTTATACACCGTATTAATCATTATGCTGGCCACTCTTACCAATTTTTTGCTTTTCCAGGCTTATGATTTTAAACTCTCCTTTTTCCAGGCGTTGATCCTATTACTGGTGATCCAGGTGGGCAGTGCTCCCCCTTCAATCCCCGGGAAAATAGGAATTTTCGAAGCCATGGTCATCCTGGGGCTTTCATTCTTTAGTATAGAAAAATCCGAAGCCATGGGCTACGCCCTGATGCTGCACCTGGTCTCCTATCTCCCCAAAATCATCCTGGGATTCCTGTTTATGGCTAACCTCAATATCACCCTAAAAAAAGCAGAAACAGAATTCAGCGAATTTAAAAATGAAGCGGAAAAAAAGGATAATTAAAAACCCATGAAAAAACGACTGGTATTTCACTTCTTCCATTTTATGATTTTAAATGCATTGATCTTTCTCGCCGTATATCTATATTTCGTCCTTATACTCCCCCCGGGATACGTTTTTTATAACGTGGTTACCGCTTACAAGTTCATTTTAAAGAGGCTGTATAATTTCCTGTTGGTTTCTTTTTCGACTTACTTTCTTATCTATGTGACCGGGATTATGAAATATACCATTGAAGAGAAATTTTTCCGGTTTGTAGGATACTTAAGGGAGGTTTTTAAAGTATTCTTGATCCTGGCAATTGCTTCTTTTGTTGAATATTTTGTGTTTTACCAGAATCGGATCGGCCGGTTGATTTATGTGTTCCTTTTTATCCTGTACGGGATTTACTATTATATTTACCGTGCCATTCGTTCTGACAAAGGTCCCCGCTCACTGTTATGGATGGCATCGGTTCCAGCGGAGACGATTTTAAAAAAATACCTTGAAAAACAAAAACCAGGAACTTTCCGTATTTTTACGGAAAATAACGTCCCGGAAGATGCCGGTCCTGACCTGGATGTGGTATACCAGGATGGCAGCATCGATGAATATACCTCCGAAGCGTTGATCAAAAACAAACTGGCCGGTCATACCGTGGTGGAGTTGGTGGAACTGGTTGAAAAAGAAACAGGGAAGATACCACTGGATTATGTCAGCATCCACTGGTTCCTGGAAAAATTCGATGTGGTGGACCGCAATTATTTCAGGAGCAGCCGGATGTTCAACATATTTATGTCCGTTATCTTATTGGTTCTTCTCTTTCCCTTTGGCATAATCCTGGCTTTTATTCACAAATTATTTTCCAAAGGTCCCATCTTTTTTATCCAGGAACGGGTTGGACTGCATGGGCATCCCTTTAAATTGATTAAATTTCGGACCATGGTGAAAGACGCGGAAAAACACGGCGCACAGTTTACTGAAAAAGACGACTGGAGAATTACTCCCATTGGCAAATTCATGCGGCGGTTTCGGTTGGATGAGATCCCCCAGTTGTTCAACGTATTAAAAGGGGATATGAGTATGGTAGGTCCTCGCCCGGAACGGGAGATGTTTATCGAATCACTGGCAAAAGAAATTCCTTACTATAAACTGCGGCTCCTGGTACCACCGGGGTTAACCGGCTGGGCGCAAACCAACAGCGCTTATGCCGGGAAAAATATAGAAGACCATAAAGAAAAATTGGAATACGACTTATACTATATTAAAAATCGCAGTATTTTTATGGATTTACTGGTCCTCCTGATAACCGCCAAAGCTATCATCCAGGGAAAAGGAGAATAGAAGTCCAGTCGGCAGTTGGCAGTTGGCAATAGGAAATAAGCAAAGTTAAACGAATGATTGAAACAGGATTGGAATTGACTGAAAGTAAAAAGAAAATTGCAGCCGCGATGGATCATATCTCCCCAAAGCGAGACAGGTATATTCGCCGGAACAGGTATTATTACAAGGATATGATAAAATTTTTAAAATTCAATATCCCGGAAGGAAGCAGTATCCTGGAAATCGGCTGTGGCACGGGCTATTTGTTGGACGCCTTAAACCCCGGCAGAGGCGTGGGCATCGATATCTCCACCGGAATGATTGAACAGGCCAGGGGAAAAAACAAAACTAACCCAAACCTGGAATTCTTCCCGATGGATGCGGAAAATATCACCCTGGAAGAGACCTTTGATTTTGTTGTTATTTCCGATACCCTGGGTTATTTTGAAGACATCCAAAAAGCGTTTAAAGAACTGGAAAAGGTGGTTCACCCCCCCACCCGTGTGATTATTACGTATCACAGTTTTTTATGGCAGCCATTGTTGAAAGTGGCGGAGTGGTTTCGGCTGAAAATGCCGCAAACCCGCTTGAATTGGTTGAATAAAGCAGATATTATGAATTTGCTGCAGTTGGAAGGATTTGAAATTATTAAACAAGGCCGGCGTTTTTTATTTCCTGTATTTTTTCCTTTGCTTTCCTGGTTTTTGAATAAGTATATCGGTCACCTGCCTCTATTCAACCGGCTTTGCATCACTGGCTTTATCATTGCCCGGCCCATGGTATCCGCACCTGTGAATAACAATGATTACAGTGTCAGTGTTGTTGTGCCGGCACGAAATGAAATGGGTAATATAGAAAATGCCGTCAAACGCATGCCGCAACTGGGGAAACATACGGAAATTATTTTTGTAGAAGGACATTCTACGGACAATACCCTGGATGAAATTAAACGGGTAGTTGAGCAATACAAAGAAGAAAGGGATATAAAATTTGCGGTCCAGGAGGGAAAAGGTAAAGCCGATGCAGTTCGAAAGGGTTTTGCTGTGGCCAGCGGCGATATCCTTATGATCCTGGACGGCGACCTGACGGTTGCGCCTGAGGATTTGCTCAAATTCTACAATGCTATTGCCACGGGTAAGGGGGAATATATCAATGGGTCCAGGCTGGTTTATCCCATGGAAAAACAGGCCATGCGTATGTTGAATATAATAGGGAACAAATTTTTTTCCATTATGTTCTCCTGGCTGTTGGGCCAGTCTCTAAAAGACACCCTCTGCGGCACAAAGGTCATTTCAAAAGAAAATTGGGAAAGATTGGCAGCCAATCGAAAATATTTTGGTGATTTCGATCCCTTTGGCGATTATGACCTGATTTTCGGTGCCGCCAAATTGAATTTGAAAATCGTTGAAGTTCCCATTCGCTACCGTGCCAGGGAGTACGGCAAAACCAATATCTCCCGGTTCCGCCACGGTTGGCTGCTGCTGAAAATGGTCTTCTTCGCCATGAACAAAATTAAATTTATATAGTAGTTCTTAGCTCATAGCTCATAGGGGATCTAAGTCTCATAGCTCATAGGGGATCTAAGTAAAGATAGTTCATGAAAGCCTGAATATCCTCTGTAAGTTATCAGCTATATGCTAACTTAAATCCCTAAGAGCTGTCAGCTGTGAGCTATGAGCGAACTCAAATCCCTATGAGCTATCAGCTATGAGCTATGAGCTAAATAAATTAACCCGCCACCGGGAAATATGGAAAAAGAAAAAGATTATCAGGGATATTTATACCGGGTGGTACAAACAAATTCTAAAGGATCTTAATCCTGGAAAAGGCAGAACCTTTGAATTAGGGGCGGGGAGTGGGAACTTTAAGGAATTTAAGCCGGAGGTGGCGGCAGCAGACATTGAATACTGCCCGTGGCTGGATATTACCTTTGACGCCCATGCCATGCCTATTAAGGAAAACACCGCAGCAAATATCGTGATGATCGATGTGCTGCATCACCTGGCCGACCCGGTGGGATTCTTTCATGAAGCCGCGCAAACCCTGGAAACAGGGGGGCGTATAATACTGGTTGAGCCCTTTCCTACACCCTTTTCTTTGTTTATCTATAAACGCTTTCACCCGGAACCCTTTATCATGGATATCGATTACTTTAAAAAAACCTCCTCTTCCTTCAAAAAAGACCCCTGGGAGGCCAACCAGGCTGCAGCGTATTTGCTGTTTTTCAAACACTGGAAAACCTTTCTAAATCATTTCTGGAATGAATTCAAAATAGTAAAAAGGAAACGCATGAGCTGCATCCTCTACCCGGCATCCGGGGGGTTTGAGAATAAAGCTATGATACCGGATGCACTGATCCCGCTGTTTAAATTGCTGGAAATCATCCTGATGCCGTTTCGCCGGCTGCTGGCGTTCCGGTGTTACATCGTCCTGGAGAAGATCGACACACCCTGCCCCTTCGGGGCACCCCTCTCAAGAGGGGATTTATAAGAATGAAGAAAAGAGGGTATTTATTTTTTTTGATCTTACCGTTATTATTGGTGGTAACTGCCGTATACTTGAACGATGCTCGCGGTCCCTACTGGCTGGGCACCAATTTTGACCCCGAATACGTGTATCTTCTAAATGCCTCCAACATGGCGGATTTTAAAAAAGTGGGGCACATCGATCACCCGGGGACAACAGTACAGGTGTTGGGCGCCGCTGTTATGCGAATCGTTCATTTTTTCAATTTTTCATCCAAACAAAACTTGCACACCGATGTATTAAAACGTCCCGAATACTATTTAAAAGCGATCAATACCGTAATGGTGGCGCTGAATGCCCTCATGCTTCTCATCCTGGGCGCTGCAGCCTATAAATTAACCCGAGATATCTGGCTGAGTCTCTGGCTGCAATTGGCATTGTTTTTTTCCGGGGTTCTATTGGCGTTCGGCCTAACCCGGGTGTCACCGGAGCCCTTACTCTTGTTTTCCGGTCTATTGCTGTCACTGCTCCTTATTATTTTTGCCCACTCCAATTCATATTCGCGTCCACATCCGCATCTCCTTCTCATGTTTGCCCTGGTTACCGGCTTCGGCATCGTAACCAAAATAACATTCCTGCCCATCCTGGCGATTCCTTTTCTAATCCTGCCCCGTTGGAAAAATAAGATACTTTATCTTCTCGCAGCATTGGGAAGTTTTATCATCTTTACCCTTCCCATTATAGGCATGTATAATAAGTTCCTTAATTGGATTGTCCGGCTGTTAACCCGTAAGGGGGGTTATGGTACCGGTGAAAGGGGACTAATCGATCTGCAATTGTACATAAAAAATATTAAACATCTATTGACTGGTAACTCCTTCTTTTCGCTTGTTTTAGTGATAACCATCGCAGCTTTAATTACCGGTCTGGTCATTCCCAAAACCCGCAAGATATCACTGCAAAATCCCTATTTTAAATTATCGGCTGCCCTGGTGACGGCCCAGATGATGGGGCTTATCATGGTGGCGAAACATCCTGCTAATCATTATTTAATGCCGGTTTTGAGCTTGAGCGGCATTTTATTGTTTTTTATTTTCTTCTATCTAAAAGACCTTTTCCAGCACTTTAGCCTCAATACCCGCCCCCTGAAAATTTCCTTTTTTGCTTTTGCGGTTTTTGTTTTTATTTTATTCAATCCTATCCTGCAAGTGAAAAAGTTGGCCAATTATAGAAATTATCTTAAAAAGAAATCTCTTGCCGTGTATCACAAAGTAAACACCGATTATAAAGACTATGCGAAAATATACTATTATGGGAGTTCATCTCCCCAGTTTGCTTTAAAATTCGGAAATGATCTGGCACGCAGCTATCATGCCGGGACACTGCAGCGAATATATAAAGATGTGTATTTTTATGACATGATTAAAAAGGAATTTTTTAATTTCAGTTATAATCAAAAAATTCCCTTTGGGATAATCCAGGCCAAATACGGAGACAAAATAATATTTCAAGGGCCTAAAGGAGTAATGATATCCGGGCTAAAATTAAAACAGCATGACAAGAACCGCTTCTATGAAGTCATACGGGTAATCGATCCGGACCTGGTAAAGGTCATTCATCAAACCCTGGAGTGGGTGGAAACAAATATCGAAAAAGGTTCAACCCTGGTGGTTCCCCGGGAATTGGGCACGTATATTTCCCGGCTGCAGGGGGATTACGATTTTGTGCTGAAGGACGTTAAAAAACTAAATAAAAACCACTTTCTAACGTTGGCGGTATTGTTAAAAAACCCATATTTTTTAATTCCCTCTGCTAATTATTATAAAAGTACAATATCCGGCAAAGCTATAAAAAAATTGAAATTAAATGACGTTAAAAAGAACATCGAAATAGAAGCCGTTTTCTCGGGCAATAAGGTTGAATTTTCCCTGGGGCGAATAAAAATGCCCGGCCCTAACAATATATCATCATCGAACCATTTTGATTCGGATTATAAAGAAATTAGGGTATGGCATCCGTTTAAAAGAACTCCCGGAAACATCTCTCCTTTTATGCATACCCAGGGATGTCCAGGGAAATTCAAATTTGATTTTGGCGTGGAAAACAACCGAAACGTATTGGTGGTATCCAATATCCAGGCCAGCGATAAAGGCAAAACCTTCTGTCGATTCGGTTACAGGCCCAATAAAAAAGGGTTTCATTTGAAAACCTCCGAAATCGAAACCATTTATTTCCTGGTAAAAGTAAACATCCCGGCACACTTGATAAACAACGATAACTACCTCTTTATCCGGGATTATATGGATAAATGGGAGAGAGAGAGAGTATACTTTGCCGGAACCGGGTGGTTGACCTACCTGGTCTCAAAGAAAGTTCGACCGCAGAATAAGAAATTACAATTGGGTTTCTACTTTACTCCCCAAACTGCCGGGGATCAGATGATGGTTAAGGACATAAAAATTTTTGTTACGGGAAAATGAAACGAATTTATTATTTATCTTTTTTATTACTGCCGCTGATTTTGGTGATAACTGCAATATTCCTAAATCATGCCCGCGGGCCGTATTGGTTAGGAACCAACCTGGACCCGGAATACGTTTACCTGCTAAATTCCACTAACCTGGCAAACTTAAAAGGCGTGGGCCATATCGACCATCCCGGCACCCCGGTACAGGTATTGGGAGCCGTTACCCTGCGGGTGGTTTACTTTTTCAATTTTTCTGCCAAAGATAATTTTCATACCGATGTATTGAAACGACCGGAATACTATTTAAAAGCCATCAATATCGTGATGGTGATACTGAACGCTATTATGCTCCTGGCCCTGGGCGGTTTTACCTTTATGTTGATGGGCAATATCTGGTTAAGCCTCTGGTTGCAATTGGCACCTTTTTTCTCCATCACAGTGCTGCAATTCGGTTTAACGCGGGTCACACCGGAACCGCTGCTCTTTTTCAGCAGTACGGCAATGGTACTAATGATGGTGTTCCTGGTACATCTGGATGCGGCGGCCAACAAAAAACGGGCATTAATTATACTTCTCCACCTGATGGCGTTTATTACTGCTTTCGGCATTGCCAATAAAATCACCTTCATTCCTATGATGGCGATACCGTTAATCATTTTACCTCGCCTGAGAAATAAAGTCATTTACCTGGCAGTTGCGGTGGTAGGTTTTGTAATCTGTACGCTGCCTATTATACGGATGTACCCCCGGTTCTTCGAATGGATTTACAATCTCCTGACCCATTCGGGCCAATACGGCAGCGGTTCGTCAAAATTAATCGCCGCCGGGAAATATATCAAAAACCTCATGCAATTAATATTCAACAACCCTTTCTTTTCCATTGTCCTGGTCCTGGCATTAGTCATTGTTATGACAGGACTGCTTATCCCGAAATTACGAAACATATCCACCTCTAACATCCACTTTAAATGCCTGGCAGCCGCGGCCGCGGCCCAGCTAGCCGGACTACTCATGGTATCCAAACATTCGGCCAGCCATTACTTACTGCCTGCACTGAGCTTATCCGGTGCCACCGTGGTTTTTATATTCTTCTATCTAAAGCATGTCCTGGACCATTTCAACATCATCATAAAATACCTGGTATTTCCATTGTTATTCTTCCTTACAGTTTCTTTCATCCTTATCAATCCTCCCGGACAGTTCAAAAAAACCATCCACCGCTTAAACAATATTAAAGAAAAATCCCTGGCCCTCCATCAACATGTGAAGGATAATTATAAAGATTACGCAAAAATATTTTACTACCGCAGTTCATCCCCGGAATATGCGTTAAAGTTCGGCAATGATCTATCCCGCAGCTACCATTCGCAAGGCCTGGAGCAATTGTATGAAAATGTCTATTTTTACGATATCTGGACGAAACGGTTTGCCGGTTTCGATTACAATCGAAGTATTCCCTTTAAAACCATCCGGGAAAAATACGGCAATAAAATCCTATTCCAGGGCACGCGAGGAGTAAAGATTCCCGGCCTGAAATTGAAACCCGTATTTGATAATGGAGCCTACGAAAGAGCAACAATTCCAATTTTTGATTTACCACGAAGACACGAAGAGAAAAAAAAGAACAGAGGGCTGAAAATTTCATTATTATATTGACAAATAATAGATTTTGTATTATATATAATACATCATCCCTTTGGGCATTGCGTCCCATTGGCCCCGGAGGTTACGGCCTCCGGGATTTCTCTCAAAAAATGAAAAAAGTAATCTTCTTCATTGATGGATTTAATGTATATCATTCCCTTGCAAATCTCCAGTACCGGAAATACAAATGGTTGGATTTTAACAAATTTGCGAATCACTTTATCAATAGATTCGAAAAAATAGAGGATATTTTCTACTTCACTGCCCTTACTCATTGGAATAAAAAGAAAGTTAAAAGACATAGAATTTATATAAAAGCACAAGAGGCTGTGGGAGTTAAAACAGTTTATGGGAAATTTAAAAAAAAATCGAAGAAATGTAGGGTTTGTCATCGGCTGTATGAGACCTATGAAGAAAAGCAAACCGATGTAAATATAGCAATATATTTATTTAAATTGGCAATAGAAGATAGGTATGACAAGGCTTATATCGTTTCTGGAGATAGTGACTTAATTCCTTCAATTTCAGCAATAAAAGAATCTTTTCCCAATAAAGAAATAGGTTTGATAATACCAATTAGAGGAAAAGCATCTGAACTGAAAAGTGTTTGTGATTTTCATATTCAGATGAAAGAGAAGCATCTGCAAATGAATCAATTCCCGGATGAAATAAAATTGCCGGATAAATCTCGTATAACTCGACCCGAAGAGTGGAAATAAACCATCCCCGCCGGGAGCTTTGCAATTTTGATTAAATATGATCTTTAATTCCTATGTGTTCATCCTTTTCTTCCTGGTAGTGGTATCGCTCTATTTCTCCATTCCCCATCGATATAGGTGGATACTGCTGTTGGGTGCCAGTTACTATTTTTACATGTGCTGGAAACCCGAATATGTGATTATTCTTGCTGGCGCCACCCTTGTAGACTATTGGATTGCACCGGCCATGGCAAAAGCGTCTACGCCTAAGGTACGGAAACGCTTTTTGATATTGAGCCTTTTATTGAACGTAGGTGTACTCTTCCTTTTTAAATATTTTAATTTCTTCAGTGAATCCCTGGAGGCATTGTTCTCCCGGTTTAACATGATGGTTAATATACCGTCTTTCCGGCTGCTGCTGCCGGTGGGTATTTCCTATTATACCTTTAAAAAAATCAGTTATATCGTCGATGTGTACCGGGGTCACCGGGAACCGGAAACGCACCTGGGGAAATTCGCATTGTATGTGTCGTTTTTCCCGGAATTGGCAGCCGGGCCTATTGACCGGGCCAGAGACCTGCTGCCCCAGTTCCATCAACACCACCGCCTGGAATATGAGCGGGTGATCGACGGTTTGAAATTAATCGTGTGGGGGATGTTCAAGAAAGTCGTGGTGGCTGACCGCTTAGCCATCTTCGTGGACCAGGTATACAACCGGCCGGCTGATTACCAGGGCATCAGCCTGGCTGTTGCCACACTCTTTTTCTCCATACAGATATATGCGGACTTTTCAGGCTACACCGATATGGCCCTCGGCATCGGGCAGGTGATGGGATTCCGCCTGGCAGATAATTTCAACAGGCCCTATTTTGCCAAATCCATTACAGAATTCTGGAGACGGTGGCATATTTCTTTTACCACCTGGCTCAGGGATTACCTGTTCTTACCCATCGCCTACGCGGTTTCCCGCAAGATTAAAACACCTACCATGCTGTTTATCAAAGGAGAAAGCTGGGCGTATGTAACCGGCACAATGGTCACCATGCTGCTGTGCGGTTTATGGCATGGGGCCGGTTGGACCTTTGTGGTGTGGGGCGGACTCCACGGCATTTACCTGGTCATCTCCTTTGCCACAAGAAAAACCCGGAAAAAACTGCGCAAAAAATTTATCAAACCCTTTCTAAAAAAACCATACCGCTTCCTCAGGGTCCTCTTTACTTTTTCCGCAGTCTCTTTCCTATGGGTTTTTTTCAGGGCCAATTCCCTGGCCGATGCAGCCTACATTGCCTCCCGTATTTTTAATCCCCAGGATTGGGCTGCATTTGCAATGGAAAAAGAGTGGATAAAAACAACCATATTAATGGGACACTCAAAACAGGAGTTCTTAATTGCTGTCCTGGCAATCGTGTTCATGTTATTGGTCCATGCCATCCAACACCATGAAGGAATCCGGCAGATGTTCTCGCAAAAACCACTGATATTACGATGGGCACTTTATATATTGCTGGTCCTGGCTATCATGAACCTGGGCCAGGTTAAGGAAATACCTTTTATTTATGCAGAGTTTTAGTTCATTTTTACTCCTGGGTATCAGGGAATTATCTACCAGTAGAAAATAATTTTTCTACATGTAGAAAAAAAGTTTTCTAGGCGTAGAAAAATTATTTTCTACGGTAGAAAAAAATGCCGCAATTACTATGAACGAAAAATTCGTTAAAACGCTTCTTTTCCTGATTATTATCGGACTGCTGCAATTGTTAGTGGGCCCCCATATCACGGGTGACTTTAAACAGTTAAGACAGCTAAAAAAATACTTAAAGATGCCTATGGATGTATTGATCTTTGGAGACAGCTCCAACTGGTACACTGCCAAAAAAGATACGGATAAACGCTCCATTTCCCGGATGCTGCGAGACCATCTGTCTGGCAGTACCGTAAGGAGTATCACCCATGCGGCTTACCACCCGGAGGTGTATGCTGCTTTCTGCGAATATATTGTCCGACAAAAAAAACATCCCCGCTTCATTATTATTCCCATTAACCTGCGCTCCTTTTCACCGGAATGGGATAAGGAACCCCATTACCAGTTCGAGAAAGAAAAAATCATCCTGGAGGGGGGACTGCGTCTTGCCTTTTATCACCCTTTTCATGTCTTAAAATATAAATTTAACGCCATTAGCCGTAAAGAATACTTTAATACGCCGGTCTTTAATGGGAATAAAGAAATCGGTAAAATTAAACAAATGCACGGTATAAAAAGCCAGTTCATCCTTAAGTACATGTATCTTCTCACACCGAAGCACCGGAAAATCAAAGCCCTGGTAAACATTGCCCGACTGTTATCCAGGCACAATATAACAGCTTTCTTCTATTTCACACCCATCGATTACAGGGCTGGAGAGCGGCACCTGCCAGGTCAATTTACCGGGCGATTAAAAGAAAATATCACCTTCATCGCTTCGATGTTAAAAAATACCGGTTACAACTGTCACCTGTTAGACCTTTCGCTGGATTTAAAAAGCCGTTATTTTGCCTGGCAAACAACAGGCTCCGTCAATGAACACCTGAACCAGGAAGGCCGTCAATACGCGGCTGAAAAATTGGCTGAAACATTAAAAGGACTCTTATGAATTTAATATCAATACCAGGAAAAAAAGAAACGTACAAAAAGTACGGGTTGTACGCTTTTATCATGGCTTTACCTTTCCTGGTTTTTTACTGGCAGGTCCCCTTCCTGGCAGACCGAACCATCGGGAACGATTACGTTGCGTTTCCCATCTATCAGCAGTTGGAGCTGCAATATTCGTTGAAACATGGTTCGTTTCCTTTATACGTTCCGGGATATGCCGGCGGTCAATCGTCAGCCGCCCTTACCCTGGGTCAAATATACCATCCGATTTCTCACTTAGCTTCTGTGCTTCCGGGCTACTGGGGGGGCAATGCCCTCCAATGGAACACGTTATTACGGCTCCTGCTGCTGGGATTGGCTCATCTTGGTTTATTTATATTACTGGTACGGCTGCGATTGACTCCTATCCTTTCGTTTATCATCTCTTTTATCACCGTATATAACATGCGAATGCTGGACCTGTTTCACTACGGGGCCTCACTGGAAAATTACACCGGTTATTTATTCTTGTGCACAGCCATGGCCTTTTACTATATAAAACCCACGCGGTTTATCGGCCCTGCGTCCATTATTGCCTCCACGTACCTGCTGGTTTGCGGCGGTCATCCGCAAATGATGTACCTGGGGCTGTTGGGAGCAAGCATTGCCGCTGCTGCGATCCCTTTTGTGCTGGGTAAAATATCCGAAGAAATAAAACCGGACCGCCAAAAGCTCATCAAATACTTCAAAACCACGGTAATCTGCCTGGCAATGGGAATTTTACTCTCATCCGCTTATATCATTCCTTATTATTTCGATTTTGTTTTAACCAATGCCGTGCGGGTGGGACAGGATTACCAATGGAGCCTGGCTTACAGCAGCTCTACCACCGGTATGTTGAACAGTTTTTTTGTGCCGCTGCGCAGTGAAGTTCAAGGTGCTTTTGGCAGTTCATCCATCATTCTCCTGGTTGCCCTGGTTCCACTGCTCTATGCGTTTCGCATTCGCGTGCCCATTGCTGTCACAACGCTCTGGGCCGTGCTTACTGTTTTATTTCTCTGCAGCCTGGGCAGCGAAACTCCTTTGCATTACTACTTCTGGAACTATTTCCCCCTGGCTAAATCCTTCCGCATCCCCGGCCGTATTACTATGATCTTCCCTTTCTTATTCCTATTAATACTGGCATGGCTATTTGCCCGGTACAAAGAAAAAAGCAGATTACTTGCTTTGATTGCCATTCCGCTATTTCTTTTATACAACTGGGTATTGGTTAAACACTTGCCCAAACTCAGAGCCTACTTACCGGAGCATATATCAGCCTATCCCCAATGGGTAAATCCATTGATTTTCTGGCTGGGGCTGTTTGTCCTCATCCTGGTGGTTCTCTATTCATTTTATTTAAAATCTTCGGCAAAAGGGGTACGAGTGTCATGGCCTACTATTGTAGGAGTTCTATTATCCGCCGCGGTTGTTATCCAGGTGATGGTGGAATTCCGTCACGGCACCTGGATTGTTAAAAGACCCCCGCAAAAGACACTGGCAAAAATGGATAGTCAAAAAAAGAAAGCCCTTACGTTCTATGGGGACCCGGGGTTTGGCCTGGAAACAGCCGCGGTTTCCTGGCAAAAAAAACGCTCTATCCTTGAACCAGCACTGGCAAAATTTTACCGTAAGTACCGATACGTTCCCAACCAAAACAAAGCGTACCGGTTCCTGGGTAAAGAGAACGCCGCGGATACCATCGTTCTTGAAGCGGCACCGAATATGACGGCCCTACCCGGTCATAATTCTGACCGGGATAGTTGGAAACGTGTCGATCGAATCTTGCTTAAAGAGAGCTCCTTTAACCGGGTTGTTTTTTCGCTGGATGCCGGGGCTTCCGGTTTTTTAGCGGTTCATTTTCCTTATTCCCATAATTGGAGAGCCATGGTGGATGGAGACAGTACCCGTGTTTATCGTGCCAACGGGTATATGCTGGCGGTTTATGTAGGTGCCGGGCAGCACCAGGTGGAATTCCGTTATTGGAGCAGCGCGGCATTGGTGGGAATGCTGATTAGTTGTTTAACATTTTTACTGATGGGGGGTTATTTTGCTTTTTTTGTGTTTAACGGGAAGAAGCGGATTATTGCTGCGGCGGTTTCCATATTAATCCCGGCATGTCTTTTTTTTACCTGGTACACCGGTCTGTACAGTGGTGACAATTTAGGAACACGATACACGTGGTCTTCGCAACAATTCCCTTCTCCATCCAACCTGGCTTATGCAAAAAGAACCTCCATGAGTTCTGCAAAGTGGTTGACTTATGCCGGTCTCGGAGTAGATGGTGTGATTAGCAAACCGTTTAAAACGCATTCGCATGAACCGGGGTGGTGGCAGGTGGACCTGGGGTTGCCCAAAGAAATAGGGGAAATCGTTATTTACAGCGGCCGTGGTTCTGCCCTGGAATATCTGCCGTTGGAGATTCTCGGTTCCATCAACGGCAAAACCTTTAAAACCTTAAAGACTATTGCCGAGCGCGGAACAGGTCATCCCTGGCGCATCCCCATGAGTGGGGAAACGGCCCGGTTCCTGCGGCTGCAATCCTCTTCAAAAACCTCTCTTTCGTTTAGAGAAGTTGAAATTTATCCGCCTGGGGCCGGGTTCTTCATCCCTTGTGCCCTGGATATGAGTCCTCAAAAAGTCATCGAGACTTTTAAGGAGAAACATATACTATTGCCCGGGGATAAAGAAATAAAGGTGTGGAATAAGAATGGGCATACTGTCGAGGAGATTTCCCCACCGTTGATTACGTTTGGGAAATGGGGAAAATTTAAGATCGATCCTGTCGAAGACAATGGCATTGGCATGGTGCGAGTATGTATTCTTGAGCCTAACAAAAAGGGAATACGGAGATTGAATTTTGGGTACGGCATTAATCGGAGAGGGCTTGACATGGACATGCCCGAGGGTAAAACCATTTATTTCATTGTCAATGCGGCGATCTCTTCGCACCTGGTGAACAATAATAATTATTTTGCTGTCCGGGATTTTGACGGCCGCTGGGAGTCTTCTCAAAGGGTTTATTTTGTCTCTCACCTGTGGAATACTTATATCGTATCTAAAAAAGTCAGACCGGGGATCAGCCGTTTAATCCTGTTCATCAGTTTTAATCCTCAATCGTCGGAGGATGAGGTTATGGTCCGTGATGTTAGAATATTTATCTCTAAATAATTTTAGCCACGAAGGTACACGAAGAAACACGAAGGAGA
>JABAOF010002473.1_pt1 | contig 36059 bp, 28 predicted proteins | sample 7062171 | NCBI WGS metagenome assembly JABAOF01 (sample SAMN14538628, study PRJNA623070) | marine sediment metagenome | biome: marine biome [ENVO:00000428]; feature: marine pelagic biome [ENVO:01000023]; material: deep marine sediment [ENVO:00002113] | place: India: Gulf of Khambhat ...
TCCTGCTTTACGGTTGATCTTTCGTCTTCTCGGACCCAGGCAGATCGACTGCCGTAATCTCTTCCTCAAAATGTGTGTCTATCTGTTAAATCTTCATTCCATCTATCTAACGGCTTCACCTCCTTTCCTAGGAAAATGAATCATCCTTAAAGTGGCTACCACAAGGACAAGGCAGGTTACTGCATAGCATCATTCATAGGGTTTGTCAAGGAGATTTCCGGAGGTGTCATTTAAAGTTCAAAAGTGGACACCTATAAAGTTGAAAAGTGGACAGTAGGATCTCCCAGTTTCACTGGTCTTTGGGGTAAGTTCCTCCTTTTTGAAGAAAGGAGGAATCTATGGGCCAGATCCACAGACGATTTTCCGATGAGCAGGTCAAAGTCTTACTCCAAAGCTACTGCCAGCGAAAGATTACCCGTTCTGACCTCCAGGACATGCTGGGCATTGAGAAGAGCCGGTTCTTTGCTTTATGGAGAGCTTATCGACAAGACCCGCCCAACTTCTCCATCACCTACAGACGGACAACGCCCGCACGGTTATCTGCCAAAGTGGAGACAGAAATCCAAACAGCTCTTCTGCGTGAAAAACAGATCGTTGAGCATCCAAACCTACCCATCTCTGACTACAATTACACGGCATTGAGAGACCGGCTCAAGAACAAAGGGATCTCGGCTCTGTCACAACCATCATCGATCGGGCCAAAAAACTGGGCTGCTACAAGGCTCGGAAGAAAAGGAAATTCCACGATCGAGAAGTGGTCACCGCACCGATCGTTGCTCTGGTACAGCACGACGGCTCTCCTCACCTGTGGTCGCCTTTCGCCGGGCAGAAATGGACCCTGATCACCTCCATTGATGACTATAGCCGAAAAATCCTGTTTGCCGATTTCTTCCCCAAGGAGACCAGCTGGGCGCACATCCAAGCGACCCAGCGATTGATTCAAACCTATGGACTGCCGCTACGCTACTATGTCGACTCCCTCAGAGTCTTTCGTTTCGTCCAAGGAAGGGATAGCTTCTGGCGAAAACACGTCCTCCAAACCGATGACGTCGATACCCAGTGGCGAAAGATGAGGCATCTTTTGGGTGTCGATGTGGTCTTTGCCCTCTCCCCTCAGGCCAAAGGGAAGGTGGAAAGACCCTATCGCTGGCTCCAGGATCGGATCGTTCGGACCTGTGTCTACGAAAAACTCTCCACCATCGAAGAAGTCCGCTCCGTCCTCAAAGACGAAGTCCATCGCTATAACAACCATCAGCTCCACTCCACAACAGGCGAGATCCCCAACATCCGCTTTAAGAAGGCAAGACAAACAGGCAATAGTCTGTTTCGTAAATTCACAATCCCCAAACCCTACAGCTCAGCTCAGGATGTCTTTTGCTTGCGAGAGAAGCGAACGGTCAATGGCTACCGACGCATCTCCCTCTTTAACCACTCCATCGAAGTGCCCAATGCCCCTCTGTTCCACGACGTCCATGTCCATCTCGTTCCCAACATGACCAAAGACCTCATGAACATCCGCATCTGGTACAATGACAAAATGGTCCACTCCGTCTCACTCCCACTCCAAGGTTTCAGAGTCCACTTTTGAACTTTATGAGTGTCCAGTTTTCAACTTTTCCTAACAGGAGATTTCCGGAGGAGTTTCCTCAGTTTTGTGGGCGCTCACGTCCCTGAGGGACGTTTGCGGAAGCGTTGGAGGACCCGTCGAGGGCGAGCAAGAAGGGGAAAACCCTTCCATCCAACAAATCGTTGAACGGTCCTCACCTTGATAATAAATGTGAGCTCTTTGTTGGAGCCACTCGCGCCAGTTTGCCAAGACGCCTTGCTTCGGAGTGGATCGAGGGCGGGATTACAAGAACGAACAGAGAGAGATGAGGCCCCGCTGAGGGGCCCGTCATCTATTTTTTGAACTCATCCCAGGGATAGTCAATCAGTTCCAAGAGAACGCCATTGACATCCTTGGGATGAACAAAGGCGAATTCACAATTCCTGAACGGCCTCGCACCGCCGATGAAGTTGTAGCCCTTGGCCTTCAGTTCATCGATGGATTCTCGGGTGTTGTCGACATTGAGGCCGATGAGCATGATACCTTCGCCCCTTTTCTCGATGAACTTGGCCACGTCACCATCAGGGCTCGTCGATTCCATCAATTCGAATCCGACGTCACCGAGCCAATATCTGGCCACCCTTATTTTCTCGGGCTCGTCCACGTAGGGGTCGTCAGGTTTGGATTTACCGAGAATAGGTTCCCAGATCTTTCGGGCAGCCTCCAGGTCTTTTACTGCAATACAGATGTGATCAATCTTGTTTACCTTCATAGGGCATCTCCTGTCTTTCTTAAGCGCTCACCTTCTGGGAAAAAGAAGCAATTCTCTTGGTTCGTAAATTCCTGTGGATCACTCCCTGAAACCTGCAGTCTATGGTTAAACTCGTTGTTTCTGCCGATAGCTGACCACTGAGCCCTGAATGCTGGTTGTTTTAGCGTCTGCTCATGTACTGCAGGTTGGCCGTGTGATACCCGCCATCTGGGATCTCATTCTTGATAGCCACGTCCGGACAGACAAAGGCGCAGATGCCGCACTCCTCACAGAGATCGAGCAGAATGGTAGCTTTCTTGTTGAAGAGAGTAATAATATCGACGGGACATTGACGAACACACACACCGCATCCGGTGCATTTGTAAACATCAACCCAGGGGAACATAACGACTTCTCCTTCTTCTCTTTCTCGCTCAGTGTTTGATTCTGTGATAAGTCTGGTAAGGTTCGAAATCGACTCTCATTCCCATCCGATAACCGTCATGAATGGCTCCATAGGCCCGCCTGACCTGAACGGCGTCACCAACCATGTAAACGTCCTTTGCATATTTCCCATATTTTACGCTTCTGTTCGGTAGAAGCATGGCGATGACTACGGTATCAGCCGGGATAGTCTCCTCCTTACCGTCAGGTGTTACAATCAGAACCCCCTGATCTGTGATCTCTTTGACCTTTGTCCTGGTAATCTGAGTGACATTTCCATCTTTCAATTTCAGCATATATCTCCAGATGTAGGAGGGGTTGACATCTGCCCCGAATTTTTTCTGCTCACCAACAATAGACACTTGGCAATCTTTGTGCTTATCAATGATATAGAGGGCCGTTGAGATGCCTATTCCGAGCCCCCCCGCGATCACGATCTTCTTTCCGAGTTTCGCATTTCCCTCAAGGACGTCGAGGGCTCCGACGACATGCTTCTTGTCACAGCCGGGGATGGTTTCCATGTCATGTTGGGCTCCAGTAGCAATGACGACAGTGTCCGCCTTTTCTTTTTCGAGGAGGTCCTTATCCACCTCTTTTTTAAGGACAATCTTGGCGCCGTGTTTTTTGCACTGAGCCTCGGCATATTTGACATATCGCATGAGCTCATCATCTCCCCAGGGGCCGTTCGCCGCCGCCGCAAGTTGTCCACCGACGTGATCGGTCTTTTCATAAACGGTCACGTCGTGCCCTTTCCCGGCGGCGACGAGTGCTGCGGTCAGCCCCGATGGTCCAGCACCCACGACAACGACTTTCTTTTTCTCCCCCGACTTTGGAAACCCGTAAAAGCCCCATTCTGGCTCGGCCTCATGGCCAAGGGATGGTCTCACGGTGCAGCAGAGCTCGGTATCGCGAAAGAGCCGGGCCAGGCAGACATTGCAGGCGATACAGGGGATGAGGTCTTGCTGCCGGTCTTCCATAATCTTTCTGGGAAGATAGGGGTCGGCGATCATGGGCCGACACATTTCCCAGTAGTCCAGCTTTCCTTCGGCAATTGCCTTCTCGGGGATATCTGGTAGAAAAAGCCGATAGGCCATGCTTACCGGGATGTCGATCTGCTGTTTCAGCTCCGCTGAGATGAAGAGCCAATTCCCCATGGGAACGTCCCTGGTGATGACAGGAATCAGAGACTCCTGCCAGCCTGCTGTGACGCTTATGTAGTCACAGCCAGCCTCGACGGCGAGTTTTATTGATTCTAAACTCTCCTCTGGCTTATTGCCGTTCCGGTCATCCAGAAGCTCCCGACCACACAACCGGATTCCGATCGCTACATCGTCGCCGATCTCCTTCCGGATACCCTCGACGATATCAGTCATGAACTTGGACCGTCCCTTAATGTCTCCCCCGTACTCGTCCGTCCGTATGTTGGTGTACGAGGAGATGAAATTTGAAATCAGATAACCCACGATGCCGGATATTTCAACAATGTCGTATCCAGCCTCAACGGTTCGTCTCGCGCCATCGACGTGCTCCTGAATGCAGATCTCGATCTCCTCTAAACTCATCTCCTTGGGGGGTCGAAAAATAGGGAGCTTTTGTGGGACGTCGGAAGGTCCATGGGTATAGGGAAGTTCAATACCCCCAACCCGTCCGCAGTGCATCAACTGTAAGCAGGCTATCGAATCGTGTCTATGAATCACATCAGCGATTTTCTTGAGCCCCGGGATGTACTTATCATCCCAGATCCCCATCATCCCCACGTAGCCTTTACCAATCCCCAAGGGATCGGTATAAGCTCCCTGGGTTGTTACGATTCCTGCTCCACCTCGCGCTTGGGCCTCCATGTAGGCCACTTCTTTATCAGACACAAAGCCATCTCTGTAATTGAAATTTGTCTCGGTGGAAGCGTATTTGATTCGGTTCTTCGTCTCTACCTTACCGATCTTTCCAGGGCTAAAAATTAGAGGGTACTTCTTGACACCGGGGAGCTGCATGTCTTTCCTCCTCACTGCGGGTATTCAGAAACACTCAGAAATCGATAAAGGCTTTGTTTTTTAATCGGAAAACTTCTCAGAAAACCAAGATGGGGTTGATCGCCTTCCATCTCACCCAGAATTCTCGGAATCAACCCCAAAGGCGCATATCGCTTTTTGTTCTTTTTTTCACTTTGAATAACATACCCGATGTTTTGAAGTCAAGAAAAATCCTGCCCCCGTGCTTTGAGTCCTGGGAGGGCTTGTTTCCCACGGTTTTTGCCAAGAAGGCGAGGCATCCGCGGAGACTCTGACGAAAAGCCTGTCCGCAGAGCGGCGGGGAGCACCTTATCCAGTTGCAGCGCACAGGGTCATATCTTTTTCCTTGCCTACTCGGTTGACAGGGGCGCTACCTTTTCTTTAGTATAGTGGCGCTCTCGTCATTGCTCCGTATTGGAGGTCGGTTCTTGAAGAGTCTGAAAGATAAAGATCTTTTTGTCGTTTCTGTCATTGGTCAAGACAGAGTCGGGCTTGTCTCTTCAGTTACAGGGCTGTTGTTTCGAGAAGGTCTCAACATCGTCGACATCGAGCAGACGGTCATTCACTCCCAGTTCACCATGGTGATTCTGGTGGAACCGTTCGGGGAGGGGTTTGATGAAGATAGGTTGAGAGGTGGCCTGAGATCGATCGCACAGAGTCAGAAGATGAATATTTCATTCTTTCCTTTCAGGGAATTCAAGGGCCTCCGATTTGCAGAGACCAAAAGAAGTTTTGTATTGACTATTCTAGGAACAGATAAGCCGGGCGTGGTTGCTACGATTTCCAAGGTCCTCAGTGATTTTGAGGCGAACATTGAACGGATCAAGATGATCGCCAGAGGAGAACTCCTGGCCATGGAAATGTTCGTGGACGTTCGGGGGGCAGACTTCGGGAAACTAGGGAACGCCCTGATGGGAGCGGCGGAGAAAATACAGATGGACCTCGTCGTGCAACCTGAATGGGCCTACCAGAAAAGGAAGAAGTTGATCGTATTCGATATGGATTCAACCATCGTCGATGCGGAGATAATTGATGAACTCGCCAAAAAGACCGGAGCCGACGACAAGGTGCGGGAGTTGACGGCGCGGGGGATGGCTGGGGCGATCGACTACGAAAAGTCCCTGAGAAAGCGGGTCAGCCTTCTCAGGGGATTGCCATTGGTGGCTCTTGACACAATGGTCAGCACCCTTAAGTTGACCAAGGGAACAGAGGAATTGATCTCCGCCCTCAAGGAAATGGGGTTCAAAATTGCGTTGATCAGTGGTGGGTTTACCTATTTCACCGATGTGCTGAAGAAGCGTCTGGGCTTCGACTATGCCTATGGAAACGAGTTGGAAATAGAGAATGGGGTACTCACGGGGAACATCAAGGGACCCATTATCGATGGGAGGACAAAGGCCGCTATTGTTGAGGAGATATGCCAACAGGAGGGTATGAGTCAGGATGAAGTCGTTGCCGTGGGAGACGGTTCCAACGATCAGATCATGGTGGCCAATGCGGGTCTAGGTATCGGTTTTAATGCGACGGAGGTACTAAAGAAGGTGGCTGCCGGATCGATTTCAAAGGATCATCTGAAGGGGGTAATCTACTGCATGGGTATTACCTATCCACACAAGGAAATGCCAAACACATAGTAACGATGGTGCTACCCGTTATGACAAAGAACGTGACCATGAATGACCGCCAGGTTGGTGTTTTGACCTGGACGAGTAGGGTCGTGGATAGCCAAATCGATCGAATGTTGGCAGGATGGAGGTTAGGTTCATGGAGAAAACAGCTATTTCAACGGATAAGGCCCCCCAGGCAATAGGCCCGTATTCTCAAGCGGTTAGAGTGGGAGATTTTCTCTTTCTCTCCGGCCAAATCTCGATAGATCCGTCGACTGGAAAGATGGTTGAAGGGGACTTTAAGGAGCAAGCCCTTAGGGTCATGGAGAATGTAAAGGGCCTGCTGGAGTCTCAGGGCCTCGGGATGGATAGCATCGTGAAGACCACCATCTTTCTCAAAGATATGAAAGACTATCCAAAAATGAACGAGATCTATGGAGGCTACTTTCATGATAATCCGCCTGCCCGATCTACTGTCGAGGTAGGCGGCCTTCCTAAGGGGGCAGCTGTCGAGATTGAGGCAATCGCCCTGGCCACTCAGCCTTATTCCTATTGAGTTCTCTTGGAAAACTGCATGAGGACAACCAAACGAGAACCATTGCAGGATCGGGAGAATCTTTTTTAAGAGAAACAGTGTGGAGGGCCCTACAGAAAGCGGCACAGAAAGGCCTTCACAGGGTCGTAAGATCCTGGGCTTTGCCTGTTGACTCGCTAGAGGGGCTGACATACAATAGACTCGCTTTTTGTCCGCTGAGAGGAGCCAACCCATGAAGAAATATCTTTTTTCGCCTGGCCCAACCATGCTGCCGCCAGAAATCCTTTTGAGAATGGCTGAGCCGATTATGCACCACCGCGAACCTGAGTTCTCGAAGATTCTGGCAGAGGTTCGGGAAAACCTGAAGTATCTCTTTCAGACGAAAAAAGAGGTTCTTGTATTCACTGCGTCCGGGACCGGAGCAATGGATGGCGCAGTTTCGAATCTTCTCAGTAAAGGTGAGAAGGCACTTGTTGTGCGGGGTGGTAAATTCGGCGACCGGTGGATGGAGATTTGTGACGCCTACGGCGTTCAGGCAAAGGCAATCGATGTGCCCTGGGGTGAGGCTGTGGACCCCGATCAGGTGGCAAGGGCGTTGAAAGGTGATGGCTCGATAAAAGCTGTTTATACGACGGCGAGCGAGACGTCAACTGGGGTTAAGCATCCGATAAGAGAGCTTGCCAAAATAACACGACAGTACGAAGACACGGTGATCGCAGTCGACGCGATCACTGGGATAGGAGTCTTCGACCTTCCCATGGATGAATGGGGGATTGATGTGTTGTTAACAGGTTCTCAGAAGGCCTTAATGCTTCCTCCGGGGTTGTCTTTCGTGGCACTCAGCGACAAGGCGTGGCGACTGGTCGAGCACTCCGACCTTCCAAAGTATTACTTCGATTTCAAAAAGGAACTAAGAAAGTTACAAGACAATGACACCTCCTTTACTCCTGCCATTACGCTCATTGTCGGGCTGCGGGATTCTCTCAGGATGATCAGGGGGGAAGGGCTGGAAGCACTCTTTTCTCGCCATCAGAAGCTCGCCGACGCCACTCGAGAGGCGGCCAAGGCTCTCGGATTGGAACTCTATGCTGAGAAATCGCCCAGCAATGCCCTGACAGCCGTAAAGGTGCCAGAAGCAATTGGTGCCAAGGAGTTGAAGGGTCTCTTTTATGAAAGATTTGGGATCACGGTCGCAGGTGGCCAGGATCAGGCTAAGGGGAAGATTATTCGTATCGCCCACCTCGGCTATTACGACCGGTTAGATGTGATAATGGTTGTCTCTGCCCTGGAGATGCTCTTAAAAGAAATGGGCCACAGTTTTGAACTGGGTGCAGGGGTAAGGGCTGCCGAGGAAGTTCTCATTTGAAATTGGCCAGCCGCGCGTCATATAGCGATGTGGATATAGACAAAGGGTTTGCTCATGGGTGTCCACAAGGTCCTGGTTAGTGACAAGGTGTCGGAACAGGGGCTGAGAATTCTGAGAGGGGGAAAAGGGGTCTCTGTCGATGTCAAGACAGGTCTCACCTCGGATGAACTCAAATCGGTCATCAAAGACTACGATGCCCTCGTGGTGAGGAGCTCCACAAAAGTCACGGCTGACGTGATCGAGATGGCCGATAGGCTCAAGGTGATCGGCCGGGCTGGAATCGGTGTAGACAACGTTGATGTTCCTGCTGCGACCCGGAAAGGAATCGTGGTGATGAATACGCCCCAGGGGAATGCCGTGGCAGCTGCAGAGCACACGATCTCCATGATGTGCGCCTTGGCTCGCAACATTCCTCAAGCGACGGCTCTTCTCAAAGCTGGAACGTGGGATCGGAGCCGTTTTATGGGTGTGGAATTGAACAGCAAGACGCTCGGACTCATTGGGATTGGCAATATTGGAAGCATTGTGGCACAGAGGGCGCAGGGGCTGATGATGAAGGTCACAGCCTATGACCCGTACGTGACTCAAGAGATGGCGAGGGGTCTGGGGGTCGATTTGGTCTCCCTCGATGAACTTCTGGCCCGGTCCGATTTCATATCGGTTCACACCCCCCTGACGGATGAAACAAGGGACATCATCGATGAAAAGGCTTTCAAGAAAATGAAAGCGGGGGTCATGATTATCAACTGTGCACGGGGAGGTATCATCAAAGAGGAAGCCCTGTACAAGGGGTTGAAATCGGGCAAAGTAGCCGGCGCAGCTCTAGACTGCTTTGAAGTGGAGCCCGCTGTTGAGAATCCCCTTTTTGGGTTTGACCAGGTGATATGCACCCCACACCTCGGGGCCTCCACCGGTGAGGCTCAGGAGAACGTGGCGATCGCCATTGCGGAGCAGTTGGTCAACTATCTGACCAGGGGGGTTTTGCAAAACACGGTTAATGTTCCGAGTGTCGCCCTGGATCTACTTCCACAATTGATGCCTTTTTCTGATTTGGCGGAAAGGCTTGGAGGGTTTGTTGCGCAGCTTTTTCAATCTGCGATTGAAAATGTCGCGATCAAATACGTCGGCGAGGTGACGAAGTTTCCACTGGCTCCACTCAAAGCTGCAGTTCTCAAAGGCCTTCTCCATCCCCATATAGGCGATATTGTGAATTTTGTGAACGCTCCCCTGATGGCAGAGGAGAGAGGCATAAAAGTAACTGAACGGAGTACCTCAAAGGCCGAAGACTACTCGAGCCTGATCACGATCTTTGCGTCTTCAAGAAAAGAGTCTCACTCGGTTATAGGGTCTCTTTTTGGGAAAAGGGAACCCATGCTCGTTGAGTTGGACGACTGTCCTCTCGGCGGCGTTTTGGCCGGGCATCTTCTGCTCGTTCGAAACTATGATCGACCGGGTGTGATCGGCAACATTGGCACCATCCTCGGAAAGAAGAACATCAATATCTCCTCCATCAAGATGGGTCGCGATCGAACAGGCGGGACGGGAATGACCCTGTTGAAGTTAGATGAGCCCCTCCCACAGAAGGTCCTCGACGAAATGGCCAAGTTCCCGCACGTTCTGCTCGTGAAACAGCTGGAACTTCCATAAGCAACGATCGAGTCCCCTTAAGTAAGCTTGGGACAGAAAGGGTAGGGAAAGGATAAGGTGAACAGGGAGAAGCCGAGAAGCGTTGTTGTCGTGGGTGCCCAGTGGGGCGACGAAGGCAAGGGCAAGGTGATCGACCTTTTGACCGAATTCGCCGACGTCATTGTTCGATTTCAGGGAGGAAACAATGCGGGCCATACGCTAGTCGTGGGCGGAGAAAAGTTTGTCTTTCATCTCATTCCATCGGGGATTCTCCATGAGACCAAACGGTGCGTCATAGGAAATGGCGTCGTTATTGACCCGAAAGTCCTCATAGACGAAATCGATGAACTCAGAAAGCGGGGGTACTTCTCGAAGGATTCTCAGCTTCTCATCAGCGAAGAAGCCCATCTGATCATGCCCTATCACAAGAAGATCGATGTGGCCAGAGAAAGCATTCCCGGACCCGATAGGATCGGAACGACGGGCCGAGGGATTGGTCCGGCCTATGAGGATAAGGTTGGCCGGTTTGGGATACGGGTCGTGGACCTTCTCGATGAAGAGGTATTTGAAAGAAAACTGGAGAATAATCTTGTCCAGAAAAACTTCCTCTTGACCAAATTCTTCCACGATAATCCCTGTTCTAAGGATGAGGTCATCGAGGAATACGGGAGGTTTCGAAAGAGAATCGAGCCTTTTGTCGCCAATACATCAGTATTTCTCAGCGATACAATTGATAAGGGCCAGAAGATTATTTTCGAAGGAGCCCAGGGGTGTTTCTTGGATGTGGACCATGGGACCTACCCCTATGTGACTTCATCCAATACGGTGGCCGGTAATGCGTGTGCTGGTGCAGGCATTGGGCCTACATGTATCGACTACGTCCTCGGCGTTTCCAAAGCGTATACGACCCGTGTGGGCGAAGGTCCGTTTCCTACCGAGCTACAGGACGACATGGGAGAGAGAATTCGGAAGCGGGGAGGGGAGTACGGTGCGACGACCGGTCGGCCGAGACGATGTGGGTGGTTTGATGGGGTTCTTGTTAAGTCCGCCATGAGGCTGAACGGCGGTAGCGGGCTTGTCATCACCAAACTCGATGTTCTCGACGAGGTAGAACAGATCAAGATCTGCACCGGTTACAGGCATGATGGGAAAGTCTTGACGGCGGCCCCCGCCAGCGTTGATGTCCTGAGTGAATGTGAACCGATCTATGAGGAGGTCGACGGATGGCTTGAGAGCACCCGGAATGCCAGAAGCTTCTCTGAGCTGCCTGAGAAAGCGCAGGCTTATGTCAAAAAGTTAGAGGATTTCACAAGCACCAAGGTCGTGGCCATTTCGGTGGGCTCTGATAGGAAAGAGACCATCATGATCGAAAACCCTTTTGGATGAACCGCGCACTGCTCGATCCCAGTTGAAGATGATGACCCTGCTCGGTTGTCCTAGGGTTGCCTTTTTCCGTCTCATGGGCTACGATTCCAATTTGACCTGGACCCTGACTTTTGACCCCTGGCAACTGATATGAGGGGCCGTTAACTCAGTTGGTAGAGTATCTGCCTTTTAAGCAGAGAGTCGCTGGTTCGANNGGCTTGGGTCCCCATCGTCTAGTCAGGCCAAGGACACCGGCCTTTCACGCCGGCAACGGGGGTTCAAATCCCCCTGGGGACACTGAATGATTTCTAGGGGTTACTTCCTGAGTAGCCCCTTTCATCTTAAACGCTTTCAAAGTGCCGGGGAGATGTTTCAGTTCAATCCGTGACCCCAGGAGTTTTCCTCTCTCGTGCTATATGTCAAAGACAGAATTTTGCTAATGAAGAAGGATTATTCACAAGAGAATTCGGCAAACTGGATTGAAACTGCGATAAGAGGATTTCTCGATAGGTCCGAGGAAAACACCCTCAAGGACGAGAAAAACAAAAGGGCATGGGCGGATCCGATTGTTGGGTTTTCGAGCGGGGCTGATCCGCTCTACCAGCAGTTTAGAGAGCAAATCGGAGACTTCTTCTGGACACCCTTAGAGATATTCAAGAAGACCTTTTCCCCTGAGAGAGTGACACCTGATGAACTGACGGTCATAAGTTGGATATTACCGCAGACTGATGAGACGAAACGAGTCAGCAGAAAAGAGACCGTTTATCCTTCTGAAAGTTGGGCAAGAGCTCGAATCTACGGTGAAGCGGTCAACGTTCGGCTCCGCCAGCATGTAGCGGAAACGTTGACGGCCTCCGGATACAATGCAATTGCCCCCCAGCTCTCCCCTTTTTGGGAAGAGAGAAGGTCTGAACGCTACAGGGATGCGTCAACCTGGTCTGAAAGACACGCTGCCTATGTTTCGGGGCTGGGGACCTTTGGCCTCTGTGACGGATTGATCACGCCTAAAGGGAAGGCGGTTCGGTGCGGATCGGTCGTCGCTCAAATCGAAATTCCTCCCTCCACAAGGCCTTACTCCGAATCTCGTGCATACTGCCTTTTCCACGCCAAAGGAATCTGCAAAAAGTGCATTCCCAGGTGTCCTGTGAGTGCAATCGATGAGTTAGGCCATGACAAGGCAAAATGCAGAGATCATATCTTCCGCGTGACCACAAAGCACGTGCGTTCCCATTACGGGTTCGATGGGTACGGCTGTGGACTGTGTCAAGTTGCAGTTCCGTGCGAATCCAAAATCCCCACACCTTCTGATATTGAGTGACAGCTGAGACCAGCCCAGTCTCGGTGCTCTTTTGTTATCGACGAAATGGACGGGTGGTATTGGCTGGTCTTCCGTTCAAAGAAGAGAAAAAACTTTAAAAAATAGACTAAACATTTGTTGACATATTCATCCGTTTATGTTAAGAACATAGCATGGGACGATTTGCGTGACCCAAATACGTGGATGGAGGACACGTGCACGATGGTTTGGATAGTCTGTTATCATCGAAAAAACCAACCAAAAGTGGAAATCTCTGTGTGCCAGCGGTGCCGATATTTGAGAGGATGCAAGGAGTTCAAGAATGCCATCGAAAGTCATCACTTCGAATCTAAGACCATGTACAGGGAATGGACGACTCTTTCGAGATCGAGGGACACGAAGGGCAGGCTCCTTCCTTTGTGAAATCAATCGCTTAGACCATCCGTTTGACCGTCTGATAGGGTAAAGCGCTCTTGCCTCTAGGCAGAAAGACTCCAGCCACCCGAATCCTCCATGACTGACCCGTATGCTCAGAATTACCCATGCGGTCTCTCCTGGTCCTCTGTCACACTTGAAGGGGAGCCGCACATTCGATAGATTAGGTAACACAGAAGTCGATGGGAGCACCTGAGGTTATTCTCTCTTGATGGGAGTGGGGGCAAAGGACCTCGGGACTCCAATCAGGCTGTCGCGGCAAAAGAGGTGAATCTATCTGACACCAGGAGTATGGGTATGGGACCTTTAACTGGTTACAAGGTAGTCGAGATCGCGGGAATAGGGCCGGGCCCGATGTGTGCCATGCTGCTCTCAGACATGGGAGCAGAAGTCTTGCGGGTTGATCGTATTACGCCTGGCGGCCTCGGTTTACAGATTCCTCCCAGGTTTGATTTGCTAAACCGGGGACGTCGATCCGTGGCTATCGACTTGAAGAAGAAAGAAGGTTTGAAGGTTGTGCTCCGCCTGGTGGAACAGTCGGATGTCTTGATCGAAGGCTTCCGTCCAGGCGTTGCTGAACGGCTCGGTATAGGTCCGCAAGACTGCTTCGCTCGCAACCCGAAGTTGATTTACGGACGTGTCAGTGGGTGGGGGCAGGAAGGGCCGTTAGCGCATGCCGCTGGTCACGACATAAACTATATCGCCCTGGTTGGAGCACTGCACGCTATTGGCCGAGCAGGAGAACCACCGGTACCACCCCTGAACCTTGTTGGAGATTTCGGCGGCGGCGCATTGTACCTCGCCTTTGGCATCGTTTGCGGTTTGCTGGAAGCCTCGAGGTCGGGCCAAGGACAGATCGTTGACACCGCTATGGTGGACGCCGTTGCGTCATTGATGACTGTCTTCTATGGCCTCCAGGCGATGGGTATCTGGACCGACCGGCGGGGGGAAAACATACTGGACAGTGGTGCCCATTTCTATGATGTATACGAGACCGCAGATGGCAAATATGTCTCTATCGGGGCGATTGAGCCGAAGTTTTACGAGGAGCTGTTGCGCCTTACCGGATTGGCCGGGGAAGATCTGCCCCATCAAATGGACCGAACGAGGTGGCCTGAAATGCGCAGACGCCTTCGAGCTGTGTTCAAGACCAAAACCCGGGATGAATGGTGTGAAATCATGGAAGGCACCGACGTGTGCTTCTCCCCGGTCTTGTCGATGGAAGAAGCACGGAACCATCGACATAACAAGACGCGTCGGACTTTCGTTGAAATCGATGGCATGGTCCAGCCAGGCCCGGCACCGCGTTTTAGCCGGACTCGCCCGGAAATCCAGGGTCCGCCTCCCACCCCGGGTCAACATACGGACAAGGCACTGGCCGACTGGGGCTTCGCTTTAGAGGAAATCGAAAAAATGCATAAGACGGGGGTGGTGGCCTGAAAAAGCAGGATTGGCACCTCGGTTCACCTGATTTCGTGGAGAAGATAGAAACTGTCGGTTCTTTCTGAAAAAGCTAAACTCAGTGTTTACCGTAGTTTAATGTCTTTCCTTTGCGTTGTGCGAGAATGTAGGCTTCCAGTGCCCTCATTCGGGGATCATCGGCTTCGAGTGGTTCGCCTCTGACTGCCTGCTCGATGCACCAGTTTATCATGTCTCGCAGCAAAACCACCCGACCCATCTGCACCTGAAACTTCGGGTAGGTCTCAGGATGGGTGTTGGCCGCGTCTGGATGACACATGTCGCATGAGACAGCAATCGTGCTCCCGAGCAAATCGGCATCATGGAAAATGCGAGAGCCTTCTACCACGAGCTTCTCAAGTTCTCGTGCCCACATAAGGATGTCTTGCTCGGTGAACTTGCCATAGGCATGTCCCTCGCCTTGTTCCCCCTCAAGGAGATCCGAGTTGTCCGCTGGGGGCATGATCGTGTGGCGTTCCTTTTCCTCAATCACCCAATCGCGATTTGGATTTTCCCGCTTCCACTCTGCCATCAACCTGTCGGCAGCAGCTCGACCTTCAGAGCGCGTTTCACCCGCGGCCTTCGTCGTCTCATGGCCACTCCCTTTTGATGTATCTCCGCCGTAGCCCAGCCCCACTAGCCCAATGGCAAGGCCTGCACAGGAAAGGGCGACCAGAGTATTTCTCACATTCCAAAACATGTTTTCCTCCTTATGGTTTTGCTTTTGATCCCTTAGTAGCTTGCCAGATTGGGTTTCGGCGGCATGCCTTCCTTACCCCAACTCGCTGTGTAGGCGCGAGGAATGGTGACAAGGTTTCGGTTCCACAGGTTATAGATCTTGTCCACAAGACCGTCTGAGTAGACCCTCACCTCCCCATCACCGCATCCGTCATTGGGGTTGAAGGGGTCGGACCGGTTCATCTCTATGGTTAGCTCGGGCATCCCCTCGGGTGCGTAGGGCCAGGGCCACGCAGTCGACAGCATTCCGTGGTAATGGATATTGCCGATCCGATTGGTCAGGAGCTGGTGGGTGTGCCCATGAATGACGACGACTTCGTTGAAACGCTTCAGTACCGCCTGCACTTCTTCGGCATCGTCGGTCCAGAAGTTCCAAAACTTGTAGAGCTTGTAAAGTGGGGAGTGAGAGAACACGATAATCGGCGTGTCGTTCGTGTAAGTGGCCAAATCCGCACGCAGCCATTCCCGCTGCTCTTCACCCACCATGAAGGGACTCTGTACGCCATTGTCTAGGCCTGCCACGGTTTTCATCCGTTCCATCGGTGTCATTCCCCGCTTTGTCCAGAAATCCCGTTCAACAACACTATTCAGTGTTACAAAGTGAATCCCCTTGTAGTCCCAGGAGTAAGTCGGTTTACCAAAGAGTTCCTGCCATTTCTCCCCCATGTCTAAGTACCAGTCGTGTTCCCCAACCATCATCTTTACGGGAGCTTTCAGGTTCTTGAGGATCTGAGCACCGAGTACCAGCTCCATTGGCTGACCGAGCTGAGCCAAATCGCCTCCATAAAGGACGAAGTCTGGCTGAGGGTCTAAGTTGTTAACGTCATCCACTGCTCGGAGAAGGGAACGGACAAAACGGTCATTGACGTCCTTCTCATAGAGATGAGAATCAGAGATGTAAGCGAAGCGGAAAGACTCAGCTGTTCCAGCAGAGGCCTCGGCCTGGTTGACTCGTGCAGGCAGAAAATTCGTGGGTGGGAGGAGGCCTCTGGCCAGAAGGGCTGCCACGCCCACTGTAGAAAATTTTAAGAAACCCCGACGATTGAAATCTTTGGGCGAACTGAAAGGCCCCTCCTCCTCCCTATATCTGGTCTCAGCATTTCTCTGCTTCTTTCTCATCGATCTCCCTCCTTCTCACTTCTGGAGGCCTTGAGGGCCCAACACCCGTTTCTCAAAAACCAGGGTTCGTCGAAAAGCCAGCTCCTGATCACGGAAAGGACGTTCTTTTACTGCAAGGGCCTTTTGCTCCTCAAACTGGTTCTTATTCTCTTCGGCAAAACGACGGTCCGTCAAAGTGAAGAGAAAGGCTACAATCTGGTCAATCTCCGATTCCGTGAGGGCGAGCGGCTCCATTCCTCCGTCCAGAAAAGGATTCGCTTCGCCTCCTTTGTTGTAATGGTCCATCACATCCCATAGAGTATTCATGGAACCGTCGTGCATGTAGGGCGGAGTGATACCGACATTCAAAAGCAAAGAGGTGCGAAAAGCGCCTATATCTGAGCGATTTTTGGTGACCATAAAACGCCCCAGCTCGCTCATGTCCGTGCCGAGGGCCAATTGATCGAGAGACTGCTCAGACGGGTCTCGTGCTAACGCCTTGAGCGCCCGACGAGCTAGCACCTCGAAGTCCTGATGGCGGGCAGAAACCCCGATATTATGAAACCGGTTATCCGTGCCCAGAGGGTTTGAAGGGTTGATATGATGACACGTGACGCACCGGGCCTTTCCGTTGAATAGGTCCCACCCCTTTTTTGCGTCTCGGGAAATAGCCGCCGGATCTCCCCTCAGGAAATGCATGAATGGTGAATCCACAAAAATGAGGGTTCGTTCGAAGGCTGCTATGGCTTGGCCGATGTCCTCTATATTCACCTCTCGGCCATAGGCTTTCTTGAATAGATCGCGGTATTCAGGGATCTTCTTGACAGCCTGTTCGACGGCCTCGTGGTCAGGCATCCCCATCTCGATGGGGTTTATAAGGGGCATTCGTGCCTGGTGTTCCAGGCTAGACGATCGACCATCGAGAAACAGTGTCTGAAGCAATGCCACATTGAGAGTCGTTGGTGAGTTCCGGCGACCAAGCTGGCCTCTGATGCCTTCAGAGACCTTCCGCTGATCTGAGAATCCACGGGTCACATCGTGACACGTCGCGCAAGCGACCGTTCCGTCACGCGATAACCGCACGTCAAAGTAGAGTTCTCGTCCTAGTTCCACGCGCTCGGGTGTCATCTTGTTCGTCTTCGGAATGAACGCTTCCCAGACAACCGGGTCTAGTCCCTGGGGTGGCTGGGTCACATCCACATCTCCAATCAGGCCCTCGAGTGCCGATTTTTGGTATTCCATCGTCGCGGCTCCATGGGGTCCGAGAGGTGCACGCCCACGCTCCTTGCCGTCTGCAATGAGAAAGGTGCCCATGAGTCCTGCTGCTAAAAAAACCAAAAGAGCGACCTGTCTAATGCGAAGGCTCGTCCTGTGTTTCATGAACATCATGAGATTTCCTCCTATGAAGGATGGTCTCGATGATCTCTCTCATGGGCCCCGAAAGGGTGTCCCTGATTCGAGGGAGAACTTCGAGGTGGTGAATCTATCTCACTAGGTGGGGTCGGGGTAGGTTCTCATGGCTTGTTTAACAGGATTACCCCGCCACAGACCGACTCGTCAAGATGCGCAGATTTCTCCCTTGTATAGATTATCCGACATAAACCCTGGGTACCCGTTTGCCAACAGCGCAAATGATTTCGTAGTTGATGGTACCGACCTTGGCAGCGATCTCATCGACCGAGATTTCCTCGCCGAATAGGATAACCTCGTCTCCGGGCTTGACATTTCCTGCTCGAGATACATCGATCATGCACATATCCATACAAACGCGACCGATCAATGGGACGCGATGGCCTTTGACTAACACTTCCCCCCGGCCGGACAACAGTCGGCTGTAGCCATCCCCATACCCTACTGGAAGGGTCGCAACCGTCGTTTCTTTTTTGGTGACAAATGTTCTGCCGTAACTGATTGGGGTCCCTGGAGGAACGGTCTTGAGAAAAGATACCCGTGTCGTGAGGGTCATGGCTGGTTTCAGCGCTATGCTGTGGCTGACTTTGTCTGACGGGTAGAGCCCGTAGATCATGATTCCAGGCCGCACAAGATCGTAGTAAGCCTCAGGAAGGTCCAGAACGGCGGCACTATTGGCCATATGTTTCTGAGGTATTGTGATGCCCGAAAGTTCCAATTCGCGAACGACGTGATCAAAAACCTCGATCTGCCTCTTGGAAAAGATCTTATCCGCTTCATCGGCGGAAGGCAAGTGGGTGAATATCCCTTTTATCTTTAGGTTCTTAAATTTCAGGATTCTACGAACGAAGTCAGACACGTCGCCAGGTTGCACTCCAATCCGGCCCATTCCAGTATCAACCTTCACGTGGACATTGACACGGACAGAGGCCTTACGGGCTTCCTGGTGTAATGCTTCGGCGGCTTCGACGGAACAGACGGTTTGGTCTAGGTGTGAATCGATTGTCTTGTGAGCCTCCTTGGGTTCGATTGAACCTAAAACCAGGATGGGGACATCGATCCCCGCTCGTCTGAGGATTGCCCCCTCCTCTGGTAGGGCGACCCCAAGGCTGTCAGCCCCGCTCTCCAAAGCTGTTCGGCTCACTTCCACGGATCCGTGGCCATATCCGTCCGCCTTGACCACAGCCATGAGGTTTCTCTTGCGGCCAATCGCTTTTCGGATTTTGGCTATGTTATGGGAGATGGCTCGAAGATTGACAACTGCTTTGGTTGGCCTGTCGATGTTTGTCGCTGTTTCTGGCCTCGATCTTTCCAAGAGCTGTCCTAACTAAGAGGAGTTATCCTGTTCTTGAATGAAGCGTTCCCCTATGAGGTGGATTTTGTTAAAACTCGAACTTAGGAAGTGGATTCTCATATCCCTTCACTCCCACCGTCTCGCGGTGACCCTATCGCGGTTCGCAGGTGGGGAAAGCCTACCCCTTCCCCGCTCTAAAGGCGGGGCCTTCCCCTTCCTGCTCAGCTTCGATGGGACCCCACCGCTTCCGCTGACGCCGCTCAGGGACAAGAGAATCCCCCACAACTGAAGAAGGTGCTCACATACTTACTGGTTAACCGCCTATTCTTAAAGGAACTCCTTTCCCAACTAACGGTTAATATTCAAAATCCGTGCGGCATTCAGCCCGAGAATCTTGGCTTTGGCATCCTCACCAATTGGTAGGTTTTGGATGGCTGTAACGTTGTCCTGGATGCTCTTGATCCCAGGCCAGTCAGATCCGAAGAGAATCCTGTCCTGATTCTTTTCCAAATCCGGGAAGTACTTAAGGAGATTCTTGGGGGGAAGACCCGTGATGTCCATATAGACATTTTCGTGTAAGACACTCAAGAAGAAAGCACGATCATACCAGAAGCCTCTGCCGCTGTGAGACTGGATGATGATCAAGCGCGGGAAGAATACGGCGACTTCGTCCAGGGCCAGGGGATCTCCGTATTTCAGAAGGGCGTTGGGAAACACGGAGGACCCGGTATGAAACATGATTGGAATTCCGAGTTCCTGAGCCCGGCCGTAAACTGGGAAGAGCCGGTTGTCATTTGGGTAGAAGTGCTGGTATGTCGGGTAGAGTTTGATACCTCTGCATCCAAAATCGGTGACACATCGGTTCAGTTCCTCCACGGCATTGAAAGTCACAAAGGGGTTGATACTGGCGAAGGGGATGAGGCGTTCGCTGCCTTTGCAGAAAGCGCCGACTCTCTCGTTCGAGCAAACACCTGTCACCATGGGATTGTATTCCGCCAAGGCGACGGCAAGGTCGACTCCCTGTTGGTCAAGGAAATGGAGGATCGACTCGGGTGAGGCAAGAATCTTCCGGAGATTGACGATCGTGTCGGGGCCGTGCATGTCGCTAGCCCATTTGGAAAACCATTCGTTGTAATCGTCGAACTTGGTGATGTGAAAATGAAAATCGATGATCAGCACTAGAAATCTCTCATTTGAAAAGGATCTGCTCGGATCACGAGGATCTTTCGGTTCATCACACAAAGAAACCCCTCGTTGGCTAAGACGATCCGGAGGATATCCGTATCCCCGTCAACTGGACTTGTCGATCTCTTGAATGCTCCAAGGACAGCCTCAAGAATGGCACACTCATCTTATCCTAAATTGATAAAGGAATCGACACCAGATTGATAATGCAAAAAGTTTTTGTTGTCTTCAGTCCACCATGCCCATAAACTAAAAGAACCACGACGCCGGGAGATTCTCAGAAAGTTTGCGACTTTCGAATAGGTGTGGTCTTTTCATTTCGTGACAACCTGCATCGGATAGCAGGAACAGTGTATATTGAAGATCAACGATGAGCGTGAGTGCGCGGTGATGCGATTTGGCACGACCAGTCGGGCGGCTGAAAATGGCGTGACAACATTGGAGGTGTGTCATGGGTTCCGGTAAGAAAAGCATAACATCCATGATGGACGAAACGAGGAGGTTCGATCCACCTCAGGGTTTCATCCAGAAGGCTCATATCAACAGCAAGGCTCAATATGAGAAAATGTATGCAAGATCGGTCGAGGATCCTGAGGGGTTTTGGGCTGAGTACGCCCAGGAACTGTCGTGGTTCAAGACCTGGGACAAAGTCCTTGAGGGAGATCTGACCAACACAGATGTGAAATGGTTTGTCGGGGGAAAACTCAATGCATCGGTCAATTGCCTCGACCGACACCTGGATACGCCGGGAAGGGAAAAAGCCGCGATCATTTGGGAGGGGGAACCCGCTGGCGAGAGTAGGACTTACACCTACCGTGAGCTTCACCATGAAGTCTACAAGTTTGCCAATGTCTTGAAAAAAAAGGGGATCCAGAAGGGTGATCGGGTAGCCTTGTACCTCCCGATGATCCCAGAGCTCCCCATTGCCATGCTTGCCTGTGCACGGATCGGCGCAGTTCACAGCGTTGTTTTCGGGGGATTTAGCTCAGAGGCATTGAGAGATCGGATAAGGGATTGTGACGCGAAGCTCTTGATCACCTCAGACGCGAGCTTTCGGGGGGGACGAACCATCGGGTTGAAGAGAAACGCTGATCTTGCTCTTGAGGGATGTCCAACCGTGAAGCACGTGATCGTGGTGAATCGGGCGAAGACAAATCCATCGATGCAGCCGGGTCGGGACAGTTGGTGGGAGGATGAGATGGTTGCAAAGGATATCCACCAGGATTGCGAAGCAGAACCTATGGATGCGGAAGACCCTTTGTTCATTCTCTACACGAGCGGGAGCACGGGAAAACCGAAAGGCATCGTGCACAGCACTGCGGGCTATCTTCTTTATGTAAAGAAAACCTTTGAGTGGGTCTTCGACTACCGGGCCGAAGATATATTCTGGTGTACGGCAGATATTGGGTGGGTGACTGGCCATAGCTACATTGTGTACGGTCCACTCGCTGCTGGCGCGACGAGTTTGATGTTTGAAGGTGTACCCAACTACCCAAAGCCAGACCGTTTCTGGAAGGTCGCTGAAAAACACCGTGTGAGCATCTTCTATACCGCTCCGACAGCCATCCGGGCAATCATGAGGGAAGGGGACGCCTGGGTGACGAAACACGATCTTAGCAACATAAGACTTCTGGGCTCGGTGGGCGAGCCCATTAATCCAGAAGCATGGATGTGGTACCATAAGGTGGTCGGACGCGGGCAGTGTCCTATTGTAGATACCTGGTGGCAGACAGAGACGGGTGGCGTGTTGATTTCACCTCTGCCCGGGGCAGTTTCTTTGAAACCGGGATCAGCAACAGTTCCATTTTTTGGGGTCGCCCCTGCTGTGGTCAGAGAAGACGGATCGGAATGCGATATCAACGAGGGGGGTTACCTCGTCATCCGGAAGCAATGGCCTGGGATGCTGCGCACGATCTTTGGTGATCCCGAGCGGCTCAGAAAGACGTATTTTATCCAATATCCAGGCACGTACTTCACCGGTGACGGAGCCCGAAAGGACGGGGATGGCTATTTCTGGCTCATGGGTCGCGTAGATGACGTGATTAATGTTTCTGGGCATCGAATGGGCACCGCGGAGATAGAGAGTGCCCTTGTCGGTCATGGGGCTGTGGCAGAGGCGGCCGTGGTGGGTTTTCCTCACGACGTCAAGGGCCAGGGGATTTACGCGTTCGTGACACTTAAGCTAGGGATCGAGAGAAGTGACCGCCTGAAGAAAGAACTCGTAGAACATGTGAGAAAAGAGATTGGGCCCATTGCGACGCCAGACAAAATCCATTACGCCGATGGACTTCCCAAAACCAGGAGTGGAAAGATAATGAGACGGATCCTCAAGAAGATTGCCTCTGGTGAGGCCCGTGATTTTGGAGATACCTCTACGCTGGCGGATCCGGCAATCGTGGACGAACTTGTTCGAGGGAAGCAATAGTCGAGGGTTCAGACGATTATGTATTGAAATTCACCTGGCGAGAGAAAGGGTGCTTCCCATTGAACTCGACCCGGGATATCCAAAGAGGATGTATTTCCTGGGGTCGACAGCGACGTTGTTGACCAGGACCTCGTAATGGAGGTGGGGGCCCGTCGATCTTCCTGTGTTTCCTACCTCTCCGACAAGAAGTCCCCGCTTCACCCCTTGACCGATCTTGACATGAGCCTTGTGGAGATGGCCGTAACGAGTCGAGATGCCGTAACCGTGGTTGATGACGATGACCTTCCCATACCCGTACTCTCTTCCCACTTTCACGACCAAGCCATCGGCAGGCGCCACAATCGCTGTCCCAATGGAGTTTGAAATGTCGATGCCCTGATGCATCTGAACCGTTCCAGTAAAGGGAGAGATTCGGTAGCCAAAGCCCGAGGAGATCCACCCTCGGGCAGGCAGTATAGACGGTGTCGACGCAAGCTGTTCCCGTTTGCCCTCTAGCAGGCCTTCAAGGCGCTGGAGGCTAGCCTGCTCCACCTGAATCTCCAATGATAACCTCTCAAGATCCTTCTTCATTTGATCGATAAGTCCGGGCTGATCTTTCTGTAGAAGCATCTCTTCTCGGATGTCTTTGGGCGTCGGGCCACCGATACCTAACGTTGGAGGAGGAAGGGGTTCGAGATCCGCGAGGACCCTCACCTTAGAGTCAAATTCGCGAACCCCTGATATCTGATCTTCCAGGTGGGAGATTCGGTCTACGAAAAGACCGATTTTGGCCTTCTGAAATTGACTCTCTTCTCGTAGCGATGCAAGGCGTCGCCTGGCCTGCCTGGCCTCAGAGTATTGCCAGCTTAGATAGACGAGGACAGCGATGAAGGCGCACAAGCACATCGTCAGGAGACCGAGCCAGATTCCTGAAATCTTCATTCTTCTTACTTTTGAAGACTTTTTTGAGAATACCAGGATGTTGTATTGGCGCTCTTCCTGCACACGAGACCTCTTTCCGTCACGGTCAGAGCCAGTTCTGAGACCTATCCCATATCAGAGCCTTCTTGTCAACCTTCAATCTAATTCCCCAACCTCAGACTGACGGAACAATGCCCAGTCCTAACCGACAGACATGAGTATCGATCTACCGGTTCTTAATCCATCGTGGGTGGGTGATTCCATGTTTCTTGATCTTATAGTGGATGACTCGTTTGCTGACGCCTAGCAGACGTGCCGCGTCTTGCTGGATCCAGTGCGTTTTCTCAAGCGCTTCAAGAATAGTGCTTTTCTCCAGATCGGTCAGTTTGGCGACACTGCTTTGAGTTTTAGTAGCTTTCGTGACGGGGGATATTTCTGCGAATCCGCCATCGAGGAGAAGATCTTCCTCCTCGAGAACATCTCCCTGCGCCATTAAAACGGCTCTTTCGATTACGTTTCTCAACTCCCGGATATTCCCTGGCCACGGGTAGTCTCTTATGACTTTGAGAGCTTGTGGACTGAATCCCTTAATGCTCCGATTGAGTGACCGTCGGAATTTTTCCAGAAAAAAACTCGCCAGGAGTTCAATGTCACCCCCCCGTTCCCGCAAGGGAGGCAGTTCAATATGAATGACATTGAGTCGAAAATAGAGCTCTTCCCTGAAGGTGCCCTTCTCGATGGCATCGATGAGGTTCTTGTTTGTGGCAGCTACGATGCGGAGATCGACCCTCAGTGTTTTGCTGCCTCCCAACCTTTCAAATTCGCGCTCCTGAAGGACCCGGAGGATTTTAGCCTGGATTCTGAAGCTCATATCTCCAATTTCGTCGAGGAAAATCGTTCCCGTGTTCGCCTGTTCAAGCCGCCCGATTCGCTGTTTGACAGCTCCTGTGAATGCTCCCCGCTCGTGGCCAAAAAGTTCGCTCTCAAGCAGTGTCTCTTGAAGGGCAGCACAGTTAACGCTCACAAAAGGCCGAGTTCGTCTCTCGCTGTTATAATGGATCGCTCCTGCGATCAATTCCTTGCCTGTCCCAGTTTCTCCAGTTATGAGGACTGTCGCATTGCTCTGGGTTATTCTTCTGAGGACATTGAAAATCTTGTCCATCTGTGGACATTTGCCAATGATATCGCTGAACTGATGAATCAGGCCCGATTCATGACGAAGAAAATCGACCTCGTTATTCAGGCTTCGGTTGTTTAAAGCTTGTCTAACCTTGATCTCCAGCATGTCCATGCTCAGGGGCTTCTGTAAGAAATCGTCCGCACCTATTTTCATGAGATCAACAGCCTTCGAGACAGAAGCCGCGTCGGAGACTAGAATAACCCGAGTTGGGGGATTCTTTTCTTTGATGGCATAGTAAATCTTGTGGCTCTCCGGTTTGGTTAGGCCGATGTTCTTGATAACGACATCGAATATAGAATCGTGAATACAACTGAGAGCGGTCTGAGTATCTCTGGCTCCGGCGACTTCGTAACCTCTCTGGGCAAAGGTCGTCACCATACGGGTGTATTCGGTTTTGTTCTCCTCTATGACAAGAACTCTCGGCATTTTTCGCTCCCAGCGAGATCTTCTTCGGTCGTCTGCCTCATTAGCAGGCCGAACCGAGCCGTATGCTGTTGATGCAGCGGAGGGCACCTGGCCGGTACAGTATCAGTCCGGAATTGGCCAGTTGACGGACTAATTCGAAGAGGGTGAAAGCAATTTTAGTGCCATTAATCCTGTATTTTTTGGGCATTTTCTTGAGTGCAGGCCGCTGGCAATTACCTATCTCCGGACTGGGGCGACGTGAGCGATAGGTGGCCGTTCTTGGATAAGGGGTGACTGTGAGTCTATTCTCTTGCCTTCAAAATCCAGGGTTGTTGGCGGATCCCTAAGGGATGTAATACCCATTGAACGTTTTCGGTATGGACATTTTTTCAGTTGGGAAGGACCGAATGTCAGATGGGTGAGGTTGGGGGATTACTCGAGTCCCTTCAGACTCTTGAGACGGTTGATTTGGGATTCCAGTTCATCTATTTTCCTTTTGAGCTCAACCATTCTCATTTCGCGGTCAACGGTCAGTTTGTGCCACTTTTCGAGCTCCTCCATCCTCTCTTGGAGCTCCTTCTCGGCACGTTTTCTCTCGGTTATATCCCTGGCGATGGCTTGAACCCCGATGATTTTTCCCTCTTTTTTGACCACATTTGCATTGAAGTCGATGAATACGACTTCTCCTGTTCTCCGAATAATCCTAAACTGGTAATTGCTGGGCACATCTTCTCCTGCTAACCGTCTGCGATGGCGATCTGTTACCATGGGAAGGTCTTCCGGATGAACAAGTTTGGAGAGGTGAAGGCTTTTGGTCTCTTCCTCAGAATAACCGGAGATTTCACAGAATTTTGGATTGACCAAAGAGAATGTTCCGTGAGGGTTGATCACTGTAATCGCATCATTGGCATTCAAGATGAGGTTCTCGTACAGGGTCTGCGTTTCCTCTAAAGCTGCTTCTAGGTGCTTTGTCGCAGTGATGTCTTTGAAGAAAGCGGCAACAACCTTCTCTCCTTGAAAGGTGTCATTGCCGATCCGTGCCCCGAGGATATGCCGAGATCCGTCACGATGTATCGCCTCCACTTCACTGGTATGCCACGTCCCATTGGCTTCTTTTGATTTCCTCTTGAAGGTATCCGGAGCGTGCTCCGGGAAAAGCTTGGATACGTCCATGTCGATCAGGTCTTCGCTTGAATAGCCAAGTAAATCACCGAAGAAACGGTTTCCATACACGATCTTCGTGCCATCGATGGCCAGATACCCCTCAGACATGTCTTCAATAATCTGCACCTCTCGCCACATCGATGCCTTTTCGATCGACTGGACGAGATCTTGAAATCTGAACGGTTTTGTCAGGTAATCACAGGAGCCGGCCTTCATAACATTGACAGCCCGGTGTTCGTCTCCATAGCCTGTAATGGTTATGACCGCTAGGTTCCGGTCTATTTGTCGGATTTTTTTGAGAATCTCTGTACCCTCGGCATCTGGAAGGACGAGATCCAAAAGCACTATTCGTGGCCTCTCAGAGGAAACCTTTTCTAGGGCCAACTCGCCCGTGTTGGCCATCAGGGTCGTGTAACCTTGGTTTTCCAAAAAGGCCGCTGTTACGGTCGTAAAATTTTGGTCGTCATCGATTATGAGGATTTTTGCTTTGTCGGTCTCTTTCTCCATAACCAGCTCAACTCCGAGGGCCCAGAAACATCGAGTCCCTGACTAGTACCCTACGATCTCAGCTTCTTCATGGTCCTTCTCTGCAAGAAAACTGCCATCCCCTCAACTATTTGTAAGAAACAACCACCTCCGAGGGAAAAGAGAGGTTCACCACATATTCTCGTTGGATGTCTCTGAAATTGAACTCTTCAAGAAAGGGTTCAGCGAGTACCCCCCGGCACTTACTGAAAGCCTGGGGATACACACGGAGGATCCACTCGAGCATTCTGTCTCTGGTCTTTTCGGGGGGTGTGGTATTTACCAGAACAAGGCGCCCATCAGGCTTCAATACCCGTCTAAATTCTTTCATGATGCTGCCATAGTCCGTGACAGGCAGGATGTCGAACATGTATTGGTTGATCAAAAGATCGAAAGTGCGATCGGCAAATGGGAGGCATCGGCAATCACCAAGCTGGAGACTGTAATTCCGAATGCCAGTTTTCAAAGCCCTTCTCTTGGCTCTTTTTATCATCCTGTCGGAGATGTCGATGCCATCATTCCAGCCGTCAGGATTCCGCCTAAGAATCTCCTGAAAATTGAGCCCCGTACCGACGGCAACTTCCAAAATCCGTTCACCATTGGTAATTTCTGAGACCTCCAGGGATCGGGCACGGGCTTTCGACTCTATTATGATCCCGAAGATGTCATAGATGGGTGAAATGAGATTGTACTTCTGAACCATTCTTCGGTGAGAGACTGGCGGGCCGGTCGGAAAAGGATGCCCCATGTCCGGTTCTCCTGGAAAAGTTCCTACCCGGGGATTTGATTTTTCGCGTACAGATTCGACAGCGGAGAACGACGAGTCTATATCACGGATTCTCGGTTTAATCAATCCTCCCCAACCCCGTGTGTCCCACAAATCTTAAGATCTCCTAAGCCACAAGCGTCAGACTAGGGGGTAGCCCCTTAAGGCTTCGACCAGCGCAGTAGTTCCAAGGGCCTAGGCCTCAAGGATCGTCAGCCTTGGTGGGAAACCCACAAGGGTGACGGCAATGGCCAGACCACGTGACAGGGCGGTTGTTGACCGAGGAGGTTGTGTATATAATGATTGAGGGAACGCTATTGAACAATGCTGGGGAGTGGGTATGCTTATCGAAGAAATCACGATGTCCGATTTTGAGGAGGGGATGAAGAAGACGCAGACCGTTCTGATTCCTGTTGGATCCGTGGAGGAGCACGGTAATCACCTGCCCCTGGCGACGGATACGCTGGAGATCTATGAGCTCGCCAAAAGAGTGGCTGAGAATGTCAAGGTCTTCGTGGCTCCACCAATATACTACGGTGTTCTTCGCAGCACCCGCGACCATCCTGGATCGGTGGGGATCTCTGGAGAGACTCTCAGGGCTCTGATCCGGGATATTGTCTACTCACTCCATAGGCAAGGGCTTCGTCGGTTCGTCATTATTTCAGGGCATGGGGGTTCATTGCATGTTGCCGCTCTGAGAGAGGCAGGTGAGCTTTTGATGGATGAACTGGAGGGGATTGCTGTCGCCGTTTTCTCCATTTTGGACCTGGTGACTGAGGAGGTCTCACAATGGATAGAAACACAAAACGACTCACACGCGGGTGAGGTAGAGACCTCTGTCATGAAGTTTATCATGCCCCATCTTGTTCAGGGAACCTCCAAGGCCGAGTTTCCCAAATTCCCAGAGCCAATCCTGGTGAAAGACAAAAAGAGATACTGGCCTGGTGGGGTATGGGGGGATCCGAGTAAGGGAAATGAGGAGAAAGGTAGAAGGTTAATTGAATACGGCGTCAAAAAGGTGTGTGATTTGGTACGGTCCATTGAGTCCCATCCGCAATCGTAAAGCGGTTTGTTGGCCATGGACGGCTGCAACCTATTGAAATCTTGTGGACTCTTTCTATGGCGTTCTTGGTTTTTTGACGATAAAGGTTTACAATGACGTCACGACCTAGTGTGCTGTCTCAGTAATAACTTGCATAATTTACCCGATCGCACGGTGTCCTGAAAACCGACATCTTAAATCCGAAATTCGAATATCGAAATGCGAAACAAATCCGAATATCAAATGACCAAAACCAGTCGGCTGAGCCTTCGACCCGAGCCCCTCGGCCTGAGCTCGGGTCGAAGGCTCAGGCCGAGGGGCTCGTCATAAGCCCAAGAATGTTTAGAGAATTGGAGAATTAGAATCTTGACATTTTTTCGGATTTCGAATTGATCCCTGTACGGACATACTACGCTCGTGCTTTGGATTTGAAATTCTGACATCTCAATACATGCGATCAGTTTTGATGTGATTTTCATAAATTACTTTTGGGACGTGCTACTAGGACGGAGGCGACATGAAGGGGTCGACTCTATTGACAGATCTTTACCAGCTTACCATGGTGGCAGGGTATTACCAGGAAGGCAAAGCACAGCAAAGGGCCAATTTTGACTGGTTTTTCAGAACACTGCCCTTTGGCGGCGGGTTTTGCATACTCGCTGGTCTGGATCAGCTGGTCGACTATATTCTCAATCTACGATTTGAGGACGATCAGATCAAGGCCCTTGAGAGTCTGGGGATATTCTCGAAAGAGACCCTCAGAGAATTCGAGAAATTCAAGTTCACAGGAGATGTGCATGCCATTCCTGAAGGAACGGTCGTCTTTCCTCACGAGACTCTTATCCGGGTTACGGCGCCCCTTCCCGAAGCGCAGATGATTGAAACGACTCTCCTCAACACGATGAATTATCAGACCCTGATCGCGACAAAGGCGGCAAGGGTTTGCTTGGCCGCCGAAGGAGACCCAGTTATCGAATTCGGTATGAGACGGGCCCAGGGGCCTAACGGGGCGATCAGTGCCGCCCGGGCGGCATTCATTGGAGGATGCGAATCCACATCCAACGTACAGGCTGGCCTCTTGTATGACATACCCGTTCGAGGAACACATGCGCACAGTTGGATTGAGAGCTTTCCCGATGAGTTGGAGGCGTTTAGGGCCTATGCCAGATCATTTCCAGACTCCTGCATCCTGTTAGTTGATACCTACGACACACTTAAGAGCGGCGTCCCCAATGCCATTCGGGTCGGGAAAGAATTGGAGAAGGCCGGCCACCGGTTTATGGGAATTCGCCTCGATAGCGGAGATTTGGCCTACCTGAGCAAAAAGTCCAGAGAAATGCTCGATGAAGCGGGCCTTAAACGCGCCAAAATTGTCGCCTCTAGCGAACTCGATGAATGGATCATTGAGAGTCTGAAAAAGCAGGATGCCAAGATTGATATTTGGGGCGTTGGGACGAGGCTAGTTACCTGCTGGGATCACCCTGCTCTCGGCGGTGTCTATAAGCTCAGCGCAGTTGAAGAGAATGGGCAGATGACACCAAAAATCAAGGTGTCGGGCGATCCCGAAAAAATTACCAATCCCGGTCGGAACAAAGTCGTGAGGATATTCAACCACAGCACGATGATGCAAGGAGACATCCTCTTTCGCGAGGATGAACATGTCGACGGGTCCCAACCACTAACGGCCTGCCATCCGATGTATCCCCATGTCTCTAAGATCTATAAAGCCCCTTTTGAAGGAGAGGAGTTGCTAGTTCCTATCTTTTTGAATGGCGAGTTGGTCTACGAAAGACCTAGTCTCAAGAAGATTCAAGCCAATACGCTGAGGAATCTGAAGTGTTTGGAACCAGAGTACAAACGTTTGACAAACCCCCACATTTACAAGGTCAGCCTAAGTGAGAAGTTGAATCGGGCCAAAGACCGACTCCTGCTGATGCATACCTGAACCCTGGGTTCGGGAGTGAGACGACAGAGGCGGATCGGCTAATCAAAATCACCGTGAACGGTGACGTGTTGTCCTCTTCTATCAAGAAACTGAGCCCCGACCCCTGACAACTGAACCTAGGATCACTGTATCCATTCTGGAGGTTGGTGGGAGGTGGGGGAGGATCAGCCCATGGGGAACGAGAGGCAGGGCCCCTATCAGCTGCTTGACACCGTTACCGCTCTCTTTGTGACGGTCCTCCTCGTCAGCAATATTGCCTCTGCGGCGAAGATCGTTGACCTGGGAATATCCTTTGGCGGTTTCCCCCTGGCCTTTGATGGAGGGACGTTCCTCTTTCCGCTGAGTTATATATTTGGGGACGTATTGACCGAAGTATATGGATATGGAAAGAGTCGAAAGGTCATATGGACGGGGTTCGGATGTGCTGGGCTCATGAGTCTCACCTTCTGGATCCTGGGCAGGCTTCCCGGTGAGGCCGCCTGGGAGAGCATCGCCGGCCAGGAAGCGTATGAGAAGATTCTCGGCTCCGTTGGAAATGGAGCCATTATCGTGGCAAGCCTTTCAGCCTATTGGGTAGGAGAATTCTCAAACAGCTATGTCCTCGCAAAAATGAAAATCGCGACCAAGGGTCGCTGGCTCTGGACACGGACAATTGGGAGTACCTTGGTAGGGGAGGGCCTGGATACGCTCCTCTTCGTGGGGATTGCCACCGTCCTAGGTGTGTTCCCTCCAGAGGCTATGGTGAGTATTCTCGTGGCAAACTATATCTTCAAGGTTGGCGTGGAGACGGTGATGACTCCAGTGACATATCGCCTGTGCAGCTTTTTGAAAAGATGTGAGAGGGTAGACGTCTACGATTATCACACGTCCTTCAATCCATTCAATCTCGAGCTCCGTAGATAATCCTTAAAACCTCAAATAGTCAATGCGGTCGCTGAAGATGGTTCCATGATCTCTCTTCAAGTTGGAATCTGAGACGCGAAGCGGCTTCGGTATGCTACATAAGGTAGTAGAGAACCTATCCTACATCACAGATCCCATCTCCTTTATCTTTCGGGTCCTAGTTTGATAGAGCAAAGGCGAGTAGCAGCCAGCGCGATTTTACCTCAACCGCATACACTCACGGCTTGACGCCTCGTTCCATCGCCTTGAGACGTCGGATTCTCTCTTCAATGGGAGGATGGGTGCTGAAGAGTTTCATCAAGCCCTTCCCCCGCAGGGGATTGACGATGAACATATGGGCTGTTGAGGGATTCGTTTTCATTGGGATTCTTTTCGCCGACTGGTCCAGTTTCTCCAAGGCATTGGCCAGATATCTCGGATGGTGAGTCAACTGCGCTCCTCCACGGTCTGCCAGATACTCCCTCGAACGGGAAATTGCCATCTGAATGAGCATAGCCGCCACCCCTACAAGAATCGAAACCACGACGATGACCAGGAAGTTACCACCCCGATTGTCGTCGTGACCACCAAACCCGCCAAACAGGGCTCCCCACCGGGCCATCATACTCATGTAACTTATGGCTCCCGCGAGGGTAGCGGCGATTGTTCCAACAAGGATGTCCCTGTGGCGAATGTGGGACAATTCATGTGAGATGACGCCCAAGAGTTCCTCTCGGGATAGAATTCTCAATAAACCCGTTGTTACAGCCACGGCAGCATTTTCAGGATTCCGCCCGGTGGCAAAAGCATTCGGACTGTCGTTTTCGATGATGTAGGTTTTTGGCATTGCCATTCCCGCCCTTTGAGCAAGTTCTGCAACGGCTGAAAAGAATTCGGGGGCTTGATTGGGCGTGATCTCCCGCGCCCTGTACATTTTCAGGACAATCTTGTCACTGAACCAGTAGGAGATGAGATTCATTGTCCCTGCCAGAATGAGAGCGATGATCATTCCATTCCTGCCTCCCAGTAGGTCTCCGACCCACAGAAAAAGGAGGGTCAGGACCCCCATCAGAAAATAGGCACGAATTGTGTTCATAATCTTTCACCCCCTCTTCTCACCCGAGGCAAAACGCACGTCAGAACCTCCCCAAACTCCTTTCGCATCGCATCAAAGCGGTAAGGGATAGAAACCGAAGATTGGGACTCCTGAGCGGCGGCAGCTCTCCAAAAAACGATCGGAGAGGCGGGATGGTTCGATCACAAATAAGATCATGAATCCATGACCCCAGGAACTGCATACCCCACTACCATCAAGATAATCACGGTCCACCCAGAAATCAAGGGACCTCACCAGGGCAGTCCATGGGACACAATTGAGAGAAGGGCTCTCCCCCTGAGGCCTCGATTCAACCTCCCTCGAAGCTGTGATCCTCTACCTTGCGATGCCAGGAGGCAGGATCTGAAAAGTACTCTTCTGTTTCCTTGAGAGACAGATAGTGCTCGTGTTCTATCCGCGAGAGGAGATCGAAGAATTGCTTCTCTTTCTCGGCGGAGACACTGTCGCGGAGTTTGGCGTAATAATTCGCCCCATTAGCTTCAAATTCGATGGCTGTTCGAACGGCCTCCAGGTCGTTATCATCTCCTACTTCCTTCTCGTCAACCTTCTTGACAAAATCGAGTAAGATGTTCCTAACGATGGTGTTCTTGACTCTAAGAGGAACAGTCTCCGGCCATTTTCCCTGTTTTTCCCATTTGTCGTGGAGTTGTTTGAGCCGTTCGAAGTGTTCGAGTTCTTCATCTCCGATTTGCTTGAACATCGCTTTTCCAAGCGGGTTTTTGGTTCTTTCTGCGTTCTTGAGATAGAATGCACGCTCTCTCAACTCATTTTTGAGAGCGACCTCCAAAGCATTCAATCCTTCCTTTTCATCCATGGTCACTCCCTCTATTCTCGGTCGTAGGATCTCTTGGACTGTGAAAGACCAGACTGTACACCCTGACGGGGGCGGCAACGTTCTTGAATCTCTTTTCCCCTAGATCTTTTAGATGTGCGCTGCCATTCAAACGCCTTGCCGTTTCCGGACCGATCAGAATCTCGCCGTTTTCGGCTGCATTCGCGATCCGGGCTGCGAGGTTGGTGACTGAGCCAGTCGCTGTATAGGTCATTCGGGACCCCACCGAGCCTTCGAACCGTGTCATTCCGACGAGGGCAGCCCCGGAATTGATCCCCATGTTGACAGTCACAGGATCGAATCGACCTTCTAATTCTCTGTTTATCTCGAGCGTCCGTTCTCGGATGGCGATGGCAGCCTGGATCGCCTGGTGTGCGTTTTTGGTCGGATCCGGGTCTTGGAAGATGATCATGAGTCCATCACCGGCCGTCTCATTGATGTCTCCGTCAAACTCATAGATAGAATCGAGATAACTCGAAAAATACTTCTCAATGATAAAATTGACCTTGACCTTATCCATGAGCTGGCTCATTCGGGTATAGCCCGCGATATCGAGGAACAACACGGAGACATCCTTCTCCTTTTTTTCAAATTCCGGCGAGTCGGGGTTTTTCTTAACGATCTTCGTTACTGAATCAGGAACAAACTTCTCGATGTGCTCCAGAATCTTATCGGTCGTCATCTTGTCCTGAGATATGGCCCAATGCCGTTTGGCGTTCTTGATGACATTGGTAGCAAGGTCGGACAGATCCTGGAGAAGGGCGATATCTTTCTTGCCAAATCGGGTGCTTCTATCCGTAATGAGGCTTAAAACAGCCAGAACCTTATCATCCTCGTAAATGGGGAACGCGATCTCACGACCAATCTCGGGAAAGTTCCCGGTGCCCGGTTGATTGCCACCCTCTACCCAGGATTTCTTGGATATCGCCTCGCGAATGATTTTTCGGTTTGCCTTACAAAGGCGGCAATTGATTCTGTCTTTAAACACGGCGCAATGGAGGGGTCGCATGTAGTCTTTAGAGCTCTTATCAAACATGACGAGGCAGGCTTCTTTTGCCTTTGGAAAGATTATCCGAGCCTCGTCACGGATCTCCTCCAGAACCTCTCCTATATCGAGAGAAGAGGTGATCTTCTGCGTGACCCGTTTGATATTCTCAAACCTTTCTTTGTATGAGGCCTTCATGGTGTCCTGACCGTCAATCTTCCGATCTTTCATTCTACTTTGGCTCAGCGGGCAATTTCAAGCGGGTTTTGAGGGGCCCACCCCGGTCGATTATGGGGCAGGCGGCTCGGGGGTATTCACAGGTGGCTTGAGGACTCCGCTAACCTTGAGTGCCTTTGCCTCTTTGAACATGGGGCCGTATAGAAGAGTGCTCGTTACAAAAGGGAAAAGATAGTAAACGATACGATAGATAAGAACTGCAACAATTGCGACTTCCAGAGGCACGCCGAGGCTGTAGTAAATGGCGGCCATGGAGCCTTCCATGATTCCGATCGCTCCTGGAATCAAGGAAAAGAGGGAAACAAATAGACCAATCGCAAAGCCGACCAACAGAATGCCAGGGGAGATAGAATGACCGATTGCGACAAATGACCAGTAGAGGGCGAAAAGGCAGCAAAACCAGTCGAGAAATACGTAGATGGTAGGAAGGACCATATCACGTTTCTGAGCCAGAATCAGTGAAATTCCTTGGTGAAATTCCTCCTTGAATTCAAAAAGGGAGGCTTTCTCAAAGACAGTCCTCTTTGTTAGTTTGACCGAAATCCTGTTGATCCACGTGTAAAAGAAGTCGATAAAACGGTCTCGGAAGGCTTTGTTGATTAACGATCCCGTGGCTAATACGGAGAGCGTCAGGGTAAGGGCAAGAACAGCGCCGGAGGTCACATGATGGTATAGTCGAAGTCCCTTGGTAGTTAGGAGATAGGCAAAGCCGAACATGACGAATCCAATAAGCACCCCATTGAGCAACAGGGTGTGGACAAAGGAGGCTAGAAACGTCTCCGTAAACGGGATTCTCTTCTTTCGTAGAAGTAAGATGCGCATGGTTAAGCCCCCGATACCCCCGGTGGAGACGAGGTAATTGAGGGCGGTGGAGACCCATGAGATAGCAAACATCTCCTTGAAGGAGAGCGTCACATCCACTAACTCCAGCAGCTTCTTTAAGGCGAGGCCGATGAAGAGGTAACTCAAGACGGTGGCAACTAGGGCAGAAAACAGAAAGAAAGGCTGTATTTTCTGGGTTACCCGGGCAATTTTATGAATGTCAGAAATAGTGAAAACTAAGCCGAAACCGATAATTAAGGCAACAAGGATCTTGATGATCGGCCTGGACAGAGGCCTTGGGTTTTTGGCGAGCGTTCCCACTGGTCTCATCCTACCTAGCTCTCGTAAGAATGGGACCTCATTCTATTCTTTTCAGCCACATCTGGCAAGCATCTCCAACCTATGCGTGGTGGCGTCCAGGATTTTCTCTCACCTGGGGTGTGAGCGTGATAGTTTGTGGAAAAGTGAGGGCAGGGATTTCCTTCGACGTCTTCTGATCTTCTCTGAATCGCGAGCCTCCAAGAGACGTGATGGATGGGGAGAGCCAGGGAGGAGGGAAACCATGCACCGTCCCTCCTCCTCGGCTCGGCTCATTTGGGAGAGACAGTTACAAAAAGGCTGCTCTCGCCTCGTCTAATCAAGAAGAGAATACTCTCCTGGCTTTTGGC
>JABAOF010001549.1_pt1 | contig 36058 bp, 36 predicted proteins | sample 7062171 | NCBI WGS metagenome assembly JABAOF01 (sample SAMN14538628, study PRJNA623070) | marine sediment metagenome | biome: marine biome [ENVO:00000428]; feature: marine pelagic biome [ENVO:01000023]; material: deep marine sediment [ENVO:00002113] | place: India: Gulf of Khambhat ...
GCATCAACTTTGTATTTTGTAGGAATTTCTACCATTATGGAACCGTAGCTCCTTTGCATATGACTACCAATAGGTATTGCATTGGCAATTTTTTGCGCCTGACTTTCTTCAATGCTAAGTTTTGTTTTTAACTCCGACTCAACATCATCACGAAGCATCTCTTGAGCACATGGACAGGTAGTGATACCAGACACAGTGACACCAATCCATTTACGAAAAGTAATTTTGCTGTTTTCCCCGCGTATTGCTATAGCCTTGGCTTTCATTGTGCAGGACTCATAGGTTCGGATATTAGTTTCGGGGGTCATTCGAGCATATACTACGTCAGCTGCAGCATGTACTTCAGCTTCTGTTGCATAATCATGACGTTTTAATTGTTCTTGAGCGATATCGCCACAGAGATCCTCGAGCCGGTGTAGTTTTTCCGCGTGTTGACTCACGATTTCTACTGTAGCTTCATAACTGCGTGATGGGTGGATCCCCTTTTGATATGCAGGTAGATCCACAAAGACATCAAAAGTAGGAACTACAATAGCTGGTTGTTCTTCAAAAAAGATGAACTGGATTGGAACTCGTATACCGGTAACACCGACACGACGAACTGAAACTGGTACATCGGGTGTGTCCATGTGTACATCTCGATGAGACATGGGTTTTTGACTCCACACTCAGAGGTAAGGGATTTCCCTATATCTTTTACTGAATTAAAGATTTCAATAATAGTGTCTAGAAAAATTACACTTGAAGTTAGGAATAAAAAGGTCTAGCGAGTTCCAAAGTAATTTCAGGCCTTTAACGTGTTTTTTGCACTTTTTTAATAAATGGGCGACAGTTTTGTCACCGCTATGATAATAAGGAAGAATCGCATTTTGAGGGTGGAGTTCCTTTCGGACGATACATCGGGTCAAATGTTGTTCATCCACTCACCTTTCATGCGACGTTGGAGGTAGGTTCTGTGGATTATTCGATGACACGCTTTAGATGGTCTCTTCAAGCACTGGCTGCACCAGCTGAAGTTCAACTTCAACTCTTCCCAGATTATGATTGGAAGGTTGATGAGTTGGCAATCGAATTTGATCAATGGTACCAAGTCATGAAACGGCGTCATTCCTTGTTCACTGCGAAGGCAAGGAAATTATTAGAAGATTTGAATCGGAAGCTTGATGAGATGAGTGGTCCGGAAAATTCTCGATTCTGGTTAGAAGAGACTTTGCGGACAGATGCGGCTTGGGAAGTTATTCGTGATCTTGCCCGACATGCACTAGGTGCAATCGGGTGGCCAATCGAAAACCCAATGCTCTCTCGAAGCTAGTTTTAACTTTTCCTGTTTGTTGCTCTTCAAATGAATATTGGGGTCTCAGTAAGAAAAGACATTAAGGTTAGATATACCGCGGTTGTACACAGAAGTAATTTCGAGGTGGTGTTCGCATCTCAGATTTCTTTACAACTCTATCACAGATTGGGTTCGTCGAAGGCGATGTAGTTGAAGTCATTCTATCAACCTTTTCTGACGATGGAGTGCCGAATGCAGCTCCAATGGGTGTTTGGGTTGACCAAGAACTAGGGTTAAGCATTCGGCCCTATCAAGATACCTTGACCGCGCATAACATTGAGAATAAAGGAGAAGCGGTCCTCAATCTATCCCAGAACCCACAATTGTTTCTAATTCTCGCGTTTAAAGACGAACTCCCACAATCTAAACAGGTTGTCTTCGAATCAGCAAAAACAGTGCAGGCACCACGTATCAAAGGGGCTTCTGGGTTTGTTGAAGTTGTTGCAAATCGCAAAAATGTAACAGAGCTTGAAGCTCCATTTAAAGAATTCGTGTTAAGTGTACAGCACATAGAAGTAGCATCATCTTTTCCCCTAGTTCATTCTCGAGCTCGGAGTGCGGCTATCGAATGTGTGATTCATGCTACCAAAATTCGAGCATTATATCAAACTGATCCTAGCACAGTGAAACGATTAACACACCAAATCGATGAACTTCACGATTTTGTTGAACGAATCGCTCCCAATTCCCCTTCTGCTGAAATAATTCATCGGATAGAATCACTCCTCCCAAAATGGATTAAGTGAATCTCATGACAAAACCTGAATTCACAAAAGTAACGGTTCGAGCGAGCGCTCGTCTTCATTTGGGGTTCATTGATTTACATGGAGGTTTGGGGCGTATTTACGGGTCTTTAGGTGTTTCACTTCAACAACCAGTATGCGTTGTCGAAATTAATTCTCGAAATGCGGGGTTGATGATTTCTGGAGAACAAAAGGACCGTGTAACTTCAATTTCGGAACGGCTTATTGAGTATTTTCAATTTTCGCGGGGACTACAAATTTCTGTGTGGGAATCTATCCCTCCACATGTTGGATTGGGCTCAGGTACTCAACTAGGATTAGCTATTGGAACAGGAATTTCTAAACTTATTGGAATAGAGATCACCTCAAGAGATCTGGCTAGAATCTTAAAGCGGGGGATTGTTTCCGGAGTGGGAACTGCAACTTTTTCTTCAGGTGGATTTGTAGTAGACGGTGGAAAGCTAACAGAGAAATTAAAGGAAGATATTGGTGTGGTTCCACCACTTATCATGCGCCATGATATTCCAAACGATTGGTTTTTTGTGATAGCTATTCCAGGCACCGCTCAAGGTTTGAGTGGTGTTCCTGAGGAAAGAGCATTTCAAGAACTTCCCCCTGGAAAACCTGACTCTGCCCGGAAGGCTAGTCGGTTGCTTGTAATGAAACTTATTCCGGCAATTATCGAAGATGATATTGAACAGTTTGGAGATGCTTTGACGCGCATTCAAATTCTAGTTGGTGATGCGTTTGCAACAGCACAAGGAGGGCGATTTGCTTCCGATGAGGTCACGAAATGTGTAAACGCGATGCTTGCTGCTGGTGCGACAGGGGCGGGTCAAAGCTCTTGGGGGCCTACCTGCTATGGGCTTATTCGCGGAAAAAAAGCTGCCATGAGAGTGAAGAAAGCAGTTATTGAAGTCATGGACTCAAGTAATGAAGGTCCTGTATTCATTTCGAAGGTTAATAATCAAGGCGCTAAAATCATAACGGATTAAGCTTCCTTGTACATGTCACGAATTTCTTTCGCTTGAGGGAGGGTTATCCAATCTAAAACAGTACCACTGCACTCTTTAAGCCGCATTGTCTCGATTAGGGAAGCTGAAGGACCCCCTGCTAATCCTTCAGCAAACAGAGCCGCACCTTGCGCTGCTTCTTTTGATTTTTCTCCCAATCGTTGCACTTGTGACACTGGAATTCCAAATTGCTTCATTCTTTGGGCTAAATCCTCAACAAGAAAGGGAACGCGAGTTAATCTACCGGAGAGAAGTATTTCTTTGGGTTGTTTTACTGAAATGGTGAGGGCTGAAACGGATTTGGTAAGTCCTTCAGCAACAGCATTCCATGCTTCCTGAGCCTGCTTCTCGCCATCTTCAAGAAGCTGTGCGAATGTTTCAGGACTCAGTGTTGGATCATCCAAAGTTGATAAGACTCCTCCTTGGAATAAGGTTCCTTTGGAGAAACCACGAAGGAGATAGGCGAGTTCACCATCCATTCCTCCAAGCGTTAAAAATCCAGGGCCACCAATGGTACCTCCAACTCCATCAACAACCAATCCATTTTGAACGGCGACAGCAGCTGGGTATCCATAGCCCAATTCAACTAAAATAAAAGCTGTATCCTTAATGGGGATTTTTAATCGGTGAGCTTGATCATAGACGCCCAAAATTGCACAACAGAGTTTGTCAGCCGTACCAAGATCAATGCGGTTATGTTTCCGCCATGCAGGAACTGAATGAAGGTGAATTACACCTGGGATAAATATCATGTTAATTTCAGTTTTTTGAACCAATCGCACCATGTCCTTGATTGCTTCAAGAACGGGAATTTTATCATCATCATGACGAACAAGCACCAGTTGAAAAAATTCTTTTTCTGTGACCTTTGAAGCTGGAAGAAGGGGAAGCCCATAACCTGATGGTCCAGCCACTAAATCGATAGTTCCTGCCTTTATGATTACATCGAGTATGCTTTGAGGATTTTCAGCTACTTCGACGCTAGTAATTGATGTCTGTAAAAATACTTCTCCATCTTCTAACCCACAAAAATCAAAAGATCTCGTTCCAGGATCAATACCAATTACACGGACCATGATGAAAACCTCTGGACGAATGTATCTTTTAAACTAATTAAGGAATACTATTCATCTTCACTTGGTAAAGAAACTGGAATGAGATGCCTGTAAATCGTGTTCACAATATCCCAGGCGCCTTCCAAAGCGTTATTCCTTGAAGCGGCTATGTGGTTCACTGTGCAAAGAGGATCACCTCGCTCTGCGTGGCTTCCAGGCATTGGAATATCAACGACGCCGGGAATATTACTCAAATTAGGTATTTCACATGGGGTTTTTGCATAAACGATGATACGAGCGCAAAAAGCCTGAAGAGATGGAATTTTCGCTGGCAAATGTCCTTTCACCGCTTCAATATGTAGTGAAACTATGTTGAAATTACTCACAAGTTCTATGGCTTCAATGGTTGCTTGAATTCGTGGGTTGATTTCCATGAAAAAGGGAGTACCTTCTTCATCCATAACGTAATCAATTCCATTGCTCCCAATTAATTTTAGTTGATTGCAAACGTCTTCCGAGATTTTTGCAAGTCGGTTAACTTTTTCTGAAGCAGCCTTGAGAGGAACGATGTTCCCACAATAGGCTTTAGTTCGACCTTTTCCGAGTTTGGGTAAACCGATTAATTGTTCATTCACTGAGAGTGTTATTGCGGTTCTTCCTGTGCAAAGAAGGGAAACACTGACATCGGTTCCTTGGATAAGTTCTTGAACCAAGACGGGTTCTCTGCTAGAAAAATGATGTCGATTAGCGTACTGATTTACTTCTTCTTCTGTTTGTAGAATCTGGGACTGGAATCCACCACTGCCATATTTCAGTTTGACAAGGATTGGTAATTCTAACTGATTAGTCGCCCATAGAAACTGGTTTGGTTCAAAGGCTTCAAAGCTTTGAGGAATGGCTGCACCAAATCGATTTGCTACCTTTTGAGTAAGAAATCGGTTTCGAGCGTTTATCATTCCTTCTGGAGTGTTTCCAATTAAGTTTCCTAATTTATGCAGTTGTTTCCACTCTTTGGGGTGGTCATCAAATCCTCCACTTGCGATAATATTGTCAACAGGTCCATGTTTTTCGAGTAGTCGTTGAGCTCCCATGACTAAGGTTTTCGCTGTTGGAGTAAGGGGACGATTTGGGCGCTCGTCAGGTTGCTGATTTAAAACTGCAAAATGCTCATCTGCCCATTCATTGAGATCTAAATCTCCCCAGAAATCAACAGCAAGAACACGATTCCCTGCTCTCTTTGCAGAACGGGCGAGTGGACGGACGTTGAAGCCAACCACAAGTACTGATTTCATTTTCTGATTCACGCTATGTATTCTAGTTCTTTTCGCTAGAGTATATCTCTTTAGAAGCTTTTCTGGAATTGATTTTCCTGACTATCACAAGTAAAATGCGATTCAAGATGGACTTGAGGACTTCGCATATCATTGAAGATAGGGTTTTGAAACAGAAAATGTTTAAGAGACCTCATTGTGGGGAAAAAATGGATACATGCATTACAGTCAGCGGGGAATTATGCATGTCAAAAGTAGAGGAGACTACAGACACAGCGACCATTCAAACATTCTGTCATGGTTGTCAACAGGACATCAAAGTAACTGTGCCAAAAGCGATAGTTGAGAACGCCGATTCATATCCTGTTAGCCACGCTCACCTCCATGGTGATCCAGCCCATGTTCTCATTCTCTATGTGGATCGACAATACCTAATTCGGGGTACGGAGCTCAGCGATACGGTAACCGTTGAGCGTCCATCAGAAAATCTACCATTGAACGCGATGGTGCTTTTACGAGTACCTCGGCGATACCGAGAAACAGCAATGGTTATGCTGAAACTTAAACAGGCAAATGCAGCAGATGTTGCAGCGATTACTGGCAAGTCACAAAATGCTGAATCAAAATATCTTGGTCAGCTATTTCGCTTAGGTTATTTTGAACGCACTCGTATCAATAGGTTCTATCAATATAGTATTCCCAAATCCAATTGCTGACAGAGTAAAACGAGGAATTTGATATGGCTCAACCTTCACGAATACGTGAAATACAGGAACGGAATTTAAACAAAGCCATAACAGTTCATAGTTTCAAAGGAGGAACGGGAAAATCAAATCTTTCTGCCAACGTTGCATTAACCTTAGCTAAGCGAGGTTGGAATATTGCACTTCTTGATTTTGACTTTCGTGCTCCAAGTCTTAATGCACTATTTCATTTGAATGGAGTCAAGTATTACATCAATGATTGGCTTGCCCAACGATGCGAATTAAATGAAGTTCTGATTGATATCAGCACACAGTTTCAAACAAGAGGTCGATTCCATGTTGGATTCACCAACCCCAGTGGAACAGCAATTAATGAAATGACTGCTCAAAGTCTTAATGAAGATTGGCAAGCGCGAGTCCTTCAACTTGTTTTAGATGGAAAAGATCTCCTCTTTGAAAGGTTTGGGATCAATTTCCAAATCTTTGACACAAGCCCTGGTTTTGCCCTAAGCTCAATTAACGCAATCCTCGCTGCTGATGAATTAATTCTTGTTATTAAAATGGATCAACTCGACATTGTTGGCACCCAACACCTAATCAAGGGCGTTTATAATCAAACACTTGGAAAGAAACCTCAACTAATAGTCAATAAAGTTCCCTGTAGCATGTTGCAATCTACTGATGATTATCACCAACTGAGTATTGACCTTGGGAAACAACTTGGAATGGAAGTCATCAGTATCATTCCTTGCTTTTGCGAAGTTATGGAGAATATGAGTCAAAATCTCTTCGTTGATCAGCAACCCGATCACCAGTTCTCTCATTCTATAGGTCAGTTGGCATCATATTTTGAAACCACAAATTGATGGTGAGAGGTGTTGAGCTTAGGCGATATTAATATGGAACTTCGTCGCATTACGATTTTAGAACGCAATTCTGAATATCATGATGCTGCAGAACAATGCTTTGCCTTGTATAAAAGAACTCAAACTTCGGATCTTATATTACGCGGTTTTAAAAATATCTGGGCTAGTGCTTGGCATGCTCAAAGCCTTTCTAAAATGAAAGCTACTCTATCAGAATTTCTGTCACGCTTTAAACAAGCACAAGAAAAAAGCATTCTAACACCAGAGCAAACTCTTTACTTGAATGCATTATCATTAGAAGCCAAAGGGTGGCTTGCCGAACCACCCAATCCGGATTGGTTCATTGAAGCAGTACAAGGCTTCATAGAAATAAATGAAATTCATAGAGCTTTAAATCTAATAACAAGTTTATTGGCATTTGTACAATCTGATCAACAGATTCATTGGTCAAAGTACGGAATAGAAATTGCAGAACAGCTGGACACTCCAAATAAAGATGCTTATTATCTCCTCTTAGTTGAACCTCTCCTCTTGTATGCAGAAAGAGCTGAGAAAGAAATATTGTTACACGAAATATTTCATCGAACAAATTCTCTAAGCCAAGTTAAAAATCGTACACCCATTGGTAATATCGCGGTCTTGCAAGGGGTTGATCTTCTTCATCCCTTTCAAACTAAACCTGATGTCGTTCGCCAAATACGTCAGGACAATACACATGAACTCGTTCGGTCACTCGTTGACATTACAGAGAACCGTACTAGAGGCATTATACAGAGTCTTTTAGGTAGCTCATATTATCGCATGGCGGAAGCTGAGCGAGATCCCGAACTTCGCCAAGATCTCTATGAAAAAGCCAAGGATCATTTCCTCCACTCGGTGTCAACTTTGGAGCGCACACCAGCATATGGTGACCTACTTCGAGCCTATACACTTGCAGGAACAGGATTTCTCTCCATTGCTGAATTAGAGCAAGATTTTGATCGGAGAAACAAATTATTCACGCTCGGAGAGGAGTATCTGCGAAAGTCTCGAACAGTTGGTGAGATGACGCAGCTTCATCAGCTTCGAGCACGGGCTTCTATTAATTTGGGTGTGGCTCTAGAACGAGTGACATGGTTTGATATGAATCTGGACAGCCGCCGAGAAAAATTAATGGAAATTTATCACCTGCAGCTCGAAGGTCGAGATTTGGCTGAGAAAACAAAGGGGTTACGAGGTGCTGGATATGCCATAATGAATGCCAGCGAAATGTGCGGGTTTCTTTCCGACTTAGAAACACGAACAGACAAAAAACTTGAATGGGCTAATAAACAACGCGAATTGAGCCAAAAGGGTCTAGAATTACTTAATCAAACCAAAGATATTCGGGGTCAGGTCGTATCCTTGAGCTATGCTGCCTTTGCCTGTGCAAAACTTGCTGATCTAACACCAGCCTTTGAAGGAAAAACACAACTCTATGAAGAAATGCTTCAGTATTGTCAAAATGCAAATATTCTCACCGAACAAGTTCCTGATCCGGTCGCCACTGCCTATGCCTTTCAGCAGGCAGGAGATGCCGCCCAGCACTTGGGCATACTAAAAGGTGATGTTGAGTTAATTCGAAAAGCTGCATCATTTTACGAAAAAGCGTCAGAAACGTGGTCGAAAACAGGGGAACGTCATAAACGAGCAAAGGCTATTACATTACACGCCGACTCGTTATTATTTCAAAGTAGTTTGGATTTCACTCCGAATGAACTGGAACGTGCGGAGTTGCTGGAAAAAAGCGAACAATTGCATCAGGAAGCGGCAAATCATTTTTCTAAACTTTTCTTTTATCACGATGTAGGTGAAAATTATTGGCGAATCGGGCAGATCTATCTCCTCAAACATGATTATGTTGGTGCCCAAGAGTATTTTGACAGGGTTCAGAAAGCCTTCGATAAAGCCTCAGAACTTATCCCAGAGCTTACAGATGTTTATTCGCTCTTCAGCACTTTTGGCACAACATTTGTGGGATTAGTTGATGGATTACACATTATCAGTCGAGATGACTATGCCTATGCTGCGTTATTGTTGAGCGATTTAGCAAAAGGGTTAGAAACTGAAACTGAACGAAGTCTCCGTCAATTACGTCAACTTCTGATTGCGCTTGCAAATATATGCCAATTTGCTGATACGAAAGAAAAAACTCACCGAGAAAAAGCAAGAATAGAACTTGAAAGATTACTTAATCAACTTACATCGGACGCTTACCACCAACAGCTCCCCTATAGCCTTCATAAAACCATTCATAGACTCCAAATTTTCCTAGTTGCTCCTAGACTATTTTTCCCACCTTTGTTACTGGATCTTCCCTTACAAGAAAAAATGCTTGCTATGGCTCAAACACGTCATATCGTAAGTACTGCTCTAAGTATTTACAAAACAACAGCTAGCCATCGAGAAATAAAGCCTGAAGAACCAACTGAAGATTTCATTCGTAGTTATGTTGCTCGCTTGAGTAATCTCCTTTCAGAACGATAGTATATCACATTATAAGGAAAACAAGCTAGTTCGTAAGGGCGAACACTTTTATTATTGCCCAGCCTTGAGCGTAAACGAGGCGTTTCAGTGTCACTCAAGGTTAGGAATCTAATAAGTATTGCAGACCTTAGTACAAAGGAAATACTCTCGATACTGGATCTAGCAGATGAGATGGAATCTATTGCATATGGTAACAAACCTTCAAAATTGCTTTCGCGAAAAATTTTGGCCACTTTATTTTATGAACCATCTACTCGCACCCGACTTAGCTTTGAATCTGCCATGGCACGACTTGGCGGATCTACGATAACTGTCGCAGATGTTGGCGCTTCATCGGTAGCCAAAGGCGAGTCACTCGCTGATACGATTCGAACAGTTGAGAATTATGCTGATATTATTGTTTTAAGGCACCCACAGGAGGGAGCAGCTCAATGGTCAGCTGAGGTCTCAAGCATTCCAATTATTAATGCCGGAGATGGTGCCGGTCGCCATCCTACCCAGACACTTCTAGATCTATCAACTATTCGTAGGAGTCAGGGTCGATTAGAGGATTTGAATATCGCTGTTTTGGGTGACCTCAGGTTCGGACGAACAGTTCACTCTCTATCTTATGCAATTACACGGTTCACGAATCGGCTTTATTGTATTGCTCCTCCGGGGCTGGAACTTCCTGATGAAATTGTTATGGATTTGCGTGAACACGGTAAAGAGGTTATTCAATCTACCGATTTGCAGGGAATATTACCTGAATTAGACGTGTTGTATGTTACTCGTATTCAAAAAGAGCGATTTCCAACACCTACTGATTACGAAAAAGTACGAGGGATTTTTCGTATAGATAATAGTATGCTAGAGAATGTGAAACCCAATCTAGATATCCTGCATCCTTTACCACGAGTTGATGAGATTGCCCCAGAGGTTGATAAGACTCCGCATGCCCGCTACTTCATCCAAATGTTTCATGGTGTTTTAGTTCGAATGGCTATTTTGTCCATGTTATTGGAGGTGAAATAAAAATGAGTCCTTCAAAAACCAAATCTGTGAAATCTAAACCTCATGCAAAACCCAAAGAATTGCTTGTCCAAAAGATTCAAGGTGGGACAGTAATAGATCATATTACAGCTGGGAACGCACTTGCTGTTTTGCAAATACTTAGCATTACTGGACAAGAAGGGGATATTATTAGTATTGCGATGAATGTGAAAAGTAAGCGGATGGGTAAGAAGGATATCATCAAAGTTGAAGGTCGGGAAATTACTGCTGATGAGATAAATCGAATTGTCCTCGTAGCTCCACAAGCAACCATCAATATCATCCGAAAGTATAAGATATTTGCAAAAATGCGAATTGAAGTTCCCGATGAAATCGCCGGCATAGTTCGATGCGTAAATCCAAGTTGTATTACCAATAATGAACGCGGAATAATAGGGAAATTCAAAGTGATGGGCCGCTCACCTGTTACACTCCGTTGCTCATATTGTCAGCGAATCACAAATCATGATTACATTATTGAGCAACTTCAAGGTCAAATCTAGCCTAATCTTTCTTAAAAACCAGTAGGAGGTTCAAACCAATGGTAAAACTAATCGGGCAAGCCTTCATTAAAACACTGGAAGAACGGGTTAGATCTCAAAAAACACGCCTAATACATGCTTTAGATGTTGCTAACACTTTCCCGCCAAATGCTCCACATTCAGCTCGTCAAAATCTAATTGAATATGCATGTCACGTAGCCGCGGCAGTTGCGCCACATGTTGTTGCAATTAAATTAAATTATCCTCTAGTTCTAGCTGCTGGTTTGGAAATAGTACATCATTTGAAATTGATTCTCCCTGAACTTCCCCTAATAGCCGATTTCAAAGTTGCTGATATCGACAATACTAACGCATGGATTGCTAGACATGCATTCGCAGCAGGATTTGATGCAATCATTGTTCACGGTTTTATAGGCGATGACGCAATTAGAAGTGTACTCAAAGAAGCAAAGAAAGCAGGTGACCGAGGAGTCATTCTGGTTGTAGACATGAGTCACCCCGGAGCAGCTCAATTCATCCATCCTCAAACACCCAGATTAGTGAATTTAGCTAAACAATTGAAAGTTACAGGAGTTATTGCTCCCGGAACTCGACCTGCACATGTACGTGAAATTCGCAACTTCATTGGTTTGAAAACCCTTATACTTGCTCCTGGAGTTGGCGTGCAAGGTGGCAAGCCGGGATCAGCGGTTTCCGCTGGTGCCAATTATGAGATAGTTGGGCGTTCTATCTATTCAGCAAAGGATCCTGCAATGAAGGCAAAAGAACTAGCAGAACAAACATTTGTAGTAACCTCTCAAACAGCAGTCTCAACCAGAGATGCATTTGTCAAGATGATTGCTGTTCTTCTAGATGAAGTAGGTGCAATTAAATTCGGCGAATTTACATTAGCCTCAGGTAAGAAGAGTCCCTATTATATTGACTTACGAATCATCCCCTCCTATCCCAAAGAGTTTACAAAGCTAACAGATCTTTTTACAAATTGGATTACTAGACATCCCAAAGTGACCTTTAAAAAGATAGCTGGTGTGCCCACTGCTGGCATCTCCTTNNTTATGTAACCGCTTAGGAATTCCTTTGCTCTACATTCGAAGTAAACCGAAAAAGCACGGTCGTCAACGACGAGTCGAAGGTATCCTTGAAACAGGCGATCATGTGCTAGTTATTGATGATTTAATCACTGATGGAGAGAGCAAGATTGATGCAGTTCAAGCTCTCCGAAATGCTGGAGCTAGGGTAACCGATGTGTTGGTTGTTGTGGATCGGGAACAGGGGGGAGCGGAACGGCTGCAAAAAGAGAAATTAAAGCTTCATGCCTTGGCTTCAATTTCAGAACTCATCAAAGCCTTACAAAAGGAAAAGCGTTTATCAAAACCAGACGCCGAACATATCTTAACCTATATAGCTGAACAATAGGCTTATTTAACGTTCAATGGTTTTTCGGGTTGTTTTATTAGTTGGCCCAAAATGGCAATAACAACGATGCCAAGATATCCTAGTAAAAATGCGAGTGGGTAATGTACCAGCTCGAATGGAGTTAGTCCAACAGCAGGTGCCCAGAGTTCGATGAATATTCTGAAGAGGTTTCCAAATACGATAATGAAGATTGCGAGCGTTCCAATAACTATTCGATTGGATTTTGGTTCTAGATTTCTGTCAGCAAGGATGAGTAGCACTAAGCACGGGACTAAGGCGATTAGCCCAGCGCAAGCGTTGTCGATTTCACCTCCGACAATCCTCATAGTTATTGCTTCATGGATGAAAATGAGCACTTGAACTCCTCCGAAATGCGGATTGAAGTATTGAACAGGGATTACACCAGTGATTCGAAGAAGATTAAACGCCGTTTGCGAATACAGCCACTGGAGTGGCCACATGTCAATTAAGATGACTAGAAGTATTGAAAATATAGTAATGAGGAGGAGTTTCACATCATTGTTGGTTTGGAAGGCTTGTGATGACTGTAGGAGAATTATGATTCCTAGCACAATTAGAAAAAGCGCAAACGAGACAAAAGGATTTAGTGGAATTGAATATGCTATACCTCCGGCAATAATTAGAGAGGTTCCAACCAACACAAGAAGCCAAGAGGGAAACTCTGCGAGAACATTAGATTGATTCATGACTTGTCCTCATAATTTCGTGTTCGCTAATGTCTAACATCTTTATCAGAAGATCCAAGTGTCAGGTGTTTACCAGTACTATCTCGTTTCCATTGTCCAAAATCTGTATTTTGCAAAGTTTTAACATCAAACACAGGACCTTCTTGACAAACGCGCGTTCCCTTTGTGTCGATAATACAATGACCACATAAACCTACACCACATTTCATATATCGTTCTAGACTTACTTGCAATGGTATTGCATAACTAGACAATAAATTAGCTAGACTCGTAAGCATGTTTTCAGGACCACATGCGAAGCAGGCAACATAACGAATTCCGATATCGAGGTGAAACGCTGTCGCATCGATAGCAGTTCCTTGAATTCCTTCAGATCCATCATCTGTTGCAAGAATAACCTTCTGAGCTTGCTGTTCAAATCGATTTCGAAATAGAAGCTCTGATTGTGTTTTGGCACCTAAAGCAACATGAACTTCATATCCTTTTTTCACAGCAACCTCTGTAGCAAAGGATAAGGGAGGTGCTCCACACCCGCCTGCAACATAGAGTAATGGTCCTCTGTCGATTGACGGCGGAAATGAAAACCCATGACCTAGTGGTCCACGTAGACCTAATAAATCTCCTTCCTTCATTGAATGCAAGGCTTCGGTTGCCTCTCCTACCTTGGCAACTGCAAATTCTACAAGACCTGAAGAATTTTCGATTGTTGAGATGCTCATGGGGATTTCATCAATACCAGGAATCCAGACCATTAAGAATTGTCCCGGAATAGCATTACGAGTGATTTCCGGCGCAGATAAGACGATTGTTTTCGTACCCGGGGTTTCTTCTTGTATGGTTTGAATAGGTCCAACTTTAGGTCGAAGTCCGTGAACAAGGTCTATCGGATTTGTTTTCAGTTTTTTAACTGGTGTCATTGGATATCTCCATCAAAGATTGTTTGCCCTCCAAGGACGGTTCGACGCACCTTCCCCCTGACTTTCCATCCTTCAAATGGGGTTATTGTTGCTTTTCCATGAAGGGCATCACCACGTATTTTATAATTAGCTTTCTGGTCAAAGAGGACAAAATCTGCATCTGCACCTACTTCGAATTGTCCCTTTTCAATCCATTGCGAATTACGAATTCCAAACCATAATGCGGGATTTAAAGCCATCATACGGATAAGGTGAGGGAGAGTCATTTCGGCATCATGAACCATCTTGGTAAACATCAGGGGAAGCATTGTTTCAACTCCATTGATGCCGGCAGGGGCTGAAGCAAAATCAGCATCAGTGCCTGTTTTCTCTGCTGATGTGTGCGGTGCATGATCAGATGCGATAATCTTGATTTGATCTGCAAAACATGCATTAAGTAATGCTTCAGTATCCGTTGTTGAACGTAAAGGTGGGTAGCATTTAGCCACAGGTCCCAATTCTGCTAAATCCTTTACTGTTAAGAGAAGATGGTGTGGAGTTACTTCGGTGGAAACCGGCACTCCATTATGCCAGGCGGTGAGAATAAGTCGAAAACCTGCTGCTGTTGATAAATGGCATATGTGAAATCCACAAACGGGAGGATTTGCTAGAAGCTTTTCGATGGCTTGTACTTCGGCTTCCGGTGGTCGACTTGCAAGAAATGCAAATGAAGAACCATCTCTTGGTGTGCCCAAGAGTGTAGGTTCTTCGGCATGAACGGTTATTAGGTGTCCAAGGGGTGCTAATATTGGAATGGACGAAGCTTCATAGTGAGGCATATAGATTTTGAATGATACTATACCTGCTTCGATGAGTTGTTGGGCCATATCAATTACAACTAGTTCATCATATTCTGCTACCTCGTCTTTTGCAGTCTTCGCGCTATGGGGGCCCCCATGGAAGGCAAAATCAACAAGACTGCTCCTTTCGGCGCGATCAATTTTTTCTTGTAGTCGCCTGGGTGTGGTGGTCGGTGGGTTGGTATTTGGCATATCAACAATAGTAGTTACTCCACCAGCTGCGGCGGCTAGCGAACCGGAAGCAAAATCCTCTTTTTCTGGATATCCAGGATCGCGAAAATGAACATGGACATCCACTAGCCCGGGCAGTACTAGGTACCCAGATGCATCAATAACCTCATTTGCTTGTTCAGATTTTGATAGTGCAGGATTTAAAATCGCAGAAATTATCCCGTCATCAATTAGCAGATCTGCTACTTCAACACGATCCGGAAGAACTAAGCGGCCATTAATAACTTTGAGGTCATGAACAGCCATTGCTATGGGTTCACTCCTCCTTCTTGCAAAGGACCAATTAATTCAGTAACATGTTTTATCTCATGGCGAGTGAGATATTCTCCAACTTCTTTGCAAACAAGGTTAAAGATAGACGTTCCGCGAATTAAAACACCAGTTCCAATTTCAACGGCGGTTGCTCCTGCAAGGAGATATTCAATAACATCTTCTCCAGTAAGAATACCTCCAACTCCGATAATTGGAATTTTTAGACCAGCTTGGTTAAGTTCCCACACCGCCCGTACAGCGATAGGTTTAATTGCAGGTCCAGATAAGCCCCCTGTTCCTGCACCCAGTAAAGGCAATCGTGATTCAATATCAATCGCTAAGGCAGGTAAGGTATTCAAAGCAACAAGTGCTGAAGCTCCAGCAGATTCAGCAGATTGAGCTACTGCTATCAAGCGGGGATAATCAGTTGATCCCGGCAACTTGACCCAGACCGGTATCTTATTTTTGGTTTCTTTTATGACTTGGGCAACTATATCCGCAACAGTTTCAGGATCCATACCCATGAGATACAATGAACCTACATGAGGGCATGATACATTTAGCTCAATAGCTGACACACCTGCTTTTACTAGGTGTGTAGCGACTTGAGCAAACTCGTGGGGTGTACTTCCTACCGCGCTACCAATGATAGGCACTCCATGTTTTACTGTAACTTTAATTTCATTAAGATACTCTTTGATTCCAGGGTTGGGTATCCCCATTGCATTCATTAAGCTGTTACCGTGTAATCCAACGATACGTGGACCAGGATGTCCTGAACGTGATTTCAACCCCGCAGTTTTTGCTACTACTGCTGCGGCCCCTTCATTCCATGCTCGAATGAGACCACCTGCTGCAACTCCTAAAATACCGGACGCCAAAATCGTGGGATTGCTAAGTTCTAAAGTTCTGATTTTCACTTTTAGTCGAGGATCCATTGGCACTTCAATTTCTGGCGTCACAGCCTTCAAATCTCCAATACAATAACATGTTCCTTACTGCATTGTAGATTCGTTGCTTATCTAAATTTGTTATTAATAACGAAATTGTAGACCTAGGAAGTGTAGAACTTTCCGTTGAATCTTTTCTTCTTGAACTTTAGTCCTCAATTCAATTGTATTAATAATATCATAGCCACGTCGAACAAAGAATCGAACGGCATCAATATTTCGAGGGACTACAGATAAATAGAGGTTCGTTTCACCCGCTGATTTAATATGATCTTCCGCCGCTCGGAGCAATGCTGTACCAACTCCCCGTATCCGCCAATTCTCGGTTACACCGATTTCTCGGAGAAAGTAAGCGCCCTCATGCAGCTCAATGCGACAGAAACCCACTATGCCTTTACCGTCTGCCCTTTCTGCTACAAGAATTTGTGAAGCTTCTTGAAGCATCTCTTGGGGAATTATTGTAGCCGCTTCCTCGGGTGGCATTGGTCCACGTCCATTTAACCTTCGATGAATGGAAAAAAATTCTGCCACTAGGCTAGTTAAGTTTACGAAATCATGTACATCATATTCACGTATTTTGACAATGGTTTCAGAACTCATGGAATCCCTCAGATATATTCAAAATAAGTTCTCAAATGGATAAGCATTGTGAGAAAAAGAAAAATGTGGGGTATAACGCACCTAGCAGCGTACAACCCCGAGGGGACGGATATGCTACCTAATCAAGTTTCATTGATAGAACCTGCGTAACCATTGTGCAATGGTTGGATGTAGATGTTCACTTGAATGAGTTCAATGATCATAGCGATGAAGACTAGGAGAATCAGCAGGGGTCCGAGCCACCATATCCAAGGCATTACTAGAGGTTTCCAGTATAACAGAGTCCAGATGACTCCGTTCCAACTGGGGATTGGCCAGGACAGTGGTCCATAGAAGAATAGGGTAAGAAGCAAAACTCCCCAGAGTGCATATAGTGTGTCGATGGAGCCCAAGAGGCGAGCAGCTGCTAATGAGCTATCACCAATGAGGATACGAATTGTTGTTAAACCTGCCTGTGTTAGGCCAATGAAGGCGAGCCAATAGAGTATGGTGATTTCTAAGGTTGGATAAGCTGGAATCCAAATGGGGAAAATGATAGCAAACATTAGAGCAATGATGATTCCTATAATGTGACCGGCCAGTTTGCCCATGAGTTTCCCTCGGCCGGTTAGTTCGTTGTATTTATCAACGCGTTTTTGAACCCGTTTTTGGGTGCGAGGAATGCGTTGTTTTTCTTTCTTTTCACGATCCTGCATGATACCACGCAGGATTTCAGTTAACGGAGGGCCAGATGGATGAGATAATAGTAGCATAACCAAATAGGATATGATAATTCCCGCAAAGACCCACACCTGAGCTACCGCACCAAGTAAGATGTAGGGTAAAAGAAGAATGATGGGTACGATGCTTATGTTGAGTAGAACTACTGAGATAAGATATGCTAAGATAGCTAGATCCGCAATAACAATTCCTATTATGGCCCACCAGAAGTATTTACGGTATTGAGGAGTGAGAGCGTCGATAAAGCCTTGAGCTTTTTCAAGGTCGCTTAGTTCTTTTTCCCGTCGAAATTCACGTGCCACGATGTCGGGGCTACCCATTGATACGACGGCATCCCAAGCGGCTGCTGTAGAAAGGCGTCCACTGGGTTGACTAGCTTGTTCCAGAAGATGGGATCGGAGTTCGGGGATCACTTCATTGGCAACATCCGAAGGAAGTCGCACTTTCACTTGATCTAAGTAGTCTGCGATGATTTTTCGAGCAGAGGCCTCATCACCTAGTGAGGATGCTTGTGGGAGTCTCTCATCGCCCGAATATTCGTCTTTTGGATTGTTGGACATTCTAATCACTTTCTGAGATTTCCGCTCCGCAGTTTGCACAGTAGATTGCTCCAGGGTACACTTGGTTGCCGCAGGATGTGCAGAATTGTACTTGTTCTTGGTAGTCGCCGTTTGCTTCACGCCCGACCGCGATACCGCGGAAGAGGGGGTCCAATGAGATCACTAATTCATTCCAAAATTCTAGCATGGCTAGAAGCTGTTTATCTCCAGCAGCTGTGAGCTGGTAGTATTTACGTGGTCGTTCACCGGAGACATCCCAGGTGCTGCGGACCAATTTTTGTTCTTCGAGACGGCGGAGCAACGGGTAAAGTGTGCCATCTTGAACGATGAGCCGATCCGCTGTGCGCTCACGGATACTTTGGGCAATGGCGTATCCGAAGGTAGATTGCGATTCCTTGATGACAGCAAGGACGAGGAGTCGCAAAAGACCCCGGCGTACGTCGCTTTCCCAAGTTTCAGGTAGTTTTTGTTTCGGCATTGTTGTTCTCCGCCTGAGAGCGGTTGTCAAAGGAGGCAAGCTCGTGTTTATTGTCAAGGCTATGTGCCTTGATAGACACATAATCTCGTTACACATAATACCTTGCCACGCTATGTATATCGATTGGTACATCTATATAAAGTTAATGAATGCAACAAACCCTTTACTAGTGGGAAATAAAAAGTTCTGAAAAAGAAGTGCAGGGGTGCTGATTTAGAAGAAACGCTATTTGCTTTCAACACGTGTATAATCCACTTGGGGAAGTTTGCTAATACTATAAGGAAGTTTTGCGTCATTAGGAATGGGGTCTATGTAGCATTTACGAAATTGGGGGTTTTGCATACGGCAAAAATGGCTTCGATGGCAGTAGGCTGGGTGATTGACCATTCTTGACCAAATGTTCTTCAATGGCTCATTACGTATGTTTCCAAAAGATAAAGGTGTAAAGTCGCATGGTGTGACTTCTCCGTAGGCTGAAACATAATATTGAATATTAGCCGCTAAGCATCCAATTCCTGCAAAATTACCTTCAACTGAGTTTTGCCAAGATTGTGATGATAGGGGGGGAATCATTTTCTTTTCAAACAATTTCGATGAATATTGATAGATTTCTTCACGTTGATCAGGAGTTAACATTTCGCTTGTGTCTTTGAGCATATTACCCGTAGGTACACCATCAAATAAGATGTAATTTTGTACGCCTAAATCCTGAGCGAGTTTATACATTTTCTTGTACATTTTATTTTCTGTTGCTGACCTAGTCGCATACGAGGAAATCCCAACTAAAATCCCTTTTTGTTTTAGTTTGTTGATTCCATCTGTTGCTTTAGCAAATATGCCAGGCATTTTCCTTAGAGCGTCATGTTCTTCAGGAAAGGGGCTATCCAAACTCACAAAAACTGAATACATACCTGCTTGAAATAAACGTTCTACGTTCTCATCGTTAAGCAGTAATCCATTGGTGAACATGATTGGCATAGCTTTTTGTTGGTCCACATGCGCAATTAGTTCATAGATATCCTCTCTGACTAGGGGTTCACCGCCAGTAAATGCAATAATTGTGACTCCAAGTTTTTGACTATCATCAATGAGTTGTTTTGCTTCCTCAGTTGAAAGTTCCGAATTTCCTTTTTTAGCATGTCGACCAGCACTGCAATGAACACATTTGCATTGACATCGGTATGTAATTGCAAAAGTCATAGCAACAGGAAACGGATGCGGGCAAAGGTGAGACTTGATAAGTCCTTTCAAAGCACGAAATTGTGGTCGGCTTCCAACTGGTGGAGCAAAGGTATTTGCCACACGTTTACCTTTCCAAGTTCCTAAGTTATCGTATTTCCTATAAAAATTAGCTTGTAAAAACAACATAGGAAGTAAACGAAATTTCTCAAGAAGAGGATTTAGAATCCCCGTCCCAATGATTTCACCATTTGCCTTCTTTTTAAAGCTGATCAGTTTAATATCTCGAAAAGTCAAATATTCAAGTTCACTAGGCACAAGGAAATCCTCCAAATCTAAATCGAGTTATTATACAGCCATATCTCTCCTTTATACGTAACCCATTCAGACGATAGATTGTAGATGTGAAATTCTTGATACCGCTAGGCTTTTGTAGTGGTTAGTTGAAGAGGAAACATGCCTAAGTTCATTTTTGTTACTGGTGGTGTGTTATCAGGAATTGGAAAAGGTCACACCACCGCAAGTATTGCTAAGCTTTTACAGTTCCGAGGATACGATGTTGACTTAATTAAAATTGATCCGTATCTGAATGTGGATCCAGGCACTTTGAATCCCATTGAACATGGTGAACCTTTCATTACTGACCAAATCTTCGAATTTAATCCTGCTCCTAGTTTTCAATATACATCGGCAGAAGTAGATCAGGATTTTGGCACCTATGAACGTTTCATTGGTAGAGCTATCCACCCTCGGAATAACATCACCTCGGGGCAAGTATATCTCAGTGTGATTTTGCAAGAACGCCTTGGGACATTCTTAGGCAAAACTGTCCAAATTATACCCCACATAACCGAGGAAATTAAACGTCGATTTCGGGATGTCGCAACAGCGGGAAGTCAAAAGGATGATTCATTGGATGCGATTATGGTTGAGGTTGGAGGAACTGTTGGTGATATTGAAGCAGCACCATTTCTGGAGGCTATCCGACAGTTTCGGTTAGAGGAGGATCGTTGTGATACATTAATTGTGCATGTAACATTGGTACCTCTTTTACCGACTGTGGGGGAATTAAAAACCAAACCCACCCAACACTCAGTTAAACAATTATTATCCTTGGGGCTTCAACCAGATATCATTATTGCTCGAAGCCAATCTCCGTTAACCGAAGAAGCTCGTCGTAAAATTGCATTATATAGTAATGTGGAAAGAGAAGCAGTTATTTCAAATCCTGATTTGAATGAAATCTATGAATTGCCCTTGAAGTTTTATGAACAAGGATTGGATGCCATTATTCTTCAGCGAATGGAAATGACGGCTCGTCCACCAACAGGAATGCAAACCTGGCAAGACTTGGTTACCAAATTTACTCAAACAACCACCGCTCTTCGAGTTGCCATGCCAGGAAAATACGTTAGGATGGCCGACACTTATGTTAGTATTAATGAAGCGCTTCGCCATGCTGGCGCACATTTTGGCGCGTCAGTATCTATTGAAATGGTCGATTCCGAAAAACTGGAAAAGGCCAACAACGCGAGAGAGCAGCTTCTCGAATTTGATGGAGTGTTGCTAACACCAGGGTTTGGTACTAGAGGGACTGAGGGAATGATACACTCCGCGTGGATTGCCTATGAGGAAGATATACCCTTTCTTGGAATTTGTCTTGGAGCGCAGCTCCTATTTGTAGCTATTTGCCGATATGCGCTGGGAATGAAGAATGCTAATAGTACAGAATTGAATCCTAAAACTCCATTCCCGGTAGTTGATTTGCTCCCAGAACAGCGTAAAATTGAAGAAAAAGGCGGTACAATGCGACTAGGCGGTCATCCGATTAAAATTATTCCCAAAACAAAGCTTCATTCGATTTACAAGAAAGCCAGAATTCGAGAAAGATTCCGTCATCGTTACCATTTGATGTGGGATCCTGTAAATAAAGCTGAGGAGATTGGTTTGGTGGTGTCAGCTACCGATACAACGGGGAAAATAATCAATGCAATAGAACTCGAGGATAAATATTGGATGATGGGAACGCAGTTTCATCCCGAGTACACTTCACGACCAGATGCTCCTAATCCAATGTACTTGGCTTTTGTCAATGCTATGTTGAAATGGAAACAAAAGAAAGGACAAATACAATAGGGAGAATAAATCTTAGAGGACGCCATGAATATGCCGAAATCAACCAATTCTACGAATGAAAATCTCATAGTTTCGAAAACTCAACCTGGACTGGAACGAAAACGCCCGACAGTAGATGAATATTTTATTAGTTTTGCCAAATTAGCCTCTACACGCTCTACCTGTGTTCGGCGACAAGTAGGAGCAGTTTTTGTCCGCGATAAACATATCTTAGCCACCGGTTACAATGGGTCTCCAGCAAACATGCCCCATTGTACAACGGAAACCTGTTTGCGCTTGAAAACAGGAATCAAGCCTGGAGAGCGTCACGAACTGTGTCGTGGCGTCCATGCTGAACAGAACGCGATCATCCAATGTGCCCTACATGGAGTGAGTAGTCGCGGAGCTACTCTTTATGTAACGCATTCGCCTTGTACAATATGTGCCAAGATGCTCATTAATGCAGGCGTCATACGTGTTGTGGTAACAAGAAAATATCCCGATGAAGACGGAATTCAAATGCTTAAAGACTCAGGAGTCAAGGTCAACTTTTTAGAAAAATAGACAACACAATTATCACTGGGCCTGAAACCGGCTCGCAGCTGCTGCAAGGAATTCACCTAGGGGCTTAAGATCAGTTTTCTGATCAGCCATCACAAGGAAAATTAATTGTTCCTCCCCACCAACCATAATAATAAATTGGCGTTCTCCACCGAGTAAAATCTGATTCATCGGTCCTGACCCAGTTTGACCAATGACAACATGAGCTGAATGGGCAAGGGCAGCAGCGTTGCCTGCAAGTAAATGTGGGTTAATGTTTGCGGGCATACGGTGCTCAATTATCAAGCCTTCTTGACTAATGATTGCCCAACCCTTTATTCCACGACGCTGTTCGAGTTCCGCAATTATTTCACGGAGTATTTCCTCGTGATTTGCATCATGGACTGTACTTCTCGCCATCTCAGCTTACATCTCGAACCTCAGATAGACTACCTACGCACCAAATCACGCCTTAAAAGTATCGGGAAACGCCACCAACGCGCAGATTTCGTTGCGGAAAGCCCACAAACGCAGGGGTAAACATAAAGCCATTACTCGATAACGGTACTTACATCGGAATCAGCTTGGATGTGAAATGTAATATGGAAAAAATGGAAGGTTTTGACCTTTGGACATGGGAAAATTGTAAAGATACTCTGCTTTCACTCCCGGGTCGTTTGGGTTTTCCCCAAGCCAATACTCTCAGTTTCTTAGACTTAAAAGTAAACCTTATTGACGGAAGTATTACTGATTTGACATTAAACAAACCGTTTGACCCGAAATTTGAATACATTTTCTATCTTCTCTGCCAATATGCCAAAGCTGAAGAAGTTCCTCTAACCAAAGAGCTCATTAGCTACAAACAGATACCTGGAGGACGCGTCTACGTATCCGTTTTTGAAGGTCGTGCTGTTAAACCCATTGAGAAGTATCTTGGTAGTAGCCTAGAGGTGTTTGAAACTGTAGCCAAGCAACTTAAAGGAACTCCAGCGGCGGTTGGAGATATTGCCTACACGATCCGAGCCTTCCCGCTTGTACCATATACATACACGATCTGGCAAGGAGATGATGAATTTCCCGCTCGTGCCAAGGTGTTTTTTGATGGTTCCGCTGCATCCTACCTTAATGCTGAGGCACATGCTCATCTGGCCTCTTTAACTACTTATCGTTTATTAGCTATTGCAAAAACCTTCATGCAATAGGTGTCTTCGGTTTTATCAGCTGGTTTAGTTTTTTTGGATAATTTCATTTAAAAGAGTATATGCGCTTTATTATGTTAATTATTATTCGAGCAAAGCTTTGTTGTATTTTCCGTATTTCTCCAAGCCAAATATGTTATGTAGTATTGAATATATTTCTGAGGGATTTTTTATGAGTTTGCCCCTGATTAGCTCATAAACCAGCACTATCCCTGGTTTGCCTGACCATGGCTTCGGTTAGTGAAAATTATAGAAACACGAAAGGACAAGAATAAGTGAGATGTTCATTTTCTAACAGTCTTCATGGAAACCCTTGTTGACGGTCGAATAACCCGAAAGAAAGTAATTTCATTAGCTCTTTCCACCGATGAATCAGCTGCTCCAACCATTTCATGGCAAGCCTACCTAGAACAAGATCTCTAAGTAAACTATTTTGAACCACTCCATATCTGATAATTGGCTTTATGGCTAACTTTGGTTCACTAAAAATGTGGTAGTATTTCTTTGCTAGCTAGTTCCATGGAAATTCGTTTCTTAGGTCCTATTGGGGACCCAAAAACAAATTGTGTGATTCCTACTTTTTGTAAAGCCTTTATCTTTTCTGTACACTCCTCTGGTGTCCCACGAATGCAAAACGCATCAAGCATTTCATCGGTGACTGCACCAAAAGCCGTGGAGAAATCACCTTTTCCAAGACTCTGAGCTATTGGTTCGACACTGTCAGGAGAGATGCCATGGCGCTCTAAGATAACGGGTGGAGAACCTGCCACAATGAATGCGACAACAGGAATAGCAGCCTTCGTGGCTTTATCCATTTTGCGAGCAACTGATACACTAGCATAGGCGGAGACATCAACATCAGATAATTTTCTTTTTGCTTCGGATATACCCTTTTTGATTTGCGTCATTGCGAACTTAAAATCAATTGGGTGTGATGCGTTCACTAAGACTCCTTGACCCACAGATCCTGCAAGTTGTAGCATCTTCGGTCCTTGGGCGCCAATATAGATTGGAATTTCACCCGTCTTTTCGAAGGCGACGCTTGCCTTCTCGACACTAAAAACTTTACCATCAAAATCCTTGATTTCTCCTGTGTCAAAGATAGTTCGAGAAATGTGTGTGCTTTCTCTTATTGCTGCTAGTGGTTTATGGCGTTCTATACCTAATAGATTAAGGGTAATTTTGTCTCCAGCTCCAATGCCTAAGATTGCCCGACCTCCTGAAAGATTGTCTAGGGACATCAAAGTTGATGCGGTTTGTACAGGGTTAATGAGATATGGATTGGTAACACCAGGTCCAATCATTATTGAATCTGTATAATTGGCAAGCAGACTCAGGATAACATAAACAGAACGATTATTGAAATGGTCAGTGATCCAGCAAAAATCAAATCCGTACTTCTCTGCTAGAATGCCTAGTGCCGTTGTTTGCCAATAGGCTTCTTGTGGAACAAATTCTACTGCAAATCGAAGCTGTGATGCCATGAAATATCCTCCACAGAATGGAATTGCTTAACATTGCAAGTTTCTCGATAAAAAAGGGGAGGTTACATTCTTCGTTCTGAAAAATTAGTCACAAAAGCTACATTTTTATAAATCTTAGCGTGGAGTCATGCTTCCGGAGGTATTACTCTGTCAATCGCTATAGACGCGGGTGTCAGTTTAGCAATATTCATCATCGCATTTCTCTTTGGTTTGCTACTCTTCATTGAATATTTGCGCAAAATAGAACAAGATCGAACAGTAATGATGTACGCACTTTTAATGCTATGGTTTTTCGCTTTGGCATACCTTACCGTTGGTGTACGTCCCCTTCTTATGATTCCTAATGCTTCGAATATTATGCTTCAAGGTTGGGCTGTACAATGGGGAATCTATCTTGGAATTGGAGCCTTTTTTGAGGTCTTCTGGGTACTCCGCATATATAACAAGGAATACTTTTCTGGTCGATCAAAATATGGCGCCTTAATCCCAATAATTGGATTGGTCGGATTTGCTGTTCTTCTTTGGGGTGCTGCTCAGACTCACGCTAATGTGGTAATTCATGGATTTGTCACATGGATTGCCCCAAATCTTACAACCTATTATGGACTAGGATTCACAATCCTGGCCGTTTTTTATGCTATTTGCTACATGGCTCTTGTTCCACTAATTGCGTATTGGTTGTACATGCGCACTCGACGCGGGTTGGGGCGAAAGGTCTTCATCAAGGATATGACATTGTGGTTTGGTCTTTTACTCATCTTTGTGGGAGTCATCGCTGATTTTGCTCTCCTCTTCATTAGTCCTGTTACCTTCGAAGTCATAGTCGTACGGGTAATTATCCTGATTGGACTTATCCTTGTTTGGTTCGGATATCGGCTAGCCAACTTCATCCTTCGTTGATACAATCTAAAATGAGATTTGAGAATCTGTATGTATTATGATCCTTGCCCAGATGTTATTCTAATTCATAGATGACATACTAAAGAAAGAAATACTATGTGGTGATTGTAAGTTTTTCAGGGTTTGGTGTTGTATTTGGTTCAATATAAGCTGGATTAGTCAATGTTTTATAGGATTGAAGATGAAACTTTTCGATTTGAGGAATATTGATGATTCAGTATATCTTTGAAAACGTATTCTCCTTTGGCATTGGTGCCATTTTCCTGATTTCAACTTTAATTATCGCTCTTTTGTTTTTGTTTAGAAGCACGAAACGAAGTGGAATTGAACGATATTTGACGCTGGCATTCGGATTCTCGCTTCTGTTCTTCTCAGCAGCTCATGGAGTTTGGATTTATCGAGTCGCATTCTTCCCAACACATCCTGGTTTATCTGTAATCTTTCCATATTGGCAAGGTTTCTGGATTCTTTTTATGATTGGAGTAACCTTCATCGGAGTTTGGTCTTTACTTTTGAGTTACGCAAAGTGGTTTGAAACGCGAAAATGGATAACAATTCTCTTATTCGTTCCATGGATTATTGTTACATTGGATGTCCTTCTTATTGCTAATCCTTCCTTGAACGAATGGGTTTGTACTGCACTTATCTCTGACTTGCGTCCTGATTTCCTTGTCATCCTTGTTGTTGGGCTTTCTCTGACCTTTTTCGTTGGTCTTGCAGTTGATTATTACTATCAACAATCTAAGAGTCAAGAAGAAAAGTTTGTACCATTCTTGACATTATTAGGTTTATTTCTCATTCTCTTCGGTGGAATCCTGGAAACGCGAGTTATTCCCGTTTGTCAGGTTATTACCTTGGGTCGCATTTTGATGCTTATCGGGTTGTGGGTAACAGCATATGGTATATTAACCCTCCCACTAATAGAAGCAGCTGAAGTATCATAAAAATGAAATAGAAGCTTCGGTGGTTCCGTGAATTGAGTGAAGCTAATTCAGTGAAACAAAGATTGTGGACGCCTACGATCCTCGTTCTCACTATTCTTATGTTGATACTCTTCTTCTTAACTTTCTATTTCGGCTATGTTCTCAATCTCCTTTGGTGCGTTGGACTTGGTCTTATTTATGGTGTGACTTTAGGTTTCAGTTACTACTATGAAATACGGAGAAGACCGTCTATAAGTCTCTTGTATATTACGCAGGCTGCAGTAATCTTCATTATTATCATGGCGTTTGTACGCTTTCAGAGCATCTTTGGCCCTCATTCATTCGGATACGATTATTTCATTCTGGCATCTAGCATGCTCTTCGCAGGTGGAGTTTTTGGTATTCCTGCATATCGCTATGCTAGAATTAAACCCAAACCTACAATTGAATCGGCGACCGAAACAAGGGTCCAGTATTAGGGAGAGCCATTTGAGAATTCGGTTAAGGATACCTGCTGAGTCGGTTTTCTTTTAATTCGCTCGTCCGTTACCCTGTTCACTCGATCACGAACATGTTTAGGCATACGATGAGGTATACCCAAAAGTTCCATCATTTCAACACAATTTCGAGCCGCAAATCCATGCCAATGGTTGTTAAAGAAGCCATAAACGTTTTTTGGTGTCTTTTTAATGATGTCTTGAATTTTTGGGACCCAAGCTTCAAGCTCTTCTTGGCTATACAGATAATAATACCACAATTTCTTTCCATGTCCATGCCATCGGATATATGCAAAAGGTGCTGTAATTTCGACTCGCGGAGGTAGCAGTGGCTCATCAACAATGCAATAGGCAACTATATTTCGCCGTAAAAGTGCAAAAGTATCTTCTTGCATCCATGAGAGATGACGAAATTCGACAGCAAATTCCCAATCACTAGGAAGAGTCTTTAAAAATGCATCCAACACATCGACCTTCTCGTATTCAAATGAAGGAGGCAGCTGAATGAGCAAGGGTCCCATTCGCTTTGAATCACGCAACGGAGTCATAAGTTGAAGATATTCTTGCATCCGTTGATCGGCATTCTGAGAGATATCTAGTTGTAATTTATGGGTTATTTCTTGGGGCACTTTGGCTGTGAAAACGAAATCTTCTGGAGCTCGAGACCAAATATCGACCACTTTTCGGCTTGGAAAAGTATAGAACGTGGAGTTGATTTCTGCTGTGTTGAAGATTTTACTAAAATAGGTAAATTGGTGTTTCTTGGATGGATAAAAGCTCCCCACCCAATCTTCGTATTTCCATCCTGCTGTGCCTAGTCTGATCAAATGAATTCCCATAACATCATAATCATGAATGTATAAATAGCTATTTTCTGAAAAGTAAAAAAAATTCCCACCAGCGGGTCCTCCTTTAAAGGGATCCGCCAATTTGTGGAAATCCCTCGAAGGCACTCAACAAGACTCAAGGTTATTGCGTCAGTGTCAAGGTGGATAAAGCCTTGACAACTTTTTCTGCAGCCGTTTTGCCACCGAGAACGTCACCGATGACTTCAAGGGTTTTCACAGGTTCTGCACGGAGTGCACAAGTGAAAAGGGTTTCCAGACCCGTCTCAGTGGCAATTAGGTCCCGCATCATTAGGTGTAGTACCATCTTTGCCTCCCGAGCCGGAACGTTCTTCGCGGCTTTTGTGTTAAGCAGCAGATCAAGGAGTGCCGTGGAAACAGCTTCTCGTTGGTCTTGGGGAATTAATCCCACGACCTTTCGTAATCCTTCGCTCATATTGATCACAACCAAGGGCTAAATCACATATTTGCGATACATCCCTTAGCTTCAAGCTCCGTACATAATGGGAGTATGTACAGGTTCAAAAATTGTATCCTCCCTCAAAAAAGCTCTGATAATAGAAAATATACAAAATGATATTGAGCTTATTTATGAAATAGTGACAATTAATTGATTGATTGGCTTAGGTGAATTCCATGGCTGCCCAATATCAAGACCGAACAGAGGCAGGGAAGTTGTTAGGCCAACAACTTCAAGGGACAAGTTTTGAAGAACCTCCTTTAATTTTGGCCATTCCAAATGGCGGGCTGGCTGTGGGGCTTCCAATGGCTAAGATATTGAATGCAGATCTAGATTTGCTTATTGTTCGTAAGCTCCAAATTCCTTACAATCCTGAAGCGGGATTTGGGGCTTTAACATCATTGGGAACAGTTCTCATCAATCAGCCTCTCGTTGATAGAATTGGATTAACCGATTCTGAGATTCACCAAGTTATTCAACGCACAAAGGTCCAAATTGAAACTCGAAAGTCAGCCTACAAAGGGTTAGTGGGACATTACTCTCCAGAAAAACGCGTGGTTGTATTGGTAGATGATGGTCTTGCCTCAGGGTACACAATGCTTGCTGCCATTCAATCTGTTCGGCAGAAGGAACCAAAAAAAATTTTTGTAGCGGTCCCAACTGCATCAGCTAGTGCAGTTTCTAAAGTGCAACCTCAAGTAGATGATTTTTTCTGTCCTCATATCGGCGCCGGATTTGTATTTGCGGTTGCAAATGCCTATCAAAATTGGTATGATGTGCCTCAAGAGGAAGTCATTGAACAACTTCGTGAATTTCGAAAAGGAGATTAATTTGTATATTAAATTACTTGGCAAATTGGGCTAGGATCTTCTCGCCGAGATTTTCGGAATAATCATCGAGTGGAACTAGCTTAATATCTCTTAGAGTTGTGGCACCTAAACCAAGTTCTGCGGCTCGTGCTAACTGGGCTTGTTCAAAGATAGATCCATGTTCCACTTCAGGAGTCGTACCATAATTTCGCAGTAATGCTATACCTATTGCATCAATAGCCATTCGATCTGAACCAGCGATGAATAAGTTGGGTTCAGCTTTGTTTCCCATGGCGGGTCCACCTTTAACGAATGCCGTCGTACCATCCATAAGAATGAAAATTGGGTCGTATGCAGTATTAATTTCCGCAATCATCTCTCGCTGATGAGGAGAACCATGAAGTTCGTTCATGTAATCATAGCCATCTTGTGGATTAAAACGTGCAATCATCCCTACAGAATTCTTTAGTGATAGGGTAAAATGCCCACCAAACATGTGAGTTTTCAAACAACAGGTTTGTATAACAGCGTCTGCATCAATGAACATGCGTGCAAAAAGAAATCCTCGATCCCAATGCGAGCGCTCAACATCGCAATGTAACCAGCCTGAAAGGGGTAAATCATTGAGCACTTGAACCGAAATTTTAAGTTTTTTTGCCAACTCAATTATTCCACTTTGTTCTAGAACGTGCTGAGTATCACCCATCCCACTTCGTTCACCCATCACAATTTCTTTTGGACCTGCTGTTTGAATCTCTTTAATAAGGAGTTTCAGGGTTTCAGGATGGGTTTGAGCAGGAAAGGGGTCTGCGCTATTATAGTTTGCCTTAAGTGCAATCTGTTTGTTCTTGAAAAGTTTCCTGTCATATTGTTCAAATAATTGGGGAATTGCTTTACTTCTATTATCCCCATTGATGAGATAGATCTCTGATGGCATGATTTTCTATCACCTACTCTGAAAATCCTCAATATCCATGTTTTTCTTATTGTTCTTTTAGAAAAGACTTGTGATTTTCTTTCGTATTCGAATTTATTTTTAGAAAACATTTGAAAACTCGCCTAGAACTATTTGGTTTGCCCTAGAAGTTCGAGAAGCTGTTTCTCCCTGAGAAGTCCAATACGTTTAGCAATTTTATTAACGGCTAATACCGCAGGATGATCATCCTCAAGGTCTAGGAGAGATCTTCCATTGAGATTATATTCCACTATTAGATCATCTGCTGGAACTATTCCTGCCAATTCGAGACCCACATCATTAAGACGGTGTTCTAGATTAGCTGAAGTTTCTTCGATAAGAGATGGGGGAAAGCGGTTCGCAATAACCCAAATTCGTTTAAAATCGATATGAACTTCTTTCGCAAGTTCTTTGATACGTACAGCGGCATCGAAGGACATTTTGGAAGGATCAATTACAATTATTAGGAGATCGACGTTTCGATCAGTCCGACGGCTTAGGTGCTCGAGTCCTGCATCCATATCAAGAATTGTCACATCATAGTTTGCTGTTATAGTATCGAGGATTTGAGTTAGAACTCGGTTTACAAAACAATAACATCCTTCTCCCTCGGTGCGTCCCATAGCGAGAAAATCAAACTTTTCACCCTCAACAAGTGCTTCATAAACCTCACCTTCTAAACGATCTTGTTTCGAAGAAGACGCAGGAATGGAACCTGCATCAATATCTTCCCGAAGTTGTGAAGCCGCTTCACCCACAGACATGTCAATTTCAATGTTCAGCATTACTGGTAGATTCATTACAGGGTCTGCATCAACAACAAGAAGCTGATGTTTTGTATGCTGAATTAATGTACGCAAAAGTAATGTAGTGATGGTGGTTTTACCGACACCACCTTTCCCTGATACAGAGACGACNNGCCGGTTCTGCAAGCCAATCAGAATAGATGAACTTAATCCTTTTGCAATTGTTACCTCTAGTATCAACTCAAAAGTCTTAAGCCTAAACTTTTAATGATATTGTAGAGTACTCAAAGAGAACCCGTTGTTAGAAAGGTGTCGTATTTGGATTATGAATCACGACGAATGATATCAGTTGGCCGTTCGCAAAGAAAGATACTCGTAGGAGTTATTGTTGCAATCATTATTATCGTTATAATTGCGGTTGCATCGATTGGCATTCAGAATCTACTTTTAGATTGGAAGATTTTGGATATAATGTATCTCAACAAAGCAGGTGTGTCCTGGTGGGCCACCTATTCTCTTAATGGACTGCTCTTCTTTGTAGGCATTCCGATGGCGATAATTATTACTTTTTTTGGGTTACCCTGGGAATCAAAAACGTTAAATCTAGTCTACATGAGTGATCGATTCAGTAGCCGGCGAATCCCTCAATGGTATATTGTTGCGGCGTGGAAAGCCATCCTTTTTGTTGGATCTTATCTTGTGTTAACTTTCATTTTCACAGAGAATATGCGTTACGTGGCATTATTGTTTCAAAGTTCAGCCTCTGGGGTTGGTGACTGGAGTCAGGTGCCTGCAGTATTTCAACTCATTTTCAATCCCATGGTTCCCACCAATGTCGTTGCAAACCTAATCTCGACTATTGAGGTTCAATATACCATATTCTTTACCTTCACGACACTTTTTCTAATTATTATTGGAGTTCGAGTTGTGTTTGATCTCATCCACTACTTTGGTCGTGTTGGACGGTCAACAGAGTATCCTGAAATTCGCGTCCTTGCCTCCATTTCTTTTATCGTTGTGTTAGCTCTCTTTTGGATTCTACTTGGAGTTCCCTATATAGAAGTAGATGTAGGTACTCAATTTTTCGTTCTTCAAATTCTCATTCTTTTCGTTTTCTTTGTGACAATATGTGCCATTTCATTTGGATTAACCATATTTGGTCGTTTTGGCCGCGCAGGTGAAGTTCCGCGGATGAATCGACGTGTCTATGTAGGATTAGGTATCGTAGCAATTGCTCTCATTGTCGGACCAGCCCTTTACACAGGCTATCTTGTTGCGGGACCGATTCAAGGTCAAATGTGGGAACCTTGGCACTGGAATCCACTCGTGACAAAAGAAATTCAATTCACAAATTGGGCTGGTGGACCAGATACCACTGAACTGCCCTATGAGGAGCTAGTAAATAATTCTGGTGTCTCTGACGGAGAAGTTCTTGGACATTCGAGACTCTGGGATTTTGAAGCAAGCCGTAATAAGATGCGAAGTCAAACCATCGCAAATTGGATGTCGCTTTCCGATAGTGATATTGTATATGTTGGTGGAAGAGAATACTGGATAACTCCCTATTCTCTCACACCGCCAAGTCGCGATGATTTTCATAAAGAGTATATTCTCTATACACATGCTGAAGGTGCCTCTGCTTTAGATGCCAGTAGCGCTACGGGTGAGTTTCTTACAGGAAGTCAATTTCTCAGTATCTTTGGAGTGAATGCTAACTTTCCGATTTACTATGGTGAATCTCCTCCTACTGCATATAATAATGGATTTGAAGGCTTTGTCCTCGTGGACACAACAATTGCTCCAGAGACTGGAGTGTATAGTTGGGAAGGAGAACCCGACTACCGACTCTCAGGTGCTGAACTTGCTCTAAAGAAACTAATCTGGAGTATTGAAGATCTAAGCTTTACATGGCTTGCCTTTAATGAACCTGTCGCCAATATGCTAATTCACCGTGATATACAAAACCGTGTGGAAGCAATTCTTTTACCATTCATGTATACTGACAATGATCCCTATTTGGTATTCAATCGTATTGACCGAGAAGCTTTCTACTGTGTCCCAATTTTCAGTGGATATCCCATGCAGCTACAATACGCACAATCATCCTATCTTCGACTCCTCGGATTTGCTGTGATAAACTCTGCCAATGGTGAAATTACTTGGGTGCGCAACCCCAATGCGGATCCAGCCCAGTTCTTCATAGAATCTTTGTATGAAAACTGGTATCCTTGGGTTGATGTTCCCGCGTGGCTTGAAGATCAGCTTCGATATCCTGAAGAGTTAATTGATTTCCAATTAGCTGTAGATTTTTACTACCATGTAACTGATCCTTGGGTATGGCGGAACTATTCGGACTTTTTTGAAAAACCACATAGCCAGCCTGACATCCACTACGTTCTCTTTCCTTTCAATGGTAGTCTTCACTGGGTCGGTTATCAGGCTGTCCGATATATTCGCCATGAAGCTCAAAAAATGGCAGGGTTCTATCTCTTCAAAAATGGACCGAACGTGGGAACTGGAGTTTTTGCTCGTGCTGGCACACTCGATCCGACAACCCAAGTACCTACAAGCCCTGTCTTTGGAGTCGATGCTGCAGTTGAAAGTTTTGAACAACAAGCCCGTTCTGACCTAGTACTTATTCAGCCCTATCGAATTGGTAACAGATTGCTCATGACACTCAGTGAAAGACTTGTCTACCTCTTTCCTGTATACGCTGAACAAGCACAAGGACAATCTCTTGTTGAAACCCTTGTATTTGTTGGAATGGTGGATGCTGAAAATATCAATCACGTCGCGTATGGTGCCACAGCCGCAGAGGCTTATGCTCAGTTCTTCTTCGGTTACAATCAAACTGTGACTGGAGTAAATTTTGTGGAAACCAGTCTCGATCCCTTTGACATTGATGTGGGTGAAGATGCCTCCCTCAATTACCTTGTTAAAAATGGGAATAGCTCTACTAACGATGTTATCATCCAACTCGCAGTCTATAGTCCTAACTTCGACATCTATTACCATAATACAAATGTGACCTCATCATTCTCGAGTGGAGTATTTCTCTATAATGTTGGCATGTCCACGATGTATCCAATGGACCTGATGGGTGGCACAATTACTATCCATGCCAAAAACCTTGATCCAGGTGTTCTCCTGACGACATTTATTATCGAACTTCGAATCATTGTTGATGGAGTACACACAGAAACCGAATACTTCTACCTAACGGTACGGTCGAGTTAGCCGCGTTCATGAATACCGCGTTAAGTTCAATCCCTTTTCATCTATACAAAAAAGATAAAATAGGAGTAAGTGGGGGGTCAGAATAAGCAAGATTTTAGCCCCTTTTTAGCAATATGACATCAATCCCGAAGGATGGTGTGATTTACTCAAATACTGAGCACCTAGTGGAGCTAAGACCAAAGGGCGCAATACTCCTAAGGGGGTTTTCCAAGCTATTTATTGCTAAGAAAATTGAAAAGAAATCCCCTACCACGCAATCTAATGTTATCTGTTTACGACCTGGAGTATTTGCAAAAATTAAACAAAAGAAATTCGAAAAATATACTCATATTTTTCACAATTCAAATCTTCTTACTTTCGTTCCTCGTCGCGATATTACAAAAATCACAAGAAATACATCCAATTCATTTGTTACAAATCCAAGGCGGTACATTATAGTTCTATATGATCCTGTAAAGAATGCTCTTCAACGTAGAGCACTATCGCGCCTAGTTCAACGTACGCCTATGATTCGAATTAGATCTGGGGTAATACTGCTTCCTCAGATTCGAACGAAACGTATTCGCCTCTATTCTACATCTTTGATTCGTCCAAGTGAATTTCTTTCACGAATTATTGAATTAGGTGCTAGGGTATGGTATGCTCCTCGGCTTGAGCTCTTAGGGGCAAACGCCGATGAGATTATCTCTCAATTGATTCAATCAAATATCGAAAAAAGAGCACAACGAATTGTTGATAAATGTCGTTCTATTTATCTGGAAATAAAAAACTCCCAAACAAAACACAATCAATCACAATCATATAAGATGGCTTTATTGCGATTACAATTACAATTAAAATTACTTAGAAAAGTTACACAATTTTTTAGAAATGAATTTGGTATGGATTATACCAAAATCGCGAGTCGTGTTGCATTGGCAATAACTAGGGTCCATCAACAGCTAAAAATTTGTGACACTTGAAATTCAGCTTATAATCTCCTCTTTTTCTTTGAAACTGACCATTAATTCCCAAATTTTTAGTTTAAATGGAACAAGATGTTTATTTTAAAAAAAGAGGAATATAAAAGCTCAATTTGGTTCTTCTGCCTTTTATTATCCTTTTTCATTCTCAAAAAATTTTGATTTAGAACTGACCACAGGCATCAATTGCTGTGATTCTCATGGCTAAAAAGAAATCTTCAAAGAAAAAGACCAAGACCTCCACTGGAAAAAAACCAAAGAAGTGAATTTTTTCCAGTGAGAACTTTCCCAAACAGACTAGACCTATACTCAAAGAACAAGAATGGTACGTAAGTAACTCTGGATGGGTGGAGGTTGACTGGTTAGCTGTCGAACAACGTCATGACGAATCAAATGAGGTGAAAAACATGTTACCTCCTAAATATCCACCAGAAAATGACGAGGAAGAATGGGAAGAAGAATACAAGGATGAGGACGAGGAGGACTGGTAACAGCCTTCTCGTTCCTTTCTT
>JABAOF010000767.1_pt1 | contig 35998 bp, 38 predicted proteins | sample 7062171 | NCBI WGS metagenome assembly JABAOF01 (sample SAMN14538628, study PRJNA623070) | marine sediment metagenome | biome: marine biome [ENVO:00000428]; feature: marine pelagic biome [ENVO:01000023]; material: deep marine sediment [ENVO:00002113] | place: India: Gulf of Khambhat ...
AATTTTCCAATATATACAGCATAATTCTTCTGTTTCAATTCTAAAAAAACAAGATTTTCCAGCAGCCTGGATATGTCGGCATCCCTGTAAGACAAAACCGCATGCCGAATACCGATATCTCCTACAAAGTATTTCTCGTGAATTTGCAGTATTTTCTTTCCTTTTATCTCATACCGCTGCGTTTTGTATGCAGAGAATGTTTCCAGGAAATAACCAATGTATTTGTATACCGTATCGACGCTAATATTTAACTTCTGGGATTTAAGATAAAAAGTTTCAAGTATAAAAGAAACTTTTATGAGGGAAGGTGACAAGGGGAGGTTACCTATTGCTGAAATCCTGCCATTTTGTTTGGAATTTGGGATTTGGGATTTGGAATTTCCCGGACAAGCTAGATCCTTTTTGGTTGCGGCTTGTCCGGGTTGGGTATCAACCGAAAAAATCATCGATGATGTAAGCCTGCATCGTCGATTTTCTGCCCGGATTATTGACAATCGGACCTCCGATTGTCGTTCCGCCAACTGGATTATTGACAATCGGACGCCCGATTGTCGTTCCGCCGGTCGGATTAATGACAATCGGACGCCAGATTGACATTCCGCCAGGTGGATTTTTGACGATCGGAGTTCCATTTGGCATTCCGACGGGTGGATTATTGACAATCTGACCTCCGATCGTCGTTCCGCCACCCGGATTATTGACAATCGGACGCCCGATTGTCGTTCCGCCGGTCGGATTAATGACAATCGGACGCCAGATTGTCATTGTTTCAGTTGGATTTTTAACGATCGGGGATGCTTTTGTGGCTGCAAAGGTTGGTAAAATGACAATTGGTACTCCGATAAAGTCAAGGAACGAATATTGGCGCCAGTTACGATATGGTTTTGATGATTCTTCTTGCCTGTCTACTTTCCCCCCGGAAATAACTCCAGGAGACGGGAAACAAAAAGTCATAAAGTCATGCACCGTGCACATTTCCACATTTCCAGCACACTGATACGGGTTTGGTATTACAATAGATAGACTAAATCCCCAATATTTTCCCCAACAAACCGGTGGCGATATCGATTGGAAACGATATCACCAACCCTAACCTGGGGTCCGCTTTTTTTGCCAGTGGGACAGCCGTAATATTGGGATTTTCTATAACTGTTTTATCTTGGTATCCTTCCGCCAATACTTCTTCTTTTCCATAGGAGCAAAAGAAACTCACTGAAAAGTAATTGAAGCTGTATCCTAACCCCAAATAAATCTTTTTAAAGATGGCGCTGGATAATTCCGTGCCAATATTGAAGCTAAACCGCCCCCCTGCTTTTTTACCGAATGGTTTTCTTTCAGGTTCGAAACCAGGGTAAAAAGAGACGAAAAATATCACTTTTGGCTCCCAATATGTTCCTGCAGCCACAATGGCCTTTTGGTCATTTTCAACACTGGTGTTCTCAAAATTTAAACCAAAGGTATTAAACCTGGAAAAGGGAAAAAAGAGCCCGGCGTGAAGCCCGAATTTGAACCGATGATAGGTAAAAAAATCCATTGTAAATATTTTATAGGCATTAGTCTGCTTCAATTTATCATCGATTGTAGAGTAACGTTTAATACTGGCTGCGTATTTTTTCCCGGATTCGGTAAACTTGAATTCGATTTCTATCCTTCCAAACCTAGGCCATTGGGGGTCTATTACCTCAGGAAAGTCTAATATGCGAAGATCTTTTTTAAAATAGCCGCCTTTAAAAACGGGAACCGTGCTTATTGTCCTATCTTTCGCCTGATTTTCAGCGACAAAATAGTATGAAATTACTTTTTCCCCAGGCTTTTGGTTAGGATCAAGCAGACAAATATGAATCGCCCGGTTTGTTTCGTCTAATTCTCCTGCATAATTAGATAAACACCTGGGGAGTAAGGGCAACTTCGCTTTCTCTCTTTTTTTGTTTAATTCTTCAATATTGCGAAGAACCAGGCCATCTTTAATATTGATAATCACCTTCAGGACATCCCCTTTTGTAAATTTTTCAAACTCAATCTCATCCCAATTCCCATCCTGGTCTATTTCGATTTGACTCGGATTTTCCCCGTAAACGTTGAAACCTATTAACAAAAATAGACCAAAAACCATGACGCTAAAAACCCGTCCCCATCTTTTTTGCGTGTTTGCTTGGCACGTAATGTTAATTTGACTCATCTGTAAAATCCTCCTTATTGTTTTTTTTTAATTATAATAGCATAAAAACGTCCCTTCGATGGGTACACATGATGCAAAATCACGGGTAATTTCGTTGCAAGTGGATTTTTTTGGCCTGTCCCGTTTGCATTTAGAGAAGGAAGGTTACCTATTGCTGAAATCTTGACATTTTCTGGCAAAATATTTTTTCACAAGTCTCGAAACATTTTAATATAGAGCATTTACAGACCAAAAATTTTTCACCAACTTTTCAAAATTAAAAAATGCCTCTTTGTGCTCCTCGCCGAAGGCGTTTAAAATATGTCCGAAGGACACCTCTTCGTTTGGAATTTGGAATTTGGGATTTGGAATTTCCCGGACAAGCCAGGCTCTTTTTGGTTCCGGCTTGCCCGGGTTGTGGGTCATACGAAAAAATCCTTTTCGGGAAGACCGCACAAAATGTCGGGGTGTTTGCAGAAGTTGTCGGGGTGTTTAAAAAATCTTTCGGGGTGTTTGCAGGAGTTGTCGGGGTCATTGAAAAACTTTTCGGGGTGTTTGCAAAAGTTGTCGGGTCATTGAAAAATCTTTCGGAGTGTTTGCAGAATAGATCCAATACACACAATGGCCCCTTTTTTATCTTAATCCGAAAAAAAATATGGGCCTTCCAAATAATATGTGGGTAAAAAAACATCTAAAACGCCGCGGCTGCGGCGAAAGTTTTTTGAGGCATAAGGGGCGCTCCGAATATTCGTCCCTCCCCCTTTAAGTCCAATACCATTTTAAGTGTCAAAATAATTTTTCTCTTACCACCAATAGTATCAACGCCTGGTGAATATAGTATATGCGTGAGACGAATATAGTGTATGCGTGATGCGGATATAGTATGTTCTCGAGGTGGATATAGTATATGCTCGATGCGAATACAGTATATGCGTGAGACAAATATAGTATATACTCGAGATGAATACAGTATCAACGCGAAACGCCTTTCCAGGGAGGGAGACAGAACCAAAGGTTTCACCGGAATCCTGGCATTGTTTTACCCACAAATTCTTTTGAAGAGGCAAAAATATTTCACGGAGTTTTCAACTTTTCAAACACCGAGTCAGATTTCTCACCATCAGACGGAGGATGAGTAGAATCTTCCTTTTGAACAGGAGATTCACATGGGGGAGGATCAGGCACAACAGCAGGTTCAGGTTTCAGGTTAAACAACTCCAATAGTTTTTTATCGATCTCTTTTAACTCTTCGTCAGATATTTCACCAATTTTTCCTTTGATTAAATCATGACTCAGCGTTGCAAGTTTATTCAATTTGAGTAAAGAATCTTTTTTTAGACTGTTTTTGTCATTTTTCTTTATCAAAAAGTCACTTTTGAATCTTTGCTTTAATATTGTTGAGATAAACGCGGCAATCACATCATCTCCCTCTTCGACAAGCACCAGGGCAGGTCTTAGTTTATTTCCGCTTAAATCGGTGAAAGGAAAAGGGACCAGGATAATATCGCCCTTTTTCATCAATACGTTTCCTTTATATCATCCAGGGTATACAGGTCTTCTTCATCCTCCAGGAATTTGAAACTGCCGGAGCGGCTGGACAACTCCTTAATTCCCTCCCGTAAGATACCTTCTTCATGTTTTTGATATAAAAACTCGACAAAGTCCTTTATCTCAACGATTTTGTCATCCGGAAGCGCCTCAAGGTAATTAACGGTTTTTTTTATTAATTCCTGTCTAAGCATTTTGTTTCTCCATTAATATAATAACTTAAATATCACCAAAAAACAACCGTTAACACAGGAAAAAAACTGGAAAAAATGGTGCAAAAAAGGGAGCCAGACGAAAAAATCCTTTTCGGGAAGACCGCACAAATTGTCGGGGTGTTTAAAAAATCTTTCGGGGTGTTTGCAGAATCGTTCCAATACACAATGGCCCCTTTTTTATCTTAATCCGAAAAAAAATATTTCACGGAGTTTTCAACTTTTCAAACACCGAGTCAGGTTTACAGGTTTAAGAATCACGCCGGGGGATTAGTTCCCGGTTTCGACAAAGATGGGGATAACCTTTACCCCGGTTTCCTTATCCGGGTAATCCACCTCATAGGTCTTCCTGCTTTTATCATCGACGGATTCCACGAAAAACACCAGGAAAATCTCCGACAATTCCAATTGTTTTCCATATTTTGCGGCCTTTTGCCGGGACTCCCGGTAATTCCGCTCATCCACATAGGATTTTAATTCAATGCCGTACCGGTTACCGGCGTAGGTGACAATGAGATCGATTTTGCCGTTACCCGTGGGAAATTCGGGAAAAACCCTCCCACCCTGCGGTCTTAAAAATTCATTCAAGTAAGAATACAAATTAAAATGATAAACCGCTTCATAGATGCGCAAATCCCTTCGACGGGGGGCGTCTTTCAACAGCCATTCCCGGTTTTTTTTCAAATAGGTTTGATATAACTTCACCAGGTTTTTTATATCCAGGTGAGTTTCCGTAATGGTATCGTCGAGACTTTCAAAGGGTTCATACAGTCTCCCCATACTAGGAAAGAGTTCACTGGAGAAATAGTTGAACAGCCTCTTTTGAACAAAGGGGCAGGAAAATTTCACATAGTATTCGATGCGATTCTCTTTTTCCCGGTCGATGACGCCATTCATATACAAATAATTTAATTTGGTATTGTCGTAAGTAAATTCGATTTTACGGTCTGTTTTAAACAGTTCCAGGACTGTTTGCTTGTACGGCTCTTTATTGGCTTTACTAATAATATTCAAGATGTTATTGTTGGGTAGGATTTTGACGGCTGCCGCATGGACTTCCTCGAAGTTATCCATGGTAATTGCTTTAGCTTTTTCTTTATTATAGGTTTCTGTCAGCAATTCCCCGAACCAGCCGGTTAAACCGGGCTGACCATTGGTTTCATAAAACAGTTGATCGATGGCGTCTTTCTCAACCGTTTGCCTGCTTTCTTTTTCATACCATTTGAACATGCCGTCCACTTCTTCATAGGTCAGGTTGGGAATGTGCAGGCTGCGCTGGACATTAAAGGGAGAACCGGTGACATTTTCAATCCCCAGGACGCTGCGCACGCCTACCAGGGCCAGTCCATGAAGTAGATGTGTTTTATCCTTACTTTTTTTATCTATCTCATTGGACCGACTGCTGAAGATTTCCCTGAATATGTTGGCAAAATCATTGATAAAGTCCTCTTCCAGGGAATCAAATTCATCGATTATCAATATCACGGGTTTTTGAAAATATTTCTTGGTAAATAGAGTCGGGGTATGCCTGATTTTTTTTAGTGAAGGAAATTCCTTTTGAAATACCTCTGATAATTTTTCAACAAAGGCAGAGATGACCTCTTTCTCATTTTTCTCCTTTTTTACCGATCCGATAGAGAATATCCCGACCTCATAATCATTCATCTTTTTTATTTTTTGAACCGCTTCTTGCATCACCCATGTTTTACCGGTTTGCCTTGGAGCCCAGACCGTGATGTAATGGCCGCTTTTTTGTGGATTTTCTCCCACCAGTTGAGCATAAGCCCTGCCGATTAACTCTTTTCTCGGCGCAAAATAATGTAAATCCTTATCTATCGGACCATAAGATACAAATCGTCTCATTCTCGACTCCTATTTATGACCTATTCCTGTTTTTTCACACATCACGAAAGCATTTTATCAAAAATTAAAGGCTAAAGCAACGGGCTGCAAAAAAGGGGGCTAGACGAGAAAATTCCTTTTGGGAAAACCGCCCAAATTGTCGGGATGTTTGAAGGCAAAAAGCGCAGGACTATTTCTCCTCCGTTTTGAAGAATTTTCCCTTTATATCGCTGTTGGCACCTCTTTTTAATTCCATTGCATAAACATCACCATGGATATCGTTATTGGCTCCCATTCTTACGATTCCTTTTTTACAGACAATATCCGCGTGGATATCGTTGTTATTTCCCATGGTGATATTTCCACTCAATATGGTTACGACTTTAGAAATATCAACCTCGTCCTTAATAAAAATATTGCCTTTTTTTATGGTGATAGAACCGATGATATCCACACTCTCGGCAATAAACAGATCTCCTTCTTCAATAAAAATATTACCCGCAACATCGGCATCTTCCATAATTCTTACATTACCTTTCTTGATCTTAATATCTCCAAAATGTTCGTCCCGGATTACTGTGTCTTTGCCTGCCAGTACAGAAGCCAGGGGAAACATAAGAAGTAGAATAACAACTGACAATTTTTTCATTATGTGACCTCCAAATTTTTTTTATTTCCAATTATAGTTTATTATAGAATTTTATTCAACCTTTTTCTCTGTTCCTAAATCCACCAGGATAAAGGGGGCTGGTGCCTGGAAATAGTATATTCAATTTCCATTTACACGTTTCCCAGGGCTTGCTTCACCTTTTCCGGTGTGATGGGAGTGGAGTAGAAACGGATGCCGATAGCGTTATAGACTGCGTTGGCAATGGCACCGATGGTGGGTATCACCGGCATTTCACCGCAGCCCCTGACTGTACCGGGAGGACAATGATTATCAAGGAAGGCGATTTCAATGGGCGGCATGTCGGAGAACCTGGGAATCCGGTATTCGCTTAAATACTCTGTTTCTGTGCTATGGCCGTTTAGTTTGACCTCTTCGCTGAGAGCAAAGCCGATTCCCCAGGCGACCCCTCCCTGGATTCCGACTATGGCTGTATTGCGACTGACAACGATACCGATATCGAAGGCAACGCATACCTGCTTCACTTTTATTTTCCCGGTGCCGCGGTCCACAACGACTTTTGCTGCGACGGCACCGAGCTGGGCGCCGCCGTGCTTGACGATGGCCATGCCGATGCCCTCATCGCTGCCTAGCTGGGACCTGCCATATCCGATCATTTCGGCGCATTTATCGATCAGGTCAACAAAAGCAGGATATTGAACGTTTTTGCGCCGGAAATCAAGGGGGTCCATGCCCAGCCGATCGGCCACCATATCGACATGGCTCTCCGTGGCAAAACAAGTCTGTACATAACTGGTACCACGGGTGGCGGCGCGGCCAAAGGGCCAATCTGCCGCATAAGCCCTGGTCATCACATTGGGAATAGCATAAGTACACGTGCTGCCCTCGGCCAGGTCCTGGTAGGAATCGATTTTGCGGGCCATCATCATACCATCGGCGCTGACGCCGGTGGTCACGTCGATGATACAGGCCGCTTTAAACATCGATGATAACTGGAATTGATTCTTACGGCTGTAAATGAGTTTTATCGGCGCCTGGGCGAGCCCGGCAAGCACAGCCGCCTCCATGGTCACGGGATTGTCGATCTTGCCGCCAAAACCACCACCCACAGGCATGGCAATCACCCGAACCTCTGACTGGGGTTTGTCAAGATAATCGGCGATAATTTTCCTCGCCTGGTAAGGATACTGACTGCTGACCCAGACCGTCACCCTGCCGTCCGCGTCCTCCGGGATGGCCACGGCAGCGTCGGTCTCAATCTGGGCATGAGCAATGTACTGCGTGGTATAGGTCTCCGAGATGACCAGATCGCTTGCTTTCAGGCCGGCTTCAACGTCACCCAGTTCCTCTTTTACTTCTTCCAGTTTCGCACCCATGCGGGCTTCATCCTCAACCAGCAGTTGCTTTGAGCGTTTCGGCACGGACCACTCTGTTTCTACCAGGGAGAGCGCTTTGATTACATCGGTGTAACGCTCACCCACTGCCGCCACCCGACCCCGAACCACGTTTACCATTTTCACCCCGGGCAGGGCTTCCGCCGCTTCCATTTGGGCGGATAAAAGCCGGGTGATCCTGGGATGATAAGGCTGCGTAAGCCACCCTCCATAAAGCTGCCCCGGCATATGCAGGTCGCCCACATACTTCAACTCACCGGTAACGATCTTTTCTCCATTGACATTGGGAATGCCGCGGTCAACATATTGCTTTCCCGCCAGGGCGGCTTTGGGATCAATATCTAATATCACAACTTTGCCACGGCCTAATTCAAAAGCGCTTACCCGCTTGCCGATTTTTCCTTTTATCCCCACGCCGCCGGAGGTGAACCGCAATTGATGGGCCGGTATTCCTAACTTCCGGGCCGCCCGCGCCACCAGGTCGGCGCGGATTTTCAGACAGGCCTGCCAGAATCCCCAGCCCACAACCTGGGTTGCAGCACTGCCGTATGTGGGACCGTCGTCGGGACAACAATCGGTGTCACCCTGGACCACGGTCAACTTTTCCAGCGATATATCAAGACCCTGGGTGACAACAGCGGTGATAACGGTCTTCAGCCCCTGCCCAAGCTCCGTACGGTTGGTGAATACACTAACGCTGTCGTCCGGGCCGAAAACAATCCACTCCGTATAATCGGTGTCGGTGAGCACGGCTTTGCAAACGGCGTCTCCGAGGTCCATGGGGATACGCTCATAAGGCCCTGTTTGCGCACTGACCCCGGGGGAAAAACGGACAGCATAAAAAAGACCGGCACCCCCCAGGGAGGCAAGGAATTGACGTCGAGACATATTCATTCCGGGTACCTCCTCTATGACGTTTCGATAACCGACTCGATGGCCTTGATGATATTAAGATAAGACCCACAGCGGCAGAGGTTATAATCCATTGCTTCGATTATCTCCTGACTGCCTGGGTGGGGATTGCTTGCCAGCAGGGCAGTTGCTGTAATAATCATCCCCGGGGTGCAGAAACCGCAGCAGAATGCCGTATGGTCAACAAACGCCTGCTGCAAGGGCGAAAGGTTTCCCGATGTCCCCAGTCCCTCGATTGTGACTATATGCTGGCCCGCGGAAACATAGGCGACAGGCACCCGGCAGGAACGGCGAGCCACTCCGTCTATCAGCACGGAACATGCACCACATTCCCCCGTGCCGCAGCCAAACTTAGTGCCGGTAAGCCCGAGATCGTCGCGCAAAACCCAGAGAAGGGGCTCATCGAGTTCCACCATTACCTGCCTTCTCTGACCATTAACATTTAGTGTAATACTTTTTCTGGACAACGCACTCCTCCTTGATATTGGTAATTTATAAAAAGCTAACTTTCCCCTGTGGGATGACAGGCGTAACAGGCCCGGCTGTCGTAGGAATACCCAGAAACATCTCTATGCTTATTATCCATCTCATTTTTACCATGCTCATGACAATCGATACAGGAAAATTCAATGAAATTGGCTGTCCGGTGACATTCGGTACAGGAGAGATGTTGATGTTTCCCTGAAAAAATGGGGAATTTATGATCAAAAGAAACCTGGGACCAGGTCAGCGCTTCGCTGAGGTGACAGACCTCACAATCCGTATGAAATCCTACTTTTCTATGATCGGGTTCCGTGGTATTGTTATAGTCATCCAGGTGGCAGTTTATACAATCGCTTGAAATGTTATAACCCTGCGCGTGACATGTGATACAATCCAGACCCCGATGGGCACCTTTTAGCGGCCAGAACCGGTCATGATCTACCTTTGCCCCCTGCCAGTCCAATGCGCTGCTACCGTGGCATATTTCGCAGTCCGTGGGGTAGCCGGCCGCTATGTGGTTGGGGCTGGTGGTATTCATATATTGAGCCAGGTGGCAGGACACGCAATCTGTCGGAGTTCCCGAATATCGCCCATTTTGATGACACCCGGTACAGTCCGCTGTTTTATGCATCCCATTAAGGGGGAAGGTTAAATGATAGTATCCACCTCCCTCCCAATCAAGCATATTGTGACATATTCTACAATCTGTGGGAAATTGCAGGGCAGCATGATCGGGATCATCCGCTTTATTGTAGTCTTCCCTGTGGCAATCGATGCAGTCGCTGCCCCGGCCGGGAAACGTACTCCCCGGGTGACATTGATAACAATCAAGCGTCTTATGAATCCCTTCAAGGCGAAATCCCGTCTCCTGTTCATGTTCCCATGAACCGGGTTTAATTTTTTTCCAGCCAAAGGGAGTGTGGCACGCGCCGCAGTGGACTCCCAACCGTAAACGGTAACGGTCGTCTTGTTTCCTGTACCAATGACAGGCCTCGCAATCGGTGGGTGTACCCTGCAAAACGCCTTTCAGGTGACACTCCGAGCAAGGTACGCTCCTGTGTTTGCCTATCAAAGGAAAATTGGTTTTATCGTGAGTGACAGCATTCCATCGCTTTTGCCGGACCTCTAACCCGGGGCTGGCGCCATATTGGATGAATAAAAAGGAAAGCAAAAATACAGCGCCGATCTTGAATATTTTTTTTCCACTGCGAGGTTTCATCCGCTGCACCTTTTCATTTTTAATCGCTCGATTTTTTTTCTATTTATTTCCTGTAAATCAACCGGACAAAAAATTGCTGATCGCTGTTGTTTTTTTGATATGAATAGGCATAGTCCAGGGATAGGGCAAGGGAACGGTGCAATACCAGGAAAACGTTTGCCGATAGGGTTTGGCGATCAGGGATGTGAAAAACCTGGGGTATTCCCTCCCCGGAGATACGGACACCGTTGTAATAATTGGCAAAACTCAGGCTGCAAGAAAGTCTCCCGAAATACCTGGAGGCGGAAATATAGTATGAATCGGATTCGGAAGCATCTCCCCGATTCATATTGAAGCTTCCGTATAGGGAAATTCCCGTTTTCAAGATATTGGCCAGGGATACGCCGAAGCGAGTAGTATGATTCTTGACCTCCCTGTCTTTAAACTCACTTTCCCGTTTTGCGGCAAAAACCCGTATACTCTTTACAGGTTTGAAACTGAGACGCACCCCATAGGTTTCATTGTAGTAAAATCTTTCTATCTCGCTGCTGCGGATAGTCGGGTCCTGTGACTGCTCCAGGAGAAAGCGATGGTAATCCAGCCCCCGGCCCGAACTGAAATTGGCAGTAATATCAACATATGCGGATAGGTTAACCCTGGCATTAAAAAACAACCGTGACAGCCGGTCTTCTTTTTTGATGCTGCTGTCCAGTTCATACTCCAGGTTACCATATAGGACAAAAAGTCGTTGAACCGGGAGTAATAGACTTGAATAAATAAATTGCCGTTCGGTTTGATTATTAAAACCGACGCGGTTGAAACTCAACGAGAACTGTTTGGCTCCCGGACCGATGAAGCGGATAAAAAAACCGAATTTGTTGTAATCCGGGTCCCACCTGGTATTATAGACGTCCGGTTCCAGGCCGGCATATCCTCCCAGGGAAAGGTATTTGTTCAATTTAAACCCGATAACACCCCCGGTTAATACACCAATCCCGGCTGTATCGTAGAGGTTCATCTGTCCCAGGGAGAAAAAAAGCCGGCTTTTCAATTTATCATAGGAAAGCCGGGCATCGTAAATAATCAACTGGTTTTTTCCTTTATCACCGGGGGTGAAGCGATTACGAATATCGATAAATACGGTCCAGCCATCCCCCGGCTTATTCAAGAACGTCAATTTTAAGCGGCTGCTTAACCGGTGGTAAAGCTCAGTGCCCTCGCTTTTTAGTCCCATCCAGTCCTGGTAAAAGGCGCCGCGAAGAAAAAATTCCTTTTGGGTATCCCCGCTAATGTTGATACAGCAGAGCAGAAAGCACAAAAAAAGTAACCCCATCTTCAGGTTCGATTTGCTATTAATTACCATATATCCACACTCCAATCCTTTGTGGTGTGACAATCGGTACAGTCAGGCTGACTCCCGTTGTGGACATCTTTGTGGCAGGCAGAACACCGGTTATCCTTAAGGAAAAAGGATTTTGAATTTTCCCGGGCCGGGGAATTTGCTGGAGTGTGGCAACTGTCGCAAGCCGTTCCTTTCCGATGGGCACCGGTGAGTAAATAACCGGTTTCCCGGTGGTCAAATTCCTCTATGTTCCATTGAACCAACGGGTAATTTTCCCCGTTATGTTCCTGGTGGCATGCGGCGCAATCTTTCCCTTTCTCTTTGTGGTATCCTTTTCCCGCGCTTATTCGCAAGGCCAGTTCTTTGTGACAGTCCAGGCATTTTGAAGGTGCGATTTTTCCTTTCGCTGTATGGCACCCAGCACAATTCTCAACGCCGCTCAATTCCCTGTGAACACGGCTGAGCTTCCCGGGCGATTCCCGCACTTCCGGTTCCAGGCATGGAATAATAAAGGAAGCAAACATGAAAAAAAGGGTAAATACCCGGCATCTGAAAGGAAATCCCTTTTTATCCATAGAAAACATATTAAAGAAAAAATTAACGTATGTCAATAGGTGGAGCTGAAAAACAGGCAAAAAAATCTATGCCTCCGGCGGCCCTGCCGGGGGCCAAACTTTTAAAAAAGTTTGATCAAAACTTTTCATAGCCCTTCGGGCAGTTGCTTTAGTAGGAAGGGGACAGGCCAAAAAAGGCATTTCTGGAATCCATCAATGAGAAATAATTTACCTGATACCATTCTTCAAAATACTCTAATAAAAAGTTTTTGGAAGTCCAGAAAGCACCTAACGGTGCGGTACTTAAAATGTACGAGGAGGCGATACATTGTTTGATGAATCTTACGCCGTCAATGCACTGCAAATGCTCCCCCACGCAGTGGGGTTTTCAAAAAGGTTTCTGGCCGCCGGAGGCATCATTTAATGGTGGATTCAGATCAAGAATTTTTTTTGTCATACGTATTGATATGTGCTATAATTTTTAACCTGACGCTGCCTGTTTAAACAGGAAGATCGAGGAACTTCATGCTGAACCCGATTCTAGGACCGTATGCTTTTCTGCTGGGGCGGAAGCCTGCCTGCGGCGCAGTCAGTAAAAGAAATGATAAAACAAACAACGGTTAAATGGTTTGACACGGTGCAACTGGTGGTACTCATTGCGGTTTCACCGTTGTTCATTTTTCCAAAGCCGCGGCTCTGGTGGATTTTATTCCTCATTCCCCTGTTGTGGCTTATAAGAAAAATAGTAAAGAAACGATTTGTCGAACCAACCCCACTGGGCCTACCCATGTTCATCTTCCTGGCAGCGGTATTTGTAACCACACTGCGAGTTGAGGATTTCTCACACAGCCTGCCCAAAATCGCCGGCGCCTTCTTTGCCATCGCGTTTTTCTATGCCATTATTGCCCTGTTAAAAACCGACAAACTGATTAAATGGGCCGCAGCTCTATTCCTGGTGGGGGGATTCTTCTTTTCCCTGGTGGGACTCCTGGGTATGCCCACGTTCAAAGTCAAACACCTGCACATCCTGATGAAAATCAAAGACAAACTCCCCCGGATCGATTTCGGATTACCAGGAGCAGAATTGGGATTTGCCCCCACGGTGGTGGGCGGTATCCTGCTGCTAATAATCCCCCTCTTCTTGGTGATGGCGATTCACGCCTGGAAACATAAAAAAGATACCAGGGGTAATAAAATTTTCCTGGTGCTTTTGATCATTGGCTTGCTGGTGACCGGCAGTGTGCTGCTGCTTACCCAGGCCCGCGGCGCCTGGGCCGGGCTGTTCATCAGCACAGTGATTATCGGCCTGCTGTTCCTTTTTACACTGATGAAAAAGAAAAAAATCTACGCAGCGGTTCTTATCGGTTTAGTGGTAGTAGGAATCATCGCCGGCATCGGCATTTATTCCATTACCCATGCCGATCAATTGCGACCCGGGTTAAAACAAGCAGAAGGCACGCTGCTTTTCAGAATCCAATTGTGGGACCTGACCGTTCCCGTTATCAGTGACAACCCCCTCTGGGGTATCGGTCTGAATAATTTCCGCCTGATACCGGAGGTCCGATATTTTTTGTCCCACCCCCATAACCAATTCCTGGATGTGGCTGTAGAATTGGGCATCCCTTCGCTGGCGGCTTTCCTGGCGATTCTCCTGGCCATGGGATATATGTGTATGCAGGTATGGAAAAAGTCCCAGGATTCCTGGATGCGCATGGCTGTACTGGGCCTGGGATGGGGACAACTGGCACACCTCTTCTTCTGCCTCACCGACGCCATCCCACCAGGTGCGAAAGTAGGTATATTGTTCTGGATTTCATTGGCATTAATAACGGCCGCATTTAATTATAATTTGAGCCGCCAAGGACGCGAAGGCACGCAAAGAAATGAATGAAATAATTCAAATCAACTGGCTCTTATTGATCGGACCTTTCCTCTGGATCCTGGGGATCGCCGTCATCCTGGCACTGCTGGGTTATATGGAATTCTTAACGTCTTCCGGGCAAATAAAACGCAGCGAATCCCTTAAAAAACCAATATTCAAAAACGGGGGGTTGATAAGCATCGGGTTAATCATCATTGGTCTTATTCTTTACCTTTTGAAACTGCCTTCCCGGCAATTGATCGCTGTAAAAATAGAAAAACCAAAGACCTTTACCATTACCCAATTGCCGGCAATAGAGGAGTCCCGGCAATTTTCACCCAACGAACTGGAAATCGACTTCCACAATAAAAGCCATGTATTAAACAACGAAAAAATGAAAGATAACACCATGGTGTTATTCTGGGACGGCTATATCCATACCCCCTTTATTCGCTTTAAAAAAGGCGATTACAAACTGGAATTCGAAGCAAAGGGTACCAGGGCAAAGGAGGAGTATGCGAAAATAAAAGTGGAATTCGATGTGCCGGATGAAAACAACTATTTGATAACCAGGACAGTAAAGTACATTGAGCTGACCGGCAGGATGAAACGCTACCGCATCAATTTCAAAACCGAAACCGATACCATTGGAAAAATTCGTATCACCTATTTTAATGACCTCCATGTCCCGGAAGAAAAAGAAGGCAGGGATGTATGGTTAAAAAACCTGGCCATTAAAACTAAAAGGAGCAACAAAACTTAAAAAAATGTTTTATAAAACTATTTTCTCGATACTTTTACTGGTATTGGTTTTGATCTCTTCGTCCTGCGGCGGTGGTAAAGAAGTAAAACCCAATATCCTATTAATCACTATTGATACACTGCGAAGTGACCACCTGGGTGTTTACGGGTACCCACGTGAAACATCTCCTTTTATCGATCATCTGGCAAAAAATGGGCTTATGTTTAAACATGTGATCACACCGCAGCCCATGACCTCCGGAAGTCATGCCTCTATCTTAACCTCGCTGCATCCCTTAACTCATAATGTGATTACCAATGGCTTTGTTTTGAACGAAAAAGTCCAAACCATCGCCGAAGTGTTGAAGAATAATGGTTATTATACCATCGGAACAATCGCCGTCGGGTTTTTAACCGGAAAAAAGAACTTTTCCCAGGGTTTCGATTCTTTCTCCGATAAATGGGAGAGAGACCCCCAACTTGATCCTAAATTCCCAATATATGAACGGGCCGCGCCATCGGTGAATCAAAGCCTGTTCAAGCAAATCAACGAATACTATACCCATCATAAGCATAAACCCGTTTTCATATGGGTCCATTATTATGACCCCCACGGCCCTTACTATGACAAAGACTATATTACATTTAAAAATAAACCTCCCAAAGGAAAGCCGAAAGCCATTAATCAATACGATAAAGAAATCCGCTATACGGACGATTCGATTAGAGAGCTTTATCGTTACCTGGAAGAAAAAGGCCTGGCCCGGCGGCTGATAACCTGTGTGACCGCGGACCACGGCGAGCAGTTCGGTGAGCACGGCTACACCTTCGGCCATCCTGATTTCTACTCTGAAAATATCTTCGTACCGTTGATTGTCCATGGATACGGGATTGCCCGAAATAAAACGGTCGAAACCTATGTCTCCACCCTGGATATTAGCGTTACCCTCCTGGGCAGGGCAGGCTTAGCTTTCACTTATCCCACCGAGGGGATTGATTTGTTGAAAAAAAGCGGCAAACCGCAGAAAATCAAGAATAGAAAATTTTTAATTATCAGTAATAAAGACCATGCCAGGTCCTTGCAGTTGATGGGTGACCCATTTGCCTATATTCTTAATTTTGATTATCATTATAAATACTGGTATTTTGCCCGGCAAAACACAGCGGATATCCCCCCCAATCGATTCAAATCCATTCAAGACCACCAGGTCAACAAAAAAGGTAATAAATGGATTTTTCCCCTGTCCCATGGAATACAAAAAGGCCGCAAATATGCTGTTTTAAGGCTGGATATCAAAAAAAATAACGGTCTGAGCGTAAAAATACAGGTGCCCCCCATCTTATTTACCAGTGAAGAAACCGTCCCCGCAGACGTGGAACACCTGGACATTATTTACCCTATAACCGTTTTGGACCGCATTAAGGTTCACCTCTACCTCAACCAGGAAACCGTCATCAATAACCTGGAGTATGCCGTGATTTTAAAAAAGGAATTTCCTAAAAAGGCTGTAACCCGGGAAATAAAAAATGAGATTTACCAGAAATTATTAACACTGCGAAAAAAGAAGTCAAAAGATGAGTTTTTCAATCTTTCCAATGACATCCGGATGGAAAAAAACCTGGTGGATGTCAAAACCCATAAACCCTTCATCCTGGAATACAGGAAATTGATCTACAGCGCCTATAAATATTATCTTCGCAAGAAAAGTTGGCTGTTAAAGGGAGCTAAAGATCAAGACAAATTAACCGCAAAAGATAAAGAAATGTTAAAAAGCCTGGGATATTTGTAGGTTGGAATAATGGAATGATGGGAAGAGAAGGCAGGTTGGAAGGACCAATGAAAAATAAAAATTTTAAAGTATCTGTGGTGATCCCGGCCTTTAATGAAGAAGGCAATATCCAGGAGTTAACGGAAAAGCTGGTTGATATTCTGAAGGATTACGACGATTATGAAATCCTTTTTGTTGATGACGGCAGCCAGGACAATACGCTGGAGATACTAAAAAGACTTCATGAGAAGAACAGCCGTATTCATTACATTTCCCTGGCCCGTAATTTCGGTCACCAGAATGCGTTAAAGGCCGGTCTTGACCATGCTTCCGGTGACTGTGTGGTCACCATGGATGCGGATTTGCAGCACCCCCCGGAACTGATCCCCCAATTGATCGAAAAATGGCTGGAAGGATACGATGTGGTCTACACCATCCGCAAGGGCGATCCGGGGGTGTCTTTTATAAAGCGTAAGACTTCCGGCATGTTTTACCGGCTGATGAATCGGCTGTCTGATATCCACCTGCCCAGGGGGGCGGCGGACTTCAGGCTCCTGGACAGGACCGTGGTAGACGTGCTTAAAGATTTAAAAGAATATTATCTTTTTTTCCGCGGTATCACTGCCTGGGTCGGGTTCAGGCAGTGCCGCATCGAATATACACCGGAAAAACGATTTGCCGGTCAATCCAAGTATTCCATGAGGCGCATGCTGGGGTTTGCCTTGACCGGCATTACCTCTTTCAGCCTGAAACCCCTGAGGCTATCCATACTGTTGGGGGTATCCCTGGCATTGTTGGCCTTTGTTTATGGTGTTTATGTCATCCTGATGAAAATCTTTTCCGGCCAGGCAGCCCCCGGATGGGCCTCCGTGCTGGTCAGCGTCCTGTTTATCGGCGGCATTCAATTGATTGTACTGGGAATCATCGGCGAATATATCGGGAAACTGTTCATGGAGTCCAAACAAAGGCCCCATTATGTGATCAGGGAAAAAAGCCGCGAATCATGACCAGGGAAAAGTTCTACGATTCTATCTCGGAAGAGTTTGATCGTATGATGAATACATACGATACAAACCGGAGAATAGAAGTTATTTTCGATGATTTCCTGGGTGACGCCCCCCTGCAAGGAAAGCGCTTATTGGATGGCGGCTGCGGTACCGGCCAGTTTACCCAAAAAGCAATTGAACGGGGAGCCGATGTGGTATCCCTGGACATTGCCGGAAGGCTCGTTGAAGTGACCCGGCGGAAAAATCCCGGGGCGCGTGCGGTTTGCGCATCGCTCCTAGCACTGCCCTTTGATACCGGTACCTTTGATTATGTGATTGCTTCCGATGTGATTGAACACACCCGGGACCCATATATAGCAACAAAAGAACTGATCCGGGTTTTAAAACCCAAAGGAAAGCTGTGTATTACTGTACCCAACAAAAGCTTCTGGTACTTTTTCGTTGTGCTGGCCAACGCACTGGGTATACGAAAGTATAAGGGCTTTGAAAATTGGGTGCCTTACTACCGGTATAAACGTTTTTTGAATGACAATAATCTCACCATCATCGACTATAAAGGCATTCACCTGTTCCCCTTCGTGGTGAAGTTCTTAAATGGAATACTTTACCGGCTGGATAAAGTTTTTCAACGGAAACTGGGTTTTATGATGGTTAACCTGGCAGCCCTAGCAGAAAAAAAATGAAAATTAAAGATACCCTTATTAGTATTTTCCCGGATAACAAACTGCCGGTTATATTCCTCTTTTTTTTGCTAATGTGGTTCGGTATTTTAACGCTTACCGGGACGTTATTTTCCGGTTACCATTTCATAGATGACCACGGTATTTTTAAAGAAAGCCAGGATGTCGCTCACACCACGATTCTTAGAGAAGCAAACATATTTAAACGGAATCTCACGGCTTCCACGATGCGCTTCCGTCCGTTTTATTGGTTTCACCGAAGAATGATGCTGGCGGTACTGGGAACCGATTTTACTGCCCTGTCCATTTATATCGGTTTCTTAGCTGTCTTTACCTCTTTCTTTTTATTTCTATTTATGAGGAAGACGGGGTTCTCCACACTGGAGTCGGTTTTATTTGTCTGTCTAACACTGTTGGGAGAACAGGCGGCTGTCTGGTGGATGCTGGGCACAGGCGAGACCCTGGGCATGCTGTTGTTCTCCCTTGCCTTGCTGTTCATGGCCCTGAGTGTCTTTTCTAATCGGAAAAAAATCCTTTCCAACGTATTATTCGTTATTTTCACCATCCTGGCTTCCTGGACCAAAGAAAGTTTTATTTTAATGATCCCGGCCCTTATATTCTTGAAATTATGGCTGACATATCAAAAAGAGGAAAAACCTTCGTGTTCTTCGTGCCTTCGTGGTGAAAACATAGTTATTTCAGTGGTTTTACTCCTGGTGTGCATCGTGGAATTAATCCATATTCTAAGAAATGTCGGAACCACTGGTGTGGTATATGCCGGGTACGAGGGTTTTACTGTTACAAAATTCTTAAAAATCCTGATACAAATGACCATGTCCACCCATGGTTGGGTCATTCTTATCCAACTGGTCCTCATTGGCATCGTGTATTATGTGAAATCAAAAAAACATAAAATCACTGCCCTGCTGACACCGCTGCATACCCTTCTGTGGCCTGTTATCCTGGCAGGCCTGATCGTGGTACCCCAGGTTGCCCTGTACATGAAATCCGGGATACAGGAGCGGTACCTGCTCCCCGGTGCCATTGGATATACGTTTCTTATGGTGGTATTGCTTAGATATGTTCGATTAAACACCCTGTTGTCGCGCGAGTTGAAATGGAAAGCAAAAGAGAAACGGCCCCAACTGGTTGTACTTATCCTTTTGATTATTGTTGCCTTACTTCAATTGCGGGTTACTCGTTACACCGCCATCGGCTTTGCCAGGGATGGTCAACACACCAATGCCTGGCTCCACTCTATTCAACAAAATACTCAACCCCAGGACCTGGTATTGGTAATCACCCGCATGAAAAAACACTACGAAGCCTCGATTTCCCTTAAGACCTATATGGATTTTAAAATGAAGCGAAAAAACACCTTGTTCTCCCCTGTCACGCTTGACATAAAACCCAGCAAACACATCTTCTGGAAACAACTGAACAATGATTTTTACTCGCGTTTTCCGGGTTTTCGCTTGCAGGACCCGGGAGATAGAGACTGCGTTCAAACTATTATAATTTTCCCCGGCCTGGAAAAAAGGTTCCTGGATTTCTCTGCTCCATGGTTTAAACCGGCACAGTTTAAACGATATACCAACGATGGTGGTTATGTGAGTTATTATAAAAAAAGAAATCTCCTCTCGACAGGGGTGCTCCATAGGACCCACCCAAGGGACGGGGTGTGTCTTTTAAGATCATGTTCATATTAGGCTTATTAGCTTTCTTTCAAAATACATTTATACCAGGATTTCTCCTGCTAAAATACACAAAAACAGGAATTAATAAAATCCCTCAACTGGTTTACGGTTTCGGGTTAAGCCTGTTAATCAACTACCTGCTGGTTTTTCTGCTTACTATAACCGGTATTTACAAACCACTCACTTTGTATATCATTCTCTTCATCGAAGGGATTCTATTGGTTTATTACTATTGGAAACGCCAGCCTCCACTTACCGGGTATATTAAACTGGATTGCCGGCGTCGGCTTACCTCCTGGAAACAATTCACTACCACCAATTCGCTGACGTATAATTTTTTATTTATCGTTTCTCTTGCAATCATCCTCTGGTATGTGTTTCTTTTCTTTTACTTCCTGGGGGGTGTGTTCGAGCACTGGGACCCGGTGGTGGGGTGGAACCGTTTTGCCCTGGATTGGGCCGATAACCAATTGCCCGGCCATACCTGGCGCTATCCCCAGTTAATTCCTGTTAACTGGTCTTTTTCCTATGTGCTCCTGCAGAATACCGACGTGCAGTGTTTTGCTAAAGCCTTGATGCCGCTATTTTCATTGGGGGTCATGTTATTGTTCCTGGACCTGGGTCTGCGAATTCAAAAGAAAAAAAGCCTCTATTTACTGGGTCTGATACTATATGGGATTTTTTTGGCTTATATGTACGATCCCTCTTTTATCGTGAGCGGTTACGTGGATATCGCGGTTTCCTTTTTTGTTTTCCTGGCTTTTCATGCGCTGCACCGTTTCCCGGAAGAAAACAACCGTGGGAATTTCAAACAGGTGTGGTGGGCGGTGGTATTTGCTTCTGCCGCGGCCGTTACCAAACAATCCGGGTTGTTTATTTTAGGGGTAATACTGGTGTGGGCCTTTATACGTATTTTTAAGAACCGGAAAGCATTCTCTCCTAAAAAGACGGTGGGTATTATCCTGTTGGTGCTGTTGACAGTAAGCATAATTTCGGTTTCCTGGTATATGCTGAAAGAAATTCATATTCAAAGGGGTAAAGACCAATCGGGAATCGAGTTGGTGCAAAGGGCACATCACGGTGCCGGTTACACGCAGCGGTTCGCCGGCGCGGTGACGAAATTGGCCACCCACCGCCATCCCAAATTCCAATTCCTGTTTTATGCCGGTATATTAGTCATGCTTTTGGGTCTGTTTCATAGACAATCATGGTGGGTGACCCTCTTTATTGTGATCCCCTATACCTTGATCTGGGGATTTTTCTTTAGTTACGACAGTCGTAACCTGGCACCTGTGATTCCCTTTATCGCTTTTGCCGCGGCCTGCGGCATTGATTTCCTGAAACGGCTGCTGCCCGGCGAAAGAAAAATACCGGTATTTAACGTACCTGTCATCCCTGTGATTTTCCTGGTTCTACTGGGGCTGGCCGCGATGAATTTTATCATTCTGGAAAAAGATACAATCATCCGGCAGCAAATCCATAAAAAAATGAAAATGGGGGATGCGGAACTGAATGCCCTGTTGTACCGCTTCCATAAAAAACAAGGCATCACCGGTAAAATTGCCACCAATTACCAATACTTGAAATACCTTCCGGGTTTGGAAAAATTTTATCGGTATCACCCTGGAAGGGTGTCATCGGAATTCCTGGAATACCTGGAAACACCAGGAGGCAAAGAAATACATTACCTCCTGGTACCAAAGATCCTGGAAATTGAAAAGGACGTATACCGACGATACCAGGAAAAAATTAAATCCGGACAATACCGCCAGGTATTTAGATACCGCGGTTACCAGTTTATAGAGATCAGTAGGAAGTAGGAAGTATTGAGAAAAAACTATGAATATTCCTGTATTGATACCTGCTTATAACCCGGATGAATCTTTATGGAACGTGGTGGATGGGTTGGTCCGGCTTAATTTTAGTGATATTATTATTGTTAATGATGGCAGTAAACCGGAGTGTGACCCCATTTTTGAGCGATTGGAAAACATGGAGCAGTGTCATATAGTAAGGCACGCGGTAAATTCCGGGAAAGGCCGGGCATTAAAAACAGGGTTAAACTATTTTTACCTGAATTTTCCTGGCAGCGCTGGAGTGGTCACGGCTGATGCAGATGGTCAGCATCAACCTACCGATATTTTGAAAGTGGCAGAAGCATTAACGGAAAACCCGGATAAATTAATCCTGGGAGTCCGAAAACTGGGTCGCAAGGTCCCTTTTAGAAGTTTATTCGGTAATGTGTTAACGCGGTTTGTGTTTGCTGTGGTGATTGGGGCAAAAATCTCCGATACCCAGTCCGGGTTAAGGGGACTGCCGCGGGCATTGGTACCGAATTTCCTCAAGGTAAAAGGGGAACGATACGAATATGAAATCAATATGCTGATCTTAACAAAGATGAAATCTATCGAAATCGTGGAAATACCCATCGAAACCATATATATTGAAGACAATATATCTTCTCATTTCAATCCCTTTTTCGACTCGATGAAGATTTACTTCCAATTGCTGCGATTTGCTTTCTCATCAATGATCGCCAGTTTTTTCGATTTTATTGTTTTTACTCTCACATTTGGATTGACCGCCAATATAATGATAAGCCTTCTAATCGGACGATTTATAGTCGGGTCCATGCTTAATTATATTATCAATAAACGGCTGGTTTTTCACAGTAAGTCCGGGGTCCTTTCATCCCTGTTAAAGTACTACCTGGCACTGGTGGTAATGAGTTTTATATCCTATTTGTTGATTAACATTGCCATGGCAGAATTAGGAATAAAAGTAATCGCTGCAAAAATAGTGGTAGAAACCTTGCTGTTTGGATTTAGCTTCTTGATTCAGCGGGAATTTGTTTTCGGCAGCAGTGAAGAATAAAAATGAAAAAGACCGATTGGAACGCGTATTACCGCAAACCCTACAAATTTGCCGGATTCACAAAACGTATCATCACCCGGGTGGTGTTGAAATATATCCGCAAATACTCACCGGTCCAAAGGAACTTTACCCTGCTGGAATTTGGCGGGGGTAACAGTTGTTTTTATGAGTTGTTTAACCGGGTTTTTGAGCCGGACAAATATTATATCGTAGATAACAACCAGGTGGGGTTGGAAGAATTGAGGCGCCGAACCGGTGAACGAGAAAATACCGTCCTGGTTAACCAGGATATACTGGACCCGGATTTAGATGTCGAATGTGACCTGGTGTTCAGTGTCGGATTGATCGAGCATTTTTCCGTTGACAACACCCGGAAAGCCATCCTATCGCATTTTAACGTATTAAAAAAAGGAGGGATTCTCATCCTGGGATTTCCAACGCCCACTTTTTTATATAAAATCACACGAAAAATATCCGAACTGCTGGGTTTATGGATTTTTCATGATGAAAGACCCCTGACCATCGAAGAAGTCCTGAATACGGCGAACCAACACGGAGAACTCCTGGACCAGACTATCATATGGTCAATATTTTTAACCCAGGCTGTAGTGGTGATTAAAAAAAGATAATCCCGCAGCGCGGGGTCCCCACTCATGGAAACGTCAAAAAAGGTTGAAACCCATTTCAACAGGGAATTCAGGGAGTTTGATTCCTTTTACAATGAGAAAAAAGGTATTTTTTCAAAAATCATCGATGGACTTTTCCGGCGCAGCATGCAGATGCGTTTTGAAAAAGTAATCGCTGATACGGCACCGTATGAGAATAAAACAGTCCTGGATGTCGGGTGCGGTACCGGCCGGTTTTCTATTGCTTTGGCATTAAAGGGCATCAAAAAAGCACTGGGTATCGATTTTGCCGAAAATATGATTGATGAAGCCAATCATCTTGCTCAACAATTCAACGTCTCCCACATCTGCCAATTTGTAAAAGCTGATTTTATGCAAATGACTGTCAAAGAGCCCTTTGATCATGTCTTTGCCATGGGGGTCATGGATTATATCGAGGATCCGGTGCCTTTTGTTAAAAAAATGGTAGAAGTGGCAGACAAAAGTGTGATGATCAGTTTTCCTGTTTCAGGAGGAATTATCCAACGGCTCCGCAAGTTTAAGTTTGAGAAAATCCAGAAATGCCCGGTTTTTTTCTATTCAAGGAACGATGTGGAGCAGATTGCCCAACAAGCTGGTGCCCAACATTTTACCATTGACCAATTGGCAAAGGATTATTTTTTAACTATTTTTTTAGCCACAGAGGCCACAGAGTGCACAGAGTAAGAGAAGAAGAAAAAAAGAGAATGGTACCAATGGGAAATACCCTTACAAAGCATGGTACGATGTTTGACCGTGAATGAAAAGCTTTTGCGGGGGGTTCAGGGGGGCAGTTTTCTCGAAAAGAGCCCCCATGGTCGCCGAAGGCAAAATGAGAAATCTACTTTCTATTGACCTGGAGGATTGGTATCATTTTATCGGTGATCCGGGGGTGCCTTGTTTTGAAGAATGGGTGAACTGTGAATCACGGGTGGAGGAAGTTACGGATATTTTATTAGAAATCCTGGAGGGGCTTTCTGTTACTTTTTTTGTGCTGGGATTTACCGGGGAACAACATCCTGGTTTGATAAAAAAAATCAGTTCATTGGGGCATGAAATTGCCTGTCATGGATATCGGCATGACTTTGTATTTGAAATGGGGCCGGAGAAGTTTCGGCAGGATATTTCCAGGACTAAAGCGCTGCTGGAAGATTTAACCGGTCAGCCTTGTGTGGGGTACCGGGCGCCTGGTTTTTCTATTCGGAAACAGGACCTGTGGGCGCTGGATATTATCAGGGAGGAGGGATTTATTTATGATTCTTCGATTTTCCCGGCGGTTCGAACCGCGGGTGGTGTTACCGGTTTTCATAAATATCCGCAGGTGCTTCAACTTGAGTCCGGGCCGTTGGTGGAATTACCTATATCTACCAGCAAGTTACTGGGTGTTACCACGGCTTTTTGTGGAGGGGGATTCTTCCGGTTTTTCCCGGAATGGTACATTCATAAACATATCAAAAAAATAAACCGTGAAGGTCAACCTGCTGTGGTTTACATTCATCCCCGCGATATCGACCCGGATCAGCCGCGCATGAAGTTGAAGTTCTTTAACCGTTTTATGTATTATTACGGTCTAAAAAAAGCAAAAGACAAATTCATTCGCCTGGTCAATGCATTTGAATGGGGTGGATTCGGAGAATTTGCCCAGGGGGGCTCTTTTCGAGAAAACCGCCCCCCTGGACCCCCCGCAAAAGCTTTTCATACACGGTAAGCCTGTATTACGATGTTTCAACTATTGTACCCAACTAATAAAAAGTTTTACGGGGGATTCCAAAGGGGGCGGTTTTTCAAAAGAGCCCCCTTTGGCCGCCGGAGGCAATGGGAGGAATGAATAATGAAGGGGATATCAATAATTGATACAACCATTGATGAAGTTCTCAAATACGGGGTTTGTGGGTATAAAAACCTTAAGAGGCCGGGTTTCCCGGAAAAGGTCGAATGGTTAAAGAAACGCTTTTCCGAAGGGTTGAAAATAAAGACATTGGTCTCGGACAAAGACGGTACCCAGGGCATGATCGAATATATTCCAGGTGAATACTGTTGGCGGCCTGTTGAAGCAACCGGGTATATGTTCATTCATTGTATCTTTGTAGGTTTTAAACGCGATTATAAGTATAAGGGTTATGGTTCTTTAATGTTAGATGAATGTATTAACGATGCAGAAAAAGGAAATTTTCACGGAGTTGCCGCAGTCACACGTAAAGGTTCCTTTATGGCAGGCAAAGAAGTGTTTATTAAAAAGGGATTCGAGGTCGTGGACACTGCGCCGTCCGATTTTGAATTACTTGTAAAAAAGTTTGACCAAAATGCACCTGTACCAAAATTCAAAGGCAATTGGGAAGAGAGGCTGAAGAAATACGGAAAAGGGCTGACAATCATTAGAGCGGATCAGTGTCCTTATACGATAAAAAATGTGAATGAAATAAGTAAAACCGCAAAAGACGTTTACGGGTTAACGCCGAATATAGTCAACTTAAAAAATGCTAAAGAAGCACAAGACAGTCCTTGTGCTTTTGGGATTTTTTGTATTATCTACAATGGGAAAATTATTGCTGAGCATCCTATATCAAATACAAGGTTTAGTAATATTATGAATAAAATAAAGCAATAAATGGCTTAATAGTAGTGGACAGGCGCGCACCTTTTATGATCTCACCATTCCACCAGGGGAGTGAAATCAATATCAGGCCTTTCATATATATCTGTTCCTACTATGATGTCGCTTTTCTTCCAGTAATAATTGCGGCCTGACGATACTTTCCAGGTTTCCCCGGTTTCCGGGTCCTTTACATCGGTTAAACCCAGGATGGCATTGGACCATTTTCGACTGAGATCATCGTACACTCGCTGACGATACCGGTACGAACTGCTGATGATTTCTGAAATTTCATTATGGGTTCTTGATACAATTTCGGAAGTCGCCGCAGCGATATTGGTTTGCATTGCCATCCATTGAGGATTTATCCTGAATGATTTAACCATCCGCCCCAGCACATCCCGGGCAATATCTGATTTTGATTTTTCTGCCATGAAACCGAACAGGTATTCAATAATCCAGTTGCCGGCACCGTAAGCTGTGGTCAATCGTGTTCCGGCAAAATAATAGCCGACATAATTCTTATTGTTTTTACTGCAGGTGAAAAATACTTCACCGGTATTCACTGTGGATTGAATACCGTAGGCACCGTATTGGCGGTTAATATTATTTAATACTTTAGAAACATCCGGTCTATCTTTTTCTTCGGTAAATGTTAAATTGGTATACCCACTGGCTATCTTCGTGGTGACATATTCCCTGGCAAAACGTCGTCCATCCAGGTACTGTTTAACACGCATATTCACGCCGTAACCCGGCGAATACCAGCTTCCCTCACGGAATCCCGTCATCTCCAACAACCGGGAAGGAATAACAAAAGGCGGGATTCCCGAATCCCCACCGCTGATAAAAATTTCCTTATCCGGCGAAAAAACAATAATCGACGGTCTTATATCCACAGAAGCAAAACGGAACAATCCCCCGCTAACTTCCCACCCGGAAGGTATATCAACTGAAAACGCATGTTCCTTCGGATCCCACCATGTCTTATATTTTAATTCTAAGCTTTTAAACCTTTTGCTCTTAGAAGGTTGTATAAACTTGAAGGTTTTTAAAATGGAAACCATAGTTGTTCTTTCGGCCGGGAAGCTTTCTTTCCCGGACAGGATAAGGTAAAAAATGCCACTTCCCTGGTAAATCGAGCATATCAATGCACCGGAACCCTCTTTTCCTTTCAGGGGGAAACTAAAATCAGCATACACTTCATCCGGTTTTGACCTTATTTTCCTGATATTTTTGAGACGGATCCCCGGTAAAATTTCAGAGAATAATTCAGGGACTTTTTTGGTCCAGGCTTCGGAAATCAATTCTTTTTTTGAAAAAAAAGGTTGAATGAGAATGGTGGAATCACTGGAATTAATACGTATCAGTCCATTTTCCTGGCAGGAAACTTTCCAGCCTTGGGGGTGGGAAAGGGCAAAGCCATTGGTATCTTCGTGATTGATCCAGTTTTTTGTTTTTATTTCCGATTCTTTACAAGCGGAAATAAATATAAGGGAAAATATGAGAATTATCAAAAGAATTTGTTTCATATAACCTCCTTTGCCCTACAACAATACAACTGAAACAACAAAAAGTCAAGAATAATAAAAGTCGTCAGGCAAAAATTCCTAACCACTATTTGTATCTACAGGATGGACATAAAAACTAAAAAAACTTAAAAACTTTTAGGATGTCCATCCTGAACTCCTATAAAACTCTATCAGAACTTTTTTTTGTCTCCGACGGCCAGGGGGTTCTTTTGAAAAACCACCCCCTGGACCCCCGCAAAACTTTTATTAAAGGGTCTTTGTGTGCCTTCGTGCTTTTTACCGCATTGTAAATGCCTTCGTGGCTAATCTTCTTCTTGACTGAGCCAGCGGCGTAGGAGTTCGCTGGCAATGCGGGTTCCTTCTTTCTCTTCTGCGATCACATCGTGGCGGCGCAGGAGGTCCATGGTTTTTTCCAGGGCGTTGGTTTCTTTAAATGAGGGAATCGTTTCCACTTCTTTAGCAAGCTCAGCTAACGTCCAGGTGCCTTTTTCCCGTTGAGCCATGATGCGCATCAGGGTGTGTTCGTTTTTCGTGACATTGGACCAGACTCCGTCAAAATAGTACCCGGCACTGTGAAAAAAATCAGGAGTAAGCACTGGTGCCAGGTCATCCAATGTAAGGGTTCGGGGGGTGGTTTCGCCTTGTTTTAAAAAGCGTTCGTTCCAGCGCGTCACCAGTTCCCAGCAGAGGCGTTGAATCAAGAAAGGTTGACCGGCGGTGAGGCGATAGAGTTCTTCCCGCAGTTCCGGTGTGTATTCCAGGGCAAAGTCGGGATGGGGTTGGGTAATGAGCCGCAGGGCATCGTTGTATTCCATGTAGCCCACGCGGATGTATTCGGCCTGGCCGTAAAAAGCGGATTTGTAATCATGGCCCATTTCATCCAACGTATGGAGCCCGGCAAAAATCAAACCCAGCCATTGATATTTTTGGTGTATGGAACGAAGGTAAGGGAGCAAACCTGCATCGATTCGTTTTTCCTTGATGCCGGTTTCGATGAGTTCAAACTCGTCGATGGCCAGGACCAGGCGTTTGGGTTCGGTCATTTGCGAATCGAGTTTATTTAAAAGTGCATTGAGACTGCGGCGTCCTGTGCCCAGGTTGGTATATCTTGTTTCTTCCGGGGGAGGGCCTGTTTGGAGGCCGAATTCGGCAGCGATGCGGTGGATGGCTTCGGCAAAATCGAGAAGCAGTTGACCGGTATGGTCTACCCAACCCACATTTTGCATATCCAGGTAGACATAGAGGGTGTTGGAGCCGGTAAAGTGGGAGAGGTTGCGTAAGATCGAGGTTTTACCCATGCGCCGGTGACCGTATAGAATGATGCATACAGGCTTCCCACTGGTGGCCCAGTAATTCTCAATTTGCTGCATAATATCTGCACGGCCAATAAAAGTTGAACCAATCACCGGCAGGCCGGAGTAGCCTTCGTAGGGATTTGGTACCGGCTGGCGCAGAATTTCTTCGCCGACAACGCCGCCAGCTTCACTGAAGATATACCGCCAGTTTTCCGCGATCTCTTTAATGAGGGGCCATTCCGGCTCCGGGCAGATGGATTCGCCGGTTTCAAGGAGACGGGTAAGATCAGCCACGGCACGGCCAATGGCTGTGGAACGATTGAGTACGGATTGTGAATGATGTGCCGTCTGTGCTTCGCCGGCGGCTGACCGCAGGGTTCGCAGGACTTGCAGTGTGCCGGGTCGCAACTCCGGGTGGGGAAGCGTATTCATCCATTCGGTTTCCTGTTCCAACGCGGCAATGGCATGTAAATCAGTTGTCTTTTGCCCCTCGCCAATAGTACGGGCGACACCGTACAACTCCGGGCCGTGACGCAGATCTTTCACAACAGCAAACGCCTTGGCTGCTTTAGCGGCTTCTTTTTCATGCCAGAACCAGAACCCGGCACAGGCTGCACGCGCTGGTGTATCAAGCCAGAGTATCACTTGGAAACGCAATTGTCTTCGCTCTTTCCAACGAGCCGGAATAAATATATTTAATCTTTCGATGGCTCTTTGCCGAAGCTCTTTGTCAAGGCTGGAAGAGCAAAATCGAATCAAATCCCAATCAAAAGGCCGGTCAACCAGAGATGTCGTTCGGGATAACATTATATCTGCTTTAAAATTCGCCAGCGTTACATTCATTGCTTTTACCACCGGTATAAACTGCAGGGTGTACGCCAGCAGTTGATTGACATTGTACAAACCGGCATTCCAGTCCTGGGTCAGCCATTTCTCCACCTGTCTTTGTAATCCCGGAAGCGGCAGGAGTACTAGGCGGCTTGCCTGCCGGAGACGGTTCTTTTTCCCCGGTTTCCATGCCAGGTTAAAGGGTAATAACAGGAAAAGGTAATCAAAAAGGCGAAAGAAAGTAACATTTATTGCTGCGATAAACACCAATCCGAATGACACGGCCTCCGCCACGCTTCCCGCCTCGTTTCCCGCTACGCTTTTTGCCACGCCAATCGTCACACTGAACGCCACGCCGAACACCGTGCCGAACGCCACGTTTCTCGCCAAGCCGACCACCATTTCGACCGCCACGCCACCCGGCACGCTTTCCACTCTGCCGAACACCACGTGGGCCACTATGCCGACCGCCACGCCATACGCTGCCGCTCCCACCATGCCGAACACCACAATACTAACCGCGCCAAGCGCCACGCCGAATGCCACACCGGCCGCCACACCGAACGCCACGCCTCGCATCACGCCGAGTGCCACGCTGGCCGCCACGCCGAGCACCACGCCGAGCACCACGCCGAACGCCACCAAAAGCCAATCTATAGGCACACCAAGCGCTGATAATACCAGAGCTGTAACACAGGAAGCTGCGATTAGAGTAATGATTGCCTGGATAACCAATTTACGCTGCACAGGATCATTGCGCAATACTTCTTTGACTGCTTTATATCCTTGTGCATCCTGGTACTCAGGCTTTCCAAATTTCTGTACATACCAGCGAATAGCTTGAGGGAAAAAGAAGGCCCAATAGAGCAGCCGGATGTAATCCAACGGGTTCCACAACGACAGGGGGCGTTTGAGCCGGGGCGCCAGGTCTAGCCTGGGAACAGTCTCTTCTTTCATATTCTTATTTTTTTTCACACCATTTGCTCCATGTCCTGTTTATACCCGGCCTGCCAATCGTATGCCGGATCAGCCAGGGATTCAAATCGATGAAAAGCTGCACGCTGCAATTTATAGGGATGGAAGACCGTAAGTTCCAACAACTGCTCACATGTTTCGTCATTAAAGAAAGGGAGATCGGGTGCCCAGGGATGATTCAATAACTGGAGCGCTTCTCCTTCGGTCATTGAACCCAATATGAAAGGCACTAAGAAATTGAATGCCGGAGAACCTATACCGGTATCGGGAAAGACCTCCTTAAGAGGTATCCGCGACACAGCCACCATCTTGAAGTTTCGGTTGCTGCCGCATATGGCCCGGAACCGGGTCAGGTCGGTATGGGTCAGCCCCTGCTCCGGGCCGGTATCCAGTTCATCAACAAGGAGCAGAATCCGGTTACTGTTCAATGCACGGCGAATGGTCCGCCAATTGCTATTTTCCAGTTCCAATGCTTCGGCAATTTGCTCGTAAAAATCATCCCGGTCCTCCAGGGACATGCAATCCAATGGCCCAATCACTTTCACTTCACTGCCACAATTGCGAACCAGGTGCAACATCAACGAACTTTTGCCGACTTTGGGCTCACCATGCAGCGCCACTGACCCCCCCTGGAGCAATGTCATTAAACGCCGCATTTCTCCTTCCCGCCCAATGAACCGGGCTGGGTCATGGATGGCTATGGTATCGATAAAAGGATTGGGGATCAATTTCTGAGATTTAGGTGGTTGTGGGGCAACCCCCAGTCTTGCCTGTACATCCTTCACCAATTTATCTATATGGTCTTTAAGTGGAGGCGTATATGCCTCCAGGTATTGACAGCGAAGTTTCAATACTTTTAACCTTCCTTTTGGGGAGACGTTCTCAATACGAAAAGGTATAATCGTTATATTTTTTTCCAATGCCATACTGATCTCATCTTTAACCCACTGGGATTGGTTGGCATTGGAAGAGAAGACCAGTACAACAAGTTTAGACTTTTCAACAGCATCCAGTATTGCCTCAAGCCAATCAGCACCGGAGGGAATATCCCTTGGAGCCATCCAGCAGCGAATATTTTTCGCTTCAAGGGCATTGTAAATGGTTTCTGCCACCTGGAAATCCCGGTTGTTCCGGCTGCCTTTATCATTGGCATAAGAAATAAAAACCTGGTGCCCCATCGGTTTTTCACCCTTCCCTGTAATTAACATCCATTTTAGTTCAAACTATATTTTAGAAAATCCCTGGAGATTTTTCTTAGTCTAACACCCAGACTGCCAACTATTATCAGTTTATGCTTTTTTCTTCGCAGCGACAGATCGCATGTGTTCAGCTAATTTTTGCTGAAGCCACAAGTTTACCAGGGTTTCGACTTTAACACCACGTAACTTTGCTTGTTTTTCCACTGAAGAAAGCAACTCCTCCTCAATGGGTACAGCACAGGAGATGTCAAATTCGATATCAGGAGCGTTTGGGTCGTCAAAGTCAGTAAAATCGTGCGTATCCCAAAACTCTCCCATTTTTTCCAGGGTATCTGCTTTTGATATGCTGCTTAATTTATTTTTTGCCATAGGTTTTTCTCTCCTTTTTGCTCATGTCGCGAGCGCTAATAACTATCGCTGTTGCCGTATCGGGTTTATACACAAAAAATACGGCTAAATAGCGTCCGGCAAATGTCTGACCGAAACCACCGTATACATCATTTCCTTTTGTATACCCTTTTTCAGCAAATCGAATACGAGGGTTATTTAGTAATACTTGACGCGCTTCCCGAAATGTCACTTTGTGCTTCGTTTCGAGCTTGTCCTCAATATTTTCAGGGCAGACAATAAAATCAATCTTCATGTCAATAAATATCCTTCCTATTTAGTCAAGGGTATAATAGAGGAAATACTGATGAAAGTCAATAGAATAAAAAGGATATAACTTACTTGGCACTTTATCCTTCCCTTTTATTTTGCACTGGTGTCTTCCTCAGGTTCGTGGGGTTCAGTCATAGTCACAAAAACGCCGTGTGAGTAAGTATACCGGTCCAGGTCATTAGAAATCTGGGCCTGTTCAAGCCAAAGATTCCAGTAGGCATATAATTCATCCTCTGAGAGATTTTTTAAGTCCAGGTCTTCTTCACTTAAAAATTCGTCTCTTATCTCAACCATGATTGATCTCCTTTTCCTTTGGACTGAAAGGCAACACTTCTTCAGCCCGACTAATTATTTGTTGATGGGCATCAAAAAGTGGCATACCGGAAATTTCTTTTTCAACTGTGGGCCAAAGGGCTGTCCATTTTTCAGCCGCTTTTAAATAGAGGGACAGGCGCTTTTCATTGGCATGGATCATCGCACGTTTTTCTGCGTCCAGCATTTCTTCCAGTTTCTCCCTACCTTCGGAGAAGTTTGCAAGTAATGGTCGTTTTTTCTTCAGTTCCATAACCAGGTGGGGATATTTACTTGCCAGGTTTATTATATCCCTGGCACTTCTCGAATAAAGAAGCTGATCCCGGGGGTCTTTCATTAAACGTGCGATTTCGCCGATAACCACATAGTCTTTTTCCCGGTTTGTTTTCTTTAATTCAGCAAGGTCTCTTAAATTGACGAATGGTAAATCTGAAGATTCTTGCTCTTTCCAGAGTCTTTTGAGTTCAGATGGGGAAATACGCGGAGGACGGGTAAAAAAATCAGTCCGGACTCTAATTGAATTGATTCGAAAATCGAAATGAGAACTCCATCCACCTTTCATCCATCTTATATCCAGGGGAGCACCGAATCGGTACCTGGCTTGAAAACTGGCCAGTACTCTCATGATATATTGTAATGATTCTTCATCTTCACGTATTACCCAATCACCATCTTTACTCATTAATGCCAACCGGTGTAATACCACTGCCTGACCAGAACAGATCACTGCTCTTATCTTGCCGCGGTTAAATGCCCTGGTCAGGTCAATATATATATTCGTTTGCATCACGAGAACATTTTACAAAAAATACCAGTATATTTCAATGTCCACCCCAAAATAATAAAGCCAGGTATTTTATTTAATAGAAAAGAATTGAAAGGTTTTTATCCAGGACAGACAATAAAATCGATTTTCATATATAAATATCCTTCCAATTTAGTCAAGGGTATAATAGTAGAAATGGTGAAGAAAGCCAATAGAATAAAAAGAAAAAAGCAAGGAGGCAAAAAAAATCTTACTTCTTACTCTATATTCTCTTTTTCCTCATCGGTTATTTTTATTGTCGGCTCGAAGAGTTCCCGGTTTTTGAGTTTAAAACGTTGGTGAAACGCCAATACTTCATAACGAAGCAAGGGAAGCCGGTCCATATCTTCCAGGAGTTCCCGGATATCATCCGAAATTTTTATTTCCTCTTTTTTCTTCGGTATTTTCTGTATTCCCGGTGCTTCCGGTGTTGGCAGCACTTCTTCCTGCCGGGGTTCCTCTTTAGACGTATAAACCATCGATCCCCTGTTACAGATCAACCAATCCAGGGAAATACCCAGGCTTTCCGCCCATCCATAGAAAGCCAATGCACCGGGAAAAGTCCTCCTACGCTCATTATTGACATAGGTGGTCCTTTTAAAACCGCTTTTTAATGCCATGTCTGCCTGGTTGAGATTAAATTTCTTTCTCACTTGCTTCAGGCGCATGGCGATTTCTTTTAACAATTTTTCTTTACTAATCGTATTCGTTGTGTCCATTGCATTTACTCCTATGTACTCCTATATGACTATTATACGAAAAAAAGTCGAAAAAGTTTTATTTTTATGACAAAATTGTCTTTTTCTAGACTGAAAATAATTTTTGTATGGATTTTGAAACTTTTTGGCCCGGACATGACGCTTTTTCCTTTCAACCATGACGCTTTTAGCTCTGATCATGACGTTTTTAACTCCAATCATGACGCTTTTAGCTCTAACCGTGACGCTTTTAACTCCGGCCATGACGCTTTTAGCTCCGGCTTTGACGCTTTTAGCTTCAGCCGTGACGCTTTTAGCTCCAGCCATGATGCTTTTTCGTTCAACCATGACGCTTTCTTATTCAACGATGACCCTTTTTCATTTAACACATGACACTTTTTAAATATAAGGTGCCAGTCACCAGGTCATTCTGCGGCTCCCCCCGCCGGGGGTCATGGTAGAAAAGAAGATATGGCCGGAAACGTTGAGATTTAGATTTTTTGCCTAATCTCTGAAGAAAGTGACTTTAAATTGCTGCGTCCGTTTATCATCCAGGAATTCAACCCGCACCTCGGCTTGATTACACATCTTCAAAACACTGGGAATGCCGCTTCCCCTACCGCTGTAGCTAAAACCCGGGGTCTTTTTCCAGGAAGGAGAGAATCGTGGGATTTCTCTCGATATGGACGCCGAATTTAATATTTTCTTCAGTGATGGTGTTGGGGAGGTTTCCCGGACTGACTATTTCTAATCTATTATCAAATAGGTAAATCTGGATCTGGGCATTGATGTAATAGTTTCTATGAACGATTGCATTGGCTATAATCTCTGAGAAAGCATCCTCCGGTATTTCGAGAATTCCGGGTGCGTTAAAGTTCCTGTTTTTTTGTATCAACCGCAGATTCCTTTTTACAAAAAACTTTGCCTGGTTAAATTGATCGATTAACTTACCGGTAATATCTTCTTTATCTTTAAAGTCGTATCTAGAAATATCATTCCCGTCGAAAACCGTGCCTTTAATGCTGAATTGCGGCCGTATTCTTCCAGGGTTTCGCCCGAATAGCAAAAGACCGGCCAGGGTTAATCTTTCTTCTCTTAACAGCCGGATATTAGTAAGCAATTTTATAAGGGGAATCTCTAATTGCTTGATTTCTTCTTTATAATATTGTTCATAATGTTTTAAAAAAAAGTCGGTATCAAAATCCTGCATTGGTTGCTTCGGTTTCCAGTTCTTCGCAGTCCATTTTTTTACCTCTTTTATTAGCGATTATAATATAGCAGAAAAAAAATGTAAAAGTCAAATGATGCCCCTGTTACAGTATTAGTAAAGTGATATTATTATGTGAGAAAATGAAAAATATTGTATTTTTCGACTCCTAGTCATCTCTCGTACCGCACGGGCACTCTGAAAAAACTGCTGCCCTCCGTGCGGATCTACTAACCTCTACTTGTATCTACAGGATGGACATAAAAACTAAAACAGAAAAAACTTAAAAACTTTAAGTATGTCCATCCTGAAACTCCTACGCCTCCGGCGGCCAAAACCCTTTTTGAAAA
>JABAOF010003662.1_pt2 | contig 35914 bp, 34 predicted proteins | sample 7062171 | NCBI WGS metagenome assembly JABAOF01 (sample SAMN14538628, study PRJNA623070) | marine sediment metagenome | biome: marine biome [ENVO:00000428]; feature: marine pelagic biome [ENVO:01000023]; material: deep marine sediment [ENVO:00002113] | place: India: Gulf of Khambhat ...
GCTAACGGCACCTTGCTTCTTTTGCCCATTGATCAGGGTCTGGAGCACGGACCGGCGGATTTCTTCGCCAACCCGGATTCGGGTGATCCTGCCTTTCAGTTAAGGCTGGCCAACGAAGGAGGCTACTCAGGCATAGTATTTCACGTCGGTCTGGCGGAAAAGTATATGAGAGATTCTGTGGGTCAGGTGCCCCTGATCTTGAAGCTTAACGGCAAGACCAATATTCCCAAAGATGATTACGCCTTCTCTCCCCAGACCGCCTCGGTGGAAGATGCAGTGAGGTTGGGGGCAGATGCTGTGGGGTATACCCTCTACGTAGGCTCACCAGCTCAGGGGGACGATATCCGGCAGTTCTACGGGATCAGGGAGGACTGCGAAAAATTTGGAATGCCTCTGATCATGTGGGCCTATCCCCGGGGTGAGGCGATTGAGGCCAAGGGGGGAAGAGACAGCCTGTATGCGGTCGATTATGCCGCGAGAGTCGCTTGCGAATTGGGGGCAGACCTGGTCAAATTGAACCTTCCCGAATATGACGAGGTAAGGGCCAAGAATCTGCCCAAACCATACGACCAGATGAAACTGAGCCCTCAGGAGGCGCTGGAAAAGGTGGTGAGATCAGCTGGCAGAACTATGGTTTTGGTCTCGGGTGGAAGCAAGATCTCAGACGAGGATCTGTTGGAGAAGGTGAAGATCTCCATGGAGGCAGGTGTGACCGGCTTGATCTTTGGCCGGAACATGTGGCAGAGGAAATTTGATGACGCCTTGAAACTCACGGAGAAGATTAAAAGGATCATGTCGGAATACGGCATTTGAAGTTTAAAATTCAAAATTTAAAAAGCAAAATTGCAGTTCAAAATTAAAATCGAGTTTGTCAGCCGGCAGGTCGGAGAGATGCCAAGGCTGGCCGTTTGTGATTTTTGAATTTTGCCCTGTGATTTTGGATGTTGAATTTTCAATTCCCGGATCTTATGCCCATCAAGTCAGACAAGTGGATCAGGAGGATGGCAAAAGAACGCCAGATGATCGTGCCATTCTCAGAGGAACGGGTAAAGCAGGGGGTTATCTCATTCGGATTATCCTCTTATGGTTACGATATCAGGGTGGCCGACGAATTCAAGGTCTTCAACGCGGCAAATGCTACCGTGATTGATCCCAAAAACCTTGATTCCGGTGCTTTCGTGGATGTGAAGGGCAAAGAGTGCATCATTCCGCCCAACTCCTTCGCTCTGGCAAGGACGGTAGAATATTTCAAAATCCCCAGAAACGTATTGACCGTCTGCCTGGGGAAATCCACCTATGCCAGGTGCGGGGTAATCGTAAACGTCACTCCATTTGAGCCGGAATGGGAGGGACACGCTACCCTCGAGATTTCCAACACCACCCCTCTGCCTGCAAAGATATATGCCGACGAGGGAATCGCGCAGATAATCTTTCTGGAAGCTGACGAGGTATGCCAGACCTCGTACAAAGACAAGCAGGGAAAGTATCAAGCCCAGAAGAGAATCACTCTGCCCAAGCTTTAGGACCTCGGAAGAGATTTCACCCTGGTGAACCAGCATAGGTCCAAAAGCAGCCGGTTTAACGAATTATTTCAAAACTAAAGAGGAAATGCTGCGTAGTGTTTTTAAGTTGTGAATTTTTTCACTAACTTGCCCAAGCTTACCGTAGGCGGTAGCGGTTTTTTGGATTCTTAGCAGAGGAGGATTATGTTGAAGGAGATAAGGATACATGGTCGGGGAGGACAGGGGGTGGTTACGGCAGCTGAGCTTCTGGCCGTGGCTGCGTTTGAAGACGGGAAATATGCGCAGGCGTTCCCCTCGTTTGGCAGCGAGCGCATGGGTGCTCCAGTGCAGTCCTTTGTCAGAATAGCTGACCATAAGGTGCACAGCCGAAGTCAGATCTACGAGCCGGACTATTTGATAGTCCAAGATAACACGCTGATTGGAGCCATCGACGTGCTGAGCGGTTTAAAACCTGACGGAATGGTCCTGGTCGATACGGAGAGATCACCGCAAGAACTGGGTCTGGACACCACGGCTGAAGTCAGAACCATTCCTGCGACTAAGATTGCCCTTGAGATAATAGGAAGAGCAGTCCAGAATACCACCCTGATGGGCGCCTTCTCCGGCATCACCGGACTGATCTCGGTGGAGGCGATCGTCAAAAGCGTCAAAGAGAGATTTCCCGGCGAGGTGGGAGAGAAAAACGCCCGGGCCATTCAGAAAGCGTATGACATGATGTCCCGCCTTGAGGCGGGATCCGCCTGTGGCGGAAAAGGAGGAAAACGTGCCTAAGCCCGAAGGAGTAACGGTGAAGCCGGGATCAAGCAAGGAATACAAGACCGGGAGCTGGAGAGTAAAAAAGCCGGTCTTCAAGCATGACAAGTGCACAGATTGCCGCATATGCGTGATGGTCTGCCCGGATGGAGTGATATTTGGCGAGGATAAAAAATATCGGGCGGATATGGAGTTCTGCAAGGGCTGCGGAATCTGTGCAGAGGAATGTCCGGTCAAGGACATCGAGATGGTACTGGAGGTGAGATAATGAAGAAGGTCATAGAAGGATCCATGGCTGTAGCCCAGGCGGTGAAAGTCTGCCGTCCTCACGTGATCTCTGCCTATCCCATAACTCCCCAGACTCACATAGTGGAGAACCTATCTCAGATGGTGGCAGATGGTGAATTGAAGGCGGAGTCGATCAACGTGGAAAGCGAGTTCGGCGCTGCGTCCGTGATCCTGGGAGCTTCCGCGGCCGGCGCTCGAGCTTATTCCGCCACCACCTCCCAGGGTTTGTTGTTGATGGCAGAGGTTCTCTTCAACATTGCTGGTCTGAGGCTTCCCGTATCCATCACCGTGGCTAACCGCTCCGTGTCGGCGCCGATCAACATCTGGAACGATCACCAGGATGCCATGACGGTTAGGGATTCGGGATGGATACAACTCTATGCCGAGGACTGCCAGGAGTCACACGACATGCAGCTTCAGGCATTCAAAATCGGAGAGAACCCCGAGGTCGCCCTTCCGGTGATGGTGAACATGGATGGCTTCATCCTGACCCATGCCTTCGAGCCGGTTGACTTGATCGATCAGAAGGCGGCGGATGAGTTTCTCCCTCCGTATAAGCCGACCAGATACTTAAACGTTAAAGACCCGGTGACCTTTGGGGTGTTGGCGGAACCCCAGTACTACATGGAGACCAGATACCGACTGCAGCAGGCCATTCAGGCTTCAATACCGGTGATCGACGAAGTGGCCGAGCAGTTCAAAAAGAAATTTGGGCGCTACGCCGGCGGTCTCGTGGACAAGTACAGACTGGAGGGTGCAAAGACGGTCATGGTAGGAATGGGTTCCGTGGTGGGCACCATGCGCGAGGCGGTGGACGTGATGAGAGACAAAGGTCAGAATGTGGGACTGCTTAAAGTACGAGCCTTCCGTCCTTTCCCCAAAGAAGCCATATATGACGCGCTGAAGGACTTTGATACCATTGTGGTCGTGGAAAAGTCCATCTCCCTGGGACTGGGCGGCATCCTGTTGAATGAGATGAAGTCGGTTTTCTATGGAAGCAAGAAACAGCCCAGAATCTGTGGAGTGATCGTGGGGCTGGGAGGGAGGGACGTTCCCACCAAGTCGATCATCGATGCTGTCGGTAAGGCCGAGTCCGAAAAGGTTGAGGACTATTTCGTGGATCTCCGGGAGGAGCTTATCGGAATCGGAGAATGATCTGAGTTTGAGGAAACAAGAAAGGAAGAATGCTCTATGAGTGAAAAATCCTCTGCAACACGGAAGAAGAAGGAGCCGATCAAAGAGAGTTTGGTCGCTCCCGGCCATCGCGCCTGCGCAGGGTGTGGGGAGCTTCTGGCCGCCAGACTGGTGATGGATGCCGCCGGTGAGAATACCATGGCCACCTGCGCTACCGGATGTCTGGAGGTCGTATCGTCCGCGTATCCTCAGTCGGCATGGAGGGTGCCCTGGATACACTCTCTGTTCGAAAATCCGGCTGCCGTAGCGTCCGGAATCGAAGCGGCCTTGAGAGCTTTGGGTCGGGAGGACGAGGCCAACGTGATCGCCCAAGGAGGTGACGGTTCGACCGCCGATATCGGCATCGGCTGCCTCTCCGGGATGCTGGAGCGCGGACACAACGTCTTGTATGTCTGCTACGACAACGAAGCCTACATGAACACCGGAGTTCAAAGGAGCGGATTGACCCCCTTCGAGGCCTCCACCACCACCGCTCCGTCCGGCAAGGTCTCCTGGGGAAAGAACACGGACAAAAAACCCATGCCGGAGATAGCGGCCGCCCACGGTATCCCGTACGTTGCCACGGCTTCGGTGGGCTATTATGCGGATCTGCAGAAGAAGGTCAAGAAGGCGCTGTCCATAAAAGGGCCCAAGTATGTTCAGATTCATTGTCCCTGCCCGTTGGGCTGGATTCACGATCCGGCTCTGACCATCAAGGTGGCTCAGACAGCAGTGCAGACCGGTCTTATACCCTTGTTCGAGATGGAATACGGCAAGGTTGTCTCGGTAAGAAAGATAGCTAAGAAAAAGCCGGTGGAGGAGTATCTGAAGCTTCAGGGCAGATTCAAACACCTTTTCAAAAAGCCCGGAGGAGACGAGGAGCTGAAGAGAATCCAGGCAATTGCAGATGCAAACATAGAGAAATACCATTTGATGTAGGCAAGCCAAAAGGAGACAGCGGGCGAAGATGCTTTCTCGTCCGCTTTTTTTCTTTCAAAATAGGTTCAGGCGGAAGTTCTAAGCTTTAATCTGGTCTGCAGCTGCAATGCGGTGTTGCCGTTTGATAATGTGTGTCAAAAGTGAAAATATTCACAAATTTAGCTTGATTTTGAGGCGGTGGTTGTGTAACTTGGGAATTAGAGATTACTGAATACAAAACCGGCTGCCCAAGTCATCTGATGGCCAAATCTGCGCGAGGATTCGAAAATAATATCAAAAAGGAATAAGCCAACTGTTTTTTGGTTCGATGGTCTTTTCTCCAGGTTGCCTGGGGGAGACTTAAGATACCAAAGGATAAAGACCTAACTCAGGGAGATCGCTTTTCTAGTTTGGGAGGATGTGGAGGTATGGATGCGAAGCTGAGCAAAGAGGAGCTTATCGCCAAAGCGAAGAAGCCGGGAGAGGATGCAATGAGATTGCATCCGTTCTACCGAGGCAAGATTGAGACGGTTCCCAGGTGTATCATCAGAGATTTCAATGACTTTGCCATCTGGTATACTCCCGGGGTGGCTCAACCGTGCAAGGATATCGACAAGCATCATGAGAAGGTGTGGGAGCACACCAACAAGGCCAACACTGTGGCGGTGATCTCTGATGGAACCCGTGTCTTGGGCCTGGGAGATATCGGTCCGGAGGCGGGACTCCCCGTGATGGAGGGCAAGGCGCTTTTGTTTAAATATCTGGGAGGGGTGGATGTATATCCCTTATGCCTCGACACCAAGGATCCGGATGAGTTGATTCGCGTGGTGAAGATTCTGCAGCCCTCGTTTGGGGGGATAAATCTCGAGGATATAGCCCAACCAAAGTGCTTTCACATTCTGGATACGCTCAGGCATGAAGCCAGGATTCCGGTGTGGCATGATGATCAGCAGGGGACTGCTTGTGTGACTGTGGCCGCATTGATCAATGCTCTAAAGATATTGCGCAAGAAGCTTAACGAAGTTAAGGTTTCCATGATCGGAGCGGGTGCCGCCAGCGTGGCTACCCTGCGGGTGATGATCGCAGCTGGAGTCGACCCCGCCAACGTCATAATGTGTGACATCAACGGAATACTGCATCCCGACAGACAGGAGTACAAGAGGGGAGATCCCCGATATACGTTTTGTCGGATCACCAACCAGGAGGGCAGAAGAGGTGGAATTCCCGAGACCATGAAAGACACCGACGTGTGCATAGGGTACTCAGCTTCGGGACCGGACGTGATAAAAAAGGAATGGGTGGCTTCCATGAGGAAAGACGCCATAGTTTTTGCCTGCGCCAATCCTATCCCTGAGATTTGGCCCTGGGATGCCAAGGAGGCAGGCGCCAGAATCGTGGCCACGGGAAGATCGGATTTCCCCAACCAAGTGAATAATTCTTTGGGCTTCCCTGGTATTTTCCGTGGTGTTCTGGACGTTAGGGCTTCAACCATCACGGATGAGATGTGCATCGCCGCTGCAGATGAGCTAGCCAAGACAGCCGAGGACAAAGGGCTGGAAGAAGACCATCTGATTCCGACCATGGACGAATGGGAGGTATATCCCAGAGAGGCTGTAGCGGTGGGGCTTAAGGCGATTGAGCAAGGGTTAGCTAAGATCCGCGCTTCAAGAAGAGAACTCTTTGATAGAGCTTCGGCGATCATAAAGCGCGCCAGAGATCAGGCTCGGGTCTTGATGGAAGCAGGAATAATTGTGCAGCCACCGCCGGAAGAAAAAGTAGAAAAATAAGTCTATCCAGAATATGTGTGATCTGGTTCAAGCTTGTCATAATATCAAACAACAATAAAAGGAGTCAGGTATGTCCACGAAGGAAACAGTCAGTCTTTCCCCGAAGCCCTATAATGTTAAATACATAACGGATCCTACTCAGGCGGAACTGCGGGAGCTGGCACTGAAGCATACTCCTGCGATAATGAGGACGGCTTACGGAAATATTAACAAGCTCACTCGACTCAAAGCCAGGATGGCCAAGTTGACTTACTGCATCGCACTAGAATCTGAGAAAGACAACTTCTCCGGAAACATAATCGATCCGGCCAAGGCTCGCGAGCTCATAGAAAGGCAGAAAGCATACATCGAGAAGAAGGGTACCCTCATCCAGATCAACGGATACTATGGATACGGCAAGGGCGCGGTTCCCGTGCAGTGGCTTTATACGGTGGAGGCTGCCAATGTGGCTGGCATGCAGCAGGTTCTTGCCTTCTCCCGTTCCGCCGTCGAGACTGCGGAGCAACGCAAGCAGCCCTTTAAGCCTATGTTTCGCTTGGTCTATACTGCGGGGATGAGTCTTGAAGATATGCCGGGTAAACTGGGCATTGTCGTGGACCTGAACAACTGGACCACGCACGTGATGGGATCGGATTACTTCGGTGAGACCAAGAAAGGCGCTTTGCGAATGCTGAATGAGTATGTTTACAGGCGAGGGGGCCTGGTCCTTCATGCCGGAGCCAAGAAAGTCACCATAGATGGGAAGGACATGACCATGGGGATCATGGGTCTTTCCGGCACGGGTAAGACCACGACCACGTTCAGCAAACAGGGCGAGCTGGCCCAGCCCCTTCAGGACGACATGATAGTAATCTGGCCGGACGGCGAGGTCACCATAACCGAGAATGGCTGTTTCGCCAAGACGTTCGGGCTGACTCCCCAAACGGAGCCGGTGCTTTACGCAGGCTCCATCCATCCGGAAGCCTGGGTGGAGAATGTTTTCCCGAATCCGGATGGAACCTACGATTTCAGCAAAGTCTGCCTGACTCCCGAGGAGGTGGCGCGGCTTAGAGACCTTCTTATCATGACCGGCGCACCGCCCGACAACGTGGAGGCTTTCATCAGCGGAAAGGTAAAGATCGACGACGTGGTGGATGAATACGACATTCCCCAAGACGGATGGGATTTCACCGTGTGGACGCAGAACGGCAGATCCATTATTCCTATGAGAGCGATAAAGGACGCTGGCAGCTTCGACGACATCCCGCGGCTGAGGTCGTTGGGAATCCTCAACCGGGATGAGGGACCAGATGCGGCTGTCCCGGGAATCGTTCGTCTCTCCACTCCGGAGCTGGCGGCCGGCTATTTCATGCTGGGCGAAACCTCAAAAACCTCGGCTGCAGGTAAGGAGAGAGGCAAGACCCGCTCTCCCTTCACCCAGCCGTTCTTCACCAGCCCCTTCGGACTGCAGGCCAAGAGATTCAGCGAGCTGGCAGCAAGACTGCCGGGCTTGCAGACCTGGCTGATGAATACCGGATATGTGGGCGGAGACCAGAAGGATGAAGAAAAGGGAGAAGCGCTCAAGGTGAAAATTCGTCACTCGTCCGCAATGCTTGAGGCTATGCTGTCCGGAAATATAAAGTGGAAGAAGGACCCGGACTTCGGATATGAGATCGTAGATGTGGATGCCCCGGAGAATGCTGAACTCTTGAGTAAAGTCCCCAAGGAGATTGTGAATCCGAAGATCTTCTTCGATAGCAAGGGTCGAGTTGACCTTTACAAGACCTGGGTGGAGAAAATGAAAACCGAGCGAGAGGCTTTCCTGAAGAAGTTCAGCGTCGACCCGAATATCGTCAAAGCAGTGGTTAATAGATAGAATGCTGGATGTTTGAGTATGACTCACTCCTCAAGTTCCTCCCTCACATGGAGGGTGTTTCAGAATTTAGGTTCTTGTAGCCGCAGACTTTCCCCCGCCAGAGGCGGGGGAAAGTCTGCGAAATCGAGACATTGAAGACCAACAACTTACGCAATCTAAAGATTGCGGCTACAACTTCAAAAAATCATTATGCCACAGCCTCTTGGTGGAGAGGGGACAGGGGTGAGGCTATTATTTGGGATTCATTCCTTAACAATAATGACAAAGAAGAAAACCAAAGGACTGGTCATCGTCTTCACGGGCGACGGAAAGGGAAAAACCACCGCTGCTCTGGGCATGGGTCTGCGGGCAGCCGGTCACGGGATGAAGACCCTGATCATCCAATTCGTCAAAAGCTACAAAAGGTACGGCGAACTGAAATTCGTCAGGAAGTATAATTGCGGCATCCAAATCAAGACCATGGGCAAGGGATATGTGAAGATGAAGGGGGACGTTCATCCCTTTCAAGAGCACGTGAAGGCCGCAAAGAGGACGTTGGAATTTGCCAGGGAACAGATTCAGTCAAGGAAATTTCAGCTTGTCGTTCTGGACGAAATCAACGTCGCTCTTGACAAGAGGCTTCTCACCACAAAAGAGGTGACCGACCTGATCAAACAAAAACCTCCCTCTCTCCATCTGGTCCTAACCGGTAGAAACGCCCCCAGAAAGCTGATTCAGCTTGCTGACTTGGTCTCCGAAGTGAAAGAGATAAAACACCCCTTCAGGAAGGGTATCTTGGCGCAGAAGGGGATAGAGAACTAACTGTCCATCGCTGATATCGGAGCCGCCCGATACTCTAAAGCCTAACGTCACGGGCAGGGAGTCCGTGACGAACGGGGATTCCAAGAAATGCCAAACACGGGAACACTAAATCCTGTCAAACGAGAAAGAATCTCTTTATAGTTCATATTACCCGCTTTGTGCGTCTAACGGCTGGGAGCTGAGCCGCCCCGCAAACTTACTCCACCCCATTTTCGCGCCTCGCGCGGAGTCCGCTCCAGCGAGACTCTAGGCCGACAAAGTTCCTGCGAGTACGGTATGCTTGAGGCGCTCAAGATCGATTAGTACAGCACGTTCTTGCATATCAGCAGCGACATTGAAGTGTATCCCTTGACGACCAAAGTGGTAATGGATATGTCCATGAATATGAGCTCGAGGTTTCTTTGAAGTGATCAATTCGAGAATTGATACGCTTCCTGCATGTCTATTTAGTATTCCCATATCCAAAATGCCATGCGCAGGACAATGCGTGACAAGGACTGTGTTGGGACTCACATAGTGCTCAATCGCAGCAATATCCTCCTTTATTTCATCCTCAGATTTCTCATATACCCCACCCATGAAAGGAAGGCTGTACTGGTAGCCAACAAAGTTATACGGACCGAAGGGGATACTTCTCCCATGCAAGGAGATAATGTTCTCTGACTTGGGCTGAAGTGGTACGAGATCATCATTTCCCATTAGATAAAGAACGGGAACAGTAATCTGCTCGAGAGTAGCGGATGTCCTCTCCGCATCTGCGACTTGTGCTTGTTCGACAGATTTGTACTCAGCAGGACAACCGAGTAGATCACCTGCAAGCACAACTACGTCCGGTTGTGAGGACTGAGACATCTCAACCACCCATTGAAGGGATCGATGATCTCCGTGGATGTCTGCAGATGCCAGTATCTTCACATTGTTCTTTCCCAATTAAGGATGATTCCTCGGCCTAACGGCTGGGAGCTGAGCCGCCCACGGGTGAAACAGGGCGCCCGACAATCACCGAGATGACACAAAGGCAAAGTGGGCGGCAAAGCGACGGTCGATTAGTAAGTCCGCTCCAGCGACTTGTTAGACGCAGTAACCCGAATTCTGGAAAGTCCTTCCAATTCCACCACAAGCTGGGCTAGCTGCCTATTTGATTGGTCCCTGGAGCACTATCAAGTTACTTGCTCCTTGATCTATTGAACATATCAATAACTGCAAGAATCACTCCAATTCCCAACAAACCATAGCTAATCAACCTATCGTCCCCCAAAACGATTCCTGCCAACACAAATCCAAAAGCAAGACCAGCGAGTGGCGTGAGTCTGTTTTCTTTTCTTCTCCTAGCTATGAAAAAAACAAGCAGGGCGACAACTGCCAGAACTGCGATAGACACGGCGATGAAGATTTGTGACGTATTCATGTGACCTCCTTTAGTTTAGTCCATTCTTTTGCGATTTCTATGAATCTCGGATTCAGGGCAAATAGATCACCCCACTCGATGGGTTTCATACGAGTCTGTCTAACGATTGGAATGTGAAAATTGTGCGCCTAACCACGGAGATCAGCCGCCGTGGAGCGGTGGACTGGAGCGAGTTGTTAGGAAGTTCAAGACTTCATCAAAGATTTCTCATAATTCTCTATGATGTATCTCTTTCCTTTTTGAACAATTTTATGGCCCTCTGATTCCAAACATTTCTTTTGAGCATCGATACCGCCAGGATATTTCGGATTCAATTCTCCTCCTGCTTTTAATGTCCTCCAATAAGGTGTGATGTTTTTCTTTCCTTGTTGTCTTTGTTCTTCTGCGGCATTTGCTGCAATCCACCCAAAGATGCCAGAAGTTATAGGACATGCACTTGTAGTCTTGTGTTTTTTAGCAAGAATCCTGCGAATCTCATTAATAGTAATAAGCCTCCCTTTTTTGACCCTCTTCATAATCTCATCCACTTCTTTTGGTGCCGGAATAACAAGCGTATCTCCAGGTTTCACTCCCCATCTTGGCCCATACTTCCCTTTCTCCTCACATCTTATAACTTTTGGCAGGTCTTTGCTATCAGCCAACTTTTCACGCCATGATTTCTTTTTTGCCATATTGATGTCCAAACTTTCTAACGTTCCGCGCATCAGCGGTCCTCCGCTGCATGCGCTGGTTGGGCCTATTCTTTCCCCAGATACTCCGGGACGATCTTATCTTCTATCGCTTGATTTACATGTTCTTGTACTCGATACGCTGCAGCATCAGGACGTGAGCTCACAACATGTGCGAGTTTCTGTCCGACGAAGTGGAGGGCCACCCCGTCATCCGCAGCGAATCCCCGCTTCATCTTGCCTCGCCTGATAAGCCGCTGATAGGCCGGGCGTCTCTTCACTTCGCCATCATAGTGTGGGCAGTTGCTCCCCTTGAGAAAGCCAAGGCAGGTAAGTACGGTCAGCTTGCCGGGAACAGAATCGGTCAGTCCCTGTTCAAACCAGCAGATCGATCCCGCACTGACTCCACCAAGGACTACTCCCTGCCGCCACGCCTTGCGGAGAAGCTTATCCAGTTTCCACTCCCTCCACAGTGCTAGCAGATTCTTCGTGTTGCCGCCACCGACGTAGATAGCGTCCTGTGCCAGAACGAAGGCTTCGAGATTCTCAGGCGGACAAAACAGCGAGAGATGTGCAGGCTTGCAGTTCAGTCGGTTGAAGGCAGAATAGAATTTGACGATGTATCCCTCAGCGTCACTTGTGCCCGTAGGCAGAGAGCAAACCGAAGGGTTTCTTTTGTCCGTTTGCTTGATGAAATACTCATCAAGAAGCGCATTGTCAGGTTCCATTGAAAAGCCGCCACCGCCCATTGCAATGATCTGTCGCTTCTTCAAGCTCCGACTCTCCTGTAGCCCAACATCCAAATTCAGCGGCGCGTCAGCGTCCGCTGGAATGCGTTGTTATAACTGTCTTTATTTTAGCGAACTTTGTCATTTAACAGAAACTATATTTTTTTTCCAATATAAAATACATACCCATAATATTCTTTATACTTATTGTAAAGTTCAGCTCCACGCTTTTCGTATTTTACGAATTCTTCGGCAGATTTATTACCTTTGTATTTATTCAAAAATATTTTTTGTGCTGTTATTTCCGGAACAAAAAAGTTGTCAATCCAGCAAGTTTCAGGCAGCACGAATGATGCTATAAAAAAATAGCCTGCTTTTTGCATTTGAGCAATTTTATTTGGAATGGTGTCTATTTCAGAATATGCTTCATTCCAAAAATCAAATATTTCTTTTGGCCGTTCTTCTGTAAACCATGATGCCTCGGTAACAGCAACATAGCCGCCTTTTTTCAAAAACTTATTCCAATAATTCATGCCTTTTTCAAAACCAATATTATATATTGCTCCTTCACACCAAATAAGGTCTAATTCATTTAATTGAAAATCAAGGTTATCCATTGAACCAATAACGCCTTTAACTCTGCTTTGAAGATTCAATCTTTGCGCATTATCATTTAGTTTGTCGATAAAACCAGGGAATAAATCAATGGCTGTAATATTTCCTGGAGTGTTTTGAGCCAAAACTATAGTTTGCGCTCCAGTACCACAACCAAGGTCAGCAATGCTTGATCCCTCGTGCATATTACCAATAAAGCTTAATGCCCGTAGTGTTGCTTCCTGGCTTCCTGGGCCTTGACGATCCATACTGGAAAAATATTCGCAAATTAATGCAATATCAAAGTCGTGAATATTATGCTCTTTATCGCTCATTTTGTGTCCCTCTTGTTTTTCTTTCTTTAAATTTTTTTATTATAACTATGGTTATATGGTTTCCGCATAAACCCGTTTTCGGGTTTTGCTTCCAGATAATACTCCAATGAGATTTCCGCGTAATCTATCTATTTTCAATGGATTACGATCAATTTCGTGATACTTCTGCGTCTTATATGGTTTCCGCCCAGACGGGCGCCCGTCCGGGCGCATAATACGCAACCACCCCCTCCTCATAGGCTTTCCACCGGACTCTTTACCCCTCGGCCGCCACGGTTTAGTACGTGGGTGTAGATCATTGTGGTTCGCACATCGTTATGACCGAGAAGCTCCTGTACCGTTTCGATATCATAGCCGCTTTCGAGCAAGTGGGTCGCAACCTATGCAATGACCTAAATCTCAGCGCCATGAGTGACAAACGACGATGGCATCTGAAATCCAACCTCAGATCCGATATGCCCCACCCTGTCTCCTGCAAGTACAATCTCTCCTAGCAATGAGTATTATAGCCCGCGGACCTTTGCTAGTCAAGGAAAATGCCGCGAAACTAGTGTGGAACCCCCTGCGGTCCCCCTTATCACGGGGACATAGAAATTCCCTACTTCCTGCCGGGTCCGGGTTCCGGCGGGCACGGAATGTCGGAGTTCACCGAGAGGTTTCTTATTCGCCTCAGTCCCGCCTCCGGCGGGATCTTCGACCTAGCCTTCCCAGTCGGGTCTTCGTCTCCCCCGAAGGGGAGAGGGAAAAAAGGGCGGAGCTGCGGTTCGACTCTGCTCACCGTCCTGAGGAATTCGAAGGGAAGCTCCGCCCCTACATTCGGTCTTGGAACAAGTTGATTACGTGGTGGCAGATTCCTCGACGTACTTCTCTGCCATGAAAGCGGCAACTGTGCCGTCGCTAACGGCGGTGGTTATCTGCCGCAGGTCTTTTTGCCTCACATCGCCGGCGGCAAATACTCCTGGCACGGATGTTTTGGTGTCCTCTCCGGCCACCACATAGCCCCACTTGTCCAGGTCCACCTGTCCCTTGAGGAATTCGGTCTTCGGGTCCCAGCCAACGTAGATAAACACTCCCGAGCAGTTGACGGTCTTTTCCTCATTGTTTGCACGGTCCTTGATGGTCACCGATTCGACCTGATTTTCCCCATTTATGGACGTAGCCATGTGGTTTAGAAAGAAACTGAACTTTTCGTTCTGGCGAGCCCTTTCCTCCAAAATTTTCTCGGCGTTCAGGTGAGGCATGAACTCGACCACGGTAATGTTGTTCACGAATCTGGTGAGAAACAGACCTTCCTGTATTCCTGAACTCCCGCCGCCGATTACCACGATGTCTTTTCCTTGAAAGAACGCGCCGTCGCAGGTGGCGCAATAAGAGACACCTCTTCCTTTGAATTTTTCCTCACCCGGAATGCCCAATTTCTTAGGCTCGGTACCGGACGCGATAATAACGGCTTTGGCCTTGTATTCCTCTTCATCCACCTTTATGCTTTTGATCTTCCCTTTAACGTCAGCAGAGTTGACTTCTTTGAACGGGATGATGTTGAGGCCAAACTTCGATGCCTGCTCTTCCATTTTCTTTGTGAGCTCGGCCCCGCTTATACCCTCAGGGAAGCCGGGATAGTTTTCTACCCAGTCGGTGGTCGCTACCAGACCTCCCACATCGAGCCGTTCCAAAAGGATTGTGTTCAGTTTAGCGCGGGTGGCATATATGCCGGCGGTCAACCCTGCTGGCCCGCCGCCGACAATGATCAACTCGTACAACTTTTCTTCAGACATGCCTTTTCCTTTCTTTGATCTGAAGCAGTAAAGATAACCCCTTGCGTTACGTAATCAATATGTTTGGTGTTGCTTTTTGACAGTCAAACCTTATCTTAATTTAAGTTGTTGGCTTCGCCAAGTCAACACCGCTTTTGGAGGTCTTTTGTGGAAGTCAGACGCCTGCGTTGGCTTAAGGTCAGAACTTCCTGGGGCGAGAATTACCGAAGAATAAAGTCTCTGTTGTCTCGGTTCGATCTGCATACTGTGTGTCAGGAGGCTAATTGTCCCAACATAAGTCGCTGCTTCGAGGAAGGGACTGCCACGTTCTTGATCTTAGGAGCTATCTGTACCCGAGGGTGCAAGTTCTGCGACGTAAAAAGAGGCGTTCCACATCCGGTGGATCAAGATGAACCCCGAAGAGTGGCGGAAGCCGTCAAAGAGCTGAAGTTAGAGTATACAGTGATTACATCTGTGACCAGGGATGACCTGCCCGATAGAGGAGCTTCCATCTTTGCACAGACTATCCGGGAGATCAGACAGGTGGTTCCCGATTGCAAGATCGAGGTTTTGATCCCTGACCTTTCCGGATCATTTGAGTGCCTGAGGATTATAGTGGAGGCAAAACCTAATGTTTTGAATCACAACATGGAGACGGTAAGAAGGCTCTACCCCAGGGTGAGAAGAGGGGCCGATTACCAAAGGTCACTGGATCTTCTTCGTAATGTAAAGAGAATCGATGCAGACCTCATAACCAAATCCGGCGTGATGCTGGGTTTGGGGGAGAGTGGGGAGGAGGTTCTGGAGTTGATGAACGATTTGCGGAACGTAGGCTGTGAGCTTCTGACCATTGGACAATACCTGAGTCCCTCCGAGGAACATCTTCCTGTTAATCGATTCTACCATCCTGACGAGTTTGCAGAGCTGAAGAAGACGGGAGAGAAAATGGGATTTGCGCACGTAGAATCTGGCCCTCTGGCGCGAAGCTCGTACCATGCCAAAGAACAAGCTAAACTCATAAAGGAGGTGGGATGAGACTCTATTATACGACTTTCAAGTCTCCCGTCGGCGAGATACTTGCCACGCGGACGGAGAAGGGCTTGAATTTCATTGCCTTCCCCAGGAGCAGATGGCAGAGGTTCTTTGCAGCCTTACGACAAGACAAAAACGTGGATCTGCGAAGAGACGAAAAGAAGTTTTCATCCGTGAAGAAAGCTCTCAAATCGTATTTCTCCGGCAAGCGGGTGAGTTTTAGGGAACGTTTGGACCTGACCGGCGCCACTACTTTTCAAAAAAGAGCGTGGAAGGCGATGAATAAGATTCCCGCCGGACAGACCAAGAGCTATGGATGGTTAGCCCGGCAGGTGGGGGGAAAGAACAAAGCCAGGGCAGCGGGAGCTGCCTGCGGAGCCAACCCCATACCCATAATCCTCCCCTGCCATCGGGTGATCAGAGAGGACGGCTCTTTGGGAGGATACGGTGCCGGGTTGAGCCTTAAAAGGAAACTGCTCAAAATCGAAGGAGTCAACGTTTGATTCTGAAGAAGCTTACCGTGGGTCCCCTAGAGACCAACTGTTATATCCTAGGCGACGAAAAAAGCAAGGAGGCGGCGGTCATAGACCCAGGGGGAGACTTCGCAGAAATAGATGAGGAATTACAGAAGCTGCAACTTAAGGTTAAGTACATAGTCTTGACTCATGGTCATTTTGATCATACCGGAGCATTGGGTCAACTCAAACGGGCGACTGGTGCAGAAGTCTTGATTCACGAGAAGGACGCTTCCATGCTGTCGCAGTCCGGAGGAACGCAGCCATTCCTTATGGAAAGCGGAAATGATCCTTGTCCCGCGGACAAAACGCTTCAGGAGGGAGATAAGATAGAGTTCGGGGATTACAGTCTTGAGGTTTTGCATACGCCCGGACATACTCCAGGAGGGATTTCACTGTTGGTTGACAGCATGATCTTTGTAGGGGATAGCCTCTTCTGTGGCTCCATTGGAAGAACTGACTTGGCTGGCGGATCGTTGAAGCTGCTTATAGATTCAATCAAAAGTAAACTGCTGACCAAGGGGGAGGAGTACGCGGTTTTTCCGGGTCACGGACCGGCATCCACGATCGGACAAGAAAAAAGAAACAACCCTTTTCTGATTGAGATTTCGTGAGTCAGCTTTATTCGAAGAGCTGGACTCAAAGGTCAAGCTCAAGGTCTATGCTCCCACAACAACGGCAGCCTTCGGCAAGAATGACGTTATTGGAGGTACACTGTTCCCATGCTTTCGAGTGAATTGAGCAAAGCCGATTATCACGTTCATCCGAATTACTCTCTGGACGCGACCGGTAGCATCGACCAGTATTGCCGAAGGGCACTGGAATTGGGCTTGAGGGAGATCTGTTTTACCACCCACTATGATTCGGATCCATTCCGAAAAGACATAGATCCCTTTATGAGGATAGATGGAAAGATCGTTCCGCTATCAGAAGAGTCGGTGAAGAGATACATTGAGGATGTGAAAAGGGCAGATGAGGAATATGATCCGCACGGCTTGTCGGTGAAAGTTGGGCTGGAGGTGGATTACGCGCCCCATATCGAGGAGCAGTTAAGAAAAGACCTGGCTGATTTTGATCTGGACTATCGACTGGGTTCGGTGCATTGCCTGGATCACATCGCAATCACCGCATCGGGTGAAGCAGGAAGCTATTTCAAAAAAAAGAGCGCCCAGGAGATGGTTTCCGAATACTATGAGTACCTGAGATTAGCGGTGGAGAGCGGACTTTTCGACGTTATGGCACACCTGGATATATATAAAAAGTACGGGCTGGGCTTCTATGGCAAAAAGATTCTTTCCGCACATCGGGGGTTGGTGGAGTCGGTCTTGGAGCGCATGGCAGAAAACCATTTGGGACTGGAGATAAATGCCGGTGTTTTGCGCAGAGGACAGAAGGAGTTCTCTCCCGGCTCGGAGATTCTTCAACTGGCACTGAGCATAGGCGTGAGAATAGTGGCTCTGGGTTCCGATGCCCACGAGGTAAATCATCTGGGGAGAGGCATAAAAGAAGCGTACAGATTGGTTAAGAGATTAGAAGGAAAAGAAGACCTAAAAGGGAAAACCGTTACCAGGTAAACTGAGTTTCATCTCTTGATTAGACGTAGTGCCGTAGACGACTCGATCCACGCAAGAGGCGAAGTCCCTCCGCGATTCTGGTTTGAGTTATGGATCTGGAAGACAGACTAAAGAGCTTTGACAGATTTGACCTGAGCCGTGCCAAAAGTACAGACACGCGCCAGAGCGCTGATAAGTTAATTGAGCTTTTGGGCGCCTCCATTGCCCGAAATACATTTGGTGATTTCGTTCTTGTCAGAAAGAGTTTGGACGGGAGCAAGCTACAGCAGGAAATCGCATTGTCCCCTTCTTGTAGTATCAGCGGGGAATGGCTCGCCGGGATCTGTTTGTCCAGAAAGTCGCGGGCAAGAGAACAGGAGCGGATCGGTTTTGATCTCAAAGAGGCCGTTTTCGTCGACTGTGAGACCACCGGCCTGGCCGGTGGCGCAGGCACTTATGCCTTCCTGGTGGGACTGGGCTATCACCGTGGGAAAGACTTCCGGGTGGAACAATACTTCATGCAGGACTTTCATCAAGAGAGAGCTGTTCTCACAGCCGTCGCAGAAAAACTGGGCAATTTCAAGTCTCTGGTAAGCTTCAACGGAAAATGCTATGATGTGCCGCTTTTGCAAAACAGGTTTGTGATCAATCGCATAGAGTTTGATCCGGCGGAGTGGGCTCACTTCGACCTTTTGTTTCCCTGCCGTCGTTTATGGAAAAGACGGATAGGTGAATGTAACTTAAGCAACATAGAACATAAGATTCTGGGAGTGAGAAGAAAAATAGATGTCCCCAGCTATCTGGTTCCCCAGATATATTTTGATTATCTCAGAACTGGCGAAGCTGAGTCCCTGGTTTCGGTGTTTCACCATAACCTGTATGATATTCTCTCCCTTTTGAAGCTTTCTGTTGTGATCGACCAGGCACTGTCCCCAGAGCTTGCAGAAGAGGACTGGAGTCTCTCGGAGGTCGCAGATCCAATAGATTTGTACAGTTTGGGCAGAATTCACCGGGCTCTGGGGAATTTCCATTCAAGTGCAAGATGCTTTGAGCAAGCTTTATGCGAAAAACCGTCAGCTGAGTGGCAACAGGAGATTCATGCCAGCTTGGCTTTTGCTTATAAAAGGATGGGGCGTATAGAGGAAGCCGCAAGCATATGGCAAAATCTAACCGCCGGAGACCTCCCGTTTTCCTTTTTTGCCCATGAGGAGTTGGCCAAATATTATGAGCACAAAACAAGGGATTATCTTAAAGCATTGTCTTTCGTGAAAAAAGCGATCACGCAGCTAAGTGCCGATCTGTCCGCATATTCCGCTCCAGTGCGTCAGAGAAGAAGGGACTCGCTGGAGTATCGCAAGGCAAGGTTAGAAAGGAAGCTTAAGATAGCCGCTGGTCACTGTTGACGTCCAATTTCGGAAGCTGATCTGCCGAAGGTAGCCACGCTTCCAGGATTCCCGCCACCAAAGAGACCAGAAAAAAGCCGGTCTCAAAGAAATCTTCCCGGAACATCAGTTTATCTCTTCTTGAATCAAGAGTTTCATTGACCTATCTGGTAAAGCAGTCATACTGACGGCCAGGTTACTTTGCCGACTACCCTGTAGGCGCTCCTGCTATCTGTCAAAGCAGGACGGGGTTACGGTCATATGGTGGTCTTACTTGAGTTTAGGTACGCCCAAATTCGATCCCTCTCTGCAACATTATGCTTTGCATATGAACTGGTTTGCAGATGATAAATGGATGCGAAGCGAAAGCAGCAAGCAGGAGCAAAAAACTTCACGGCTCGACTTTTCGGGAGCTGATAAGTCGTTGTAATATAAAAGAAAAGCCTTGATTCTCTCTTGCGCCGTTTTTGCACGTTGCTCATCCGGGATATTCTGAGGCTATGGCACGTAACTTGCATAGACGTATGAAGAACATGCAACTTACGGCGGGGTTCCTTCTGAAAGACGTGACCATGCAAGGTGATGGAAGGATGAGGATAAAGGTAGCCATGATATTCAGCTTGTTTGCGGTTTTCTGGGTTCTGGCCGCAGCTGAGCCTCCCCGGGATTCAAAGAGCATCCAGCTTTACTCGGAAGAGCTCCTGAGAACCAGACGTGGAATGGAACAATCAGGCTATACTTCCATACAGACACTGGAAGAAAGACTTGCAAAGCTAAGTATCTGCTGCAAAGACCAGAGTGGGACATTCGATCTTTGCGGAAATAGGTATGGCGGGGCAACGCCTCTTCAGACAAAAAGCAGCCTTTCAGACCGGACGTGCAAAGCGGGAAGGTCAGCTGCCATTCCGGACATGCTGGTTAACGAGGAAACGTACCCCAGCTCGTTTAATCAGAGTAACCCGTCTGTTTGTTTGCTCCCCGACTTGCGTTTCATCACAGTATGGGAGGATGAAAGAAACGGGGACATAGATATCTTTGCCCAGAAGTATACCTTCGCTGGGAATCCCGAAGGAAATAACCTTGAGGTGCAGGAAGAGGATTTTCCCAAGGATCAATTCTCGCCTTGCGTCTCCCCGATAGACGATACCAGCTTGGTGCTGCTCTGGGTTGACGAGCAAAGTTTTGACGTATACGGAAAGAGATTCACCGAGGATCTGGCTTCTGTTGGCCAGGCTTTCCAGATAAGCGATTCTCCTCTGCCCTTTACCACCTGGTCCACGGCAGTATCGTCCGGGCCGGACGGCAAATTTGTGGTGGTGTGGGCAGATACGAGATCGGGCAGCAATATCTATGCCAGAAGATTTGACGCCGAGGGGAATCCCCTGGGGGCAAGCTTTAAGGTGAATGGCGATGACGGAAGCAAACTCCATACATCGCCCAAAGTCTCAGTGGGCTCTTCGGGAAATTTCGTGGTCGTATGGGAAGATTTCCGTGACCTAGATGCAGACGTATACGCTCAAAGGTTTGACACCGACGGTGCTTTCCTGGGAGAGAATATTCTGGTAAATCTGGACTCGTTGGACGAAGATCAGTATACTCCGGACGTGACCGTTGGATTAAACGATAGGTTTGTAGTGACCTGGATCGATCTCAGGCACGGGGAGGAGGCTGTATTTGCCCGCTCGTTCTCATTTGGTGATCCTCTGGCAGACACAGTTGGATTTTCCCTCACCTCGGATACAAGTTCCATAGTCAGCGAAAGTGCCCCAGTGGTCTGGGACACACTAGGGGGATTCACCATCGGCTGGGTGGAGTATATTACATCCGGTGCCACCGTATATGCACAGAGATTTGACAGCTTGGGACAGGTAGCCGGTGATACCATAAACTTAAGTGATTTGCTGTCCACCGGCGAGCGCCACGGACTCTCCTTATCTGTCAGTCCTGGCGGCTATCTCGTGGCAACATGGATGGATAGACGCAGCGGAAACTACGATATTTATGCTCAGAGGGTCAATCCTTCTGGATTCCCTCAGGGAGATAATCTAATCTTAAATGACGACGAGACCGGCGCCAATCAGAATCTTCCTCAGATAGCGGTAAGGCCGGATGGCGGATTCGTAGTGGTGTGGGAAGATATGAGAAGAGGCAACTCTGATATCTTCATGAAGAGATTTGACCAACAGGCACAGGCTCTGGGAAACGATTTCATGGTAAATGACAGCCTGGGTCGAATCTATCATGGAAGACCCGATGTTACCTGTGACTCCTCGGGAAACTTCGTGGTGGTGTGGGAGGATGCGCGGGATGGTGGTCTCAACGTGTACGCCCAACTCTTTGACCAATCTGGCGGTCCCAACGGGGGGAATTTCAGAGTAAACTGTGAGGGTATGAGCAACAGCTCTTCTCCCTCTTGCGACATGTCTCCACAGGGCGACCTTGTCTTAGTATGGTCTTCCACTGACGGAATCACAAAGAGTATTTACGGCAGGCTGTTCGCGTCCACGGGTGAACCCATCGATACCTGTTTTAAGATAAACGACGATACCCTCAGCGTGGATCATCTCTCTCCCCGGGTGGCGGTGGATAGCTCAGGAGGGTTCGTGGTGGCGTGGGAAGATAAAAGAGAAGGACAAGCGCGAATTTATCTCCAAAGGTTCGCGTCGGACGGAAGCAAGGTGGATACGAACTTTGCGGTCTACAGCGACAAACCCAGTCCGGTGCAGTATGACGTGGATTTGGATTTGAATGCCGACGGGGATTTCATAGTGACCTGGACGGAACCTTATTTTTCATCCACAATGATTTTCGCTCAGCAGTACGACAGGTCAGGGGTTCCCATCGGTGCTAACATAATGGTGGTGGATGATCCTTCTGCGTCTCCGGCAAGTCCCAAGGTTAAGCTGGCTGACGACGGCCATGCTGTGGTCGCCTGGACCGATTTTCGAGCACAGGGCTCGGACATCTACTGCCAGACATTCTTAAGCGGTTTGCCGCAAGGTAACAATAGAAAGGTCAATACCGATCCGGACAATGCTCTCCAGTTCTTTCCCGACATAGGCATGCGGAATCCATATCTTTATTCTGTCTGGGCGGACAATCGTGCACCAGGGTGGGGCTTCAGCATATTCTTTAATACGATTAACTACACAGAGACCCAGGTTGAAGATCGGCCCAGCGAAGATTGCCTGCCGGCAGGCTTTGCTCTTCATCAGAATTACCCCAATCCGTTCAACCCGGCCACGAGCATCCGATACCTTATCGGTGCAGAGGTGATTCCGGGCTCCAGTCATCGCGCGGCTCGGGTCAGTCTGGAGATTTATAACGTATTGGGGCGAAGGGTGCGGACGCTGCTAGATGAGAAGCAACTCCCAGGAACGCATCAGGTCGCCTGGGACGGCAAGGACGATAACGGGATGGACTTGTCCAGTGGCGTCTATTTCTACAAGTTGAAGGTAAAGGGTCGTACGGCGACCCGGAAGATGCTGCTTTTGAAATAACGGCTTGGACCTGGAGGTCCTAGTACATAGAAGAGGCTTTCCTACTGTACTTTTGCTTTAGCAACCGGGGTTTTTTGCCCGACTAATTTAGGCTGTGGGGTTGCTAAATCGAGTGATACTTCTATTTGACAATCCTAACAAATTCTGTCATCTTTAGCAGGCAGAGAAATTTCACTGGCCTTGCATCGGGGTGTCCATATGAATTACCTTCTGACGGGTCATCCAGGGGTTGGGAAGACCACCATTATAATGAAACTTGTCGACAAACTCAAACTTCCCGCTGGAGGGTTCTATACCGAGGAGATACGAGAGGACAACATACGCAAGGGTTTTGCGGTCGTTACACTTTCCGGCTTCAAAGGGGTCTTGGCTCATCGCAACTTCAAGAGCAGATATAGGGTGGGAGACTATGGAGTAGGGGTCTATACCCTGAACAGGATCGGGGTGAAGGAGATAGAGATGTGCTTGATGGAGAGAAAGATCATCGTCATAGACGAGATCGGAAAGATGGAGCTTCTTTCGCCCCAGTTTCAGGCAGTCGTTGAGAAAGCCCTGAACGCAGACAATCCCGTGCTGGGGGCCATCACTATAGCCCGGCATCCCTTTGCTCAAAAAGTAAGGGAGCGCGACGATGTCAGGATCATCGAGGTGACCAGAGAGAACCGCGATGAGGTCTTGAAGACCCTAATCAAGGATCTGAAGAAAATCAAACCGTAGGCGCCTGTTTGGGTGCTTTCCGTCCTCTTTCACTATGTCAATTGTCTGCCTATTCTGTCTTGGGTGTTCTTCGCGCAAATACACATACATCACTTCGAGAATCCGTGCCATCGATGAACAAGCAACTTCATTAGTTTGAAACGGAGTTGCCGAGGTCGTCACTTTTTTTGCTTGGCGACCGATCAGAAGCTGTGCGAGAGGTTTTGGCGCGCGCAAGGCACGTACTTTCCTGGTTAAGCCGTAGTTCAGAGAAATATGTGCGGCGGGCTGCTCCAGGCCAGAGCCCGAGCCGTCCGGCTTTCAAGCTAATTCACGAAGTGGGCTCAAAAAATCTCTTGACAGGGTGAAGGGGGGGTACTATACTCGATTCGACAGATAGGGAACATCCAAAATGAAAGGAGGCGCTACCATGGAAAAGGAGAAATGTCTCCAGGCGATGGATTTTCTTAAAGACTGGAAAACGTGGAGAGAAACTCTCAACGACGCCATCTCGGCAGCTCGTAAGTTCGGCGTGTCGGATGAGACCATCAAACAGATGTCGGTCAAGGTAGGAGATTTTCTGGCGGAGAAAGTGTGCCCGGCTACCAAGGAGGAAGAATTGCTCAAGGAAATGTGGGACGCGGCGACGCCGGAAGAGAGAAAAACTATCGCTGGACTGATTTTCAAGATGGTGGAGTGAAGCAATCCCAGAAGCAGTCGGTAAAGCCTGCGGGTCGACCTCGACAGACACTAATTTCTGGCCTACGAAAAAGAGAGAGGACAGAATCCCTCTCTCTTTTGAGTATAGCGGCACCAGACCGTTCTGTTAACTGAGTAAGAAGAAAGGAGGTGGATGAGGTTGAACAAGCTGACCGTGCTGGATTGGATAACGCTCATTTTGGTTATTGTGGGCGGGCTAAACTGGGGACTGGTTGGCATTTTCAAGTTTGACCTGGTCGCGGCTATTTTCGGCGAGATGGGAATAGTCTCACGCATTGTGTATACCCTGGTTGGCTTGTCCGCAATCTATTTAGCAGCAACATCCGGGAAACTGGCCAAGAAGTGAGTCGGTTTCTCAGGCAAGCTTCGCTCACCGTTCAGGAGCAGGACATCGTGCGGGAGGGAGTTTGCCTGCCTGTCCTGGTGGACTAACGGACCAGGGCAGACAGGAGAATTCCGGATCCCACCGTGATGGTGAGGGCCGAGCGAAATTTGTTTTCACGTGCCGTCGTATAAACAGAGAGACTTAGCGATAAACAGCTGTTGAAAGTCTGCAGAAAATGACAACAACAGGTTTTCTTAGACTGTTTACCAGCATAGTGGTTTGCCAGCTGGCCGGGGTGATTGGCTCGATTTTCACTGCCTCTGCAGTCCCGACTTGGTATGCTGCGTTGAAGAAGCCGCCTTTCACGCCGCCGGGATGGGTATTCGGACCCGTTTGGGTTACGCTCTATTTATTGATGGGGATATCAGCATTTGTCATTTGGAACAAGGGATTGAGTGACAGTCGAGTTAGAGTAGGCTTGACCCTATTCATTGCACAACTGGTATTAAATGCATTGTGGTCGGTGATGTTCTTTGGACTCAGGTCTCCCCTGGCTGGACTGGTCAACATCGTGGCACTTTGGATCTTGATATCGCTGACCACGCTATATTTCTTTAAGGTATCAGTTACAGCGGGAACACTGCTGGTACCTTATATTTTGTGGGTAAGCTTTGCCGCGGTTTTGAACTTTTCCATACTGGTCTTGAATAGCTAGATTGGGACGGAGCATTCAAATGAGAGACTTCCCAAAGCCTATCGTTATCGTTAGCAAGTGTATTGAGTTTGAGCGATGCAGGTACAATGGGCTTATTATTTCAAGCGAGGCAGTAAGAAAGCTCCGGGGCCAGGTGGAGTTTGTCCCGGTATGTCCGGAAGTTGAGATCGGACTGGGGATTCCCCGCGATCCCGTAAGGATAATATCGACCGACGGGAAACCAACGCTGCTTCAACCTGCGACCAACAGAGACGTTACCGAAAAGATGGAAAAATTCGCCAAAACCTTCTTGGATTCCTTTAAGGAAATTGATGGTTTCATACTGAAGAGTCGGTCTCCCTCGTGCGGAACCAAGGATGTGAAAGTGTATTCGGGCTCAGGTAAAGGGGTGTCCTCATCCAGGGGAAGCGGATTTTTCGGCGGCGCTGTGCTGGAAAGGTTCCCGCACTTAGCCATAGAGGACGAAGGGCGCCTGACCAACTTCGGGATAAGGGAACATTTCCTGGCGAAGCTCTTTGCTTTGGCAGGGTTTCGGGAGATTAAGGGCAAGGCATCCATGAGCGAACTCGTTCGATTTCAGAGACAGAATAAATCTTTGCTTATGGCATATAGTCAAAAGGAATTGAGGGTGCTTGGGAGGATAGTGGCGAATCACGAAAAGAAGCCCCCAGTTGAGGTTATCAAGGACTATGAGCAGCACCTCTGGAACGCTTTTTTGCGACCTGCCAAAGACACCTCAAACATAAATGTCCTCATGCACGCCATAGGTCATTTCTCGGAATCGCTTTCCTCGAAGGAAAAATCATTCTTTTTGAATACCCTGGAAGAGTACAGAGATGAACGGATCCCGTTAAGTGTGCCTCTGAGCATCCTCAAGTCTTGGGCGGTTAGATTCGAAGACGACTATCTGATGGAACAAAGCTTCATTGAACCTTACCCCGAACAACTGGTGGAAATCACGGATTCCGGGAAAGGAAGGAATCTGTAGACTTACATTCCTGCCGCCCTATACTAATCTCGCCAAGGGGCTCAAAGGTCGGGTGGGCTTTCGTGTCTCTGGCTGGCCAAGCGGCCGCACGCCGCAGACTGGTTCCATTCTAAGGAGAAAGGTCAAACATGACCGTATCACCGCGCATACTGGTTACCGGACCCACAGGCTATATCGGCGGGCGGCTGGTACCACGGCTGTTAGAGGAGGGTTACCCGGTGCGCGTGCTGGTACGCGACCGCAAGCGCCTGCAAGGTCGGTCATGGCGGGAAAGGGTTGAAGTTGCCGAGGGCGACGCGTTCAAGCCGAGGAGCCTGGAAGCAGCCATGCATAGTGTTGACGTTGCCTACTACTTCATCCACAGCTTATATACCGGGTCCAATTTTCACCAACTGGATCTGACCGCTGCCCACAACTTCGGCAGTGCCGCTCGGGCCTCCGGTGTTAAGCGCATCATATACCTGGGCGGTCTGGGTGATCCAAGATCCAATCTCTCGGAACACCTGAAATCCCGACAGCTCACGGGTAAGACGTTGCGGGAAGGGGGCGTGCCGGTTACTGAATTCCGAGCTGCCATCATCGTGGGATCTGGCAGTGCATCATTCGAGATGATTCGCTACCTGGCCGAGAGAGTGCCTTTGATGATCTGCCCCCGATGGGTATTCAGCAAAATACAGCCCATTGCCGTCACCGACGTGATGAACTACCTGGCGGCAGCTTTGCGAACGCCGGAGAGCACCGGGCAAATCATCGAGATAGGGGGAGCAGAGGTCTTGACTTACGGCGACACCATGCTTGCATATGCCAGAATTAGGGGCCTGCGTCGGATCATGATCCGAGTACCCGTTCTATCTCCTGGACTCTCCTCTCATTGGGTGCATTGGGTTACTCCGGTGTCGGCTAAGATTGCCCGCCCGCTGATTGAAGGATTGCGTAACCAGGTGATCGTCAGAAATGATCTGGCCCGACGACTGTTCCCGCAGATTTGTCCCATGGATTACGAGGCTGCTGTTCGCCTTGCACTCTCGAACCTTCAAGCCGGAAGCATCGAGACAGCCTGGAGTGACGCCCTGATCACCAGTGAGGCACATGTGCCGCCTGTAACTCTCACCAGCCGGGAAGGCATGATGATTAAGAGCTGGCAGTGGACCGTAAAAGCGTCGCCCGAGAGCATTTTCGGCACCTTCACCGGCTTGGGTGGACAACGAGGGTGGCTATATGCAGATGGCGCGTGGCGGCTTCGAGGCATTGCAGACCGCTTGGCAGGTGGCGTGGGGTTACGGCGCGGTCGCCGCCATCCCAATCAGCTTCGAGCTGGCGACGCGGTCGATTTCTGGAGAGTCGAGGGAATAGAGCCGGGAAGACTACTGCGATTACGCTCCGAGATGAAAGCGCCCGGACAGCTTTGGCTTCAGTTTGAGGTACGGGCTCGCATAGAAGGAGAGGCGGTCTTGACCCAAACGCTTTTCTATGCCCCTAAAGGGCTACTGGGACTGGTTTATTGGTACGTCTTTTACCCGCTTCACAACACTGTATTCTCCGGCTTAGTCGGCGAGGTGGCCAGGCAAGCCGAAAACTCGGGTGACAAAAGATGGTAGTAAATCACATGCTGCTTTACAGATTCAATGCTTGTTTCGACAGTGTAATCGTTCTGATACGGAGTCTGAAATGTATTTGCCACGGACCACTGTAACTTCAGCGGCGGCTGATGCCGCCGACCAGGGGGTACTCTGCACGCAGGTATTATATCTTAGGCCGGATCGGTTTGGCCTTTACTGAATTATCAAATCAAGGTGAACGGTTCCACGCATGAAGATCGGTTATCCTTGCATAAACAGGAGCATAGGCTGCCGGGGAGACAAGACCTTCAGGCTCAAGTCTTATTCGGAAGAGCGTCTGGTGAAAACTGTGGAGGAGAACCTATTCTGCCTTTCTGAAATGCTCAAGTTCAACCTCAAGCACAATATCCTCTTTTTCCGAATCACCTCGGACCTCGTTCCCTTTGCTTCCCATCCCATCTGCAAATTCAATTGGCAGGAACATTTCAAGAAAGGATTCATAAGGATCGGCAATTTTGTAAAGGTTCACGGCATACGAATATCGATGCATCCGGATCAGTTCACTCTGATCAATTCGGTAGACCGCAACATACTTAAAGCCAGCCTGCGAGAGCTGAGGTATCACTGCCAGGTGTTGGACTTGATGAGCCTGGATGCTTCCGCCAAAATCCAGATACACGTGGGGGGCGTTTACGGCGACAAAGACAAAAGTATCAAAAGATTCTTAAGAAGATTCACTCGGCTTGACAAGTGCGTAACAAAGAGATTGGTCATAGAGAATGACGATCGCAACTACAGCCTGAGTGATTGTCTGTTGATCCACCAAGAAATCGGTGTCCCGGTGATTTTCGATCTGTTCCACCATCAACTCAACAGCTCCGGCGAAACGGTAAAGCATTCTGTAGAGAAATCGACCAGAACGTGGAGGAGAAGTGACGGGTTTCCCATGGTGGATTACAGCTGTCAGGAGGCTGGCGAGAGAAAGGGAAGGCACGCAGAGTCGATCAATCCAAGACACTTCAAGAAATTCCTGGAAGAAACCAAGCCGTTCGATTATGACGTCATGTTAGAGATCAAAGATAAGGAGAAGAGTGCCCTTCGGGCTGTGAACGCGGCATGGGGTGACGGCCGCTTCGTGAGGACGAGGCAGAGTAGATGAAATGATTCAGAAGGAGAGAATCAAATACCTCAACTCTCAAAAGCCCGGGACCGGAAAGTTCGTTCTATATTGGATGCAGGCTTCCCAGAGGACGGAATACAACCACGCCCTCGAATATGCCATTTTACAGGCCAATCAACTAAATAAGCCTGTGGTCGTGTTCTTTGGCCTCACAGACGACTTTCCTGAAGCTAATCATAGGCATTACTATTTCATGCTACAAGGACTCAAAGAAGTTCACTCATCCCTTGAGAACCGAGGCATAAGAATGGTGATCCGGCACCGATCTCCAGAAAAAGGTGTGGTTGAATTGTCGAAGCGGGCGTGCCTGGTTGTGGTGGACAGAAGGTACTTGAAAATTCAAAGGAAATGGTGTGAGTATGCAGCTAAGCGTATGAACTGTCCCTTGATTCAGGTTGAAAGCGATGTGGTGGTGCCGGTCGAGGAGGCTTCGCCGAAAGAGGAGTTTTCGGCGGCCACCTTCAGACCCAAGGTCAGAAAAAAGCTGGACCGTTATCTGGTCCGCCTGAGACAGTATCATCCCAAGGTGGACTCTCTGGGGTTAGATTTTGCCTCTCTTGACATAAGTGACTTGAAGAAGGCTGCGTCCCATCTTAAGATAGATCGAAGCGTCAAGCCAACAGGTCATTTCAAGGGGGGAACAGGTGAGGCGAAGAGGCACCTGCGGCACTTTATCGATTCCAAACTGGACCATTTTGAAGAATGCAGGAATGATCCCACCGTCTACTGTCTGTCGAACATGAGCCCATACTTACACTTCGGACAGGTATCTCCATTATATATTGCTCTTCAGATTCTAAAGTCGGATAGTCCGGGGAAGGATGCGTACCTGGAAGAACTGATAGTCAGAAGGGAACTGAGCATGAACTTTGTTTTCTACAACCGGAATTATGATTGGTTTGATGGACTGCCGGAATGGGCGAAAAAGACGCTGCGCGAGCATGCTAAGGATTGGCGGGAATACGTTTACAGCTCGGAGAAGCTTGAGAATGCAAAGACACATGACCCGTACTGGAATGCTGCGCAGGAGGAGATGAGACTGACAGGGAAAATGCACGGGTATATGAGGATGTACTGGGGAAAGAAAATCCTGGAGTGGACCAGAACGCCCGAGGAGGCATTCCAGACGGCCCTTCACCTGAACAATAAGTACGAGCTGGACGGAAGAGACCCGAATGGCTTCACCGGCGTGGCTTGGTGCTTTGGCAAGCACGATCGTCCCTGGAAAGAGAGGCAGATTTTTGGGAAAGTCCGATATATGAATGCAAACGGTCTGAAAAGGAAGTTTGACGCAGATGCGTATGTGCAAAAAGTAGAAGATGTGAAGACATCTCATTACAAGAGGCCTCTCTTATGAAAGCCATTATCACAGGCGCCACCGGTTTTATCGGAAGGGCGCTATGCAAGAATTTGGTGGAAGCTGGTTACGACGTTGTGGCGCTTACTCGCAACAGAAGCAAGGGACGTGGACTGCTGGGGAATCAGGTGACAGTGGTTGAATGGGATGGGAAGAGCGCCGAAGGATGGGAAAGACATGTGGACGGCGCTGATGCAATCGTCAATCTGGCAGGAGAGAGCATCTCTTCGGGAAGATGGAATAGGGCGAAAAAGGAAAAAATTCTGCAGAGCAGGCTGGATGCAGCGAGAGCCGTAGTTGATGCAATAAGACGCACAGAGAAAAAGCCAGGTGTGGTTATTCAGTCCTCCGGGATCGGCTACTATGGCTCTCGCTCAGACGAGATAATTGATGAATCCTCTTCACCCGGTACGGGCTTCTTGTCTGAGGTAGCCCAAAAATGGGAGGGTTCCACTAAAGATGTTGAGTCATTTGGCGCCCGGCAGGTTGTCATCCGCACAGGAGTCGTCCTGGGAACTGACGGGGGAGCGCTGCCCCGGTTACTGACGCCTTTCCGCTTGTTTGTCGGCGGTCCACTGGGCAGCGGAAAACAGTGGTTTCCATGGATTCATGTGTATGACGAGATAAGCGCCATTCGCTTTTTGATAGAACGAGAAGACTTAACTGGGGCGTTTAACCTGACCGCGCCGGAACCGCTTAGGATGAAAGACTTCTGCCGGGTCCTGGGAAAAGTGATGAAACGGCCATCCTGGTTTGCGGTTCCGGGTTTCCTGTTGCACCTGATGTTCGGTGAGATGGCAAAGGAAGTACTTCTATCGGGACAAAGAGCGCTGCCGAGAGAACTACTGGAAGCTGGATACTCCTTTCAACATCCTGACGCCGAGTCTGCGCTTCAGCAGATTCTGAGTTAGGGAATGATGCGGTCCGAAGGGGCTTGATGGACTGTTCACGGCTCGGCTTCACCACACCTCAGTTATTAACTTGCCACTGGAATCTTCAAAGCCCAAACACGATTTCAGCTCAAGTATAGAAATTCCTTGAAAGAAACAGCGAGAGGAATTATTATGGTGCTGGATGCGGAGAGGACTTGAGTCATGAAGATCACAATGACGATTCCATCTTACTGGGCAAGGGAAAGCAAGATCGGTTGGAAGAAGGGGGATACGGTTTATGATCACCCCACACCGTTGGATTGCCAAGGCACGCTGCTCAGCGCCATAAGCAGCATATCCATACTGAAAGACAAGGGATTTCGACTGGTTGTTCTTGCGGTTCCAACTGCTGAAGATATAGAAGCTCAGATTGAGAAGAAGGTTGCTGGAATCATCCAATCTGTCCTGGCAGATCTTCAACCGGAAATCCTGGTATTTGGTCCTGCCCAACTAAGCCAGATACATGAGCTATTGATCGGTGACGGCAAAAAGAAGTACGCGGATCTTCTCCAACTCCGGGGATATTCCAACGTGCGGAATCTATGCACGTTCATCCCGCACGTCTTAGGTTCGGATGCCGCCGTTCTCATTGACGATGACGAGGTATTTGAAGATCCAGACTTCATTTTCAAGACTAAAGAGTTTATCGGCAAGCAGGTGAATAGGAAGACGGTTTACGCGGTGGCCGGGTATTATCTCCAGCCCGACGGAGACTACAAAGTGAAGAAGGAGTTTCGTCCCTGGATGAAACACTGGGACCAGTATGATAGAATGAATGAAGCTTTTGACAAAATTATTGGAATTGAACCACGGCTGAAAGAGACACCTTTTGTATTCGGCGGAAACATGGTGGTTCATCGAAACCTTTTCACCATGGTGCCTTTTGACCCCAAGGTGCCCAGGGGGGAGGACATAGATTTTCTGATCAATGCGAAGATGTTTGGATTCCCATTCTTCTTGGACAACCGGCTATCCATAAAGCATCTGCCCCCACCTAAAGCCCATCCCGTCTGGAGAAGACTGCGGGAGGACATCTATCGCTTTATCTACGAGCGAGCAAAAATAGAAGCCCAAGAGCCGACTCCGGGCATGACAAAGGTTCGTCCTGAAGAGTTTGATCCCTACCCGGGATGCTTTCTGAAATCCGATTTGGAAGACAAGATTGAGAAAGCCTGCAGATGGCTATCTAAAGAATACCTTGCTCAAGGTGACAAGAAGGGAAGTGACGAAGCCTTGAAAAATATCGAACTCGCTAGAAGTGAGGCTGTGCCACAATTTGATCCGTTTCAAAACTTCGTGGATTTGCAGAAGCGATGGCAGGAGCTTATGGATTACACCGGCAGAAGAGAGGTCGGTTCGGCTATTAGAGAAGTGATTGAAGGAGCCGGAGCATGAATGTATTGTTTTTGCCCAAATTGCTTCCGAGAGCGGATATCATAGGTGGGCCTATTTTGGTCTATCACAGAATCAAGAATCTATCTCTGATGGGACACCAGATAAAGGTGATTGCACCGGCTTATACCGAGCAAGACCGGCAGGATAAGAGCCTGGAGCCTTTCTGCAATGAGCTTATCCGAATAGACTCAATCAAGCAAAGGCCTCAAGACGAAGTGGAAGCCCTCTATGAGAGGTTCAGCAGGCCCAGGTTCTTTCTTTCCGGTGATGGCGGATTTTCCCAAGGAATTGAGGATGCATTAAAGTTGACCATGAAGAAAAAGGAGATTGACGCGATCGTCGCAGAGTATTCGATGGTCGGGCAGTACATAGAATCAAACCAGGATTTTATTCCGGCGAATACCACAAGCATAATTTCGGTCCATGAGTGTTACACCAAAGCTTTTGAGCTCAGAGCCGAGAAAGGTGAGAATATCAGTAGGGAGGAAGTAGATGAGATATTCAATTATGAATTCAAAATGTATGACGCTGCTGATAGGCTTTTGACCCTGACTCAGCAAGACGCCGAAATCCTGATCAGCTATTCGTCTCGGTTGAAGAACAAAATACGTGTGGTGCCTCACGGCGTGGATACGAATTTCTATACCACGCCTCCTGAAAAGCAAGAGCGTCGAAAATCCAAAAACGTTCTGTACTTGGGCAATTTCCAGCATTATCCCAACGTGGACGCAGTGCAGAACTTCATCTATAACTGCTGGGATAAAGTGTTAGAACAAGTTCCGGACGCGGAATTCCATGCAATCGGATTCAGGCCGCCTGACGAGCTTCTGCAACTCGGAGCCCGGAGCAAGAATGTTATTGTGGAAGAAGGTGGCGATAATGAGAACGTCCGCCGGATTTACTGGAGCAGCGACGTTTTCGTGGCACCCATTGCGTTGGGCACGGGTTTCAGGGGCAAGCTTCTGGAAGCGATGGCCTGCGGAGTGCCGGTGGTTGCCACCAAGCTGGCTACCTTTGGAATAGACCCCACAAATGAAGAAAACATGTTAGTGAGTGATGACTACGATGTGTTTTCCGACTACGTGATTGCGCTCTTGAAAGATATCAAGCTGAGAAAAAAAATCCGTGATAATGGTCTGATGCTGGCCAGGAAGTTTGATCACAGGCATGCTGCCGAGAAGCTGGATCAGGTGCTAAGGGAAGGCAAAGGACAACTCTGATATGGGGTCTGGTGCGCAAAGGAAAGATCATCCTAAATCGGGTCGTCAAAGGTCGAGGCTTTCGGCAGACGCATCCGTGCCGGATTTGGAGTTTCATCCACTGACTATTGATCGGTGGAAAGACCTGGAGGAATTATTCGGGGAACGAGGAGCGGTCGGGGGCTGCTGGTGTATGTGGTGGAGATTGAAAAGATCCGAATTTGAACGACGGAAGGGGAAAAAGAATAAGGCCGCTTTGAAGAGGATAGTCAAGTCCGGTCAAGCTCCGGGAATTCTTGCCTATTCAGAAGGAAGACCGATTGCTTGGTGTTCCATCGGTCCGAGGGAAACGTTTCCACGTCTGGAAAGCTCACGTCTGCTGAAGAGCTTTGATGACAAGCCTGTGTGGTCCGTTGTCTGTTTTTTCGTAGCCAGGCATTTCCGATGGAAGGGAATATCTGTCGAGATACTGAAAGCCTCTGTGGACTATGCTAAGAAAAAGGGCGCCAGAATTGTGGAAGGATACCCCATCGATCCAAGAGGTAGCAGATGGCCGGGCGTTTTTGTGTGGACAGCACTCCCTTCGACTTTCCTTGAGGCTGGTTTCAAGGAAGTGCATCGGGCTTCGCCCACACGACCCATCATGAGATACTTCATAAAAAAATGAGCGTGCTGACATCAAATTGTAGTGCTGGAGTGTCAAGCTTCAGCTTTACCCTGAAAATACCCGTACACCAGTATCAGACAGTCTACTGAAAGCTGGAAACTGCGGTTCGAGTATTATTCCCAGCAATCGTGGTCAGACAGGAGACTAAAATGCAGATCGTCGAGGCGACAGAATCCCACATTCCCGGTGTCATTGAACTCTGGAAGGAATTCTCAGACTATCACAGGAACATGGATCCGATTTATGCCAGAAGCGAGGACGGCCCTTCAAAGTTCGGAGATTACGTGAAAGGTTTGCTCGGCTCGGATGATTCACAGGTGTTGGTCGCTACGGATAGGGGGGAGGCCGTGGCCTATTCGATCGCCCAGATCCTAAAGCGCCCGCCCGTGTTCCGGGATATCGAGTATGGATTCATCTCCGACTTAGGGGTGAAATCAGAATACCGGAGAAAAGGTCTCGGCGAGCAAATTTTGAACAAAATTTTCGAATGGTTCGAATCACGAAGAATAGATAGAATCGAGTTGCTGGTCCTTGCGAAGAATGAAATAGGGGTCTCTTTCTGGAAAAAGCACGGGTTCGAGGTTTTCTTGTACCACATGTCCCTCGGCAGCGCAGAACAGGATAGCAAACGTCTCGGTGTTGAATAAGAATCCGCTCAAGGACATTCAGAATATCAAGACGGTTCACGCTGTAATGTAAGGTGGCAAGATCGCCTTTCAGGAATTGGATTTGTAATTAATTTTCCAGTTAGACACGTCAAGGAACTGCTTGACAAAACCTACAGTGATCCCCGTACTTAAACTGACACGTGAAGAGCAGATTATATCATATCAGCGACAAGCCAGGAATAGAGCGGTTTGACCCTCGGCCTGCCCCCAGCAAGAGCGCCAAGCAGGAAGGCAAGATGGTCTGGGCTATCGATTATGAGCATCTGCACAACTATTTGCTTCCTCGGGACTGCCCCAGAATTACCTTCTTTGCGACAAAAGATAGCAAACCGGAGGATGTGGAGAGACTGATGGGAGGCACATCTGCAAAGCATGTTGTGGCAGTTGAAGCGCGCTGGTTACCGGCGATTCAAAAGCAATGTGTTTACCAATATGAGTTTGATCCTGAAGGATTCACTTGCATTGATGAAGTGGCGGGCTACTTCATTTGCCGCAAAGCTGTCATTCCTGTTGCCGAAACGAAAATCGACGATGTCCTGGCCGACTTGCTGAAGCACGATGTCGAGGTGCGAATTATGCCGTTTTTGTGGAAGTTGCGGGAAGCCGTAATAAACTCCACGCTCGGGTATTCCATCATCCGGATGCATAAAGCCCAGCCACCGCCGGAAGGACTCCAGGCTTACCATCCGTTACCTTAGTTGAATCTGCACCGTCACGTTTCCGGACTGGAAATTCCAAAGCGCATCCTTACCGATTATCTTCCCAGCAGACGTCCAAAGAAAAGGGTTGTGCAGCATCTGTTTTCGATCGTATACCTTATAGTTAGACGACTTAGCGAGAGCGCACGATATGAGACCAAGCTGCTTCTTTGTTCTTCTTCTCATACTATCCACCAATACCGAATCCTTAGCTCTTGACAGGATCTCGTTGGGCATAGGGAAAAGCA
>JABAOF010005275.1_pt1 | contig 35888 bp, 48 predicted proteins | sample 7062171 | NCBI WGS metagenome assembly JABAOF01 (sample SAMN14538628, study PRJNA623070) | marine sediment metagenome | biome: marine biome [ENVO:00000428]; feature: marine pelagic biome [ENVO:01000023]; material: deep marine sediment [ENVO:00002113] | place: India: Gulf of Khambhat ...
CGTTGAACATTCGCTCATTCGAAAGGGATCGCTTGAGTCGAGAATGTATCAGGAAGCGATACTGGGAAGGGCAGCTGAGAGCAATTTACTCTGCGTCCTCCCCACAGGCCTCGGGAAAACCCCGATAGCCATCGTCCTTTCGGTATTCCGCCTGGAGAAATATCCTGATTCGAAAATCCTTGTCATGGCTCCCACCAAACCCCTGATCGAGCAACATCTGAACTCCTTCAGAAAGGTCATAAACCTACCTGAAAACGACTTCGTCCTTTTAACAGGCATGGTCAAGCCGGACGAGAGGGAGGAATCCTATAAAGAATCGAAGATAATTTTTGCAACACCGCAGACCGTTGAAAACGATCTTAAAAACAAAAGACTGGACCTGGCGAAATTCTCGCTCGTGGTTTTTGACGAGGCCCATCATTCCATAGGGGATTACGCATACCCTTACATAGCAAAGGCCTATTTAGAGAATTCTCGAAATCCCCGGATTCTTGGTCTAACAGCTTCTCCCGGGGGGACGAAGGAAAAGATCAAGGAGATAATGGGAAATCTGGGGATAGAAAAGGTTGAGATACGGACTGAAGAGGATTTCGATGTCGCTCCATTCGTGAAGAAAAAACAGGTACAATGGGTTCACGTTGAACTCCCCCAGACCTTTTTCAACATAAGCGAAAGCCTGAGGAGGGCATATGAATACAGGCTGAAAAGCCTGAAGAGACTTGGCTTCACCAAACCGATCAGACTTGTTAACAAGCGCGATTTGCTAGGTCTGCAGAAAAAATTTGCTGCCTCCACTTCGAGCCAAACCAAGTTCTGGGGTGTCTCACTCGTTTCCCAGGCAATAAAGGCAGAGCATGCGCTCAGCCTGGTGGAAACACAGGGGATACGCTCCCTGGAAACCTACTTCAAAAAGCTGCGTTCTGAAAAGGCGAGATCCTCGAAAAGCCTTCTCAAAGACAGGAACGTTAAAAAAGCGATGTATCTGGCGGGAGAGCTTTATGAAGAGGGTTTTGAACACCCTAAGATTACGAAGCTCCGGGAGATCGTTAACAAACAGCTCGAGGAAGATGTTAATTCCAAAATCATTGTTTTCGCGAATTACAGGAACATGGTAAGGGAGATCGTGAGAATGCTTTCAGAAGTTAAATCAGCGGAGCCCATCGAGTTCATGGGACAGCGTGAAGGGCTCACACAGAAGGAACAGAAAAAGAGAATCTCCGAGTTTAGGGAAGGGAAATACAACATTCTCGTGACCACTTCTGTGGGTGAGGAAGGGATAGATATCCCGGAGATGGAGCTGGCGATATTCTACGAGCCCGTCCCTTCCGAGATACGTTCGATCCAGAGGAGAGGGAGAGTGGGAAGGACGAAGCTGGGGAAAATAATGATACTCATGACGAAAAGAACAAGAGACGAGGCCTACTACTGGACAGCGCATAAGAAAGAAAAACTCATGAAGAAAACACTCTACAAAATGAAGGGCGAGGACTCTCCAAAGAAGAAAGGCCAGCTCAAACTCAAGGATTTCAAGGATTTATAGGAATCCGAATAAATTTAAAATATGGTCCAGAGTCTTTACATCTGCAGGCATTGCAAGAAACAGTTCAGAGTCAAAGACTCCGAATCATACAAGATCCTCTTCTATATCTTTATCTGGCTTTCCGTTTTCGTCGCGATATTTGTGGTAACGATCCCCATTCTTGTAATAACCATCCCTGTTGCCTACTACTTCCGCAAAAGATCCAAGGAACTTAAGGGAAAGAAGTTCAAATGCCCGTTCTGCAAAAGGGAAATGGAAAGGACGGGGATAGAGGAGAAGGGAACGGTGGATCTGATAGGAGAGCCCGTATAGCCTGTAAATCTCGGCGTTAAGTTATTATAATCCAATTATAATATTCTAATTATGTATTCTCCGAAAATACGGAATCTTCTGAAGAGAAAGAAGATTAAGATCGGTGACCATGTCCTCATAGAGAAATCCCGGAAACAATACTTAGGAATGCTCATGCCCAAACCCGGATTCGGAGATCCCGGAACTCTTGTGATCAAGCTTGACAACGGATACAACATAGGTTTTGATGTGAAAGGACTGAAGGTCTCCAGAACAACGAAAGAAGAGCCTGAGGCTGTAGAAGAGGAAATGGAGTACGAGCTGGGGAAAACTAAAAGAAGACTTTTGAAAACAAACTTCGATCCCAGAAAACCGAAAGTCGCTCTGGTATCAACAGGCGGGACTATCATCTCGCGGGTGGATTACCGGACGGGAGGGGTATACGCTGTTGAAAACCCCAAAGAACTTTTACACAACGTCCCCGAGCTCGCCAAGATAGTTAATTTGAAGATGTCCAAAATAATCAACAAGATGAGCGAGGACTTCAATCCTTCGGACTGGGTCTCGCTCGCTAAGCATGTGGCGAAGGAGCTGAACTCAGGTAAGAAAGGCGTGATAATAACACACGGAACCGATATCTTACATTACACTTCCGCTGCTTTGTCATTCTTTTTGCGTAATCTTTCGAAACCTGTCATTCTCGTGGGGTCACAAAGATCGAGCGATAGGGGATCGAGTGATGCAGGCATGAATCTGGTTTGCGCCTCCCACGCAGCGATATCAAATATCGGGGAGGTGGGAATATGCATGCACGGGAGCACCAATGATAACTTCTGCTATTTCATCCGTGGAACGAAAGCGAGGAAGATGCACACAACCAGGAGGGACGCCTTCCAGCCAATAAACGAGCAGGCGCTGGCAAAAATATTCCCTGACGGGAAGATCGAGTTGATGAACAAGAACTTCAGGGAAAGAAAGGAAAATAAGGTCAAGGTGGATGCCAAGATCAACGAGAATGTCGCTCTTTTGAAGGTTTATCCTGGTTCCCATCCTAAGGTTATTGATTTCCATGTAAAGAATGGAGCGAAGGGTTTTGTGGTCGAAGCGACAGGTATGGGACATGTCCCCACAGACCTTTCGAAAAGACCCTGGACTACAACGATAAAGAAATACTCAGAGCAGGGAATCCCATTTGTCGTGACCTCTCAGACCATTTACGGCAGGGTGATGCCGTATCCCTACACCAACCTCCGAAAGCTCTTCATAGATGCGAAGGCGATTCCCGGAGAAGACATGTTAAGTGAAACGGCGTACGTGAAACTCATGTGGGTTCTCGGCAAGACTAAAAATTTCAATAAGGTGAGGGAGATGATGCTCACGAATTATGCAGGAGAAATCACGAAAAGAACCGAAACCAACACGTTTTCTTTAGAGGGGTTGAATGAGTGAGATCGACTACTCAAAAATCGGACTTAAATGCGGGATAGAAATACACCAACAACTCGATACCCAACACAAGCTGTTCTGCGATTGCAAGGCAAGACTCTCTCCCTCAAAGCCTGATACCGAGATCATACGCAAGCTTCGGGCGGTAGCCGGAGAACTGGGAGAGATAGATATAGCCGCTCTCAGTGAGTTCCTTAAGGGAAGGGAATTCGTTTACAGGGCCTACCCGGATGAAACCTGTCTGGTTGAATCGGATGAGGAGCCCCCCCATTCTCTAAACCCTGAAGCCCTTGAGATTACGCTTACCATAGCTTTACTTCTCCGCTGCGAAATCCCAGAGGAGATTCACGTCATGAGAAAGACAGTTCTGGACGGTTCGAATACTTCAGGATTCCAGAGAACCGCGATAGTGGGTGTGAACGGGAGTCTTACAACATCCTTTGGTAAAGTGGGCATAACCAACCTCTGCATTGAGGAGGAGGCTGCCCAGATACTCAGAAGGGATGGCAATCAGGTTATATATGGTCTTGACAGACTTGGAATCCCCCTGGTTGAGATAGGAACGTCCCCTGACATCCGAAACCCGGAACAGGCAAGGGAGGTCGCTGAAAAACTCGGAATGCTAGCGAGATCCACGGGGAAGGTCAAAAGGGGGATAGGAACCATCCGTCAGGACGTTAACATCTCGATTGCTGGCGGCGAACGTATCGAAGTAAAGGGGGCTCAGGAACTTCGTCTGCTCCCGAAACTGGTGGAGAACGAGGTTCTCAGGCAAAAGAACCTCCTCGAGATAAGAAGGGAATTGAAGAAAATAAAATTCAAACCCGTAAAACCACGAACAGTTCATGTCTCTCATATTTTCAAGGGCTCGAAATCAAAGATAACCAGGAACAAGACAACCCATGCTATTCTGATTCCGGGGTTTGCAGGTTTCCTTAAAAGAAAACTCACTCCTGACCGGACCCTGGGGAACGAGATAGCAAATTATGTCAGGGTTAAAAGCGAGTTAAAAGGGATCGTACACAGCGATGAAGATCTCAAGAAATATAAGCTCTCAAAGGAGTTCGAGACCCTTAGGAAGAGATTGAAAGCGGATAAAGGTGATACCCTAATAATAGCAGCCGGAGAGAAGGAAGCGGTCAGGAAGACAATGAATATAGTGTGTGAAAGAATAAATCAGCTGACAAAGGGTGTTCCTAAGGAAGTAAGAAAAGCACTCGAAACCGGCGACACGGAATACATGCGCCCGCTCCCCGGAGCTGCCCGGCTTTATCCGGAAACGGATATCCAGCCGATAAAGATATCCGATAAACTCCTGAGGGACATCCGAAAGAACCTGCCTGAATTGATCGAGGAGAAGATGAAAAAGGAGAAAATGGAGATCAAAAGGAAAGCGAAAATAAGCGATGAGATAATAGACCAGATCGTGAAAATGGGAAGGAAGGAGACATTCGACAAGCTTATGAAATCCGGCTTCGATCCCAAGACAGTCTCCACGACTTTGACTTCAACGCTTCGCTATCTTGAGAAAAAGGAAAAGGTCAACGTTAAAATTCTGAAAGACCACCACTTCATCGAAACCTTCAATGCCCTGAAAGAAAGAAAGATTTCGAAGGAAGCGATTCCTGAGGTTTTGAAGACATACACCGAGAACCCGAAGCAAACAATAGATGAAGTTATAAAAAAACTCGGGATGGGGGCAATTTCAAGGGATGATCTCCGATTAATTGTTCAAAAGACAATTATGGAAAACCCAAACCTTTCGAAGGATCCAAGGGGAAAGAAGATCATGCTTGGATTGGTGATGCAGAAGGTCAGGGGAAAGGCGGAAGCTAGAAAGGTTATTGAACTGATCGAGGAAGAAATGGAGAAATAATTTTTACAGATCTTTGTTCAGGTAAAGAAGCACCCAAGGATAGAGAGGAGGGATATCAACACCTTTTGAGAAGGGAACAAAGAGCTGCTCTTCCCCAAGTTGTTCCGGGAAATACACTTCACCCAGATAATCCTTCAACCTGTCAAGCCTGGTCCTGTTGAAATCCTTTATGTTTTCGGGTTTAGGCAGGTCTTGTATTGAACCGACTTTGCCCTGTTCGTATAATTTCAGCAGGTTAAGTACACAGCTGTAGAAAAATCCTCTGGTTTTATCTATGCTGTTGATTATACGTGATCCGTTTTTAAATTGAGCTCTTGCAGTTTCGTAATTTACCATTAATTTAAAATAAAACTAATTTTTATATTTCTAACTATTCCCCTGTCCAGTAATTGGGGGACTCCTCTGTTATCGTTACGTCATGCGGATGTGACTCTGTGAGGCCCGCTTTGCTTATCCTTACGAACTCCGCCTTGTTTTTCAGCTGATCTATATTTCTGCATCCGCAGTAGCCCATTGCAGAACGGATGCCTCCGACCAACTGGAAAACCATTTCAGCCACAGTTCCCCTGTATGGAACGATCCCTTCAATCCCTTCCGGGACGAGCTTCTTGCTGGTCTGGAAGTATCTGTCTCTCGACCCGTTCTCCATTGCTCCTATCGATCCCATGCCCCTGTAGCTCTTGTATTTCCTTCCGCCGACGAATATAACCCTTCCGGGGGATTCTTCAGTTCCTGCGAGCAACGAACCTACCATCACAACGTCCGCTCCTGCCGCTATCGCCTTCGCGATGTCCCCCGAATATTTGGTTCCGCCGTCAGCTATCACGGGTATGCTGTGTTTTTTCGCTGTGGAATAACAGTCCTGAACCGCGGTTATCTGCGGAACCCCTGCTCCCGCAACCACGCGGGTCGTACAGATCGAGGCAGGACCTATCCCCACCTTAACCACATCAGCCCCTGCCGCTATCAGCTCTTCCGTTGCCTTCTCTGTTGCGACATTACCTCCTATGATCTCCACGTCATACGTTTTCTTAATATCCCTTATGGTTTTCAGAACGTTGTCTGAATGGCCGTGGGCGGTATCAACCACAATGATATCCGCGTCATTCTTTACAAGCTCAGAAACCCTCTTCATATCGAAGGGTCCGACTGCAGCTCCTACCAGCAATCTCCCCTCTTTGTCTTTGGTTGCGTTCGGGAATTTTCTCCTTTCCTCGATGTCCCTCAGGGTTATCAGACCTTTGATTCTCCCCTGTTTGTCCACAACAGGAAGTTTCTCTATCTTGTTCTTGTCCATAATATTTATCGCATCTTCCATCCGCGCTTGCTCAGAGATGGTTACGGGATTTTTGGTCATTGCATTCCTTACCCTTTCTTTCGGGTCTGTCTTCAGTCTCAAGTCCCTGTTCGTAAGTATTCCCACGAGTTTTTCTTTATCGACCACAGGGAAACTTGCTATGTTCTTTTCGTTAACTATCTCCTTCGCTCTCCCTATCGTGTCATCCGGCGTCAAGGTTATAGGATCCCTGATTATCCAGGATTCATGTCTCTTGACCTTGCTAACCTCTCTGCATTGATCCTCTATCGAAAGGTTCCTATGTATGATCCCGATCCCTCCTTCCCTCGCAAGAGCGATCGCCAGCCTCGATTCAGTCACGGTGTCCATTGCTGCGCTCATTATGGGGATCTTCAGTTTTATCTTCTTCGAGAGCCTCGTTTCGAGATCAACGTCTGAAGGAAGAATATTGGATTTTTTCGGGACCAGCAAAACATCATCAAAAGTAAGCGCAATCTTCTTCTTTACCATCTTCATGTTCTCACCTATTCCCACGTCTAAACCGGTTTTATGTAAATTATGGATTTCGAATTTTTAAACCTTTCCTTACCTTTTGCAGTGAGAACGTCCAGAAAAGTTTTTTTCAAAAGAAATAATCTTCACAGGTTTTTTGCTCTTTGTTACGCTTATCACGTCCCCTTCCTTTATTTTGGTTACCTGGCACTCCTGCCCGTCCACGCACACCTCACCCTCCGGGTTCAGACATTTTATGGAAACGATTCCTTGGGAGATCGTGATATCCCCTCTCTTCAGCCTTCCGCAGTAGGGAGCGATACCAACCACCCCGAATCTTTTCTGATTCTTTACGGGCTTCGCCCCGGCAGATCTCGCGTAGGCATGCGATCCTCCGGGGGTGTATACGAGGACTCCGGAATTCCTTTCTGTTGTCTTCCTCCCCTTAACCCTGAGCTCTGAATCGAGGATTCTCCTCACATAGATCGGGGAGACAAGAACGTCGTTCATTCCTATGTAAGGGGTTTTCACTCCGTTTATTTTCGTTTCCAGCCTCATAAAGTCTTGAATGAAGAAATCCTTCCCTTCCTTCCCCAGCAGGACCTTACGGACTTTCCTCTCGAAATCCTTCCTCCCTGCGGACATGTAAAAACCGACAGAGTAACCTGGATTTATCCCAAGGATCGGACATTCAAGGAACGACTGGTTACCAAACAAAGTTCCGTCCCCGCCGATAAGGATCGCGAGATCGATATCATGGAGGTTCTCGTAAACATGATCTATCTTCAGCTCATTAAGGATTCTTTCCACCTTTCTCTTTATATCCCTTCCGTACGCATTCTTGGAGTTTATGAAGACCTTTGAAAACATAATGATCAATTAATATTTTTGTTTAAGTAGAATAAATAAATCCCCGATAAAAACCAATTTATTCTTGCATGTTCTTTACAGAAAAATTGAAACTGCTAGGTCTTCTTTTGTCTCTCATTGCAGCCACCACGCCCACAAGAATCTCTTTCGGTAGCGCTTCCCATACCTCTTCACTCAGTTCTCCGGGCGTTAGACCATCGAGCGTTATCCTCTTTGACCAAAGTTTCGGTTTTAAAGTACTTGGCGGTTGAGCATCATAGTAAGGAGGGTTGTGAACTCCATAGGTTGCAAACATGATGAACTCTCCTTTATTGGGGGAAAAGACAGTGCTTCCTATTTCATCATGGTCAGCAAACCGTTTACCATAACGTGGTCGAGTAACGATTCCTGCGTAATGGTTTTCAGGTTCACTACCTTCCAGATCAACAACATAAGCGATCCTTGCCGTTCTTATTGGATCAACTTCTGACCCGGATTCTCTAAGGCTCTTTAAAAGTGCTTCTCCAACCTTTAGTTTTTTGAATCTTATACCGTAATAAATTCCTCCACCGGACCTTGAACCTTTGAGATTCTCCTTCCCCCTCCCTTCACCTTCCCATATTGGATCGCAATCCGTCTGAAAACCATTGCTGACCACTAGCAGTCCATCACGATCTCCTTTCATCGAATTGTAGAGCAGTAGATCAGGATTTCCACCTTCCATTATCATCTCTTCTATACCTGTTTCAGAATTCACATTAACGCGAACTATTCCTTCCTTTGGATGGATTTCCAGTTTCCTTCTCCTGCTGGGGGGTGAACGGCCCTCTACGAAATATATTGCAGCGGGTTTGTAGTTAGTGGTTAAACCAAAAATAATCCCCCTTCCCATATAACTAGGTAATCCAAGATCAAGTTTTGACATAGATTTTAGTTAAAGGTAAATCTTAAAAATCTTGTGTGTAAATAAAATTTGTGATCCCCATGGATTTAGGCTTCGAGTCGGGATTTTCGGACTTCGACGTGGACGTCGAGGAAGTGGAAGTGAAGAAGGTAAAAAAATACGACAGGATATGGCGCATCAAGGGAGGGGGAAGCATATACCAGAAACCGGCAGTTCAAGACGGAGTTATGTACTTCGGGGCGATGGACTCCTACGTTTACGCTGTCGATGCGGAGACAGGGGCGGAGATCTGGCGAACGAAGCTTGAAGGACCGATTATGGGATCTTGTCCTCTCGTTAGGGGTAACGTAATTTACATAGGTTCGTACGGTTATGATTTTTACGCACTTGACAGGGAAACAGGAAAGATAATATGGAGATTCAGAACGAACGGGGAGATAATGAGTACGCCAACTGTCTGGAATGATAAAATTTACTTCTGTTCAGGTGACGGATACGCATATTGCCTGGATTCAGAAGGCAAAATGGTTTGGAAATTCAAGACAGGAGACAAGGTTGCGTCCTCCCCAGCAGTGAAGAATGGGAAGGTGATATTCGGATGTTTTGACGAGAACTACTATTGCCTTGACGCGGAAACAGGAAAGGAGATTTGGAGGTTCAAGACAGGAGCTGAGGTATGGCATTGCAACCCGCTCGAGATCAGGGACGGGAGGGTTTACATATCATCATTTGACAATTTCATATATTGTCTGGAGATTGAAACAGGTAAGGAGATATGGAGGTTCAGGACAGGAAAGTACGGGAATTCGAGCGCCCCTGTTTATTACGACGGACTCCTTTATCACGGAACGAGGGATGGCATAATGTATTGCCTCACACCCGAAGGCAAAGAGGTTTGGAGGTTTAAATGCGGAGAGGCAATGGACTGCGGCGTTGGGTATGAAGGGCTGTTCCTTTTCGTTAACGGCGACGGATTCCTATACGCGCTTGATTCGAAGACAGGAAAAGAATTATGGAGATTCAGGACAGGAACCGTTAACTATCATTTCCCTACCGTCTGGGAAGGGAAGATATACTTCTCATCCTGGGATTGCCACATATACGCGATAAACCTTGAAGGCAAAGAAATCTGGAGATTCGCTTCATCCAACCTCGGGGAGTCCGAGATCCCGCCGACATACGGGGCATGGAAAATGGAGATAAAGAAATCCGGCATTGATGAGGAAACGGTAGAAGAGGAAAAATACAAGGAGAAGAAAGAGGAAAGCGTTTCTTTATCTGACTACCACGTCACGAGCGAGTACTCGACTGAGAGCGAGTATAAACAGAAAAGCGATTACGATACGAGTTTCGTTATGTTCGAGGGGGTCATGGAGGAAAATAACGATCTGACAGAATTAAAATTTGAACCAATGATAAAAAGATTCTAAAGCCCGAAAAGCCTGTCGATCACGAGCTGGACGTCCTTGAATACCTCTTCTTTCGTCCGGTCTCCGTTCACCACGAAAAATCTTTCTTCGTTCACCATCTCTTTATAGGCTTCCCTCACCTTTTTCAGAAGTTCGACCTTTTCCAGCCTATCGTTTGGAAGCGAGCGTTCCCTCTTAAGCGAAATCTCCGGATCAATATCTATGAAAATAACAACATCCGGTTTTCTCACGTTCTCGTGGAGCTTCTTGATCCATTCCTTCTCCACTCCGAATATTGCTGATTCATACGCTATGGTCGAGTAGAAATACCGGTCGCAGATTACGTTCTTCCCCACGTTCAGAGCTGGGAGAATGGTTTTCTTGACGTGTTCGAAGCGGTCTGCGGTGTACATGAGTGTGATCGCTTTCCCCGACGTTATGGTCGCCTGCCCCACCAGCCATTTCTTTATGGTCCGTCCTATCACGTTCTTGTCCGTGGGCTCCTCCGTGTAGATAACCGGGATCGCTTTCTTATGCAGGTAATCGTACAGCATCTTGGCCTGCGTTTCCTTCCCCGATTTATCGATCCCCTCGAAAACTATGAATTTCCCTTCCATTCTGATCAATACTATTTTATGATAGTTTAGATTAAAAAGTGTTCATTATATTAGTGAACCTGACGAAGAATTTAATATGGCACACGAAACCCACGGTTTACATCATTTCCAGAAGAGAAAGAGAATACATAAAAAACACGAACCTTATCCCCACCCTCAAAAATTAAAAAGGTTTATAGACAGGGCTATTTACATTGTAGGCACATTGGGTCCGATAGTGACCATTCACCAGATTTACAAAATCTGGATCGAGAAAAACGCGACAGGAGTCTCACCCATTGCATGGGGAACTTATCTTTTCATTGCGATATTCTGGGTAATCTATGGGATAGCACACAGAGAAAAACCGATCATATTCATTTTCAGTGTATGGATTGTACTGGACATATTAATTGTTTTAGGTACCCTGATCTATGGATAGGTCACCATGGGACTTTCTTGAGTTTCAATAAATAAGCTATTCCGTTAGCTATCAGATGCAAAACAGGGGTGAGCACAAGCAGAATAACGATCCATTCCCATTTCAAAGCGATCACGAAGCTTGCGAAAATCAGCATTCCTATTATGAAATCGAGCTGATCGAGCAGAGGAGCTGGTTTCCCTCTGGCGATTCCTATTCGTCTCTTCACGAGCGATCCTCCCAGGTCCCCGACCATCGCACCGAGACCTATCACTAAACCGAGGAATGGAGACATGGGAACTATGTCGAGGAGGACGGGCGAAAGATCCCAGGGGAGGTAGGGATATACGAACATCTGGAATGTAGCAACAAGGATAGCGACTATCACCCCTAGAACCAAGCCCTCCCAGGTCTTCCCGGGTCCGAATACAGGTTTGTTACGAAACACTCTCCCGCCGTCTATCGGTCTCTTTCCTCTAGCGAGCATGCACAGACCGTTCGCCCCGTAGGCGGGCCACATCAGCCAGATCGCCTCGATAAAGGTGTATATGTCGATCATTCTTTATCCCCCTTCTTGAAAATCAGCCAGTCCTTCTCCCCTGCCTTCTTGAATTTCAGAAGAACGTATTCACCCTTAAGCTTCTTGCCGTTGAACTTCAAAACAATTTTCCATTCCTTACTGTTGATGACTTCGTACGTCCCCTTATCCCAGATTTTCACTTTGCCTGCTCCGTACCCTTCTGCGATTTCTCCCTCGAAGTCAGCGTATTCCAGATCGTGATCCTCCACCTGGATCGCTAGGCGTTTGACCTTAGGTTTTGTGGGAGGTTCCTTGGGGATTGCCCAGGATTTCAAAACACCGTCCATTTCCAATCTTAGATCCCAGTGTAGATGAGAAGCCTCGTGGCGGTGGACAACAAAGATCAGTTTTTTCATTAATTAAATTTATATACCCAATTTAAATTAAACTTCACATGGGCCTGTAGTCGAATGGTAAGACGCCGCCCTCGCACGGCGGAGACTCCGGGTTCGACTGAACCCTTTCCGAAAAGCTTCAATGGAAAAGTTCACGGAAATCCCGGCGGGTCCATATGAAATTCCTATACGTGACGGACACACACGGAGAACGAACGATATATGAGAAGATGTTTGAGCTAGGGGAAAAAAGGGAGGTGAACTTCTTAGTTTTTGGAGGAGATATCACATCAGGGGCGAATCCCAACGGGCAGAAGTTCTTCCTGGAATCATACCTATCGCCCAGACTAATCGAATTCAAAAAGCATTTCGATAAACCTGTCTTCATAATGATGGGTAATGATGATTTCGAATCAAACAGGAATATACTAAGAAGATTGAAAAGGCAGAAAGTTATATACAAACTCCATGCAAGGTTCCATATGATAGGGAAATTCATTGTTGCCGGATATCCTTTCGTAAATCCTACACCCTTCCTCCTGAAAGACTGGGAAAAGACAGAGGATGAGATAGCCAAGGATCTGAGACATCTGTCAAGAAATTTAAACCCAAAGAAAACCATTTACGTTTTCCATGCACCTCCCTTCGGGACGAAACTGGACATGCTCCACAATAAAGAACACAAGGGAAGTCAGGCGATCCGAAATTTTATAGAGGAGAATCAGCCTTTTTTATGTCTGCATGGACACATACATGAATCCCCGGAAGTTTCCGGTGTGATTAAACAGAGGATAGGGAAAACGTTATGCGTGAACCCTGGGAACGGAAGGATAGTGCTGATGGATTTAAATAAAATGATAATAAGGAAAGTGAAACAATGATAAAGGCAATAATTTTCGATATCGGTGGCGTGGTCCTGAAGCCCAAATCATTTCACCCTGTTACACAGGAATACGCCAAGATGATGAACTTAGAAAAAGACAGGGTGCATGAGATTTTCAAAAAAATCTGGTACATGTGGAGAGTAGATGAAATAAACGAGAATGAATTTTTCGATAAACTGACGAAAGAACTAAAAATCCAGGCGGATAAAGAAAAACTAAGAAAAATTTTCTATTCTGTATGGGAACTTGATGAAGGGACTTTTGAAATGATTGGAAAACTGAGGAAAAATTACAAGATTTTCGCGCTCACAAACCAGTCCAGAGAATTGTTTAGTTCCCTCAGTAAGGAATACGGACTGAGCAAAATTTTCGATAAGATATTTACATCTTATGAAACGAAGCTTGCCAAGCCTGACCCGAAAATTTACGAATACATGCTTGGGGAAACAGGAATGAAACCCGGAGAATGCGTATTCATAGACGATAAAGATGAGAACGTGGAAAGAGCAGGAAAACTCGGCATGAAAGCGTTACTGTTCGAAAACGCTGAACAAACTGAAAACGAACTTAGAAAACTCGGAGTAAACTTTTAAATCTTTTTGATAATTTTAGAAATAACATAAACAGGGTGTTGAAATGAGCGAGCTGGTCGAGAAAACTATATGCACGAAGTGCGGGATCGTTTTCGAGAAAGCTAACGAATGTCCTAGGTGCGGGACTAAAAAAGACCTTAATATTTACCTTGAAACTAGGGAATAGTTTTATTTCTGTGATTGTATATAATATATACTGTATGGTTTTTCAGACCCTGAACAAACTCAAGTGGAAGGGAGACCTGAAAAAGGCGGAAGTAGTTATACTGAGCAGGGGTTCTCCCAACGACAGGAAAACAATTTCTGGTCGAAAGATTATAAGTATAAAAAGATCGCACTTCTATTACAAGGATAACGATCGGGAAACGTTCATTCCGAATCATAGGGTTCTCGAGATACGGATGGAGGGGAAAAACATATGGAAGAGAAAAATTTCAAGAGGATGATCCGGTGTTACAGACGTCCCTCGGAGGACAAATCTCTGAGGAACTGGAAGAAGGTTAGACACCCACTGCGGGTTCTCCTCAATTTTATCGTTATAACCTTTTGCAAGTTCCTTCCGGATATTGAACCCAAAAACAGGCTCTACAGGTTGATAGGAATGAAGATCGGCAAGAATGTAACAATTAACGGGACGAACCTCGATGTCTTCTTCCCTGAATTGATAGAGATCGGGGACAACACTATTATTGGCGGGTATTCAACAATCATAACGCACGAATTCCTGAATGATGGTCACTGGAGAAAGGGAAGGGTTAAAATAGGAAGCAACGTGATGATAGGCGCGCTAGGGCTTGTCATGCCGGGGATAGAAATAGGGGACAATGCGAAGGTAGCTGCGTACTCCCTGGTTAACAAGAGCGTGAAACCCAATTCTTTCGTTGGCGGTGTTCCGATAAAGGAAATCAAAAATAACAATTTTTAACCTCCTCGAAAATATTAAATATGATCAAGAATTTCTCCGAAAAGATTTTTTCGAACCGGAAAGTGCTAATATTCCTTATAATCGTCAACATCGCCGGTTTCTTTGTAGGGATGTGGACGTATTACCCAAAAATGATGGAGACTCCTTCATACCTATGGATAGTTGTTGTGGACTGTCCTCTTGCGGTTCTCCTTTTCGCGATTGTCTGTTTGTTCATCTACCTTAAAGTGGAAATCCCGAAAATACTTGAATTCTTCACGTCCGTTTCGCTCATAAAGTTCGGTTTATGGACGATGAGCGTTGTCGTCCTCTACTGGAACTATTACCTAACGAGTGAAGTGCTAGGGATATTTACATTCGTCTTCCACTTCGGGATGGTTTTGGAGGGAATAGTCCTGATACCGAGGATTTTGCCGAACAAATATAACAGTGTAATAATAATTCTCCTCTTCCTAATCAACGATTACTTTGATTATTTCCTTGGAACACACGCAGTAATTCCGCCAGAACATGTTGGTTTTTTGATGATCGAGAGTTTCCTAGCGAGTGTTTTGATAACACCCCTGATATTCATTTACCATAACAAGCAATCCTGAAGTTCTCCCCATCCTCTCTTGCCCTGAACCTCGTTCCCAGGAACTTCTCACATAACCAGATGTTCGTTTTTACATGATCGGTAAGGTTTGGGGCAACAATCTCCGATTTTCCCTTCGCGAGAGCCATGAACGGGATCAGTTGGTCTGCAAGATGTTCGCCAACGGTTGATCCGTACTTCATCTCCTCTTTAAGCTTGAACGCCGCTTCCCGACCAACGACCTCCGCGGGCTTCCTCCTCTCTCCCACATGATCTCCCGCTAGTATACATCCTGTCGAGGTCTCTGCCCAGAGAGCAATAACAGATCCAGGACATGCGCTAGCAACGTAAACGGGCTTCACATCCACTCCCTTCTCCTTCCTTATGACCCTGCGGAAACCCACGATCTGTCTTTCCGCGACCTTCCTCTCCCTTAGCATTTCGCTGGCTATGGATAAACCCCTTATACTCAGAACCCCTCCGGGATCAGTCATAACTATTGGTTTTAATTCCTTCGAGATCTCTACTATGAAATCAACCTCGCTTCCGCCCACAGGGTAAAAGCCGTGTTTTTTGATCACAAATTTCGCCTGTATCCCCATCCGCGAAAGCGTTGGAAACAGGACGTTTTCAAGGTATGGGATGGGTGGCGACCAGAGGGAAGCGATGGAACCGCCCTTTATTTTAAGAAGCGTATTCAATTTCCCGAATACCGCGGGGATAAGAACAGCGTAACTCAGCAATCCAATAGATCCGGCCGTTTCTATATTCACCTCTATTTCTCCCCCTGTTATCTTCTTGGGAGCGAACTCGATCTCTTTAGAACCGACTCGATCCCCATTTATCTTTGCAGAACATATTTTCGCTAGCGTTCTTACAGCCTCCAGATGCTGATGACGCAAACCAGGACTGGGACTCTTCGCCCTTATGTCCGTTATCCTGATTGGTTTTCCAGTAAGCGCGGAGAAGGCTGTCGACAAACGGACTATGGTTCCTGACCCGCTTCCGTACTCCCCAGAAATTTCTATCATATTTATTATTTGGACTAACCAATTAAAGAATAATGAGACAGAGATTGCCTGTTGTTACCCTGATCAATGTTGTATTTTTCATTATAATCATACTAGTTCTGGGATTTTTCATGGAGTACAAACCGTTAATAGGTCCGGTGTTCATAGTTCTCGGTTTCGTTACTTTAATCCCCCTCTTTATAGGCGAACATTTCCACCTGGAGTCATCATTTTCCGATATACTATTTGGTATGATAGACAACGGAATATTCATAATCGCTGCCCTGATAGGAGCCGATCTCGCAGGGGTTCTCGGAGCCATAGTGGGAGGAGCGGTAGGTAACGCGATCTCGGACGCTGTAGGCGGGATATTCGAGGGAGAATTCGCGTCCTTTATGAAGAAGAAGGGAGTTCCCCAGGAAAGAACAGCCTTGAATTCCTCAATAGGGAAGCTTGCAGGATGCTTATTTGGGTCAGGCTTTGTTCTTTTGGTTGTATGGACAATTCTCGGTCTTTAAACTTCAATAGTTTCCCCGTTCTTGGGAGCGTGCGCGTCAAAACCCTGCTTTTGCAATTCTTTAGCAAACTCGTTAGTCTTCTCACCGTGAACAAGCAGGATCTTTTTTGGCTTCACCTTTTTGTAGAATTGAACAAGATGGTCATGATCCGTGTGCGCGGAAAAATCAAGGAATTCCATCCTCATTCTCGGTCTGACCTCTATGTCTTCATGCACAAACTTTCCGGTGTCCAGCAGCGTCCTTCCAGCAGTTCCCGGTACCTGAAAACCGGTGAAAATTAAAGAGCAGTCAGGCCTCTCATAAAGCCTCGAAATGTAGTGAACGACAGGACCTCCGTTGAGCATGCCCGCGGTCGTTAGGATCACGCAAGGGCTCTCGGTAATCCTGTCCCTGTTCGTCCCTCTCTCAACTTTGTGAGCGCGGGAAAACGCCTTTTGAAGGGTTTTGTGATCTTTCACGTTCTTGGGATGTCTGAGAATCGCTTCAGTCGCGCGAATCCCCATCCCGTCTATATAGACCGGAACCCCGAGTTCGTACAAAATCATGAGCAATTCCTGAGTTCTTCCCACTGCAAAAGCGGGTATCAAACAGATTCCTCCTCCGTGAACAGTTTCCTGAACGATCTTCTTTAACGAAGTCTCCAGACTCTTCCTGTCCGGGTGGTTGGTGTACGAATACGTAGACTCGCTTATCAGCAAATCAATGTCCTTGAATTTCGTTTGAGCTCCCACCATCAGCTGAGTTTCTATGAATTTGACATCCCCTGTGAACAATATTCGTTTCCCACCGTTTTCCAGCAAAGGCATAACGCTCCCTGGTATATGCCCTGCATTGTGAAAGCTAACGGAAGACGTGACAAAATCCTCCTTTTCGTTCACCCTCAGGAACCTCACGTTTCTTTCAAGTTTCTTTATATCCTGCATAAGATAATCAAGAGGTCCTCCTTCCCTCTTCTGGAGTTTAAGGGAATCCCGGAGCAGGATGGAGAGCAGATCGAGCGTCGCGGGATCGCAGTACAGAGGCCCGTCGTATCCCAGCCTGTAAATCTGGGGAAGCATGCCTGAATGATCCAAATGGGCATGAGAAACAAAAGCACCATCAAGGTTCGTTTTCGGCTGGATCGGTTTCTCCCCTGACTGCACGCTGATCCCATACTCCCAGAGGAATTTTTCGCTTCCCGTATCTATCAGCATTCCGAGTTTCCCGACCTCTGTGCATCCTCCGAGAAAACGAATTTCAATCATAGTACCAGTCTTAATAACTCTATTCATTTCGCAAGTATTTAAAATACCTGCCGACTTTTTCTATCAAAAAATACCCTGCATCATAACTGAACATACCTAAAAATATTATCCAGTATCCGGTCGCGAAAGAAACCAAAAACGTCACAACCTCCAGAATAACTCTTTTCTCAAATACCCTCGCTAATATTCCCTTTATCCTTCCCTTGTCCGACATATCACTCAACAGTTCGTCCAATCCTCCTGCCATCAGGAACACCGCAAACAAAATCAAATCAATCTCCGGAAAACCCCACAAAAAAATAAACAAAACCATGGAAACTACGCCTGCTATATGGGGCTTTCTGTCTATCTTCCTGGTCAGCAACACCGCGATAACAATGGCGAAACCCAATGGAGCGAGCAACGGATAGTTCGCAAGAACGTATGCAATCAAAACCCCGTATGCTATACCAGCTGCATAGGTTATTGATTTTGGGATATGCAATCCATCATCCACCACAAGATCAACAAATTTAGTGAGGATCCCTATCGAAAACGTTGCCAGCAAAACCTCGTACATTCCCATCACAAAAATTCCGAAATCAGAAGCGGGAAAATAACAGTTGCATCACCGTCGATAGTTACGTGATTCGCTTTTCTGTTTATCTTTCCCCAGGAGACAGCCTCGTTCGTCCTCGCCCCTGAAAGCGATCCGTCCCAGGGCTGCGATGTGGTGACGTAAACCGCGTAATCCATCCCGTCTCTCACAATATTCGCCCCTATTGCATGGTGTTTCGATATTCCTCCCCCGAGTATAATTCCGCCTGTTTTTTCCGCATTCAAAACTATATCTGCGAGCTCTTTCATATCTCCTGTAACATCTATCCCGAAATCAGGATGATCCTGCTTGAAGAAATACGTCTGCAGGCCAATCGCGGAATCCGTTATCCCCGGAGAGAAAACAGGGATATCGTTCCTCGCGGCCCAGTAAAGGAATGAATTCTTATCTTTCGTTAGTTTACCCATATGCCTAGCGAGATCGCTTGGATTGGTGACTTTTTTCTCTTTGTAAATTCTTTTGAGAAGAGGTTGTATCTTCTTCTCAAGCAGAACGTAACGATCGTTTGGAACGAGTATATTCCCTATCCTGTTCATCCCTTTTTTTCGAAGTTCCAAGTCATCCAAGTTGAAATTCCCCATTAAATAAGGCTTGAACGATCTGATGAAATCATGTTCTATTGCTCCTCCGGTCGTTATTATAATATCCACCGCCCTTTTTTCACAGAGTTTAGCGAACATCGAACGCAACCCACTGGCAACCATGTTTGCGGTGAACGTAAGAAATATCTTGGCCTTCTTCTCTCTCATCCTCCTTATAACTTCTATACCCCTGAAAAGATGGGTTGCCTGGAAACCAACGCTTTCCATTTGTTTCACAAGATCATCTATCTTCATCCCCTTCCTGACATCCAAATCGATAACTTTTTTCATAATCATCACCTCTTATAAGAATTACGTTAAAATACGCTTTGCTGTCAATTTACCCTCTGCTAAGGGCCAAGAAAAAGTTCAAATCGTAATACATGTTTTTATTTTGAATTTATTTTTTATAAAACTATCACAATTATAGAATATAGTGATAAGCATGGATGCCCAAAAGAGATTCAACCTGATCAAAAGGAACACCGAAGAAATACTCACAGAACCCGAGCTAAAGGGATTGCTTAAAAAGAAAAAACACCCTTCAGCGTACATAGGCCTTGCCATCACAGGAAAACCGCACATAGGATATTTCATCCCCATGATCAAGGTGAGCGATTTCTTAAAGGCGGGGTTTCATTTCAAGATTCTTTTCGCAGACATACATGGCCACCTGGATGACCAGAAAACACCGTTCGAGTTGTTGGACACGCGAATGAAATACTACATGGAGGTTATCTCAGGAATGCTCGATTCTATAGGAGTTGATAGGAGCAAGCTCAAATTCGTCAAGGGAAGGGACTTCGAGCTCGATCCCAAGTATACGTTAGACATGTACAAGCTTTCCGCTTTGAATACCTTCGCCCGCTGCAAGCGAGCAGCTTCGGACGTCGTCCGGTTCGGGAAGGAACCTAAACTGAGCGGTTTCATTTACCCAATACTTCAAGCTTTGGATGAGGTCTACCTTGAGTGTGACGTTCAATACGGAGGACATGATCAGAGGAAGATCCTTGCCTTCGCGAGGGAGGTTCTTCCTTCGCTAGGTTACAAGAAACGGGTTGAGGTGATGACCCCCATGCTTCCCGGTTTGCACGGGGAGAAAATGTCGGCCTCAGAGGAGAAATCAAAGGTCGATGTACTCGATCCTCCGGATGTGGTTAAGAAAAAAATAATGGGGGCATTCTGCCCTGCTGGCAAGACCGAAAACAACGGCGTCCTCGCCTTCATGAAATACGTTATCATGGTCTTAAAACAGGATAGTAAAAAAGGATTCCTGGTTGAAAGGTCTGAGAAATTCGGTGGGAATGTCTCCTACAAAGATTACAAAAATCTGGAGAAAGATTTCGTATCGCATAAGCTCCACCCAGAGGACCTCAAGATTGCAATGGCAAAGGAAATCAACAAAATGCTGGATCCGATAAGAAAGAGGTTCAAGGGGAAGATGGATCTCGTTAGGAAGGCATATCCCTAAGTGATTATTCCAGAATCCAAGGAACGTATACAGCGACCTCTTTAACACCGAATTTCATTTTCTTTATCGGTTTTTCGCTATACTTCTCCTTGGGATAAACCCAGTAAGCGGATATGAGAACATCGTAAGCCGTTTTTTCCCTTGTTCTCACCCTCACCCTCAGCTTCTTTACGTAATCGCAGATATACCACTCTTTTTTGTGCGGCTTCTCGTAATCCTTCCTTTTTATAGAAAGTAAGAGTTCAAGCCATCCATCCCGGACGCGTGTCTGCCCGATCTTAAGCATGGCCTCTACGTCCTCTTTCACGGATGTTATATCTCCTTTGGAAAGCCCGACGAAGCCGTATGGGTATGGGTGGGAATGATAACCACCGATTATTTCGGTCCCTAAGGATTCAAACGTCCGAAGTACGCGCCTGAAGGCTTCCTTGTTTCCGTGTATAACTTCGGAAGGCGTGCGTTTATCGGTCTGGAACGGGTAGACCTCCTTGACAGAAATCACACTATTCTTCCTACCGTTTATTTCCCTGACCGCGTTTCTCCCAAGCAGCGCGCCGTTGGTTTCCCTGTTGTAGACCTCTATAGCGGACGTGATAAGCGAGCGGAAAGAACGCCTCTCTATGAAAACATCCCTGAATTTTGGCGTAACCCTCTTGACACCAACCCTGTATTTAACCTTCATTCCCCCACGCTTTATTATTGTTCGAAACATGTAATAAAGCTAGTTCACTCCAAGAAATCCTGCACATAAGGCTTATAAAAGTGAGCCACCAATTATTTAGCAATGTTGAACAAAAAGATCCGAGAAAAAGCAGATATTATTTCTTTAATCCTCAGACTCATTAAGCACGATAATTTTTTGATGTATTGGTGACCCCGTCATTTCATCCTTCTAACAACGAAACCTTCTAAAAAACTTCTGGTTTTGAAATGATCTTTCAATATGTTTCCGGGCTGAGAGAGGAGTCTGAGAATCTTTCCGTAAATGAGGTCTTTGATTTTGCCATGAAAATCGCCAGTAAATATCTCAACGGGAAGAAGATCAAGATATTGAGGATAATAGCTACCCAGAAAGAGCCAACCACCATAACCTCTGCTGTTGATCAGGTTTCCCGGACTTTGTGCTGCCCTAAGTCCACCGTATGGATGAATGTGAACTTTCTCAAGGAACTAGGTCTTATAGAAAACGGCAGGGGCAGGCCGGTGAGGGTAACCGCTGTAGGCAGGATAATACTTGAAAACACCCAGGGAGGAGGTGAGGTGAATGGATAAAGTGGAAATACTCAAATCGAAACACGTAGATTTTGGCATGTATGGCTCGGACAGGAGATTCATGTTCAGAGGAGCTGACGGCAATACCTACATAGAGAAAATAGATTTCGACAACGGTGAGGTTAAAGGGCGCATCGAAAAGGAAAGCGGTAAACTTTACTTTTGTTTTGAAGAGTGTGCTCTTGGCGTTGGCTAAAAATTCAATAGGGAGATCAAATGAATGAAAAACAGCTCAAAAGGAAAACAACCTGCGGGGTTACGGAGAAGGAGTTATCACAGAACGAGTGCATAACCGGCAAAAAGGGCCTTTCATGCCCATGGTATAGCGTATGCTGGGGATGGAGATAAGATAAGGGGAGGTGCAAAACAAAATGGACATATACACAGGTAACGGGAGCAAGTTGATACGAGTAGTTGATACGGAAATCCAGGAGCTTCCCGCTGGATGGGGCTCTGTTGCAATTACGTATTTGATATTGGATAATGGTGATAAAGTTCCGGAATCAGGAAGTGAGGTTATTCAAAATGGAAGGAAGAAATACCTGTTGATGCAAAAAGAATCTGTATAAAATGCAAACTAGAATTTAACTTTGAAAGCGATCTGACCAAAGGCGAATTCTGAGGGGAGGGTTACTCCACCCACCCTCCCCAATAAATTTAAATTATAATACCAGAAAGACCTATTATAAAATATGTGATTATCATGAAACTCGAAATCAACCCATGGGGGACAGAGGACGTAAAGGATTACGAAAAACTCTCGAAAGAGTTCGGGATCCAGCCTTTCGCTCCCCTTTTGAAGAGAATGAAGGAGCCTCACCTACTCATGAGAAGAGGCCTGGTATTCGGCCACAGGGATTTCGATAAGGTACTTAATGCGATCAGGAAGAAAGAAAGCTATGCAATGATGACAGGTTTGATGCCTTCAGGTAAGTTCCACCTGGGTCACAAAATCCTTGCTGAACAGATCATTTACCACCAGCAGGTTCTGGGAGGAAGGATATTCCTTTGCGTAGCGGATATTGAGGCATATAACATGCGAATGAACAACATGGAGGAGCTCAGAAAAACCGCGATAAACGAATACCTTCTGAACTATATCGCACTTGGCCTGAAACCGAAAAACTGCGATTTCTATTTTCAGAGCGAGAGATCTAAAGACCCGGACCAGGCGAACGCTTTCTACCGTCTCGCCGGAATGGCCGCGCGGAAAACGACTTTCAACGAGATGAGAGCGATTTACGGTGACATATCCCCCGGCAAGGTCATGTCTGTTATGATACAAGTTTCCGACATTCTACACCCCATGCTCCCTGAGTTTGGAGGGTTCAGGCGGGTGGTCGTCCCGGTTGGAGTGGATCAGGACCCACATATGCGATTGACGAGGGACATTGCCTACCGTTTCAACAAGAATGAATACAACTTCCCCTCTCTTCCCGGCTCGACCTACCACAGGTTCGTGAAAGGTCTGAAGGGGGGTAAGATGAGTTCGAGCGATCCGTATTCTTATGTTGCGCTCACCGACAGCCCGAAAGAAATAAAGAACAAGATTATGAAGTACGCCTTCTCAGGAGGGAGAGAAACCATCGCTGAGCACAGAAAGAAGGGAGGTATCCCGGAAGTCGACGTGTCCTATCAATATCTCTATTCACAGTTCGAGCCCGACGACAAGAAGATAAAAAGGATACATGAGGACTACAAATCAGGAGCGCTCCTCACAGGCGAACTCAAACAAATTCTAATAGAAAGACTCGAATCCTTCCTTCGCGAACACCAGAGAAAGAGGGTACGCGCCAGGAAACAGTTAGACAAGTTCTTGAAATAATTTTTATTAATACTTCATCAATAATTTCTCATGCGGGGGTTCCCGAGTTGGTCAAGCACGTGACCACCTGGACAAAAGGCCCAAGTGGTCTAGGGCCAAAGGGGCAGGACTTAAGTTAAGAGCTTAAGTGTTGAATCCGAAAGGATGATGAAAGGCCCTTTAAGAAATCCTGTGGCTTAGTGCCTTCGTGGGTTCGAAACTGGAAACCTCCAGCGGGTTTCCAGCCATCCAGCAACCGCTGGGCTCGAAATTCCCACCCCCCGCACTTCTCAGATTTATTAATAAACTTTTACATAATTCTAAATATGGCAGTTTTTGGAAAGGATGCCGGGGCGAATCTGGAAAAGATCGCCTCTGAACTCATAAACAGGGTAAATGAGAACATACGCAGGCTTAGGGTGTTAGAAAACAGGGTGAAAGCGCTCGACAACAGGATCAACTCCATGGAGCAGAATTCGCTTGTACAAAACAAAAACCTTCAGAAATCCCTGACCGATAGGGATTCGAAAATAGGTCTTCTCGAGGAAAGACTGCGTAAAACGGAAATGACAATCAAGGAAATAGTGAAGCAACTGAGATTCGTTGCCACTAAAACAAACGTTGAGGAACTGAAACATCTTGTTGATATTTACAATCCTCTTAAATCGAAATTTGCGACAAAGGAAGAGATAGAGAATATGATAAATGAGAAGTTGGCTGAAAGATAATCTTTTAAGGAGGTAAAAATAAATATAAATTAATTGGTGGTGCTTTTATGTTAAATCCTTTTAGCAGAAAGAAAAAGAGACCGGTCAGAGAAGCGGCCCCTCCGTTACCAGAACCAGGGCCTGCCATGAGCAGACCAAGAGGCGTTCCTACCGCAGAAGTACAGGCTCTTTCTTCAAGGGGCGTTGCCGAACCGGACATTATAAACACCCTGAGAAGGGAAGGATATTCAACTGGTGAAATAGATCAGGCAATGAAGGAAGCTCTCAGAGGCAGGGTAGCTCCCGAAGGGCCTCCAGCAGGACCACCCCCAGAAGGGCCTCCAGGAAGACCTGCTGAGCCGTATGAACCAGAACCATTGCCTCCTCCAGAACCGCTACCTCCCGAGACATCAAGAAGACCCATAAGGGAAGACCGCGGATTACCTCCAAGCCCTCTTGGAGAATTTGCAGGGGTTCCCAGAGGCGAGGACTTTGGCAAGACACCGCCTGCATCTCTTAGTGAGCCCGATTTATCTAAAGAGATCCCTCCACCCCCTGAGAGAAGGAGGAGAACGAAGGGAATTGACAGGAGGGAGATAGAGGAACTGACAGAGGTTGTGGTCGAGGAGAAACTCAGAGGCCTTGATGAGAGATTCAACTCCATACAGTCCCAGTTCAGGGAAATGGACAATAAGATAAGCATAATCTCAGAGGAAATGAAGAGGGTGAGAACTTCAAAGGGAGGCGAGGTTAAGGGAATAGAAGACAAGATAGACAGCTACAAGCAGGATATAACTTTACTGAGCGGAAGGATGGAATCCCTTGAACGCGCTCTGAAGGATTCTCTTTCACCCATGCTTGATTCTCTCAGATCCCTCTCTGAAACCGTAAAAGTGCTGAAAAAGAAGGAATAAATTTCTTTCCTTGGTGTTAATATGGAAGTCAGCAGGGTAGTTACATGTTTCTTGAAGTATAAAGATCTGATACTCATACTGAGGAGAAGCAAAAAAACAGGTTCATACCAGGGAAGGTGGGCAGGAATATCAGGATTCATCGAAAAGGGTGAAAAACCCCTGGAAACCGCTTTCAAGGAGATAAGGGAGGAGACGGGTTTAACGAAGGAGGAAATAGTTCTCCTGAAAAAGGGAAAGAAATTTGAAGTGAGAGACGAGGACCTAGGGAAGCTCTGGATCGTTCACCCATTTCTTTTCGAAACCAAAACAAAAAGAATTTCTCTCGATAGAGAACACAAAGAACACAAATGGATCAGGCCTCAAGAGATCACGAATTACGATACGGTTCCAGAACTTGGGAAATCCCTGGATAGGGTTTTGTAGGCTACCTCTTTAACTTTAAGATAATCCTGTTCGTCCTTCCGAGATGTTCTACGTCCACGATACCCCTTTCTTTGAGACTTGCCACAAGTCTTGAAACCTTCGCTTTCGAGAAGTCGGATTCACGGACAAGGATTCTCTGTATGGCCTGACCCTTTCTTTCCGTCAGGATGTCTATCATCCTTTTCTCGTCCTTCTTCAGAAGAGGCATGACAACCCTGACAGAGGATTCTCTGTGCATTCTTTTTACGTACCCCACTGCTATGATTGTTATCAGAACAACCGCGAGTATCACCACCAGGGCAATATCGTAAAAAGAGCCGGCTTCCGTGGGCATTCTGTACGAGATGGAGAATTCAAGATCATCCCCGCTCTTTATGTTTTCCCTCTCCCAGTAGACCATTATATGTCTACCGTCGCTCAATACCCTTCCGTATCTCGGGCTGAAAGATTCGTTTGAAACATTGGTTTTGAGCGATGCGGTCTCTGGAAGATATATTATACTGAATGCCCTTTCGGCTGCAAGGTCTACCAAATAGAAGGAATTAAAATCGTAACTCTCCCCTGTTTTCACGATGTTGTCCCTTGTTTCGAAATCCAGCTGGACTTGTGTCTTGTTTATCTTTTCAAGGTTAATGAAATCACATGATATCACTGTTTCCTCCCTTTCTCTTTTTGTTTCGCAGGTTGCTGTTCCGTACTTGTTTTTAACCTCCAGATTGTAAATGCTGTATTTTGTCCTGTAATCGAAATGGGGTATTTGGTATTCAAAAATCAGAACAATGCTGTTCTTTGCTGCCATGTTCCTGTCCAGATGGGTTTCTATCCCATAATACTCCAGGTTCTGTCCTTTTACAGGAAAGGCCAGCAAGATAAATGCCACTAATGAAAACAGTAATATTTTAGATTTCATAATTACTTATAGGAAATAGAAGGATTTAAAAGCTTTGAAACTGTTTCACAGATCTAACCGATATGCAGAAAGGCAATCAGAAAATTAATAATTTTCAGAATTTATAAACTTCTGGAAATTGCAACTGTTTCACAGGTCTGAACACCATTGATACCCTTGATCTTTTCTTCCAGTTCGGGGAGTTCGCCCTCCTCATCCGGGATTATTTTTGTGAATTTAAGGGCCTTCAGGCCAAAGGCAACAGGTTCTTCCTCTAGTCTCTGTGGCTTAAGATCCTCCAGGGCTTTCTTAACCTCATCAAACATACCCATGTCCTTTGGTATGATCTTGAAGACAACAATTACATCCCCCATAAAATCACGGACCTATAAACTTGCAAGAATCGCACATGTACGTGTTAACAAGTTTCTTACACCGCTCGCATCTTACGACCTTTCCCTTCCCGCAGCTAGGACAATTAAATTCCACCCAGTTCTTCTGGGTTTCTATTTTTACACCACAGCTTGAACAGTTCATGTTACAACACCAATTATCAATATTATTGAAGGTACGTATTTATATTCATATATGTTCAAAATGAAGGAACGGAATTACTTAAGATTTTTTTCCGGCATATACAATTCAGTATAACCGCATTTTTTGCACATGTATGCCTCAAAATGTTTTGCAGACCCACTTACCAAACCACGTCCAACCCCCAGGGCCTCACCACCACCCATTCCTCCGCCGGTTGTGAGCTTATCCAGATGTTCAATTTCTGCATTTCCGCACTTCGGGCATTTACCTGATGTTTTCATGGTAAATAATTAAAAAAATAACTTAAATAAATTGGGAATTGGTTTTACCTACAATAGTTTTAAATACACTTCGTATAATAATACTGTAATTAACCAATGAAAGGAGGGATGATATGCCAGAATTCATTAAATTTGAAGTGCCCAAGGATCTGGCTGACAAAACTTACGAGGCTGTTGAGATAGCGAAGAACACGGGTAAGCTAAGGAAAGGTGTAAACGAGACAACCAAATGCATAGAGAGGGGACTGGCGAAGCTCGTGATCATAGCAACAGACGTAACTCCTGAGGAAATCCTCATGCACCTCCCTGTCCTTTGCGAGGAGAAAAAGATCGCATACGTGTACGTGCCTTCAAAGCTCGAACTTGGCAAGGCGGCAGGAATCGATGTCGCAACTTCCAGCATTGCGATAGAGGAGGCAGGAGATGCAAAGAAAGTGATAGAGGATATAAAAAGGAAACTGGAAGCCTTGGGAAAGAAAAAGTAGGCAGATAAGATGGCAGTAGCCGCCGAAGTTATTCAGGTCTTGAGCAGAATGGGAGTTAAGGGCGTAACCGCTGTTAGATGTAAGGTTCTCGAAGGAAGGGATAAAGGCAAGGTTCTCATGAGGAATGTTGTGGGCCCGATAAGAAAGAACGACATAATAATGTTAAAAGAAACGGAAATGGAGGCCGCAGGAAGGATTTCACAGGGCAGGTGATCAGGGTGAAATGTTCAACGTGCAAAAACAACGTTCAAAAGGGAAGCGGCAAGATGTTCGTAAGAAATGACGGAAGGGTTTTTTACTTCTGTTCTTCCAAATGCCAGAAAAACTGGAAGTTGGGAAGGGAACCAAAGAAACTGAAATGGGTCTCATCCACCAAAAAGGAAAAAAAGAAATAGCTATTCACTTTTTCTAAATCTCTTTAAACTTTCTCTCGGAGTGTAGGTCAGTATTATCAGAATTATAACTATTGCGAAATAGAGATATGCAAGTCCGAGGAAGGAGATGACGATCGAAAATATCATTCCCACCACAAACATGACGATTATGGCAAGGAAAGGGATTTCCTCACCACCCCTGAGCAAACTCTCCAGCAGAAGGACGATCCCCGCAAAAATAAACGCAACCATACCAAGGAAAACGAATTCGTTCTCTGTGGTAAAGAGTATTGCGAATGAAGTCATTATAAGGCTCCCGGTCAGAAAACCTTTCCACGGACCGAGCCGGCTCGTTATGTGCCTGGGATTAAACTCTATCCTCATGATAAATAATTATCTTGAAAACTTAAAAAGAAAAAGGAGTGGGAACTATCCCAGATAATCGGTTTCCTCTTTGAGTGCCCGTTTCCTTTCCGTTCCCCTGGTTTTGAAATTCTCCGACATCTTGTCATAGAACTTAATGAGTTCCACGTTTATCGAGGGTTTAACCTTTTCCATGGCACCGTTGAAATGTTTCTTGACCACTTCCTTTGCGTTTATGTTCTCCCTTAACGCGTTCAGGCCTGCTTCCCTGCATAACGATTCTATGTCCGCTCCTGAATATCCTTCAGTCTGTTTCGCCAGTTTCTTCAGATCCACCCCTTTCAGTGGCATGTTTTTCGTGTGGATCTTGAATATCTCGAGCCTTGACTTCTCATCCGGGGCAGGAACGAAAACCTGCCTGTCAAACCTTCCGGGTCTCAGCAGGGCGGGATCAAGAATATCAGGCCTGTTGGTTGCGCCTATCACGACAACATTATGTAGTTCCTCCATACCGGACATCTGGGTCAGGATCTGTGAAACAACGTTCTCCATAACCCTCGTCCCCATTTGTAACCCTCTCCTCGGAACGATTGCATCCATCTCATCAAAGAAGATTATACTTGGAGCCACCTGTTTCGCTCTCTTGAATACCTCGCGAATACGCTTCTCACTCTCTCCGACCCACTTGCTAAGGATTTCAGGTCCGCGGATCGAAATGAAGTTCGCTCCGCTCTCGTTAGCTACAGCCTTCGCGAGCAAGGTCTTCCCTGTTCCGGGCGGTCCATATAACAGAACTCCCCTTGGGGGTTTTATCCCAACCTTTTCGAAAGACTTCGGATTCTTCAGAGGCCACTCAACTATCTCTTTAAGAGATTGTTTCACTCCTTCCAGCCCTCCGATATCATTCCATTTTACATTTGGAATTTCGACCATTACTTCACGCATTGCAGAGGGCTCAACCATCTTGAGCGCGTTCTGGAAATCCTTTTTAACTACCTTAAGTTTATTGAAGACATCCTGCGGAAGCTCTTCTTCCTTCTTCCAGGATATCTGGGGAAGATTCCTCCTGAGGGCGGACATTGCAGCCTCCTTCGCCAGGGCTTCGAGATCTGCCCCCACGAAACCGTACGTCACTTCTGCCAGCCAGTCAAGTTCAATATCGTTTTCCAGCGGCATGTTCCTTGTATGTATCTGAAGGATCTCCTTCCTTCCTTTCGTATCCGGAACTCCTATCTCGATCTCCCTGTCAAACCTTCCTCCCCTTCTGAGAGCAGGGTCCAGAGCGTTTTCCCTGTTCGTCGCCGCGATCACTATTACCTTCCCTCTCGCTTTCATCCCGTCCATCAGGGAAAGCAGCTGCGAGACCGTTCTCTTCTCCACTTCACCTGTCACCTCCTCCCTTTTGGGGGCGATGGCATCTACCTCATCAATGAAAATTATTGACGGCGCATTCTTCTCCGCATCCTCGAATATCTTCCTTAGATTCTCCTCTGTCTGTCCATACCACTTACTCATTATCTCGGGACCTGCGATAGAATAGAAATTCGCTCCGCTCTCGTTAGCTACAGCCTTCGCGAGCAAGGTCTTCCCTGTTCCGGGCGGACCATATAACAGAACACCCTTCGGAGGACTGATTCCCAGTTTGGTGAAAAGTTCAGGATGTCTCAAAGGGAGTTCAACCATCTCCCTGATTTTCTGTATTGATTCATGGAGACCTCCGATGTCCTCGTAGGTTATTGTCGGGATCCTTCCCATTTCCACCTCCATTGCTTCCTTCCTCAGTTCAACCTGTGTCATATCCGTTATCTTCACGATCCCTTCAGGCTGAGTGGAAACAACCGCGAGTTTCGTCTCCCCTGGTATTGGGGTGAAAGAGAAGTCTCCCAAACCCTCAACATCTATCCCAAAGCTCCTGAAGAAGTCCTCGAACGGGCTTTCCGTCTTCCTTTTAACAACAGGGAACGGGGAAATAATGTCTCCCTTAAAAACAGGTCTCATGAAAAGATTCTTCTTCAGAAGATCAGGGTTCATCATCAGTGTTATACCCTTCTGTGCGGGAGCGAGCGTTACCTTTTTCGCCTCTTTCACTTCTGCCTTCTTTATCTTGACTGTTTCTCCGACTCCCACTCCTATGTTCATTCTTGTTATACCGTCCATTCTTGCTATGTTAAGACCAACGTCCGACGGGTACGCCCGTACAGCAATAGCNNTATACCTCTTCCCGATTCCGCTCGGTTTGTAAGCTCTCCAACCTTGATGCTTATATCATCACTCTTCTTCATCATAAAAACCACCTCTTTCGAAAATTATACGATCAACATTAAGGTAATCCATAACATTATTTGTATTATTAAGATTGTCGGTATTAAAATCTTTAAGATTTGTTTGTACTGTCTCCATCTTTGGCTCGGGATTCAGAGGACGCCTTCTGTCCTTCCCCAAAACCCTTGAAATTATTTCCCTCATGCTATCTCCTCATCCTTATTATAATCGAGTGTTTGGTTTTGATCACCTCGATCTCAGGCTCCTTCCTCACCATCTCTATTATCCTGACGTATCTCCTTACGGTGAGGTTGTGGATGCCCGTTCTCTCGGCGATCGCGTTGAGACTTAAAGCCTCATCCTTCTCATCCTCGAGAAGGCGAAGTATTTCCTTCATTATCATTACCGGATCTCTTCTCATTAAAACACCTTACTATAAATTTTTATACACTCCGATGTAATATTTGTATATTATAATATAAAGATATATATACTCAAAAGTATTTAAAGCTTTCGGTTGCAAGAAATAAAATCTAAACCTTACGATGAACAAGAACGCTTTTGGAAGGATCTTCCTCGTCTCTTGTGTATATCTTCTTAAGAATCCTGTCTATGCCCCTGAAAATTTTTTCGCCCTTCCCTTCGGCAGTTATTACGGAGACCTTAAATTCACTTCCCATCTCCAGTCCCATTTCAGTGAAATCACACGGTTCTGCGGGGTCCGTCTTCCTGTTATAATGCAGGTAGTCGCCGTTCGAACTTATCTCTATATCTATCAGATACCCGCTCTCAATAAAACGGTTGATGGTCTTCGCCATATCTACGGATGGCCTTGTATGCAGGCCCAGAGAGCTGGTTACGGGGAATGTTTCCGTGTACTTATCCATGATTTAATTTTTATAAAAAGAACTTAAAATTCTTACGCTTCAAGCACCTGGACGGTAAGGGACAAAATAGGCCCCCAGTTTGCTGAAGATTTGTTGCACTGATCAAAATTAAGATCTTGGCAGGCCACGACATCATACATGTACGTTCCTTTCTTCGCGGTTTCAGGGATAGAAATATCCATATGCTGAAGTCCGACACGGGTGTAATTTACTTCCATCGTTGTTCTTGTCTGCTTTATCCAGCTGTCCATGTCGTAATGCAGTTGGGAGCAGTTCGTAAAGTAGAGACACTTGTATGCCGCTTTAGCATCAAAGTCCACCGCTGACGGCAGAACCCTTGCAATGAAACTATGCGTTTTCTCATCCTCATCCACATTGTTGAAGACAACGTAAAACCTCGTCCCCTCTCCCGGCCTGATCTGAAATTCATTTATACCAAGCATCTTGAACGTGAAATCTCCCTTGGGGAGGATCTTGAAACTATCGTTTCCCGATACATTGTTGTACGCATATTCAGTGCTATCATTCGTGTTTGGTCCCGTTTGTTGTACACACCCGCTCGACAAAACCGGCAATAACAGAATTATCAAAATAACGTATCGCATATCTATAATTTGCAGAGGTCAAATAAAAATTAACTTTCAGTCAACAGGCGTTTTCCTGTATTTAACCCTTTTCTTATACCTTTTCTTATACTTCTTTTTCTTCTTGCTCTCGAAGTATTCCCTTCTTTCTTCTTCACTCATTTCCCCCACAATTAAAATAAGGGATGTTATTTTATTAAATCTGATTAAATTATTAATGATATGGACGCAAGAATATTTTTTTACGCTATTGGGGGGATGATACTCGGACTTATTTTTTTCTATAAAGGAATTAAGTGGCACAGGCAAAAACGATTAATCGAGAACATGCCCACCTCCAAGATCCGCTCGCTGGCGATGGGGCTTGTCGAGGTTTTCGGGGAGGCCCTTCCCGCAAAGAAAGGGATACTCAAGAGCCCGTTTTCCGGAAAGGACTGCGTGTACTACAAATACACGGTGGAAGAACACCGAAGTTCAGGGAAAAGCAGCCACTGGGCCACAATTGACAGGGGAGATTCCAGGAACAGGTTCTTCCTCAGGGACAACACAGGTCAGGTCCTGGTTGATCCGAGGGGGGCGAATGTGGACATACCTATGGATTTCGAATACAGACCTTCCGGCAAAATACCCGTGAACATAAAGGAATTTGCGGAAAAAACCGGCCTGAAATACAAAAACATTTTGGGCTTCAACAAAACCCTCCGCTTCAGGGAATACTTCATACAGCCCAATGAAAAGGTGTACATCCTCGGAACAGCGGGTGATAATCCGTTCGTTGAGGAGGGGACAGCGAAACACGGGATGGAAGACGTGATGATCCAGAAAGGAAGGCATGAAAAAATTTACTACATCTCGGACAGGCATGAGAAGGGTGTCCTGAAAAAACTGAGATTTAAGATTATGGGAGGCATATTCGGGGGTGCTGTCCTGACGGTGGGTTCGCTCGCGGTTATACTTATATATCTCAGATTGTTATAGATTATATTAAATTAGAGGGGTGCGCTTATGGCTTTTGGAATCGAGCTGATAATAACGGTCATAATAGTTCTGGTTGTAATAGCGATAATAGCCTACCTGGTCGCGATATTCAACGGCCTGATAAGGGTGAAGAACAACATAAAGAAATCATGGGCCAACATAGACGTTCTTCTGAAGCAGAGAACCGATGAGCTTCCAAAACTAATAAATTCTGTAAAGGGCTACATGAAGCACGAGAGAGGGGTTCTGACCGAGATCACCAAGGCGAGGACAGAACTTCTGAAAGCGAAAACGCTTCCTGAAAAGGCAAAGGCCGACGGGATAATATCAGCAGCGTTAAAAACATTGTTCGCTGTTGCTGAGAACTACCCGAAGCTGAGGGCCAGCGAGAATTTCATGCAGCTGCAGCACAGGATAAGCGGGATCGAGAATGAGCTCGCTGACAGGAGAGAATTCTACAACGACTCCGTGAACACCTACAACATACGCATACATTCCATACCGGACGTGTTTGTCGCGAGGATGATGAGCTACAGACCAGAGGAAATGTTCAAGGTGGCCGAAGAGGAAAAGAGGGACGTAGAAGTTAAGTTCTGAAAGGAATTTCGGTCAAAACCGAACAAAATCGAAACGCATATTATAAACACTCCCCAATTATAAACCATGAAAGGTTTAACGGGACAGGTTTCAGCGGTATTGGTTGTATTGCTCATAGTGGGAGGAATAGTTTCTTACTACGCTTACCAGGCGAACCCCTACCCTTCGCGTGAAGCCTCCTTTGAAAAGTTCAGTTCATGTTCTTCCCTGGCCAATGCCTTCAGAGATGCAAGGCAAAATGCACAGAAATATTACATGTTTGAAACTTTCAGGGACTCCGGTCTTGGCGCGGTCGCTCCCATGGCGGCCACCGAAGGCGGAGCAGCACCACAGTACTCCACAACCAACATACAGGTCGCTGGGGTTGACGAGGCCGACATTGTCAAAACAGACGGAAAATACATCTACACAGTCACCCAGGAAAGGTACGGCGAAAGTAAAAGCAAACTGGTAATAGCAAGGGCATACCCCTCCGGGGAGGCCGAAATTCTCAGCGAAACCACACTTGAAGATTTCTATCCCCAGGAAATGTTCATCCATGACAACTACGTTCTGATTTTCGGCCAGACCAGGGAGGAAATCCCGATGCCTGAAACCAAACAAGGTGTTGCGGAAATGGAAATAATGCCTTACCCATATTATTCACAGGTAACAACTGTCCAGATCTGGGACGCTGCCGACAGATCAAACCCAGACCTTATCCGTACCGTGGATTTCGAAGGATCTTATCTTTCCTCCAGGAAGATCGGACCCTACGTTTACTTTGTTATCAATGCCCCTCCGAAGTACCACATACTTGAGGGAGGTAATGATGATGACATCCTTCCTTTGTACAGAGACAGGGTTGAGGAGGACGTGGGGAAGAACGTATCCTTCACCAAGACATGCGACTGCGTTGATGTAGGGTATTTCGAACCCGTAAACCCCGAGAGGTTCGTGACGATCGCTTCCCTTTCGCTTGACGATCCCGAGGGCGAGATAACTAAGGAGGTAGTGGTTGGATCAGGCCAGAACATCTACGCGTCCCTCGAGAACCTTTACGTTGCCGAGATGAATTATCCTTTCTGGTTCGCTGCCAGGGAGGCAGGGACACCCACAGAAAAAACGCTCGTACATAAGTTCTCGCTTGACAACGGAGACATTTCCTACCTGGGAAATCTGGAGGCTCCCGGAAGGATTCTGAACCAGTTCTCCATGGACGAGTGGGATTCTCACTTCAGGATAGCCACCACAATGGGAAGGCTGACAAGGACTGGTGGTTCCACCTCCAACAACGTTTACGTTTTTGACAGCGATCTCGAAATGGTAGGGAAGATTGAGGAAATCGCCCCGGGAGAATCGATATATTCCGCCAGGTTTATGGGAGAAAAGGGTTATCTTGTTACCTTCAAGAAGATCGACCCGTTCTTTGTTATTGACCTGTCCAGTCACGAGAACCCGAAGATTCTAGGAAAACTGAAGATCCCAGGCTATTCGGATTACCTTCACCCTTACGATGAGAACCACATTATTGGTATAGGCAAGGAAACGACGGAGGCCGAGGAGGAACAGGGGGACTTCGCATGGTACCAGGGGGTGAAGATGGCGGTATTCGATGTCACAGACGTTAGTAATCCCAAAGAATTGCACAAGGTTATTATAGGAGACAGGGGAACCGATTCCTATGTGCTCCGCGATCACAAGGCGTTCCTGTTCGACAGGGAGAAGAATCTATTGGTGATCCCCATCCTCCTTGCGGAACTCACGGAACAGCAGAAACAGGATGAACCCCGCTGGGGTCCTCCCAGTGGCGATTACACCTTCCAGGGAGCCTACGTTTACGACATAACGCTTGAGAACGGATTTGATCTTAAGGGAAGGATAACGCACTACGATGAGGACGATCAGACCTTCCTGAAGAGTGGTTACTACTACTTCGGGGATGAATATTCCGTGAAACGTTCTCTATACATAGACGATATTCTTTACACGATCTCAGGGAAGAAAATCATGCTTAATTCCCTGGACGACCTTTCTGAGATAAAGACGCTAGTTTTCGGAGAATCCGATTAAAGGATTTAAAACTATCCATATTAATATAACAATGTCAGTGGAAAT